>ERZ777305.1566-NODE-1566-length-25762-cov-7.959894_pt1 | contig 25762 bp, 31 predicted proteins | sample MGYA00374965_ERZ777305 | MGnify/ENA primary metagenome ERZ777305 (study PRJEB29328, sample SAMD00013331) | mouse gut metagenome | study: EMG produced TPA metagenomics assembly of the Metagenome analysis of fecal microbiota from mouse which was promoted... | reverse complement strand
ATTAGGTCAGCAATGTATTGATTGATTAATCGTGTAATGTTGACTTTATTTAACAGTATGTTATAATATACTGGCAGGGTCCGCATACATCCGGACAGACTGTCAGTTCACCGCGGACACTGTAAAACCATGCGGCAGAAATCTGGGGGAATACAGAAAACAGACGAAAGAAAAGAGGATAACAGGATGGGATTTTTTGATAAGAAACAATGCGGCATCTGCGGAAAAGATGCCGGAAGACTGCTGGCATATACCCTTAAAGACAACAAACACCTTTGTGACGAATGTTTCCACAAAATATATACGGGATTCAACAGTCTAAATGCGCAATTCAGTCTCGAACATTACAGGGATCATTACCTGCCATACTATGAAAAAACGAAAAAAATGCGGGAAATATTCAAAACCACGTGCTTTTACGGCGGGTTGTACATAGATGCGGAACACAGGCTTTTCAGCATTAGTGACGGCGATTTTGACAATATCATGAAAAAAAATGGCGGCCGGCCATCCGACCGGATGCCTGTTTTTGAGTTCTCATCCGTCACCATGGCGGTCATCCGGCTTGACAAGGTAAAAGTGAATCAGGGCGGCATGCTCGGTCCGTCTGCCGAAGGAAACATAAAACTCCGTCTGCTCTACAGGGACCCGGTTCTTGATTATGAATACAGTATTGCCCCAGGCAAATCACTGCCTGTTGAAAAAAAGGGATTTATCAGCAAAACCCTGACCTACGGATTCCCTGAAAAACTCCTCCCCGTAAAGGACATTTTTGACGAGCTGGTCATGCAGGCTGAAAAAATGAACGGAGGGGTAATATGAGTATATTGAAATTAATCATCAAATCCACCATAGCAGGATGCCTGGTCGCTTTTGCATTCGATCCTGACGGAATCACGGATACTGTCATAGTCTTCGCACTGGTATACGGACTCGTAACATACTATATATGGTATTTTACCAGCAGCGATATGGATTCCGTTACAATTGGAGACGGGATTTTGGGAATCCTGTTTACACTGGCTGCCCCACTGCTGGTCATCGGCATAAGCTATTATGTTCTGGCTGCCATTTTTCCGGGCATGATCGGACAGTATATCTTCAGTGGCATTATAGTGCTCGGTTCCTTCGGATGCCTTATTTCCGATATCATCAGTGTCATCAGGATATTTTTCCCATCCTTTTTGGTTCTTGATAACATTCCGGAATCAGGCTTTCATGACAGTCATTCTAATGACAGCGACAGTTTTTCAGGATAGCGGCAAAAGAAAAATACAGGCACTGAAAGCCTGTAACGGCACACATGGGTTTTCTGCCATTGCAGGAAACCCGCTATTTTTTTGCATTTACATCCATTTTATTGAATTCCGGCGAATACAGCCTGAATCCTTCTGCATCCGCCGGCTCCGTGCCACTACAGGGATATCCGTCAGGGCTTACTCGTTCCTGTGGTAAAGGGCTATACATTCATCTATGATGCCCTCGACAATCCGCACCTCCCGGGCCGTAAGCTTATCAAGTTTTTCTGACAGCAGCAGTTTGTCCTTGTCTATAATGTCACCAGTTAAAATATAGTCCGTGCTGACACCGAGGGCAGAAGCTATCTTCATCAGGTTCTCCGGCCGCATCGCCCGTTTCCCTGACTCCGCATAGGACACAAACTGGGTTGTTACTTCTCCCTTTTCTGCAAGTGCCTCCTGTGTCATCCCCAGTTTTTTCCGCCGCTCCATGATCCTTTTTCCTACCTCATTCAAATACAGTTCCAGATCTTTCATTTTGCTACCTCCTGTTTGTTGTTAAATTATATCAACAGAATCATTGAAATTTAATCGCTATCTGTTGACAAGTTACAACAATATGATATAATCTGCTGGATTAGACTTATATACCTTTCTCAGACACCAGACAGGAAAGGCGGAAGCTGAATCCTCCATGTATACTGTTATCATGTGTTTTCGCGGAAGCAGAAGCCTGCAGTGCATGTGTTATAATCAATATATAATTTATGAGGAGGTTAAAAGAAATGACAGATAAAAGATTTCAACATTTTCCCAGCGGAAATAACAATATAACTACGATACTACAGCCACCAGTGGCGGCAGAAGCCATGCAGCCATCCTGTCCGTCTTCCGTGACGGCCATGCAAAAATTTGTATTTGAGTTCGGCAGCGACGGGAACATCCACTCCGTTTCCTTTTTGGGAAATCTTTCCCATGAAGACATCCGCCTGATGCTGGAATCCGTGCGGCGGGAGCTTTATGCGGACTGCGGCAGTGCCATATATTCATATTTAAAACAGAATAATATGCCGTATTCCGGCCTGAAAACGGAAATGATTCCGTTAAACAATCAGGAAATCATGGAGCGGGCTCGGCGGTTTCTGCAGTCATGCAGCCCGGAAGATTTTGATGTCCGTATCTGCAGAACCGACAATTACTATGCGGTAATGGACCAGCAGGTAAGGACCCCTGACGGCGGATGTGAAGGATGTTACTATGCCGTGCGGAAGTCTGCAGACAACAAAGGCTTCCAATATCGTATTGTCGGGCAGACATATGCCTGCAGCAGGCCTGATGACACTGATCATGGATATTTTGCAGTCCGCACAGGCAGGGACAGTCAAAAATTCCTTAATCTTGATACTAAGACTGGGGAACCGGTGTTTCCCAGCTTTGGATGCATAGACATCATGGGGATCCTGATAAACATCGACAGCATCATGACTTCCGGTCAGGCAAAAAAAATAGCGGTAAAATAATTGTCAGCAGAAAAAAAGAGGGGTGGAGCAATATCCATCCCTCTTTTCCATGTTGCCATTTTTTCAGTCTGTCCTTAACTTCCTCATTTTAAATTAAACCTGAACCGTCCCTATTATCTGCTCAATAAAAGGGGAAGGCTTTTTGTCCTTCCCCTTCATTATTGTACATATACAGGGCATCTGCAAAACGCAAGAAGCCGCCGTGCCTCTTCATGCCCCTGCTCTGCCGCTTTTTGATACCACTTCGCTGCCTCGGCGGTATCTTTTTTTACGCCCTCTCCCCTGTAATACATATTCCCCAATTTATACCGGGCTTCCTGATCTCCCTGTTCCGCTGCTGTTCTGTACCATTTTGCAGCTTCATCATAGTCCTTTTCCACCCCTTCTCCACAATAGTACATATTTCCCATTTGTACCTGGGCAGGCGTATATCCCTTTTCCGCCGATCTTCTGTACCAATATACAGCCCTGGCATAATCCTGTTTTTTAGCCCTGACCTCCAGATACAGCCCCGCCAGATTATACTGGGCAGATGCAAGTCCACTATATGCTGCTTCCCTGTAGTATCTAAATGCCCATGCATAATTCTTTTTCACACCGGTTCCGTCACGATACATATTCCCCAGCTTCTCCTGCGCTTCAGCACTTCCCTGTTCTGCCGCTTCCCTGTACCATTTTTCCGCTTTACCGTAATCCTGAACGACTCCCCTGGCTTCCAGATACATTCCGGCCAGATTATACTGGGCGGATACATATCCCCACCATGCTGCTTTGGTGTACCATTTAAGCGCCTCGGTATAATCCCTTTCCACGCCGATTCCGTCATGGTACATATTCCCCAGCTTCTCCTGCGCCTCGGCACTTCCCCGCTCCGCCGCTTTTCTATACCATTTTACAGCCTCGGCATAATCCTGCCCTGCCCCCTTCCCTGTATAATACGTTTCCCCCATATGATACCAGGCAATTGTATTCCCCTGCTCCGCCGCTTTTCTGTACCACTTAAATGCTTCATCATAATCGGCCCCGTTTTCCCGGGATCTATACAGATTCCCCAGTTCGACCTGTGCGCGGGTATATCCCTGCTCCGCTGCCATCATAAGCCACTTTTCCGCTGCAGCATAATCCCGTCCGGCTTCGTCTCCGATATAGTACAAAATTCCTAACTTTAGCTGGGCAATGACATCCCCCTGTTCAGCGGCATCCCTGTAATGGCTTATAGTTTCAGGATAATCGGTATCATCTGTTTCGTCCTCCTGTAGTTCCCAGTCATCTTCATTTTCTTCTGCTGTTTCATCACTATCCGCAGGATCAATTTCATGTCTTTCTATTATTTCCTCATATCTCCCGTACAAAGTTCACACCCCCATTTCCGGTTTTATGAAAGATGCTGTTTTACATAATTATACAGTTTTATCTGGTTTTTATAAATTCTGCGCCGTATTCCGTAAAGGGGTTCTTATTTTTTTCTTTACATAACTGTATGTAATTCCGGGTTACGGAAGATACAAATTTATCGTAGTCGCCTGACCGGATTGTTACCATATAACAATGCCTGGCTCCTTTCCTTATTCTGTGTGTCACTTCCGTCCGCATGATGAAATCCATGTCGTCATCCTCTCCTACCCCGATCCCGCCCAGATATTCTCCCCGTGCATTATTGCCAAACATAATAAACGGGACTTTCATTGTCGTGGATGACACTGCTAAAGCAACTTTATGCTGGTCCCATGATTCAAGCTGCTGGGTCTTCGCAATAACAACAGGCCTGTCAAAATTATTTACAACCTGAATAACACAATCCTGAATAACTTCATTATATTCATTTTGTATATCTTCCCAGCTGTCTTTCTCCACACCCTGGCGGACCGGATACATGACTTCCACATATTTTCTATACCACTCCGCAGCCGTGACGAAATCCTTCTCCACCCCTTCACCCCTGCAGTACATGTTTCCCAGGCTCTTCCAGGCTGCCGCAACCCCCTGCCCGGCTGCCTTCCTGTACCATTTCAGTGCCTCGGCATAATCCTGTTCCACTCCGTGACCGTATCTATACAGGTCACCTAAATTGCTTTTGGCTTTGCCGTTTCCCTGTTCCACTGCTTTCCGGAACCATTTCAGCGCTTCGGCATAATCCTGTTCCACTCCATAGCCATTTGCGTATAATATACCCAGATTATTCTGCGCATTATCACATCCCTGCCCTGCTGCTTTCCGGAACCATTTCAGTGCCTCGGCATAGTCCTGCTTTATGTTATAGGACCCATAATAAAATTGTACCTCGACACCGCGGTATCTCCGACATTCCGATGTCCGATAGCGCTCCAGTGCCCCTGCATAATCCGGAATCCTTTTTTCATAACCATTTGCATATAAGGCTCCTAAAATATTCTGTGCTTTATCATACCCCTGCTCTGCTGCCTTCCGGAACCATCTCAGCGCCTCGCAAGAATTTCTCCTTACGCCCTCCCCGTTATAAAAAATGTTTCCGAGCTCGCACTGAGCCTGTACATTCCCTTCATCAGCCTGTCTGATTAACCTCCCTATGCCTTCCTGCTCCGGCATATCCGGCAGGCCATCTTTCCTGGGAATGGCCTGCCGGATTTTATGTTTTTCTTCATATTCACTATTCAATGTGCGCATCCTCTTTTTTATGGCAGGCAACCCTTCACCGGAATGCCTGCTGCCCCTTTCCTGCTGCCGGGGCAGCAGGTTAACTTTCCCCTTCCGCCACGATAAATTCCCCGGATGCAGGATCATAATCATAAACGATACTGTAGTATCCTTCCCCGCCTTCGTGCGGCTGCGCGACAAACCGGCCGTCCTCCGTCTTCCTGAAATCGGCATGCTGCCCGGATACTTCAGGCTGGTATGCCTTCCCGTCCTTTACCCCGTACAGCCAGGTTTCCTGTCCGTCTGCCCCGCCTATCATAAGAAATTCTGCGGTTCCGGCATTTATGGTCAGTTTCCTAGTCATGCCAGGATACATGCCCCCGTAAGCATATATTTTTGGAAATGTGTCAATGACGGAAACCGTGCCGTCCGAACCGGCGTAATAAATAATGGCATCTGACAGGTCAATCCCGTCATCCGTCCCCGTTATTCCGAAAGCCTCCATGCTTCCATTCCCGTCGAAATCATCACACACAAAATACAGTTCATTTTCAGATCCCGCTGCCGACCGGAATGCCTGTTTTAAACGGATTTCATCCGGCATTCCTTCCTGCGGGGTATACTGGTCAAACGGAGTCAGCTCAATGGCCACAGCCTGGTATCCGGCACAGATATCCTGTGCTTCCGCCTCCGTAATATGGGACATCCTGTCAAAGTCCAGCCCTTCCGCCCTGTCATAATGATCCTCCTGGGTGCTGTGGAACCATGGATTGTCCCTGTCCTGCATCTGGTCAAATGCCACGATCTCATCCGGATGCAGACTGCCCGTATCCGGATCGATACTGTAATGTATCTGTGTACTGTTGCTTGCACCGCTCGAAGCCCAGTAATAAACTGTATTATCAGCGCACAGGTAATAACAGTATCTCTCGCCGCTTGTGGCTGCATGGACCGCCACGCCGTCCGCAAAGGTGTACAGGTCGTATATCAGGCCTTTCTCCGCGGCTTCCATGGTGCTGACCAGCAGCTCCGGCACCCCGTTTCCGTCCAGGTCCGTCAGGGCGTAGCCCGCATCGGACAGGTCTTTCACAGAGGTATAGTCCCAGTAAAACATATAGCTTACATCCTCCGTATGGTCCCATCCTCCCATGATTTTGTAATAAAACATGTCCAGTATCCCGTTATAGGCAGTATCTGCACTGTCTGTAACGTCCGCACTGTCCGTATCGCTGTTTCCGATATCTTCCGTCTCCGAAAAAGGCTCCTGTACTATGGATTCCTGTATAACAGGTTCCGCTGTCCCTTCCGGTATAACATGGGCACTGGCTGGTGCCTCCTGTATACTGCCGTCCGTATCCTCCCCTGCACTGCCGTCTGTTGCACATCCGGAAACCATTACGCTGCAGGCAGCCATGGCAAGGGACATTATCAAATATTTTTTCATCTGTGCATCCTTTTTATTTATATAAATATTAGCCGACGCGAAATTGCCTTTCGTGCAGCTATTCCTCGGTAACATTTGTCTCATACTCATAATTTTCGACATTTTTTGTGACACACTTGTTGAACATCGTATCCAGGTCTTCGAAGCCTACATAATAATAGTCCCCCCTCCAGAATAAGTCCCCGCTGGATATGGATTTCGTAAAGGCGGAGCCTTCCGGCATCTCATACCTGCTCAGATCGACGCTGCACGTCCCGTCCTTTAACAGGAGCAGGTCCTCGAACTTTCCATATGTATAAAAATAAAGCTTCTGGTCCCCGTCCGGATACTCCATGTCCACATCCTCAATCCGGTACAGCACATAAACTGCGTTGTGGTCGCTGCCGTCCATGCCCGGCTTCAATGACAGGAAATAATTCCCGATAAATTTCACCTCTGTAACCGTATCCCAGTCCTTCGCCTGGATGGCATCCTCGATCTGATGCTTCATTTTTTCCATGATATCGGAAGGTATTTGCGAAAGCTCCGAGACATACCTGTCACATTCCGGTACTACAAATTCCTTTGTGTCCCCTTCTGCCACATACCCCTTTTCCAGAAGCTGGTCCGCATCATATTCCGCAGTCACGGTAACGGTATCTCCCACGGTAAGAGCCTGATCCCTGTCGAGCGAATAGGTGACGAACACCGGGGCGCTGTTTCCATATCTGACAGAGGCTTTTACATCAGGGGCGATTCCCGTAAACTCCACCTCCACATTTTCAAACAGATCCGCCTGCTCAATCTCCTTAAGTCCTTCGACCGTATACTTTTTCTCACCTGCCGCAAACTTTATCTTATAATCCTCGACAGATTCATTGTCCACGACAGATGTCACGGTCACCTCGTCCCCGTTGGACAGGTTTTCCCGAGGGGATATCTTGTAGGATACTGCCTCTTCTATCGTCATCACCCTGCCCAGCAGCGACAGGTCCTCCGAGTCCCCATCGATGCCCGCGGCCTCAAATGCTGCATCCTCCCAGAAATATTCGTCCGCAATACGCGCCGTACCCTGTCCGTCCACACCGTTAAATTCCAGTGTAAGCCCGTCCATGACATCAATCTCCGTCTTTCCGCATCCGCCCACCGAGCATGCCATCAGTCCCGCAAGGGCGCACATGGCGATTATTTTTGTCAGTTTCTTTTTCATTCTCTTTTTTCCTCCGTCGTATTTTTATTTTATTGGACGAATAGAGTATATCATACTGTTAACTTTTGTCAACGTTACACGAATATTTTCCTTGAAACCTACAGGAACATGTATTAATATTGAAAACAGGAGTTCTGATTATATGCGCAGATAGTTTGCTATATGTATGGAATATTCCTATCGATTCTTATTTGTTCTGATGATTCAGGGCAATGCATTCATCAATAATGCCTTCAACCATCCGCATTTCCGTTGCTGTAAGCTTTTCCAGTTTTTCCGCAAGCAGTAATCTGTCCTTATCAACCACATTACCCGTAAGAATATAATCCACGCTCACGCCGAACACTGAAGCCATCCTTACAATATTTTCCCAATTTATTGTTCTTTTTCCTGTTTCCATATAGGAAACATACTGCGTTGTATGCCCGATTTTTTCCGCGAGTTCCTTTTGTGTCAGTCCCATCCTTTTCCTCTGCTCCATAATCCTTTTACCTACTTCTCCCAATTGTACATTTAGTTCCGGCCCAGACATTTCCGTATACCTCCGTTTTCTTTATATTTATTAATACTATATATTGTTATGTTTATATTTGTCAACACAACAAATCAGTCTGTTCTTCCCCGCCCGGATAAAACCGGCCATAACCATCGGAGCTGCGTCATACTCCTGCTGCCGTTAGGCAGAAATGATTTTAACAAAAAACTAATCATACTTTAAGCTGTTGACAATATTCCACAATGCGGTATAAAATTAACTTGCAGAATAAATTTCTTCACTGAAATAGTGAGGAATTTGAAAAGTGCAATAAAGGGAAATAAGAAAGAGGAGGCATTATCGATGAAGAAACAGATATTGAGGAGATTTATGGGAATTGCCGCGGCTGCAATCATAACAGTGACCATGCAAAGCCCTGTACAGGTCAGGGCGGCCGAAAAATTTGATCCTGTATTTTATGCCGCCGTGTATGCGGATGTGGCAGCAGTATTCGGAACAGATGCAGAAGCCCTGTACAATCATTACATTACTTTCGGACAGAAAGAGGGACGGATGCCATATGCCGGGGCAGCAGGCGGTGAAGCCGTTGATGGGATTGCAGATACGACAGCAGTGGCAGCAGAAACTTCCGCAGTAACAGATGACACAGTTAATGGTATCGTAACAATCGACAAACTGCAGAATTACACCAGCCTGAAAAAGAAAATGACAGATGCAGAATTCCAAACGGCTTACAATGAGGCACTCAAAATCGTGCAGCCGCTTGTCGGATTAAGCAGGGAAGAACAGGCAATGGGAATCATGACTGCCCTCAGGAATATGGTTGACAGCGGGCAGGTCGCATATTCCACAAGCTACCCCCACTATAATGATGCATACGGCTATCTTGTAAACCATGTGGCATCCTGTGCCGGCTCCACCAGGACAACCGGGCTATGCCTTAACATGCTTGGCATCAATTACGAGCATGTCCATGAGAACCAATGGTGCCACCAGTGGTGCAGGGCTGACCTGGACGGGACAACATGGGTGGTAGACCCTTATGCCTATACCTGCACTTCGGAGGCTTATGCATACTGGCATCCACTCGCTGACTGCGGACAGTAAAATACCGGTTCAAAATATTGTAATTTTTGCACATAGAAAGAGAATCCGCAATGAAACCTTTAAAACACACCATTTTAATCCTTTCCTTATTATTTTTATTATCCGGTTCCGGTTTTTTTACCATAAACACTTCTGCATCCGGAACCTCCCAGCCCCCTGTTTACTATGTCCGCTTTTCAGGAACAGGGCTGGGTATCTATACAGAACCGTCACTGGCAGGAGAGCCAATGGTCGTGCTCCCCGACGGCACTTATGTACAGCTCCTGTCTGGTCCGGCGGATTCCATCGCTAAAATACGGATATGCGACACAGGACTGGAAGGCTATGCGGACATGAGATACCTGAAACGGCCTGATGCCATTGTCTATGACTGTGACATTTATACTTACGAGGAAATGCAGGAAGATATTGCACAGATGCAGGCACGGTATCCCGGGCTGTTCCATGCCGGTGTAACCGGCCAGTCCGCTGACGGCAGGAATCTCTACGAGCTTATCCTTGGAAACAGTTCCGCTCCTAAAAGCATACTGATCCATGCAGGTATCCATGCCCGCGAATACATCAATCCGTACCTGGTCATGGAACAATTGGAACAGATGCTTGAATGCTATGAATGCGGCAGTTTCCATGGGCGTAGTTACCGGGAGCTGCTTGACGGTGTGGCAGTCCACATTGTGCCCATGGTCAACCCCGACGGCATCGCAGTCAGCCAGTTTGGTGAAGGCGGCCTCCGTTCTCCGGAGCTGGTACAGGTACTGCAGGCCTGCTATGCATATGATACAGCTTCCGGACGGACAAAAAGCTCCTATGCAGGCTATCTTGCACGGTGGAAGGCCAATGCCCACGGGACGGATCTCAACAAAAACTTCATCACGGGATTTGGCTCTGATGCAAAGACCCTGCTTCCCTCCTATGCGGGATATCCGGGAGCAGCCCCCTTTACCGAGCCGGAAACCCTGTCGCTCGGAGCCGTCACCCTGCTGTGCCGTCCGTCTGTTATTATAAACTACCATTCCATGGGGGAAGTGGCATACTGGGACACCAGGGAAAGCCTGTATACAGGGATAAATACAGAGTTTTCCAGCTATATGCTGTCGCTGGTGCCCTATAAAAGAATGGGGAGCGGGACTGCCTCGGGAAGCTATCTGGACTGGATCTACAGCGGTGATAATCCCGTATGTTCCATCACTTTTGAGACAGGAAATGCGGAATGCCCGTTTACCTTTGAACAGTATCCGAAGATATGGCTCCAGCACTCCCTTGTAATGCAGGCAGCCATGGAGTATGCATACATTCACTGACACCTAAAAAGCGGTAATGGCAATCGTTTCCATTACTGTTTTTTGACAAAACTTATTCTTATCTGCTGTTCTGGTATCCTTACTGCAAGGGCAGGGTGATTTATACCAAAATGCCTATAGTTCACAAAACATCAAATTATTACTTATAGTTCGTAAACAACAAGGCATACCAGATAAGTCCACCTTATCCGATATGCCTTTAAATTAAATGGTAGAAAAGTAACACCTGGATCAAAAATAATCATGTAATACACATCATATTCCTGCTGCCATCAGCAAACCATAACCCCGTCCGCATCCGCGATTTTCGTTCCCGTCTTTTTATCGTTCAGTTCCGTCGTAATCCTCGGCACATATATGATCTGGTTCAGGTCGGCAATATCCGTATGTGATGCAACGATCGACCGTGCATCGTCGCCGTCATACCGCTGTATCACATACAGCTCCCCGTATACCACGAATGTCATGCCGTTGTAATCTTCCGTGCCGAACTTCCTCGTATCCACCTCAAACGAAAGCCTTGCCGCCCTGCAGATGATTCCGGTGTGAACACGACGGAGTTCTGTGCGAGCCTTCCATCCGTGCCCAAAACGGTCACATTCGTACCGGTCGTGATGCTCTGGTTTTTGTCGAGCACATAGCCTTTCAGCTCATAGGTAAAGCCCGGTATTAGGTTCTCATAGCTGAATGTGTCTATAATCGTCGTGGAGCCGTCTGCAAACGACGTCTTCGTGAATGTGTCGCTGTCAATCGCACTCGTCCACACCTTCGGCACATGGATGGTCTGGTCCTCGTCCAGAAGGACAATGTTGGAATTGCCTTTGGCAACGTAAGACCACCGCTTTTCTGCTGTACCAGGTATAGCATGGATGCCTTTACGGGGAAAGAGCGGAACCGTGCCAATGCTGTACTGATGCTGTACCAATTTTTACTTACCCCCAAAAAACAGGCAGATCTGGGGAATTGAATACAGCAGGTTTATTGTGGAAAAATAAGAAAAACCAGGTATCATAAAACAATACTTTATTTTTATGACGTTAATCTTGAAATAGGATGATTATTGCTGTATTATTAAAGAAAAGGAGGAGTTTATGCTGCTTGAATACTATGAAAAATTGCTGCAGTTAAAATGTTTTTCATTTGATGACGCAGCAAAAGTATTTGGGGATGAGCGCAAGGCAAAGAATATACTATACACTCTAAAGAAAAAGGGGCTGTTGCAGTCAGTACGCCGTAATTATTATGCCACGATAAGCCTGGAAACGAAAGAAGCTGTCGCGGCTCCTTTTGAGATTGCATCATCCATAACAGAAAACAGTTATATTTCCCATCATTCCGCTTTTGAATTTTACGGGCTTGCAAACCAGGTTTTCTCCGATATATATGTTTCCACGGGGCGGGATTTCCGGGAATTTGAGTTTGGCGGGCGGTGGTATCATTGTATGAAGACCAAAAGGGATTTTGGAATATCACTTCAAAAAACGATACGGGTAACAGACATGGAGAGGACTGTGCTTGATAATATAAAGGATTTTGATAAGGTCGGGGGGCTGGAAGAGCTTTTGCGCTGTCTGGAGATGATCACCGTACTGGATGAAGACAGACTGACCACCTATCTTGGAAAGTACCATAACCAGTTCCTGGCGCAGAAGGCAGGATACCTTTTATCTTTTTACCCGCAGCTGAAATTGTCAGATGGATTTTTTGATTACTGTAAAAAGAACATAGGGAACAGTTCCCGCTATCTCTACCGTGATCTGAAAGAAGAAAAGAGTATATTTTCAAAAGAATGGAATTTATGCGTACCGGAAGATATTATGCAGCTGATAAGCGAAGGAGGAGAACCGCTTGTTTAATTATACAAAGGCAGAATTGTCGGAAATTGCGAATAAGCAGAATTTTATCCAGGATACTCTGGAAAAAGTAGTGCGTTTAAGTGAAGTCCTGGATTATATCAACAGTAATCCCATTATGAAAGGCTGCCTTGCATTGAAAGGGGGAACCGCCATCAACCTGACAGTCTTCCATCTTCCCAGGCTGTCGGTTGATATTGATCTGGATTATTGTTCAGAAGGAAACCGGGAGGAGATGCTGGGGCAAAGGCAGAAAATTTCAGAGGACCTGAAAAAATTTATGCAGACGCAGGGATATAGCCTGAATCCCCAAAGCAGGAGCCGCCATAGCCTGGATTCTTTTGTGTTCACTTATATAAATCTGGGAGGAATGAGGGATAATATCAAAGTAGAAATAAATTATTCGCTGAGGAGCCATTTGTTTGAGCTGGAAGACAAGCCTGTTCTATCGGATGCGATCCATATGGAACATTTGATCACCGTGCTTTCGCCTGTTGAACTTTTTGCGGCGAAAATCAATGCGCTACTCAGCCGGGCAGCAGCGAGGGATCTCTATGATACATATAACATGATCGATACGGGGCTGTTTTCTAAAGACGAATACGAGATGCTGAGAAAATCGGTGGTGTTTTATACGGCCATATCACAGGAAGATAATCCAGAAAGATATGATGTGAATGTAATCGATCGGATCAGCATCCGAAAAATAAGGACGGATCTCCTTCCTGTCATTCAAAAGGGAGAATTTATAGAACTGGAAAAAATAAAGAACCGTGTAAAGGAATTTTTGTCGGGGTTAATGGTTCTTACAGCGGATGAACAGGATTTTTTGAGAAAATTCAGGGATAAGGAATATTGCCCGGAACTGCTTTATGATGATGAACAGATCATCAGACGCATCAGTAATCATCCAATGGCATTGTGGAAGATACAGGAACATTAAAACATTTATTTTGCGAAATATGTGTAAAATATATAACCCTTCAATTCATATGTAAAACCCGGTATCAGGTTTTCATATGAAAAGGTATCTATAATCGTCGTCAGGCCGTCTGCAAACGGCGTCTTCGTGAATGTGTCGCTGTCAATCGCACTCGTCCATACCTTCGGCACACGGATGGTCTGGTCCTCGTCCAGAAGAACCTGATGCTCCGCCACAAGATGCTTCCTGCGCCGTAGCCATTTTCGAGGTACATCCGCTCGTACACCACCAGTGTCCTGCCAGCGAAGATTTCCGCATCGACGTCAAACGTCATCCCGCTGCCCTCATGGTTCTCCGGGATGACGTCGCCATATGTGAGGTACTGGTTGTCCTGTAAGTCAAAATCAGCTTTAAAATAGGTCGTGATTACCTGTTTCTTCCCGGCATTGTCCACGACAATCTCGCCTGTCGCAGTATCGCGGAGTTCCGACACTAATTTGTATGTGTATTCCGGACGGACTGCCTCGTAATGCACCGTGTCATATATCTTCATGTCCTTCCCGGCATAAGATATGTGTTCTTCCGTTTTCTGGTCAAGCGCCGTCGTGTCGATATAGGGCATATAGATCCGCTGGCTCTCGTCCCAGAAGTCTTCATGGTCCGCGACGAGTACCCATTTCCCGCTGCCTTCCTCTCCCTGCTCTATGTAAATCTTTTCGTAGCAGACGAAAATTGTACCATCGGGTACTTTTCCCTCGTTTGCCGTGTCCGCCAGATCCAGTACCTCGAAAAATAATTCGTCCTGCCCTGCATCCGATATGTGCAGGGACTCTCCGTCGTCACCATATCTGTAAACCAGATGTTTCTCCCCAGCTTTAGTGACATCCGCGATATAAACTTCATAACCGTCATCAGGAACCAGTTCGATTTCAACTCCATCCCCTGGTGTAAATGCCCATATGGAACCATCGTTATCGACCTGATCCAGTCTGCCTTCCTCATTTACCATTATATTTAAATCAGGTATCCTGTCACGGACTCAGGACGGCAGCAGGATTTGGTATTAACATGAAATGTATTTAAAAAATGGTTTACATTAAATAAAAGTTTGACCGTAACATGAAGGGCTGCTACATGGAACTGTGGAAATCCGACTGCGATGTGGAACGTGCCACATGTGAATATGAAGCACGCCACGGGAAGGGGATACAATAGGTTTCAAACCTGAAATGAATCAAAAAACTATCCGGCACGGACATACGCCCGCCGAACAATTTTTTTGACCTTTATGGACAGCAGTTGGTGTCCTGTCCTGCTGGACGAAAACTGAACATAAGATATAAAACTGAACCGGGAAAACAAATACAAAAAGACGGAAAACAGCATTCCTGCTGCCCCCCGTCCCGTAACATTATTCCGTCAGTAACGTCGCCGTCCCGGTGCATCAATACTCGTAGTGCCATATATACAGGAGTGATTCATCCAGTTCATCCCAGCTAATAAATCCCCCCCAGTGCATTTTCCTGTCGTCATTCAGGTTCGATTCCACTACGGTGATGCCGTCATCACTGCGGGAAAGCACAACCATGACATGACCGAGTCCTCTGGATCCCGGAATGTAAACCTCGTCGCCTACCCTTAAGGAGCTTTCCGCGACACTGCGGGAACCTATCGACCTTTTGGGAACGCATCCATCCACGGTGATTAACTCGTCGTCCTCGTCACCTCTTGCGACCCATCCCACGCGGATACCATTAGGATCCCCATACAGTCCGTTTGTGATTTTGGCCGCACCGGTACTGCAGATTCCAACCTTCATTCCTTCGGGATACTGCTCCTTGAGCGAGAGAAGCCTTGCCTGCACCTGCTGCTCGGTCCAGCCCACATGGACGTAACCCGCCGCGTCAAACTGCTGCTGCAGTCTCTGCTTCTCCTGCAGGAATGTTGCCTTGTCAACCTCCTCTCCGTCTGTGAAAAGCCAGAAAGGTCCGTTGCCGATGTCCACCGTGGTCTGCACGGGTGTGGTTACCGTCGCAGTGTCGGCCGCCGTATCCGCCGTCCCGTCCACGGACTCGCCCCCTGTAGCGCCCTCATACGGAATCCTGCCCTCCTTCTGTCCGAAGTTTACATAGTGGCTGTACAGCGCCTCGGGACTCGTCCCTACGGCCGCCGCCACGTCCGGATACAGCGCCGCGTAGTACACCGGGTCGAAGCTGCCGGCGTCCTCCTGATCCGCACGCGCGGGACTGGTAACCATCCCTGCGCCTTCCACGGCGCCGAATGCCATTGCCGCCGCCATTGCCCCCACGATAAGTTTCTTTGCAAAATTTTCTCTTTTTTTCATTTTAATGTCCTCCTTTTCTTCGTTTCATCTTGTATTGCCGTTTTTAATATGGCAGTACGTTATAAATACTTTTTTGTTTTTAAGTGTTTACCCTCCAAATGCTACGCCGCATTCTATCCATCGTTCATATGGTTCCTCCTCGTTTCTATACTTCGGGCAGCGGCATCCCGCCGTCCACGAAATCATGCCATCTCCTGCTGCCATACCAGTTTGGAGAAAATCAGTGTATCCTAATAAGTATTTTATCTCATTATGATGAATTTTGTCAACATGACACGATAAATCAATTTCCAGTCCCGCCGATGCCATATTCCAGCGCATATACAGGCAGCAGGAATACCTACCCTGCCTATAGCAGAATTCTTCCCCGCAGTAAGACTGCAGGGAGTTCTTTACTATGCTGCAGTATTGAATGAAATCTACAAAAAAAGAAGCAGTATCTCTAAATACCGCTTCTTTTTAATCATACATTATCCAAAAACCCAAAATCAGAAAATACAGAAATCAGTTCATGTATGTCAGTCTTTTCTCAATACCGTTCTGGAGCAGGACGGATATTACCAGATTCTGCAATGTTTTAACCGGCCGGATCTGTGATTCTTTTTAGTTTCTAATATAATCCAGATTCCCACAGTTTTTCAGGGGAGATATGATAAATTTCGCTTTTCCCACGATATTTTCAAGCGGAACATATTTTTCTGTCCAGAACCGGCTGTCGTTCGACTGGTTCCTGTTATCCCCGAGAAAAAAATAACACCCATCAGGCACCACATAAATGCCGTCCCCCCTGCCGTTCATCGGTCTTCTTATAAATGAATCATCCAGTTCCGTTCCGTCTGCATAAACACATCCGCCCGACACCTCGATGGTCTCTCCGGGCAGCCCGATAACGCGTTTTACAAACAGCTCATCCGGACTGTCCGGGGGATAGAAAAAAAGTATGTCATATCTTTCAATGTCCTCCCCTTCGATGCCATACCGCGTACCCAGAATCAGATCGCCGGTTTTTATTGTATCCTCCATGCTGCCTGACACTGCCCGGTCCAGACGCCACACCGTACTAAATAAAATAAAAAAAATTAACATACCACACACATAAACAGCAAAGATTTTTAACATTCTTTTCGTAAATTTATCCATAAATCCCTCTCTTTTAAGGTTTTATCTATCCACACGAACCATTTTATCTCTTATTGTTTAAAATTGTCAACATTGACTTGCATGGATTCGTATGGTCTGTTTCTTCCATATAATATAGATATAAAACGGACAGCCGTATTTATCCTGCTGCCCCCTGTCATCTATACAGCCCCGATGTTTTTAAAGGGAAAGACTATAAACTTCGCTTTCCCCTCGACATTTTCAACCGGCACATACTTTTCCGTCCAGAACCTGCTGTCGTCTGACTGGTTGCGGTTATCGCCCATAACGAAATAACAGCCGTCCGGTACCACATAAGTGCCATCCCCCTTTGTGTTCATCGGATTTTTTACAAAGGAATCATCCAGCCTGACGCCGTCCGCATATACGCTTCCGTCGCAGACCACGACCGTTTCTCCCGGAAGTCCGATCACCCTCTTGATATAGACCGTATCCGGTTCGTCAGGCGGAGCGAAAACCAGTATGTCATACCGTTCTATATCCCCCTCCCCAATATCATACCTTGTGCCAAGCACGAAATCACCCGTCCTGATCGTGCCCTCCATACTGCCGGATGGTATAAAGTTTAACATCAGTACGGTTCTGGACAGGATTACCGTGGCTGCCCATAACATACAGTACCCCGCCAGGAACCGCAGAAGCCTTTTCTCAAATATATCCATGAAATTTTCCTCCCTTCAGGACATGTGCGGATTTATTGTTTCCATAATATATATTATACGCCATGCCTGTATTTAACGGTTTTAGGGAAAACATGGAAGGGGCAGAAAACCCCGGACAAAACCGGGGTTTTCTATTTCATGTCAGCATATATAAATCCTGCCTTCTTCCCTGTCATAGCAGTACAGCGAGTACGACAGGATCTCATCCGGCTGCACCTGCGTGTCATTGATTTCCCTGATCATGCTTCTGATTTCTTCCGTCTCCTTCATGTCTTCAACCGGCAGGATTAGAAGCTCATGTACCGACGAGGGAATGATAAAAAGGCTGCTGCCGGTTCTGTCTGCGAATTCACGGATTAGGCCGGGATACAGCATGCAGGCCGCCCCTTCTATCTTTTTTATGTTGGTAAGCACATACATTGGCACGCTGTCCGCAGATTCTGCCGTAAACCCATCACAGTCCGGGTTCTCCGCCCTTATGGCTTCTTCCATGCTTTTTATCTCATACGGCATAATCCGGGGTGTATTTTCCAACGCATCATGATACAGTGTTTCCAGTTCCACGTCCCACAGCTTCATATGCACGTTATATACCAGGATATATACTGTCCCCTGCCCTTCCTGTGAAACCAGGCACTGAAAGACAACCGAGAGGTCAAGAAAATCCATATGGGGTATGTTCTCAAGCAGATCCCTGTTTCTCTCCGTGTTGACCAGTTTATAGACGACCCTTTTCCTGACACTGTCATAATTTAGATACTGATGCATATCAACAGACCTGTCCTTCATTACTGACTTCCTCCTCTTCCTGAATTTATTGTGTTTTGAATATGCCTGATCCGGGACGGTAAAATTTTCATCCTGATCCAAAGAAAAAAACGGCCACGGAAATATTCCCATGACCATTTTCCTTTTACCATCTCCTTACAGATCCAGCTGGATCCGGACTGCCCTTTTTATCTGCCCCTCGTAATCAGTATTTTTAATGCTCCCTATCCACTTCCCCAGCCTGTCCTTGTCTATGGAGGTAATCTGTTCCGCCATGGCTGTACATGGTCCGTCCAGCCCGCAGTCATTCAGATGGACATGGGTAGGCAGCTTTTTCTTTTTCACTTTGCTGGTAACCGGAATTACGGTCACCACCGGCGAAAATTTATTTGCCATGTCGTTGCTGATCACTATTACCGGCCTTATCCCGGCCTGCAGGCTTCCCTCTGGCTGCATGTCCAGCCGCGTTATGTATATATCCCCGTTTCTGCACATCCGCATATTTCTCCTTTCCTTTTTACATTCATCTAAAAGATGGTTTTTTTGCAGGTTATTTTTTGCCTTATGCCGTTCCATGTCCCTGCGCAAAATCCACGCCCCTCCGCCGCCGGCAGTCCTGATCCGTTTCCAAAGGATTTTACCTCCTTCCCAAAAAGAAAACGGCCACGGCAAAACTGCCATGGCCATTTTCAACCACAAAAATAAGGAGTACATATCATACAAAATGTGAAATAACCGCTTTTATCCTGCAGAACCACCCGGCCTGTCAGGTCCCCTGGCCAGATAGCCATCCACTGTTCCAGCATGGCAGGCTCCATGGACAGCACCAGATAACCCGGTCACTGAATGGCTGTCCCGGCCCATACGCAGCCCTGTAATCCCCCTGCACTTCCTTCCGTCAATCCTGTTTCCTTTCATATACCGCCCTCCTCTTTTAAATATTTAATTACACCGTTAATATGCATTCTTTCAGAAAATGAAATTTCTTCATTTCCGACATAACATTTCCGGCCAGACCCATGCTATAATATCCGTAAAGATGCCAATATTTTACGAACATTCAGAAACCCGGGAATACACCTTTACGAAAGGAAATTCCAGCCCTGAGGGGGGCAGTCCCGGGTTTTTGTAAAAGTATACCTTAACGAAGGGAAGGAGCGTGTCTGTTTATGGGAGATATCTACGGATATATCAGGGTCTCGGAAAAAAGCCAGAACCCGCAGAGACAGTGGGACATCATGACGGAGCAGGAGGGAATCCCCCCGAAATACATTTTTGAGGACAGGGCAAGCGGCAGGGATTTTAACCGGAAGGCATACAACGCCCTCGTGGGGACGGAAAACACGGTGCCGCTCCTCCATGCGGGCGACCTGCTGGTGATATACTCGATCGACCGTCTGGGGAGAAATTACACGGAGATTAAGGAGCAGTGGAAACATATTACCCGGACACTCGGGGCCGATATAAAGGTCATCGACATGCCGCTCCTGGATACACGCTCCACAAACGGAAACGACCTCGAGCGGACCTTCATCGCCGACCTCGTCCTGCAGATATTGTCCTACTGTGCACAGAAAGAAAGGGAAAATATCCTGGCCCGGCAGAAGCAGGGAATTGCCTCCATGAAAACCGTCGGCGGAAAAAAAGTCTCCCTTAAAACAGGAAAACCTACCGGCCGCCCTGCCATAGGTTACCCGCAGGACTGGCCGGATGTCTATGCCCGATGGAAAAATAAGGAGATTACTGCCGTGGAGGCAAGGCAGCTTCTGGGGCTTAAAACAACCACCTTCTATAAACTGGCCCGTCAGTACGAAACGGACCACCAGCCTGCCGACTCCATGTAAAATATCATATTTAACACTGCAGGGGAGATTCCTGATAATTCCCCGCTTCCCCTGTGGCAGAAAATGCCTGTTCCCCGGAATCATGTCACTGGGGGACAGGCATTTTTCTTTAACTCCCCCGGCACACGTCTGATAACGAATGCGAAAATATTAATTGTCAACATACAATTGTTAATATTTAACTATTGAAACAGGTTGAATTAATAATAAAAGAAAGCAAAGTGAAATGCTGAATATCTTGCAATGCCAGACGAAAGCCAGGCACAGTTTGAGTGTGGAGATACGATATCATTCAGCATGGAAGAACTGCGGGCAATGGAGTCCGATGACTGGAAGCCTACGCAAAAAGTCTTAGACTTTGAACGCAAACACGGAATCAAAAGCCCGGGAACAACAGACAATGAATGATTTCACGTTTACGAAGATTAATCGGGTAGGAGGCTACCCATTAGTTGAATAGCCAACCCCACACACCACTGTACGTACCGTTCGGTATACAGCGGTTCAATAGTTTTCACGATACTTTCAGATAATAGTCGGTCATAGAGATATATCCCGGGTTGGCTATTATTTCATTCGTGAAGGCTACGCTTAACATCTGCTCAATTCATGTGAGCATCTTTTCCCCCTGTGTTCCAATCTTTTTCTGCCCGTTTCATCTCTCAAATCCACTTAAATTCACAATTTCTATGATGTCTTAACTGCTTTTAGAACCAGAGCAGAACCAGGAGGATATAATAGAACCAGAACATTTTCAGAGCTTATGACTTTAAATATTACCAATTATTTATCCTCTCGAACCAATACCAGAAGATCCTGCGGTGTTATTGCTTTTACTTTAGAGCTCCGAAAATCTTCTATATTTCTTGTTACGATGAAATCAGCAGAAATCTCTTTTGCACATTCATCCTGCAGGCAATCCTCAAAATCCGGAAAATCATCGCGTTCTATAGCAGAACAAACTCTTTCATGGCTTGCACCTACCACACGCAGCACCATGCATAATTTTCTCAACATTTTCCTCCTGTCAGTGTCTGAATGGCTTTTTCTTAAAATATAGAAGATATTAGGCAGACTATGAAATGCGATAACTCCCTGCACTTTCTCACTTGCACAAAGACTGATGATTTTTCTCGCATCGACGTAAAAGGGCTGCCGCATTGTCAGAAAATCCAATGCAACATTTGTATCAATCAATATAACCATACTTTTTCTCCCTCGCTTCCGCCAGTTCCTTATCGTATTCCAGTTCTTCCGATACCGGAGTCAGCATTTCTTCTAATTCTATAAATGCTTTCATTTTAGGTGTCAGCATGCCGTTACCCTCATTCCCCAAACTGCCATCCGACACATCTGAATATCGATTGGAATTGGAATCCAGCTCTGCTTTTTCTTCTTCCGATCCAGTCCACATAAAGCGCTCTATCATTTCCAGTAAAAACTGTAGATTATCTTCTGACAATCTGTTGACTTTCTGAACTACCCGTTCCTGTAATGACATCATATCAATACCACCTCCATATTCTACTTAATAATTACCGTTTCTGATCATTCCTGATAGTTTTCTTCATAAAAACCATTGACATATTCTGTTGCTGTTGCCGTGCATAACCCAAGAGCCTTGGCCAGAACTTCTATCCGCTTTTCTTTCTCAATACCAAGAACCTCAAGAACTGCCAGACCGCCTGTCACCTTCCCATTAACAAAGCTCCGCCATTTCTCCAGTTGAAGTACTTCATCAATCTTTTTCCCTATCTCTTCTTTATCCATTTCCTCTGTCCTCCACGGCGGCTTTCTTTTTTGTTTTGTTACGTCTGACATGGCAGCAGGAATTCCGCGTCCACATTTGTTAGAAACAATCGGGAGATGCAGTATATACTGTGTCTCACCTCTTTCATCTGTATCATTTTGCAAACAGGTTACTGGCCACAAGAGTCCGCATCTGCCCTATCACATCATCATAAGATACCGCATCTTTCGCAAAATAATCTGTAATAGCCTGATAATCCTCCCTGTAAAAAGAATTATCGCAAAATTCAGAAATAACTGCCGGTACATCAACTGTCTCATCCGCTGACGGACATATCCGCATCTTTGAACGATGTTCCCGCACTTCCCGTACCAACACAGCAAATCCATCATTAAATTCTATCCGGGGAGTCAGCTTATAAATATCATACAAATGGCGGGAATAGCGTTTTGACTTTCCCTGAAGATAATAGTCGCACAGGGCAAAAACTTTATCTATATAGGTCCGTTCCAAAGACTGAAGGTTCATGGAAAACCTGCCCAGAGAAAACTGTCCCGCCAAATCTGCCCTACCCCTGCCTTCCAGGTAATCTCCAATATAATTGCGGATTTCAACAGTCTGTGTAGGAAAAGAATAAGAGCCAAGGGCAGTCTCCAGCTTTACATACTGTGGCAGCCTGTCATCCTGAAAGCCAGACACGGATTCATAAGAAAACAGATAGGCATTATAATCCCTGTCACTCTGGGTTTCTTCCCAGTTAGCTATCGGCATACCCAGTTCCTCACTAATCCCCCTCAAAACAACATTTTTCAATTTCTTTCTCCTGCTCTCCCCGATATGTTCCTTAAATGTAATATCTATATCCTCAGAAAAACGGTCTATCACATGGAAACCTTTTGACAGGGACGTCCCTCCCTTGAACACACACCTAGGCAACTGTTCTGAAAACAGTTTCAGGATCAGTGTCACATAGTAATCTTTTTCCACTACGATCGGTGTCCTCCCGCTGCTGTCAGCAGCCTGCCCAACCATATCCTTAAATGTTTCCCTGTCCCTGTGCAGATACATACCCTACCCCCGTCTCATAAATCGCCTTGTATATTTTCAGCGGATACATTGCAAGAAACCTGTCTACTGCTGATTTTGTAAGGGCGTGCTCCCTGGCATAACCGCTAAGAATCCGTCCGCAGACCTTCGGTTCCTCTTCTGCACACTTCTCCAAATCCTTCAGGCAGTCCAGAAACTGCAGGACAGCCACATTTTCATCCGTAACCTCAACAACAGGGCGTCTCAGAATGTACTTCCGGTTTTTTATGGTTAATTCCCGAACCTGCGCCGGTGCATAATTACTGGTGATTTCTTCCGTAAGCGGCACCTGGGCAGACAGCCCCATACGGTTTGCCAGGGTATATCCCGAATAGTACCCTACCCTTTTCCCCCGGCGCCTCACATATTTATGGAGCACCACCGTATCCGCCGTCAAAGCCATCTTTTCCCCAAAAATATCTGTTCTGGGAAAATAGTAGATTCCTGCCTCAAACCTGCACAGGATACCGTCATCTGTAAGCCGCTTTAAGTGATACCGGAGATTTTCTTCCGATAGTCCGGAAATGGAAATATCCCCGGAAAAGATTGGTTCCCCGGGTTCGTAATTCCCTTTCAGATATTCATACAGCATGACGTTCACCTACTTTCGATTTGTAAATTATTTTTTTACTTATCGTTAGTATATCCAAAAATTGAAATTCAGTCAATAGAAATAAACGGGAAATTTTGTTCTTATCTTTTTCCTGTTACATATTCTGCAGGTGTTTAATATGGCAGCAGGAATTCCGCATCTACATTTCAGGCCTTCAGTCTCTCATGTATTGAGTCTTAACGCCTCATCCTCTTTAATTTTCTTATAGGAAATACCCACGGCCCGGCAGATGCACCCAAGCTTTTTCTGCAGTCCCATCCCGGTCAGTCTTTTCCAGCCGCTTCCGTCATCCCTCGGAATGGCAAAAACATACCTGACGTCTGCAGGATGCAGGTTCAGCGCGTTCCTGACAATCTCTGCCCTCCTTCTTACGCGGAACAGCCCCTCATCAAACTGCATGATACTGTCCGCAGTCCTTCTGCCCCAGCAGTCCTTTTTGGAGAGGTTCACAATCTCCATCAGCGAGATCCCTCCCGTAAACCACAGACCTACCGCCAGCCCCCTTGCGTCGGTGGGATGCAGTTCGGACCAGTTCATTATTTTTTCCGTCTCCCCGGAAGAATACGGGTTCCCTATGTATGAAATCCTGTGCCTTGAACTGATAAAATCACGGAACCTCTGTCTGTCATGGACAAACTCCAGCAGCCCTTTCTCCGCCATTTTGTCAAGTCCCACCTGGAACATCCCCATAAAGAAAACCATTTCATTTTCATCCAGCCCGTACAGCTCCCTGACATCCTTTTCGAACTTATTTACTGTTTTTTCCGTAAGTTTGGAAGCATCCATCTTCCCGACCCTGCTGTCCTTAAAACATTTCTTATACACCGACCAGAACATATTTCTCATTGCCGTATCCTGTGAAGCCATTTTTGCTGCCATTTCGGAGTCGATAACCCCTGCAAGACACCGCCCCTTCTGCCCGTCCCCTGTGCCCTTCTGCCTGCCTTCGATCGTCTGCCTGATCCTGGCCTCGTCTTCAAAAGACAGCTGGCCGCTGCCAATCATCTGTATTACCATATCCGCCATTGAAACCATGCCTTCTGCCATAATAATCCCCCTTTTCCTTTGCAATATGATATTTTCCTGTTGCAACAGAAAAGAGCCGTCCCCCGTGGGACGACCCTCATAAACAACGGAAAGCTTTATGGCAGCAGATTTACCGGCTCCGGCTCAATATCTTCATTCATGCCCCCCTTTCCTACAATCTCCGGGCTTCCTGCCAGCCCTGCAGCATGTCCGCAGCCTCTGCCCATGAAAAACCGGCAAAATCTGCCGCTTCGTCGAGTGTCAGTTTCCCCGCATCCACTAGTCCGAACAGCATTTCCATCCTGCCGGCATGATAATGCCTCCTGTGTTCCTTTTTACCGTCATAACCCGCTACGGCACAGCTAATCAAACGGCAGCTCCTCATCCATGGCTTCTTCCGCCTTTTTCCTGCACATATTGCAGTAGCCATGCCTCTGGAAAAATCCACAGACCTGGTCCACCAGACACCTCAGATCCGTTTCATAACATGTCCTCCTTCCGGCCGCTTCGCCGTCCATCCGCTTCCTGTTGTCATACTGCAGGTGGTAAAATGTGCACGATACCGTCTCATCTTCCTTTCCGTTGTCGCGCCCCCTCCTTTCCACTGCCTTCTGCATCAGATCCTCCATCTGATGTTTCTCTTCCTCACTCAGATAATTAAACAATTCCATATTCACAATCCCTCCTTATCTTTTTTTCCGAAAGGCTTACCGCTTTCCGACACACCCATGATATCACATCCGGAAGATCACCGGATCTGTCAGACATCACCTATGGCAGGAACATTAACTGCGGGGACAGTCATTACAAACATCACCTATAGAT
>ERZ777305.1565-NODE-1565-length-25802-cov-3.146774_pt1 | contig 25802 bp, 24 predicted proteins | sample MGYA00374965_ERZ777305 | MGnify/ENA primary metagenome ERZ777305 (study PRJEB29328, sample SAMD00013331) | mouse gut metagenome | study: EMG produced TPA metagenomics assembly of the Metagenome analysis of fecal microbiota from mouse which was promoted... | reverse complement strand
ACGCCCTGGCAGCTACGAGAGCGGCTGTGGAAGAAGGCATCATTGCAGGCGGCGGTTCCGCTTATATCCACGCTTCCAAGGAAGTGGCGAAGCTGCTTGACACTACAGACGGTGATGAGCAGACGGGCGTGAAGGTAGTGCTGAAAGCCCTGGAGTCTCCCCTATTCCACATTGCGGCAAACGCAGGACTGGAAGGCTCTGTGATTATCAACAAAGTGACCGAGTGCGAGCCGGGCGTTGGTTTCGATGTACTGCATGAGGAGTATGTAAATATGGTTGAAGCAGGAATCCTGGATCCCGCTAAGGTGACCAGAAGCGCCCTACAGAATGCAACCAGCGTAGCTTCCACCTTCCTGACCACCGAGAGCTGCGTGGCAAACATTAAAGAGGACATTCCTCCCATGCCCGCAGGCGGCGGAATGGGCGGTATGATGTAAGCCTTTGAAGCAAATCAAATAAAGCGCTAAGAAAAAGAGATACCGTGAAGCGGCAGGGATACCGGCCGCCAAGCGGTATTTCCTGTATCAAGGAGAGGATAACATGAAAGTATTACTGATAAACGGAAGTCCCCATGCCAAGGGGAGTACTTATACAGCCCTGCATGAGATGGAAAAAGTTTTTGCGGAGAACGGGATTGAGACCGAGATTTTTCATGTGGGAAACCAGGATATCCGGGGCTGTATTGCCTGCCGCTCCTGCCGGAAGAACGGAAAGTGTGTCTTTGACGATGCAGTCAATGAGGCGGCAGCCAAATTTGAAGCCTGCGACGGCTTGGTAGTGGGAAGCCCGGTGTACTATGCTTCCGCCAACGGGACTCTGATCGCTTTTCTGGACCGGCTGTTTTACAGCACCGGTTTTGACAAGACCATGAAGGTAGGGGCCGGCGTGGCGTCCGCCCGCCGGGGAGGCATTACTTCTACCTTTGATGAACTGAACAAATATTTTACCATTACGGGAATGCCGGTAGCTTCGGGCCAGTACTGGAACGGCATCCACGGAAACGACGCCGGGGAGGCGGTGCAGGATGAGGAGGGAATGCAGATGATGCGGACCCTGGCCAGGAATATGGCATTTCTGATGAAGAGCATTGCCCTGGGAAAAGAGAAGTACGGGCTGCCGGAGAAGGAACCCGTCAAGAGGACGAATTTTATTCGGTAGAGATGTAAAAAACATTTTTTCTTCCCGAAATCGTATTGACAACCGCCCCTCATCTTCGCTAAAATAGATCATTAACAATACCGTTTTGAACAACAGATAATGCGAGAGGAGAGAATGAAATGGGAAAGATTATTGGTGAGAGCATAACCTTTGATGATGTGCTTCTGGTACCGGCCTACTCGGAGGTGATTCCCAATGAAGTGGACCTGTCAACCTGCCTGACAAAGACTGTGAAACTGAATATTCCGATGATGAGCGCCAGCATGGATACGGTTACGGAACACCGTATGGCCATTGCCATGGCAAGGCAGGGAGGCATCGGCATCATTCACAAGAACATGTCTATTGCCGCACAGGCAGAAGAGGTAGACAAGGTAAAGCGCTCTGAAAACGGTGTTATCACCGATCCTTTTTATCTTTCCCCGGAACATACCCTGGCTGAGGCCAATGAGCTCATGGGCAAGTTCCGGATCTCCGGCGTTCCCATTACGGAAGGCAAGAAGCTGGTGGGAATTATTACCAACCGTGATCTGAAATTCGAGACGGACTTCACAAAGAAAATCAAAGAGTCCATGACCTCCGAGGGACTGATTACAGCCAAAGAGGGCATTACCCTGGAAGAGGCGAAGAAGATTCTGGCGAAAGCGAGGAAAGAGAAGCTTCCGATTGTAGACGATGATTTTAATCTGAAGGGACTTATTACCATTAAAGATATTGAAAAGCAGATCAAGTACCCCCTGTCCGCCAAGGATGACAAAGGGCGGCTTCTCTGCGGAGCCGGAGTGGGTATCACCAGCAATGTGCTGGAGCGGGTGGATGCCCTGGTGAAAGCCCAGGTGGACGTGATTGTGCTGGATTCTTCCCACGGACACTCCGCCAATGTGATCCGCTGTCTGAAAATGATCAAAGAGGCGTATCCGGACCTTCCGGTAATTGCGGGAAATATTGCTACCGGAGATGCGGCGCGGGATCTCATCCAGGCAGGAGCCGATGCCGTGAAAGTGGGAATCGGGCCGGGTTCCATCTGTACTACCCGTGTAGTTTCGGGAATCGGCGTTCCTCAGGTTTCGGCCATTATGGACTGTTATGCAGTGGCAAAGGAGTACGGAATTCCGGTGATTGCCGACGGAGGCATCAAGTATTCCGGCGATATTACCAAGTCCATTGCGGCGGGTGCCAATGTATGTATGATGGGCAGCATTTTTGCAGGCTGCGACGAGGCTCCCGGCGAGTTTGAGCTGTTCCAGGGAAGAAAATACAAAGTGTACCGGGGCATGGGATCCATTTCCGCCATGGAGAACGGAAGCAAAGACCGCTATTTCCAGGAAGGGGCCAAGAAACTGGTTCCCGAAGGAGTGGAAGGCCGGGTGGCCTACAAGGGTACGGTGGAGGATACCATCTTCCAGCTTCTGGGCGGACTGCGCTCCGGCATGGGACTTTGCGGAACATCCACCATTGAAGAACTGAAAGAAAACGGCAGATTTATCAAAATCTCCGCGGCGTCCTTAAAGGAAAGCCATCCTCATGACATTCATATCACCAAGGAGGCTCCCAATTACAGCACGGATCGCATGTAAAAAGCAAAGAATGCTTCGCGGCTGCAATGATTTGCCGGTAAGCCAGTCCGTAAATATATGCGGACTGGCTTTCTTGCGGAAAATTTTAAAAAAAATTAATTATTTTTGTAGTAATTTCTAAGACAGGTACGTTATGATAGATATAAAAGAAAAAGTCAGGGAGGGGGACCCTACAAATGCTTTTATACTTGTCCGTGCTGGACACCCAGGAAGAGAAAGATAAATTTACGGAAATCTATGAACGGTATCAGCATTTCTGCTGGTATGTGGCCAATCAGCAGCTTGGGGACGCCCATCTGGCTGAAGATGCGGTTCAGGAGGCATTTCTGGCCCTGACCAGACATTTGGACAAGGTGGAGGATGCGGATAGTCCGAGGACGAAGAAATTTCTTATGACCATTGTGAAAAGCAAGGCCATTGATATTCTGCGCAAAAGAAAGGGAGGAGAAATCCCGGCGGAGGAGCTGGAGACAGATTTGCCGGATCCGGGCAGGGATCTGCTGGATCAGTACATAACAAAAGAAAATTATAATTATCTGATTTCCTGCATTCTGGAATTGGATGAGGCTTACCGGGTGGTGTTTGAGTGCAAATATGTACATCAGATGTCGGATCGGGAGATTGCCCAGCTTTTAAATATAACCCCCAAGCTGGCCAATGTCCGCTTTTACCGGGCCAGGAAGAAATTGCAGGAGATGCTGGAAAAGGAGGTGGCCGCACGTGCAGGGAAGAGATAAGGAGAATCCGAAGAGCCCCGCAGAGGAGCTTTTGGAGGAGGCTTTTGACGCCTGTATGGAAGAGCAGATGAGCTTTATTCCCCCAGAGAGCGAAATTGCCCGCATGCACACCTTTTCCGAGAGCTTTCAAAGAGCCATGGAACAACTTCTGCGTACCAGGGGAAAAACAGAGCGGCGTACCATTTCCAGGAAAGAATTTGTCTATGGATTCAACCGGGCGGCAGCCGGGCTTCTGATTCTTTTTGTACTGGGCGGAGCCTGCGCCGGCGGCCTGATGCTGCTATCCAGAAGCAGTACCAAAGAAATGGAGGCTCCTGCGGAAGCGCCGGCATCTAGCGAGACATCGGACGGGTACGAAGATGAAAGTGCAGGGGAGGAAGCAGCGCCTCAGGAATCCGGCGGGAACGGGACTGAGGCGGGAAGCGTGGGAGATATGGATCCGGGCGAAGGCAGGCCTTCGGTTACTGCAGAATTTTGCGGCAGGACCGTAGAGCTTGCAGAGCTTCAAAAGCTTTCCGGTGAGTGGGAAGAGATCAAAACTCTGGTCAACAGCCCGGTGATTGCCCGGGATGCGGAAAGTTTTAAGGTAACCATTGGAAATATGGAAGAGTTTTCGATTCACTATGACCCGGCACTCCGGCTGGAGGTATGCCTGGAAGGGGCTTGGTATGAGGTTCCTGCCCGGCAGGAGCTGGAAGAGCGCGGGGAAAGCGTGACCCTGGAGTCCGGTATGGCCCAGGATGAGGAAATATTTTTGGAAGATTATGATTGGGATTACGAGGCTGAGAGATACCGGGTGGTAACCAGGCTGGAAGTTCCGGGAACGGAGGCAGGTCCGGAGGAGATTTTCCTAAGCTGCGAGTTCCGTTTTGAGAATCCGGAGGAGGATCTGGAGGATGCCCTGCGCTCGGAGGAGGAGTAGTCCCTGGGATACGGATGCGTACCCGAAGGGAGGAAACAGGATGAAAAAGAAGTATGGGATATTGGCAAGTTTGCTGTTGATCGCAGCACTCCTTGGAGGCTGCGGGGGAAGCAAAGATGCTTCCTATCAGGAAACGTCTGCACCGGCGGAGGAGCCGATGGCTTCCAACTCTTACAGTATGGACTCGTCGGCAGAATATGCGCCTGAGATGGAGGCGGCGGCAGAGGAGGCAGGAGGCGTCACCTCCACCTCCGGTATTGAAAATGTGAATACGGTCTCCCAAAAGCTGATTAAGACTGTGAGTATGAGCATGGAGACGAAGGAGTTTGATGCCCTTCTGGAAGATATCCGGCGGCAGGTGGAGGAGATGGGAGGCTATATTGAGGACTCAGATATTTCCGGCAGCAGTTATTACAGCACCAGGGGCAACCGGAATGCCTGGCTGACCCTGCGCATTCCGGCAGGTAAGCTGGAAGGCTTTGTGACTGTGGTGGAAGAGCTTGGAAACGTTGTGAGCAAGAGAGAGTCGGTGGAAGACATAACCCTGCGGTATGTGGATGTAGAGAGCCACAAGAAAGCTTTGGAGACGGAGCAGGAAAGGCTTCTTGAGCTTCTGGAAAGAGCGGAGAATATGGAGGATATCATTACCATCGAGAGCCGTCTTTCCCAGGTGCGCTATGAGCTGCAGTCTTACGAATCCGCCTTGCGGACCTATGACAACCAGGTGAACTACAGTACTGTTTCTCTGGATATCAGCGAAGTGGAGCGGGTGGCAGAGCTGCCGGAGGAGAAGACCTTTTTGGAGGAGGTGCGTTACCGGCTTTCTGATAACCTTTATGATCTCGGCAGGGATTTCCGGGGCTTTGGCATCTGGTTCTTAAGCTCCCTTCCCTATCTTTTGCTTTGGGCGGCGGTGATTGCGGTTTTGATCCGCCTGATCCGGAAAATTGTCTGGAAAAAACCGTTCTTCGGAATCGGCAAAAGGCGCAGGAAAGAAGAGCTGCCGGTAGAAGACTCAGAGGAAAAGAAAGAACAATAAAGCAGTTTGCAGGGAAAAGGCGGAACACAGGAAAGTTCCGCCTTTTTCATACCTTTTCCGATTTTTTTGTACTTTTCATACTTTGTAAAATTTGCTATAATAAAGTATCATTTCATAATAGGGGAATTCTTGATATTTTTCAGAAAAAGTACACAGCAGAAAGGATAGGCACAGGATGAAGAAATTGGACGAGGGTTTTAAGTATGGCACCAAAGAGGGAATTCTTCACTGTCCAGGCGTCAGAAAGCTGGGCGATGACATCAGTTTTACTGTTGCAGTACCGGATAAAAAGCGATGCAGCCTGCTGCTCTATGAAAAGGGGAGCAGGGAAGTAGCTGCTTCGATTCCAATGGGAAGTTCCGTGCGGTTTGGAGATATGCGCTCCTTGCTTGTGGAGAAGCTGCCGGCCGAAAAGTATGAATATAATTATCTGATTGACGGGCATGTGGTGACGGATCCCTATGCGCCCGGCGTTTCCGGAAGGGAGATTTGGGGCAGCCCGGCAGAGGAGGAGGGAGCAGTCCGGGGCAGGCTTTGCTTTGAGGAATATGACTGGGGCCAAGACAAGCCTCTGCATCTTCCCTGGGAGGAGATTGTAGGCTATGCCGCCCATGTGAGAGGCTTTACCAAACATCCCTCTTCCCGGGTGAGAGCGAAGGGAACCTTTGCCGGAGCGGCGGAAAAGATTCCTTATTTGAAGGAACTGGGCATCAACCAGCTGGAGCTGATGCCTGTTTACGAATTTTCGGAGACCACGGACTTTCGAGAAGCCTGCGGATCGAGATTCTGCCGGCCGGCCGGACAGGGCGGGGAGCGGCTGAATTACTGGGGCTATACGAGAGGGTTTTATTTTGCACCCAAGGCATCTTATTCTGCTACGGGAGATCCGGTGCGGGAACTGAAGGATTTGGTGCGGAAACTGCACGAGAACGGGATTGAACTGATTCTGGAGTTTTATTTTCCCAAAGATACGAAGACGTATCTGATTTTGGACTGTATCCGGTACTGGGTACTGGAATATCACATTGACGGAGTGCATATCAACCGGGACTATGCGCCTGTGGAGGTGCTGGCCCAGGATCCGCTGCTGAGCCACACAAAGATTATGACAGAGAGCTTTCGGATGGAGGAGATTTACGAAGACAAATACGTTCCCTCTTACCGGAACCTGGCAGAATACAACGGAGGATTCCAGATCACAGCCCGGCGTTTTCTGAAAGGGGACGAAGGACAGGTGGCGGAATTTACCCAGAGGGTTCGAAGAAATCCCCAAACCTGCGGGATGATCAATTATATGGTCAGCCATAACGGCTTTACCCTGGCGGATTTGGTTTCCTATGATGAGAAGCACAATGAGGCCAACGGGGAAGAGAATCACGACGGCACAGATTTTAACTATAGCTGGAACTGCGGGGAAGAAGGTCCCAGCAGAAGGAAACGAGTGCTTAAGATGCGCCGCCAGCAGATGCGGAACGCCGCCGCTTTTCTGCTTCTCAGCCAGGGAACGCCCATGCTTTACGGGGGCGACGAAGTGGGAAATTCACAGTCGGGCAATAATAATGTGTACTGCCAGGACAATGAGATGTCTTGGATCAACTGGCGGGCCGGGAAGGCGGATGTCCTGTTCCTGGAGTATATCCGCAAGCTGATTGCTTTCCGGCGGCGCCATCCGGTATTCTGCCAGGGGACAGAGCTTCGATTGACAGACTATCTTTCCTGCGGCTGTCCCGATGTATCTTACCACGGAAAACGTGCCTGGTTTGGAAATTTTGAGACTGGAAGCCGCAGTGTGGGCATTCTCTATGCAGGGAATTACGTGGGAGCCAATTCCGGGGGAGAGCTGCAGGACGATACGTTTTATGCGGCATACAATATGCACTGGACGCCCCAGGAGCTGGCCCTGCCTGCCCTGCCGGGGAAGAAGAAATGGAGGCTGGCAGTGGATACGAGCCTGGAGGGTGCAGACGGGATCTGCCCGGAGGGGCAGGAAATTTTGCTGGAGGATCAGAGAACAATCGTGGTGCCGGAGCGGACGGTGATGGTTCTGATTGGGAAATAGGATATGAAAGCTTGGAAACATTTTTGTACGATTACGGAGCATAAACTGCTGGTAATGAAGCACTGCTTCCAGATTGGACTTTATCGGCAGGGGATCCTGCATGATTTATCCAAATATACGCCCTCGGAGTTTCTTCCGGGATGCCGGTACTATCAAGGATACCGCAGTCCCAACAATGCGGAGCGGGAAGCAAAGGGCTGTTCTATGGCATGGCTGCATCACAAGGGAAGGAATAAGCACCACTACGAATACTGGATTGATTACAGCCTGGATAAGACCAAAGGACTGACAGGGATGAAGATGCCTCCCTGCTATGTGGCAGAAATGATGATGGACCGAATTGCGGCTTCTAAAATTTACCAGGGAAAGAAGTACAACCGCCACCATCCGCTGGCTTACTATGAGCAGGGAAAGGACGCCTGTATGATTCATCCCGAGACGCGGGCGCTTCTGGAGTATCTGCTGCATCTTTTGGATGAGCGGGGAGAAAAGGCAGCTTTTGCCTATATACGCAGAAATCTCGTGGGAAAGAAGGAATATCCTAGAATACCGGCGGATAAAAATTAAAATTTTCCCGAAAAAAAAGAGGAAATACGGTTTGGACGCAGAATTAATATATATAGAAGAAAAATTCGGAACAGGCCGGGCAGGGGGAAGAAGCATATGACGGTTCGCGAAGAGACGGAACAGTGGGAGAGCAGGTATCTAAGCAAATACGCGGCTCTGAGCCGGGATTCCAAAGGCAGGGATGTGAAAGAGCCTCCCTGCGATATCCGGCCGGTGTACCAAAGGGACCGGGACCGGATTCTGCACTGCAAATCTTTTCGGAGGCTGAAGCACAAAACCCAGGTGTTTCTGACTCCCAGGGGGGATCACTACCGGACACGTCTGACACATACTCTGGAGGTGTCCCAGAATGCCAGGACCATCGCCAAGGCTCTGCGCCTGAACGAGGATCTGGTGGAAGCCATTGCCCTGGGCCACGATCTGGGCCATACGCCTTTCGGCCATGCAGGGGAACGGGCCCTGGACAAGCTGTGCAGCCGGGGATTTGCTCATTATGAGCAGAGTGTCCGGGTGGTGGAGAAGCTGGAGAAGCAGGGGAAAGGATTGAATCTGACGGTGGAGGTGCGGGACGGGATCCGCAACCACAGAACCAGCGGGAATCCCTCAACGCTGGAAGGCAAGATCGTACGGCTGTCGGACAAGATTGCCTATATCAACCATGATATTGACGATGCGATCCGGGCAGGAATTCTGGAAGAAGACGATATTCCGCCGGAGTATCGGAAAACGCTGGGGTTTAATACCAAGGAACGGCTGAATACTATAATTCACGATATTATCCGCAGCAGCCGGGAGCAGCCGGACATCCGCATGTCTCTGGAGGTGGAGGAAGCCATGCGGGATCTGCGCAGCTTCATGTTTCGGAGCGTGTACACCAATCCTACAGCCAAGGGGGAGGAGAGCAAAGCCCAGAACCTTCTGGAAGGGCTCTTTTCCTATTATATGGATCACCCGGACGCCATGTCCGATGAGTACCGGGAGATGCTGGAACGGGGAACGGATCCCAGGGAAGTGGTGGTCTGCGACTACATTTCCGGTATGACGGATCAGTATGCAATTTATAAATTTGAGGAGTTTTACGTTCCGAAAGCATGGAATGTGTAGGTGAGAACGGAAGATGTATTATGCAGAGGATTTGATTGAGGAGATACGGGCGAAAAGCGACGTGGTGGATGTGATTTCCGGCTATGTCCGGCTCCAGAGAAAGGGTGCAAGCTACTTCGGCCTCTGCCCTTTCCACAATGAGAAGTCGCCCTCTTTCTCCGTCTCTCCGGGAAAGCAGATGTACTACTGCTTTGGATGCGGGGCGGGGGGGAATGTCTTCACGTTTCTGATGGAGTATGAAAATTTTACGTTTCCCGAAGCTGTGAAATTTCTGGCCCAGCGCTGCGGAGTGGATCTGCCCGAGGAGGAGTATTCGGAGGAAGCCCGGCGGCAGTCCGATCTGAAAAGCCGGCTTTTGGAGATTCACAAAAAGGCAGCCCTGTATTTTTATTACCAGCTGAAGCAGGAGGGCGGACGGGAGGCCTGGAACTATCTGCGGAGCCGGGAGCTGTCGGAGGAGACCATTCGAAGATTCGGCCTGGGCTATTCCAGCAGGCACAGCGGCGCCCTCTACCAGTATCTGAAGAAGGAAGGGTATTCCGATTCCCTTTTGAAGGAATCGGGACTGATTGCCATGGATGAGCGCAGCGGCGCCCATGATAAATTCTGGAACCGGGTGATGTTTCCCATAATGGACGGCAATCACCGGGTTATCGGCTTCGGCGGCCGTGTGATGGGGGATGCCAAGCCCAAATATCTCAATTCCCCGGAGACAAAGATTTTTGACAAGAGCCGGAACCTCTACGGCCTGAATTTTGCCAGGAGTTCCAGGAAACCCAATCTGATCATCTGTGAGGGATATATGGATGTGATAGCCCTTCATCAGGCGGGATTTTCCCAGGCGGTGGCCTCCTTGGGAACGGCCCTTACGGTACAGCAGTGTCTTTTGCTGAAGCGTTATACCCAGGAAGTGCTGCTGACTTATGACAGCGATGAGGCGGGGACGAAGGCGGCGCTGCGGGCCATTCCCCTGTTGAAGGATGCGGGCCTTGGGGTCCGGGTCATCAATATGAAGCCCTACAAGGACCCGGATGAATTTATGAAAGCATTGGGAACGGAGGCTTTCCAAAAACGGATAGATGAAGCCCAGAGCAGCTTCCTCTTTGAGGTGGAGGTTCTGGAGCGGGAGTTTGATCTGCGGGATCCGGCCCGGAAGACGGCATTTTTCGATGAGACCGCCCGGAAGCTTCTGGCTTTTTCGGATGAGCTGGAGCGGAACAATTACATAGAGGCTGTGGCCCGGAAGTACGGTACCGGCTATGAGATTTTGAAAAAAAAGGTAAACCAGATGGGAATGACTTTGGGAGGAAGGGCTCCCGCGCCCAGGCCCAGAGAGCTTTCCGGGCAGAAGAAGGAGAAAGAGGAAGGCATTGATCTGTCCCAGAAGCTTTTGCTTACCTGGATGATCTCAGATCCCCGGTATTTCCGGGTGATTCAAAAATGGATCCGGCCGGAGGATTTCCCGCATCCCCTCTATGCCCGGGTAGCCGGGATGCTCTATGAGCAGCAGGAACAGGGGAAACTCAATCCGGCGGGGATTATCGCCCGCTTTGAGGATGCCCAGGAGCAGCGGCAGGTAGCGGCGGTGTTTAATGCTACTTTAAAGCCGGCGAAGGCCGGGGAGGAGACGGAAAAAGAGGGAGCGGATCGGGAAGAGACGGAGAAAGCCATGCAGGCGGCTGTTGTGCGGGTGCTGCAAAGCAGTCTGGATCAGACGGCGAAAGAGCTGTCTCCTACGGATATGGCAGGGCTGCAGAGGCTGGTGCAGCGCAGGCGTGAATTGGAGAAACTGCATATTTCTTTGGAATAGGGATAAAATACTAACAAGTTATGGAAGGATGGAACAGCATGGAAGAAAACGTAGTAAAGTTTGACGAAAAGTTAAAAGAGCTTCTAGTCATGGCGAAGAAAAAGAAAAATATATTGGAATACCAGGAGATCAGCGATTTCTTCGGAGACATGGAGCTGGATGCGGAACACGTCGAAAAGATTCTGGAATATCTGGAAGCCAACAATATTGATGTTCTGCGCATAACCGGCGACGAGGATGACGACGCGGAGATCATTCTCTCGGACGAGGACGAAGTAGATGTTGAGCAGATCGATCTTTCCGTACCGGACGGAGTCAGTATTGAGGACCCTGTCCGCATGTATTTGAAGGAAATCGGAAAAGTTCCTCTCCTGAGTGCGGAGGAGGAAATTGAGCTTGCCAAGCGGATGGAGCTGGGGGACGAGGAGGCCAAGAAGCGTCTGGCGGAGGCCAACCTGCGTCTGGTGGTCAGTATTGCCAAGCGCTACGTGGGCCGGGGAATGCTCTTTCTGGATCTGATTCAGGAGGGAAACTTAGGCCTTATCAAAGCGGTGGAGAAATTTGATTACCGCAAAGGATACAAGTTCAGTACCTATGCTACTTGGTGGATCCGCCAGGCCATTACCAGGGCGATCGCGGACCAGGCCCGTACCATCCGCATTCCCGTGCATATGGTGGAGACCATCAATAAGCTGATCCGGGTGTCCAGGCAGCTTCTCCAGGAACTGGGAAGGGAGCCCTCCCCGGAGGAAATTGCGGAGGAGATGAAGCTTCCGGTGGAACGTGTGCGGGAGATTTTGAAAATTTCTCAGGAACCTGTTTCCCTGGAGACGCCTATCGGTGAGGAGGAAGACAGCCATCTGGGTGATTTTATCCAGGACGACAATGTACCGGTGCCCTCTGATGCAGCCGCTTTTACCCTTTTGAAAGAACAGCTGGTGGAGGTTTTGAGTACCCTCACGGATCGGGAACAGAAGGTTCTGCGCCTGCGCTTCGGTCTGGACGACGGACGGGCCAGAACCCTGGAGGAAGTGGGCAAGGAGTTCAATGTGACCCGGGAGCGTATCCGCCAGATTGAGGCCAAGGCTCTTCGGAAACTCCGCCATCCCAGCCGCAGCAGAAAACTGAAGGATTATTTGGATTGATATGGTGAAGCTGTCAAAACGGATGGAACGCCTGGCGGATATGGTTACGGGGGGCGGCTGTCTGGCAGATGTGGGAACAGATCACGGATATGTTCCCATTTATCTTTGTGAAAAGAAGCGCATTCTTTCGGCGGTTGCCATGGATGTCCGCCGGGGCCCTCTTGAGAGGGCAGAAGCGCATATCCGGGAGGCCGGCCTGGAGGCGTACATAGAGACGAGACTGAGCGACGGACTGGAGGGACTTAGGGCAGGAGAAGCCCATACAGTGCTGATTGCAGGAATGGGAGGTCCCCTGACAGTGCGGATTTTGTCGGACGGGCAGGAGAAGCTGGAAGGCGCAGGGGAACTGATTCTGCAGCCCCAGTCGGAGATCGGAAAGGTGCGCCGATGGCTTTCGGAGAATGGATATGAGATTGTCCGGGAGGATACGGTGCTGGAAGACGGAAAGTTTTATCCCATGTTCCGGGCAGTTCCGGGCAGTCCGAAAGAGGCGTATACGGAGGAGGAATACCGGTACGGCAGGCCGGAGCTTCAGCACTCCCCGGATGTCTGGAAAGAATTCCTGGGAAAAAGGCTTGAGGAGCAGAAGGGGATTTTAGCGCATCTCCCCGGAGAACGGGAGGGACAGGCGGCGCGGATCCGGAAACGGCGGATGGAGCTTAAGGAAGAAATACGGGTGCTGGAGAAAATGCTGGAAAGGCTTAGTGCCGGAACATAAACGGATTCCGGCAGCCGGCATTGCAGAAAACGGAAAGGGGGAATTTACAGAGATGAAATGCCAGGATATTTTTTCTGTGCTGGAGGAACGGTATCCGCTTGTCTATGCCTGTGACTGGGACAATGTGGGACTGCTGGCAGGTGACCGGGAGCAGGAAGTCCGGCGGGTATACATTGCTCTGGATGCCACAGATGCAGCAGTGGAGGAGGCTGTCCGTTGGAAGGCAGATCTTCTGCTGACCCACCACCCCATGATTTTCGGCAGTATCAAGCGGGTAACGGCGGATGATTATATAGGGGAGCGGCTTCTGCGCCTGATAAGAAACGGCATTTCCTGCTATGCCATGCACACCAACTATGATGTGATGGGAATGGCGGAGCTTGCCGCCGGGCGGATTGGATTAAAAGATACCTTTGTCCTGGAGGAAGTCTTTGACGGGGAAGGGATTGGCCGGGTAGGTCAGCTTCCCGGGCCTGTGACTTTAAAAGACTGCGCCGAAGGGGTAAAAAAGGCGTTTGGGCTTCCCAATGTGAAGATTTTTGGGAATCTGAATAAGATAGTAAAGACGGCGGCTGTCTCGCCGGGAGCAGGAAAGAGCATGGCCCGTCCGGCTCTTGCGGCGGGAGTGTGATCGGCGAGGCGTTAAAGAAGCAGGCGGATGTGCTGATTACCGGAGACATGGATCACCATACGGGCATCGACATGGATGACTGCGGCCTTTCCATTATCGATGCCGGACACTACGGAATAGAACATATTTATATAGAAGATATCCGGAAGCTTCTGGAGGAACGGTTTCCAGATCTTCTGGTGAAAGCGGCAGAGATTGCGCAGCCGTTTACGGTGATATAGCAGCAGGAGCGCCGGGAAGGCGTATGCAGAACTTGAAATAGGGGGTATGGCAGAATGAACGCAAACGTAACAATCAACGGAAAACAGTACGAATATCCGGTGGGGACGGCTTATGAGGAGATTGCCCGGGAGCATCAGAAGGACTACGAATGGGACATTGTGCTGGTGTCGGCGGATAAGCGCCTGCGGGAGCTGAATAAGAAGCTTTCCGGGGACTGTGAGCTGACTTTCTTTACTACGGCAGATCCGGCCGGATATCAGGCATACCGCAGAAGCCTGACTCTGATGCTGATGAAAGCCGTTTACAAGGTGGCGGGAAACGAGGCCGTACACCGGGCACAGGTACAGCACTCCTTAAGCAGCGGATATTACTGCACCCTGGAGGGAGATTTGACCCTTGATGAGGCCTTCCTTGAGGCGGTGCGGGAAAAGATGCTGGAATATGTGGAGAAGAAGCTTCCTATTGAAAAACGGAATGTGAATACGGATCAGGCTTTGAAGATTTTCCACGAGCACCGGATGTATGACAAGGAGAAGCTGTTCCGGTACCGCCGGGCTTCCCGGGTGAATATTTACAAGATGGGAGATTTTGAGGACTATTTTTACGGTTACATGGTCCCGAACGCAGGCTATTTGAAATATTTTGACCTGCATCTCTATGAGGGAGGCTTTGTGGTCCAGTTTCCGGATCGGAAGGCCCCCAGAACCATACCGCCCTTTACGCCCCAGGGAAAGATTTTTAAGGTTATGCGCCAGGCGGTGGAATGGGGAGATATGCTGGGCATTTCCACAGTGGGCGACTTAAACGACTGTATTTCCAGAGGCGGAATGCAGGAGCTGGTGATGACCCAGGAGGCGCTGCAGGAGCGCAGGATTGCGGAGATTGCCCGCAGGATTGCGGAGGACAGCAGCCGGAAATTTATTATGATTGCAGGCCCTTCCTCTTCCGGGAAAACGACCTTCTCCCATCGGTTGTCTATCCAGCTCTCGGCTGCGGGCCTTAGGCCCCATCCCATTGCAGTGGACAATTATTTTGTGGAGCGCGATGAGACGCCGAAGGATGCGGACGGGAATTATAATTTTGAGTGTCTGGAAGCCATTGACATTGAGCTGTTCAACCGGCAGATGTGCGAGCTTTTGGAGGGGAAAACGGTAGAGCTGCCTCATTTTAATTTTAAAACGGGGAAGAAGGAGTACAACGGGGACTATATGACTTTGGGACCGGAGGATATTCTGGTGCTGGAGGGCATTCACTGTCTCAATGACCGGCTGTCCCACAGCCTGCCCCATGAGAGCAAATTCAAGATTTACATCAGCGCCCTGACCCAGCTGAACGTGGATGAACACAACCGGATTCCCACCACGGACGGCCGCCTGATCCGGCGGATGGTGCGGGATGCCCGGACCAGGGGCTCCAGCGCGGCCCGCACCATTGGCATGTGGCCTTCCGTGCGCCGGGGAGAGGAGGAAAATATCTTCCCCTACCAGGAGGAGGCGGATGCCATGTTCAATTCTGCTCTGATTTATGAGCTTTCCGTGCTGAAGCAGTATGCGGAGCCTATTCTTTTCGGCATTGACCGGGATGCCCCGGAATATATGGAGGCCAAACGGCTCCTAAAGTTTTTGGATTATTTTGTGGGCGTGGACAGTTCCTTTATCCCGGAGAATTCCCTGATCCGCGAGTTTATCGGGGGCGGATGCTTCCGGGTGTAAAAGGGCGGATGCGGGACTGGAATAAAAAACAGCAGGAGCCCGGACAGCGCCAGAAAGAATTGCGGCCGTGTATTATGCGGCTGAAATTCTTTCTAAGAGAGGGTGCTGGGAGGGCGGATGCGGAACTGGAATAAGGAGCCATTATGAGAGAGACAAAACTGACAAGGGATGAAGCCCTGGCGCTTTTGAAAAGGAGTTAAAGCCTTATGAAGAGAAAAAGCCATTCCACGGATCTGGGAACCATCGTCTACTGGTGCAGCCGGATAAAACCCGACAGGACTACACTGGTTTTCCTGCCGGGGCTTACGGCCGATCACCGCCTTTTCTTAAAGCAGGCGGAAGCGTTTGAGGGGGAATACAATATGCTCGTCTGGGATGCGCCGGGCCACGGCCGTTCCAGACCCTTTGACCTTCGGTTTTCTTTGATGGACAAGGCCTGCTGGCTCCATGATATTTTGGAAAAGGAAGGAATCCGAAAGCCGGTTCTGATCGGGCAGTCCATGGGCGGCTATGTGTCCCAGTGCTTTCTGGAGCGGTTTCCCAGAGAGGCGGCGGGCTTTCTTTCCATTGATTCGGCGCCTCTTAAGAGATGCTATATTACGGAAGCCGAACTCTGGCTTTTGAAGCGGACAGGACCTATATATCGCAGTTATCCTTGGAGGCGTCTCCGGTATGACGGGGCCAGGGGCTGTTCCGAGACGGAATACGGCCGCAGAATGATGTATGCTTTTACGGGCTCCTATTCGAAGGAGGAGTACTGTGCCCTGGCGGATCACGGATTCCGTATTCTAGGGGAAGCCATAGAGGCGCATTTGTCTTACCGGCCGCGCTGTCCCGTGCTGCTTTTGTGCGGGGAAAAAGACAAGGCGGGATCTGCCAGGCGGTATAACAGAAAATGGGCGGAGCGGGAAAATCTGGAACTGATATGGATTCCGGGAGCAGGGCATAATTCCAATGTAGATCAGCCGGAGAAAGTAAATGCCTGTATTCGGAGTTTCGTGCAAAAATGTGAGATCGTATGACTGAAAGCGGCTGCAAAGACTTTTTTGCAGCCGCTCTCTTCTTCGTCGATCTGCATAAATTGAAAGGGGAAAATTTGGAAGATCTGCCGATTGACAGCAGAAACTTATAGTGATAGGATGAAGGAAAGTTGTGAATACGTATTCACGAGCTTGCAGACAGGAGGAAACAGGCATGATTACCATGACGGAGATTGCGAAACTGACAGGTGTTTCCCAGCCCACGGTTTCCCGTGTGCTGAGCGGAAACCAGGCGGTGAATCCCCAGATCCGGGAACGTGTCCTGGCCTGTGCAAGAGAGCATGATTTCCAGCCGAACAGAATGGCGCAAAGCCTGGTAGGCAGCAAAACCCACCTGGTGGGGGTGCTCCTGACGGATATTTCCAATGCCTTTTTTGCAGATTTGGTGAAATACATTGAACAGGAGGCAGAGAAAGAGGGCTACAGCCTGATTTTATTTAATTCCAACTATGATTTGGAGCATGAGCGGGAATGTCTGGATGTGGTCCGGCGTTACCGGGTAGACGGTTTGCTTGCGGTTCCTGTGAGCGAGGGGTCTCGGCAGTGGAAAGAGACTGTCCGGCGGCTGGATATTCCTACGGTAATCATTACCCGGCAGGCTGCGGGTATGGACTGTGTTTATGTGGATCACGTGGAAGCCGGCAGCCAGGTGGGCCGTCACCTGCTGGAGGAGGGGTATGACAATTTTCTCTTTTTCGGTGATCCGGCAGATGTGAAGTATCAGGGGTTTGCCAGGGCATTGTCAAAGACGGGAACTGGAATCCGGGAGCGGATGACTGTGATTGCCGGCAAGGATTCAGAAGTGATTGATGCAGCGTTGTCCGCACATTTGGAGCGCTGGGGAGGCCGGACCGGAATCTTTGCCTACAATGACAGGCGGGCGGCCCAGATGCTTGGGATCCTGCAGAGGCGCGGGATAAAAATACCGGAAAGGGCCGGATTGGTAGGTTTTGATAATACGTATATGTGCGATTACCTCTGGCCGGCCCTTTCCAGTGTCTCCCAGCCCAATGAGGAGATGGCAGCCGCGGCGGTTAAGAGGCTCTTCTATAAAATGGCTCACCCGGAGGACAGGAAGACAGAAGAGCATCCTATGCTGGCAGAGCTGGTGCCCAGGCAGAGTTCCTGCAGGGAAAGTATCCGTTAAGGACGAGATTCAAAAGAACAGTTTTTCGGAATTGTTCTTTTATTGGACCATTTATGAATACGTATTCACAAATGACCGATGAATGTAAGAGGAATGAAGGAGAGATGGTATGAATGCTCTTGAGACTTTATGGATAAAAATGTTTGAAGAGGAACAGAGGCGTCAAGGAGAAGGCCGGAAAACAGAGCGGTGGAGGCCTCTTCTGCACATTGCTCCCCCCTTTGGGTGGCTGAACGATCCCAACGGTTTGTGCCAGCAGGACGGAATTTATCATGCTTTTTATCAGTTCTCCCCTTTCCAGGTGGAAGGCGGTTTGAAATTCTGGGGCCACTGCACCAGCCGAGATCTGCTCCACTGGGAGTTCCAGGGGATTTCCCATTTTCCAGATCAGCCTTTTGACTGCCATGGGGTATACTCCGGCTCCGCCTTGGCGGAGGAGGGGAAAATCTATACCTTTTACACGGGAAACATAAAGGAACAGGGGGAGCACGATTACATCGTGACAGGCCGCCGGTCCAATACGGTTTTGGCTGTCAGTGCAGACGGCAAAATTTTTGACCATAAGGAATTGCTGATGACAGGGAAGGATTATCCTTCTGATTTGACCTGCCACGTCCGGGATCCCAAGGTATGGAAAGAGAACGGAACGTATTATATGATACAAGGTGCACGGACCAAGGAAAACAGGGGAACGGCCCTGGTATTTGCATCCGCGGATAAGAGGCATTGGAGCTATCAGGGGCGCCTGGAGACGGAAGAAGAGTTCGGTTACATGTGGGAATGCCCGGATGTTTATCTGCTGGACGGCCGGCGGGTGCTGTGTATTTCTCCCCAGGGAATTCCGGCTTCCGGACTTTGCTATCAAAATGTTTATCAGAGTGTAACCTGCTTTCTGGAGGATGATTTCCGGGGAACTATGAAGAGCAGCAGTTTTCGGGAGCTGGACGGCGGCTTTGATTTCTATGCGCCCCAGAGTTTTCAGGCGGAGGACGGGAGGCGGATTCAGATTGCATGGATGGGGATGCCGGATGTGGAAGAATATTATATCAACCGAACCGTGGCGGATGGGTGGCAGCATATGATGACCATTCCCAGGGAAATGACTGTGCGGGACGGGAGGCTGTGCCAGAATCCGGTGCAGGAGCTGGATGCCTGGTGGAACCAGGAGGAAACCATCTCGGGAGAATTTTACCGGGAAATAGCTTCTTCCTGCGAGCTGGATATTGAGACGGGCGGAGAGAGCCTGGAACTGGTCCTGGCGGAGGGCTTAAGGCTTTCCTACCGCAGAGAGGAAGGAATTTTCTGGATGAAGTTTGAGGATGAATCTCTGGGGGCGGGCCGGACGGTCCGGGGACGGAAATTGGAAAGCCTGAAGGAGCTGCGGATTCTGGTGGATGTTTCCAGTGTGGAAGTGTTTTTAAACGGGGGACGGGATGTTTTTACCACTCGTTTCTACCCGGAGGACTCATCCTATACAGTGCGGGCCTGGGGTTCTCTTGTAACGTGCAGGTATCGCTTCCGGGCATAGGAAAGGATAAGTTTTTGTAAATCGAGGTTAGCTGCAGGAAAGGCGAGACGGAAAAAAGACGGTGCAGTCTGCAGTTAATATAAAGAAAGGGCTTTGAAGGCCCGAAAAAAGAGAGGAGATAGTTATGGACTACAGAAAAGTAGCAGAGGAAATCTACGAAAAAGTAGGAAAAAAGGAAAATCTGGTATCTGCGGCCCACTGTGCCACCCGCCTTCGTCTTGTGCTGGCGGACAATGACAAGTGCGATGCCAAGGCAGTGGAGGAGATCGACGGGGTAAAAGGCGTGTTCAGCGCTTCCGGCCAGCTCCAGATTATTCTGGGAACCGGAACCGTGAACAAGGTGTACGATGAATTTCTGGATGTTTCCGGGCTGACGGCGGCCAGCAAGGAGGATGCCAAGGCAGCCGCAGCTGCCAAACAGCCCATTTACAAGCGGGCCATTAAAACCCTGGGCGATATTTTCGTTCCAATTATTCCGGCTATTGTGGCCAGCGGTTTCCTCATGGGAATTATGGAAGCCCTGAATTTTATGGTAAACAACGGATTTTTAAATATTAACACTTCCGGTTCCATCTTCGTGTTTGCAAACCTCTTTGCCAATACAGCTTATGTATTCCTGCCCATTCTGATTGCCTACAGTGCGGCGAAAGTGTTTGGAGGAAATCCCTATCTGGGGGCTGTTATTGGTATGCTGATGATTCACCCGGATCTGCAGAATGCGTGGACAGTGGCTACCGAGGGGGTCTTAAGAACCCAGAAGGTATGGTTCGGCCTGTATGAGGTGGATCTGGTAGGGTATCAGGGACACGTGATTCCGGTTATCATCGCTGTCTTTGTCATGTGTATGATCGAGAAAAAGTTACATAAAATTGTTCCGGCTATGTTTGACTTGTTTGTAACCCCTCTGGTAAGTGTGTTTGTTACCGGATATCTCACCTACTCCATCATCGGACCGGTTTTTGTAACCATAGAAAACGGAATTATCGGCGGCGTTCAGCAGCTGATTGCCCTTCCTTTCGGCATTGGAAGCTTCCTGATGGGAGGTCTTTACTCACTCACGGTGGTTGCGGGGGTTCACCATATGTATACGGTGATTGACGTGGGACAGCTTGGACTGTACGGAATGACTTACTGGCTTCCCCTGGCGTCTGCCGCCAATATTGCCCAGGGTGCGGCTACCCTGGCGGTTGCCTTAAAGACCAGGAACCAGAGGACGAAATCCATGGCAGTTCCCTCCGCAATGTCCTGTTTTATGGGAATTACGGAACCGGCTATCTTTGGTGTGAACTTGAGATTTTTTAAGCCCTTCATCTGCGGGGCGGTGGGAGGTGCCTGCGGCGCTTTGTATGCCTCCATCATGGGACTTGGGGCAACGGGTACGGGTGTTACCGGAATTTTCGGATTGCTGCTCTGCCTGCATGATCCCATCAACTATATTGTCATGTTTGTGATTTCTGCGGCTGTGGCTTTTGTGCTGACCTGGATGTTTGGATACAAGGACCCGGAAGGAGCTTCTGCGGGAAAGAAAGCGGGAGAAAAAGCGGAAGCGCCGGCGCGGATCGAGACAGAACCCAGTTTACGCCCCGGTAGCCGGAACCTTAATGCCCCATACGGAGATTGCAGACGCCACCTTTGCGTCAGGTGCTCTGGGCGCAGGCGTGGGCATTGTGCCTGCCAAGGGGTTGGTGACGGCACCTTTTGACGGAGAGATTGCCATGTTTTTTGACACGAAGCATGCCATTGGCCTGGTGAGTGAGAGCGGCACGGAACTTTTAATCCATGTGGGCATCAATACAGTGGAGCTTCAGGGAAAATATTTCCATGCCCTGAAAGAATCCGGAGATAAGGTAAAGGCAGGTGATCCGCTGCTGGAGTTTGATATGGATGCCATCCGGGCAGCCGGATACGATCTCACCACGGCGGTTCTGGTATCTTTGCCGGAGCAGGTAGAGATTGCGGCCTCCGGGGAAGTGGAGATGCTGGATAAGATTTTGACGGTAGGATAGGAAAAGAAGAATTGGAAATGCCCGGCCGGGGGAGCTGGCCGGGCGATTCAGAGGCATTTCTGCTCCAGTTCTGCAATGCGCCGGAGGGCTTCCGGATACTGTTGAGTTTGTTCCTGGAGCTGCTCTTGATATTGCTGTATTTCTGCTTTCACTTCTTTGCGTTCTTCTTTCAGCCGTTCTAATTCCGTCTGCATTTCGTCGATCATGAGCTGCACCGTATTGCGATCCAGTTCCCGTAGTTCTTCCGAAAAGAATCCCATAACAGCCGCCGTATTCCGGCATAACTGGTATGCCTCCTGGTACATCTGCTTAAACTCCGGCCAGGTTTCAGCAAGCTGGATAATCCGGACGGGATCGTCTGTTCTGAGAAACGTAAGCCAAGCCTTTAATTTGGTATCTATGGGTTTATTGTGCTGGATTTTCTGGACCTCCAGGTTTGTTGCTCATAAATAAAGTTCCTCCTTAAAGTAAAATGAAAATGTAAATAAACGTGAATACAGTTCCGAAGCGGAAGCACAAGAGACCGGATGTCTCCCGTTCAAGATCGGATAGTAACAGAAAACATGAGAATCATAGAATCCGTTATTTACCATAACCTAAATGGAAATATTTGTAAAGAATTCAACGGATCGGATAAAATTCCGCTTTTCTCCCCCGGAAAACCGAAACATACCGGAACCCGCAGGAAAGAAGAAGCTCTCTTGCCAGGTCAAAAGAAAGGCCTATATGTTCAGGTGTATGGGCATCGGAGCCCGTAGTTACAATCTCGCCTCCCAGTTCCCGGTAGCGCCGGAGAATTTCCGGGCACGGATTGGGCGTGTCCAGTCCGGATCGGAAGCTTCCGGTATTGATTTCCAGGCCCTTTCCTTTTGCAATTAGAAGTTTTAGAATAAGGTCAACCTGATCCGCAAAATCCGTGTAGGGAAAACGCCGCTCTCCTTGAGGAATATAGCGGATAATGTAGTCCAGATGGCCGTAGACATCGAAGTCATCGAAAGCTTTGATATTTTGGAGGGTAACATCCAGGAAACGCCGGATTGCGCTTTCGCGGCTGTGCATTTCCCAAAATTCCGGGTAGTAGGGATCCATCCGGTCCACCAAATGGGTGGAGCCGATGACGAAATCAAACGCATACTGTTTGGTGAAAGAGCGGTAAAAGTCTCCCAAGTGCGGCTGCAGTCCAAGCTCTGCCCCGAAGCCAATCCGGATCTGATCCCGGAAAGCAGCCTGGAGCCGCAGGATTTCGGCAAGATAGGAAGGGGTATCCAGATCAAAACAGACATCCGCGGGGGGATAATCGGCATCCAAATGTTCCGTAAAGCACAATTCAGACAGGCCTTTGCGGATTCCGGAACGTACCATTTCCTCCGTACAGGCATCACTGTCGCCGGAAAATGCAGAATGTAAATGAAAATCAGCCAGCATAAAGCGTTTCCTCCTTTTTAAAATAGTAGCGGAAAAAGGCCGGAATGGCAAGAAGAAAAATCCGGGATTGAAAAAAGGATTTCCATTTCCCTGAAAGTATGCTAGAATCATAGGAAACAGGAGAGAATACATGGAGGTTGTGAATATGTCGAAGGAAGAAAAAAGAGGTGTTCATATGATACATGCAGACGGAAAACTGGGTGAAGTCCAGATTGCGGACGAGGTAGTTGCGATTATTGCAGGGCTGGCGGCTATGGAAGTGGAAGGGGTATCTTCCATGGCGGGAAATATTACCAGCGAGCTCATCGGCCGGCTGGGGATGAAAAATCTCTCCAAGGGCGTTAAGGTACTGGTGACGGATCGGACGGTGGATGTAGATCTGGCATTGAATATCGACTATGGCTACAGTATTATGAAGGTATCCGAGAAGGTACAGGACAAAGTAAAGAGCGCCATTGAAAATATGACCGGCCTGGAAGTGGCTATGGTGAATATCCGCATTGCCAGCGTAAATATGGAGAAAGCAAAATAAGTCTGCCCGTGAGCGGACTGCAGGAGAAGGGGCGCTGCAAATACTGCATGGCGGTTTTGCGGCGGCTCTCTTTTGCAATGGGAGACAGGATTGATGAAGAGAAGAGAATTGAGGGAACACATTTTTGAATTGGTGTTCCGGGTGGAGTTCAACGGTCCGGATGAGATGCCGGAGCAGCTCCGCCTGTTTTTTGAAGGGCTGGAAGCGCTGGAGGAGAAAGACCAGCTCTATATGGAAGAAAAGTATGCCCGCATTATGGACAAGCTGCCCGAGATTGACGCCCGGATCGGGGAAACAGCCCAGGGGTGGAAGCTATCCAGGCTTGCAAAGGTGGACCTGGCAATTCTGCGCCTGGCTGTCTATGAGATGAAATACGATGAGGATGTACCTGTGGGCGTTGCTATCAATGAGGCCGTGGAATTGTCCAAAAAGTTCGGCGGAGATGAATCCCCGGCATTTATCAACGGGATTTTGGGAAAACTGGGAAAAGAAGCATGAAAAACGTCTATACGGTGGCCCAGGTAAACAGTTATATAAAAAATATGTTTGCCCAAGATTTTTTTATGAACCGCCTTTATGTAAAGGGAGAAGTTTCCAACTGCAAATACCATACGTCCGGGCATCTCTATTTTTCCCTCAAAGATGAGAGCGGAACCCTTTCCTGCGTGATGTTTGCGGGAAACCGGAAAGGGCTTTCCTTTCCCATGAAGGAGGGACAGCAGGTCATTGTCCTGGGCAGCGTCAATGTGTACGAGCGGACGGGAAACTACCAGCTTTACGCCAGGGAGATTGTCCTGGACGGAGCAGGCCGCCTGTACGAGGAGTACCTGCGTCTGAAAGCGGAGCTGGAAGAAATGGGCATGTTTGCTAAGGAGTATAAGCAGGCCATTCCCTATTATGTGCGGCGGCTGGGGATTGTGACGGCTCCCACAGGAGCGGCTGTGCAGGATATTCGTACCATTTCCTTGCGGCGCAATCCCTTTGTACAGCTGATTCTCTACCCGGCCCAGGTGCAGGGAGAGGGGGCTGCGGATAGTATTGTCCGTGGAATCCGGGCTCTGGACGCCCTGGGTGTGGATGTCCTCATTGTGGGCAGAGGCGGAGGTTCCATGGAGGACTTGTGGGCTTTTAACGAGGAAAAGGTGGCAAGGGCCATCTTCGAGTGCCGGACTCCGGTAATTTCTGCGGTAGGTCATGAGACGGATACGACCATTGCCGATTTTGTGGCGGATCTGCGTGCCCCTACTCCTTCGGCAGCCGCAGAGCTGGCAGTGGCGGATTTCCGGGAGCTGGCAAAACGGCTGGACACATACCGGAAGAATATGGAAAGTTCCTTTGCATGGAGGCTGGAGCAGTACCGCGGCCGTCTGGAACAGCTGCGGGGGTGTCTGCACCGGGCCAGTCCCAGACAGCAGCTTTTTGAGAAGCGGATGCGTCTGGCGGAGCTGCAGAACGGAATGGAGCAGGCCATGCGGGAATGCTTTTTAGATCGCAGAAGCAAGCTGGATTTGTATATTGAGCGCTTTCACGGGCTTTCGCCCTTGCTGAAATTGCAGCAGGGTTATTCCTATGCGGAAGGACAGGACGGACGGGCGGTTACAAGCATCCGCCAGGCGGAAGAAGGAGAAAGCCTCCGGATTCACGTAACGGACGGTATTTATACGGCTGTGGTGAAAGAGAGACAGGCTGTGGAGAGGGAATGAGAATGGAAGAAAGAGAGATGGAGATGCAGGAACAGTCCCTGGAAGAGGCGTTTGCGCAGCTGGATGAGATGCTGGCGAAGCTGGCGGACCGGGAAGTGCCTCTGGAGGAATCCTTTGCCGTATACGCAGAAGGGACGAAGCTTTTGCAGTATTGCAGTGAAAAGCTGGACCGGGTGGAGAAAAAAATGCTGGTGCTGAACGAGGAGGGAAAGCTGGATGAGTTTTAAGGAAGAGCTTTTAAAAAAGACGGAGGAGATCGAGGAGCTTCTGAAAGGGTATCTTCCCCGGGAGGAGGGATTTCAGAAGACGGTTCTGGAGGCTATGAATTACAGCATTCTGGCCGGAGGAAAGCGGCTGCGCCCCATGCTCATGCAGGAGACCTACCGGATGTTCGGGGGAAAGGAAAAAATTGTGGAGCCTTTTATGGCAGCTATAGAGATGATTCACACCTATTCTCTGGTTCACGACGATCTGCCGGCTATGGACAATGATGAGTACCGCAGGGGAAAGAAGACGACTCATGCAGTGTATGGGGAGGCGTTTGGCATTCTGGCCGGAGATGCTCTTTTGAATTTTGCCTTTGAGACGGCAGCGGAGGCGGTAGAGCGGGAACCGGATGCGCGCACGGCCCGTGCCCTGGGAATTTTGGCCCGGAAAGCGGGAATTTATGGTATGATCGGCGGCCAGGTAGTGGATGTGGAGTCTGAGGGGCAGCCTCTTTCCAGGGAAAAGCTGGACTTTATCTACCGGCTGAAAACGAGTGCCCTTATTGAAAGTTCCATGACCATCGGAGCCGTACTGGCAGGAGCCGGAGAGGAAGCGGTCCGCGCTGTGGAGCGGGTGGCCGGGGATGTAGGGCTGGCTTTTCAGATCCAGGATGATATTTTAGATGTGACCAGTACCTTGGAGGTATTGGGAAAACCCATTCACAGCGACGATAAGAACCAGAAGACAACTTATGTAACCCTGGAGGGACTGGAGAAAGCCAGGAAGGATGTGGCGGAGATTTCGGCCCGTGCC
>ERZ777305.1562-NODE-1562-length-25858-cov-77.542069_pt1 | contig 25858 bp, 23 predicted proteins | sample MGYA00374965_ERZ777305 | MGnify/ENA primary metagenome ERZ777305 (study PRJEB29328, sample SAMD00013331) | mouse gut metagenome | study: EMG produced TPA metagenomics assembly of the Metagenome analysis of fecal microbiota from mouse which was promoted... | reverse complement strand
GTTCACTTTCTTTCAGCTTTGTACCGTTTGTTTATATACGTTTAGCGGATTACTGGAACAGAAACGAGACACAGAAACATCAGTAATAGACTTGATTTTTACTTTTTCATCATGTCATAACCTTATTCAGGTGGTTATAGCACGAGGGTTCCACCTCTTCCCATTCCGAACAGAGAAGTTAAGCCTCGTCACGCCGATGGTACTGCGTAACAGTGGGAGAGTAGGTAGCCGCCGTTTTTGAAGAAGCCTCGCTTGTCTATTTGACGGGCGAGGCTTTCTGTTTTTAGTGCCACGGCATTATACGATTGTTTTTAACACTCGTAAACCTTATAATACCTATTAAAAAAGTGAATATTTACTGATAATTTGTATGTTATGAGGATATTTATTTGTATCTTTGTCGCCCGAATTGTAAGCTAACGATTTTAAAAAGAGAGAAGCTTTGGGAAAATTTGATAAATATAGAATTGACTTGAAAGGTATGCAAACAGACTCTGCTAAGTATGAGTTTGTATTGGATAATCTTTACTTCGCTCACATTGATGGACCTGAAGTTCAGAAAGGCAAGGTGAATGTTACGTTAACCGTGAAAAGAACCTCTCGTGCTTTCGAACTGAGTTTCCAGACAGATGGAATGGTGTGGGTACCATGCGACCGTTGTCTGGATGATATGGAACTATCTATCAGTTCTTCCGACAAGCTGATGGTGAAGTTTGGACATGAATATGCGGAAGAAGGTGACAACCTTATTGTGATTCCCGAGGAAGAAGGAGAAATCAACGTTGCATGGTTCATGTATGAGTTTATTGCGCTCTCAATACCAATGAAGCATGTGCATGCTCCCGGTAAGTGCAATAAGGCAATGACCAGTAAATTGAACAAGCATTTGAAAACAAATGCGAATGATGATAGCGATGACAGTTTCGACACAGGTGGAGAGGACATCGTAATAGAGGAAGAAGTTGAGGAGCAAATTGACCCTCGCTGGAATGAATTAAAAAAAATATTAGATAATAATTAAAGTTTTAAGAAAATGGCACATCCTAAGAGAAGACAATCAAGTACGAGACAAGCAAAGAGAAGAACTCATGATAAGGCAGTAGCCCCTACTTTGGCTATTTGTCCGAATTGTGGAGAATGGCATGTATACCACACTGTATGTGGTGCTTGCGGTTACTACAGAGGTAAGCTCGCTATTGAGAAAGAAGCAGCTGTATAATTAGTACAGTCATACTGAAACAGCCTGAGGGTAACTCTCTCCGGCTGCTTTAAGTATTATAGTATTGCTAATTTAAAATAGGTTTGATGGAAAAAATAAATGCAGTAATCACAGGAGTCGGTGGATATGTTCCCGATTATATCTTGACTAACGACGAGATATCAAAGATGGTGGATACCAACGATGAATGGATTATGACTCGTATCGGAGTAAAAGAAAGACATATTCTGAATGAGGAAGGATTAGGCAGTTCATATATGGCGCGCAAAGCTGTCAAACAGTTGATGAAAAAGACTGGTGCCAATCCTGATGACATTGATTTGGTTGTTGTCGCTACCACTACTCCTGACTATCACTTCCCTTCTACAGCTTCTATTCTTTGTGATAAACTCGGACTGAAGAATGCGTTTGCTTTTGATTTGCAGGCTGCTTGTAGCGGTTTCCTGTATTTGATGGAGACAGCTGCTAATTTCATCCGTTCGGGAAGATATAAGAAAATTATCATTGTCGGTGCAGATAAGATGTCGTCAATGGTTAACTATACAGATCGTGCTACCTGCCCTATCTTTGGTGACGGTGCTGCTGCCTTTATGGTGGAACCGACTACGGAAGATTACGGTGTCATGGATTCGATACTGAGAACGGATGGCAAGGGCTTGCCTTTCCTTCATATGAAAGCTGGTGGTTCGGTTTGTCCACCGTCTTATTTCACAGTAGACAATAAAATGCATTATCTGCACCAGGAAGGAAGAACTGTGTTCAAATATGCCGTATCCAGCATGTCGGATGTTTCTGCCGCAATCGCAGAAAAGAACGGGTTGACGAAAGATAATATTAACTGGATTGTTCCGCATCAGGCGAATGTCCGCATTATCGAATCCGTGGCTCACCGTATGGAGGTGCCAATGGATAAAGTGTTGGTAAATATTGAACACTATGGTAACACCAGTGCTGCTACACTTCCTTTGTGTATCTGGGATTATGAAGATAAACTCAAGAAAGGCGATAACATCATTTTCACAGCATTCGGTGCCGGATTTACTTGGGGCGCGGTTTACGTGAAGTGGGGTTATGACGGAAAGAAGGAATAAGTAACGTTAGTTACTGAACTATAACACTCAAAAACGCATCCTATTTCGATTCGATGCGTTTTTTTGTCTCAACCAATAAAATGAAGAGAAATGCATAAAGCAGGTTTTGTAAACATCGTAGGAAATCCGAATGTCGGAAAATCTACATTAATGAATGTTCTGGTGGGTGAACGCATCTCGATTGCTACCTTCAAGGCGCAGACTACTCGTCACCGTATTATGGGTATCTACAATACGGATGAAATGCAGATTGTTTTTTCTGATACTCCGGGAGTATTGAAACCCAATTACAAGCTACAGGAGTCTATGTTGAACTTTTCTACTTCGGCATTGACGGATGCGGATGTTTTGCTTTATGTGACTGACGTGGTAGAGACGCCGGACAAGAATAATGAGTTTATGGTAAAGGTACGTGAGATGACTGTACCTGTGCTTCTGCTCATCAATAAAATTGACCTTACCGACCAGGAGAAACTGATCAAGCTGGTGGAGGAGTGGAAGGAACTGCTTCCGCAGGCTGAGATTATTCCGATTTCCGCTGCATCGAAATTCAATGTGGACTATGTGATGAAGCGGATCAAGGAATTGCTGCCGGCCTCTCCCCCTTACTTCGGGAAAGACCAGTGGACGGACAAGCCTGCACGTTTCTTTGTGAATGAGATCATCAGGGAAAAGATCTTGTTGTACTATGACAAGGAGATTCCCTACTCGGTGGAAGTGGCCGTGGAAGAGTTTAAGGAAGAACAGAAGAAGATTCAGATTCGTGCGATAATTTATGTGGAACGTGATTCGCAGAAGGGAATCATTATCGGTAAGCAGGGAAAGGCGCTGAAGAAGGTTGCTACTGAGGCTCGCCGTGAATTGGAGCATTTCTTTGGGAAGACCATTTACTTGGAAACGTATGTGAAAGTTGATAAGGATTGGCGCAGCTCGGATAAGGAATTGCGTAATTTCGGTTATCAGTTAGATTAAAGAGTATTCATGCGACTGGGATAGTCGTGAAAAAACAAGGTATTGAACTATGAGTAATTTAGTTGCAATTGTAGGACGCCCCAATGTGGGCAAGTCTACCTTATTTAACCGTCTGACGAAATCTCGTCGGGCTATTGTGAATGAAGAAGCGGGCACGACCCGCGACAGGCAATATGGCAAGTCTGAGTGGCAGGGCCGTGAGTTTTCCGTCGTAGATACCGGCGGATGGGTGGTAAATTCGGATGATATCTTCGAAGAGGAGATTCGTAAGCAGGTATTGCTGGCTGTGGATGAAGCGGACGTGATTCTGTTCGTGGTGGATGTGATGAACGGTGTGACTGATTTGGATATGCAGGTGGCGGCTATTCTGCGTCGTGCCAATAGTCCGGTGATTATAGTTGCCAACAAGACGGATAACCATGATTTGCAATATAACGCTCCTGAATTTTATAAACTGGGATTGGGCGATCCTTATTGTATTTCTGCTATTACGGGAAGTGGTACAGGGGATTTGATGGACTTGATTGTCAGCAAATTCAAGAAAGAAGCTTCTGAAATTCTGGATGACGAGATTCCTCGTTTTGCTGTTGTAGGACGCCCGAATGCCGGAAAATCTTCTATCGTGAACGCATTTATCGGTGAAGACCGTAACATCGTGACTGAGATTGCAGGAACAACACGCGACTCTATTTACACCCGTTACAACAAATTCGGATTCGACTTCTATCTGGTAGATACAGCCGGTATCCGTAAAAAGAACAAGGTAAATGAAGACTTGGAATACTATTCTGTAATTCGTTCGATTCGTGCCATCGAAGGATCAGATGTCTGCATTCTGATGTTGGATGCTACCAGAGGGGTGGAAAGCCAGGACTTGAATATCTTCTCGTTGATTCAGAAGAATCAGAAAGGGTTGGTAGTCGTTATCAATAAATGGGACTTGGTGGAAGACAAATCCGTTAAAGTGCAGAAGACTTTCGAAGAAGCTGTCCGCTCCCGTTTTGCTCCGTTTGTCGATTTTCCGATTATCTTTGCTTCCGCATTGACCAAACAGCGTATCCTGAAAGTGCTTGAAGAAGCCCGTAACGTATATGAGCACCGGACGACGAAGATTCCGACTGCCCGTTTGAACGAAGAAATGCTTCCGTTAATAGAGGCATATCCGCCTCCTTCAAACAAAGGCAAATATATCAAGATTAAATATATCACACAGTTGCCGAATACACAGGTGCCTTCATTTGTCTATTTCGCCAACTTGCCGCAATATGTAAAGGAACCCTACAAACGTTTCCTTGAAAATAAGATGCGTGAAAAATGGAATCTGACAGGTACTCCGGTTAATATTTATATTCGGCAGAAGTAAAGTTCACCACAGAGAGGACACAGAGAAATAATAAATCAAAGACACGGACTGTCTCAACTATATAAATATTATTGAGGCAATCCGTGTCTTCTTATAAAATAAAACTCTGTGTTCTCCGTGTCTTTTGCGGTGAACCTATTTCTCCAACTGAAAATCTTTACGACGCAGCACAAAGCTGTTGCTCAGATACTTTTCACGCACAATTTGATTCTCGGACAACTCTTCCGGTGTACCCTGGAAAAGAATCTTTCCTTCGAACAGCAGGTAGGCGCGGTCGGTGATACTAAGGGTTTCCTGTACGTTGTGGTCGGTAATCAGGATACCAATATTCTTGTCCTTCAGTTTCCACACGATTTGCTGAATGTCTTCTACAGCAATCGGGTCGACACCGGCAAAAGGTTCATCGAGCATGATGAATTTCGGGTCGATGGCAAGGCAGCGTGCAATCTCCGTGCGGCGGCGCTCACCACCAGACAACTGGTTACCTTTGTTCTTGCGTACCTTTTGCAGGCGGAATTCCGCTATCAGGCTTTCGAGTTTTTCCTTCTGGTATTCTTTGGGCTTGTTAGTCATTTCGAGCACGGCGGCAATATTGTCTTCCACGCTCATCTGGCGGAATACAGAGGCCTCCTGTGCAAGGTAACCGATTCCTGTCTGTGCCCGTTTGTAAACCGGATATTTGGTAATCTCTAGGTCGTCGAGGAAAATACGTCCTTCATTGGGAGTAATCAGCCCTACAGTCATATAGAATGAAGTCGTCTTGCCGGCACCGTTCGGCCCCAGCAAACCCACAATCTCACCTTGCTTCACATTGATGGAAACGTGGCTCACAACGGTTCGTTTACCGTACTTTTTCACCAAGTCTTCCGTGCGGAGCACCATCTTGCTTTCTTCCATATTCTAGTTATTTTGCGGCAAATGTAGTAAAAATAAGCTGAAATAATGTACATTTGCAGACAAATAGTGTGAGTTATGATAAAAGCATTGAGAACCGTCGGAAGATATTTCATGCTGATGGGACGGACTTTTTCCCGTCCTGAACGTATGCGTATGTTCTTCCGGCAATACCTTAACGAGTTGGAGCAACTAGGTGTGAACTCCATCGGCATCGTGCTGTTGATTTCGTTTTTCATCGGCGCGGTTATTACCATCCAGATCAAGTTGAATATCGAAAGTCCGTGGATGCCCCGCTGGACAGTGGGGTATGTGACACGTGAAATTATGTTGCTGGAATTTTCTTCCTCCATCATGTGTTTGATTCTTGCGGGAAAAGTAGGATCGAATATCGCTTCGGAATTGGGAACGATGCGGGTGACGCAGCAGATTGACGCGCTCGAAATTATGGGTATCAATTCGGCAAACTACCTGATTCTTCCTAAGATTACGGCGATGGTAACTGTGATTCCTATCTTAGTGACGTTCAGTATCTTTGCCGGAATTATCGGTGCCTTTTGCACCTGTTGGTTTGCCGGGGTGATGAATGCGGTCGATCTGGAATATGGATTGCAATATATGTTTGTGGAGTGGTTTATTTGGGCTGGTATCATCAAATCCCTCTTTTTCGCGTTTATTATTGCAAGTGTGTCTGCTTTCTTCGGATATACGGTAGATGGTGGATCGATTGCCGTGGGAAAGGCTTCTACGGATTCCGTAGTGTCCAGCAGCGTCTTGATTCTGTTTGCGGATTTGGTATTAACTAAACTTTTGATGGGATGATTGAGATTAAAGGGCTTTATAAATCGTTTGACGATAAGACGGTATTGAGTGACATCAATGCAGACTTTGAGAATGGAAAGACAAACTTGATTATCGGTCAGAGTGGCTCCGGTAAGACGGTATTGATGAAGTGTATTGTAGGATTGCTCACTCCGGAAAAGGGCGAAGTCTTGTATGACGGACGAAATCTGGTGATGATGGGGAAGAAGGAGAAGAAGATGCTTCGCAAGGAAATGGGAATGATTTTCCAGAGTGCCGCCCTTTTCGACTCTTTGTCGGTATTGGACAACGTGATGTTTCCTCTGAATATGTTCAGTAATGACACATTACGCGAGCGTACCAAACGGGCGATGTTTTGCCTGGATCGTGTGAATTTGGGAGAAGCGAAAGATAAGTTCCCGGGAGAAATCAGTGGGGGGATGCAGAAGCGTGTGGCTATTGCACGTGCGATTGCCCTGAATCCGCAATATTTGTTTTGTGATGAACCCAACTCGGGACTCGATCCGAAAACGTCATTGGTGATTGATGATCTGATTCACGATATTACTCAGGAATATAACATGACTACGATTATCAATACGCATGATATGAACTCTGTGTTGGGAATCGGCGAGAAGGTGATTTATATTTATGAAGGACATAAAGAATGGGAAGGAACGAAGGACGATATATTCACCTCTACCAACGAGCGCTTGAATAACTTTATTTTTGCTTCGGACTTGCTCCGCAAGGTGAAAGACCTCGAAGTGCGAAACATGGAAGGTTGAAACGCGAAAGGCTGGAATGAAGCAATAAAAAGAGATAAGGCAATAAAAAAACTTCTGTCATCGGGTGGCAGAAGTTTTTTTATTAGCTATGTAGCGTCGGCGATTAAGCTCTAGGTCTAGCTTCTTTAACTACCATAGTACGTCCCATGTACTCAGCTCCGTTCAATTCTGCGATAGCTTTAGCAGCTGCAGCATCGTCTTCCATTTCGATGAAAGCGAATCCTTTTGATTTACCGGTTTCACGGTCCATAACAACTTTAACTGATGATACTGCTCCGTAATCTTCCATCACTTGTTGCAGATCTCCTTCCTTAACACGGTAGTTAAGGTTTCCAACATAAATGTTCATAATGAAAATGATAAAAATAAATAAATGAATAAAACTCTCTGGACAGATGGTTACTAATAAAAGGATTAAAACGACAGAGAGTTTACAAAAGCGTTTCTGGAACGGAAGTAAAAACCTTGTAATCAAATCGAGAAACTAATGGTCCATCAATCCGGAACAAAGAAAAGAATAATTTTTGGATTGACCATCTTTTTACAGTTTTAATTTGCGGAAAATGAGAAAAAAGGAAAACGATTGTTACAATGAAGTATTGTTTATCAGCGATTTGTTAAGTATGTATTCTAAATAGATACGAAATAAATCAGCAATGTCTTTTGAAATTTAAAAGATTAGCACTAATTTTGCACCTTCTTTGAGTATAGAACAAAGTATAAATCAAATAAATAATTGTCAGAATGAACGTTTCATTACAAAACATTGACAAAGTAAGCGCAGAACTTACTGTAAAGCTTGAGAAAGCGGATTATCAAGAGAAAGTAGACAAAGAGTTGAAATCACTTCGTCAGAAGGTACAGATGCCCGGGTTCCGTAAAGGAATGGTTCCGGCAAGTTTGGTTAAAAAGATGTATGGTAAATCGGTGATTGCAGAAGTAGTAAATAAGACATTGCAAGAAACTGTTTACAATTATATTAAAGAAAATAAGGTGAATATGTTGGGCGAACCGTTGCCTAATGAAGAGAAGCAGCAGAATATTGATTTCGATACAATGGATGAATTCGATTTCGTATTCGACATCGCTTTGGCACCTGAATTCAAGGCTGAAGTAAGCACTAAGGATAAAGTGGATTATTATACGATCGAAGTGTCTGAAGAAATGGTCGACAACCAGGTGAAGATGTATACTCAGCGCACCGGTAAGTATGACAAGGTGGATGCTTACGAAGATAACGACATGCTGAAAGGGCTGTTGGCTCAGTTGGACGAAGAAGGTAACACGAAAGAAGGCGGTATTCAGGTAGAAGGTGCGGTTATGATGCCTTCTTATATGAAGAACGACGAACAGAAAGCTATCTTTGCCAATGCTAAGGTAAACGACGTGTTGGTGTTCAATCCGAACGTTGCTTATGACGGAAATGCTGCGGAACTTGGTTCTTTGTTGAAAATCGACAAGGAAATCGCCAAGGACGTGCAGTCAAACTTCAGTTTCCAGGTAGAGGAAATCACTCGTTTTGTTCCAGGTGAGTTGACTCAGGAAGTGTTCGACCAGGCATTCGGTGAAGGCGTTGTGAAGACTGAAGAAGAATTCCGTGCTAAGATTAAGGAAGAAATCGCAGCAAGATTTGTTGCAGACAGCGATTATAAATTCCTGATCGACGTTCGTAAAATGATGATGGAGAAAGTAGGTAAGTTGGAATTCCCTGACGCGCTGCTGAAACGTATCATGTTGCTGAACAACGAAGAGAAAGGCGAACAATATGTTAATGAAAACTATGATAAGAGTATTGAAGAACTGACCTGGCATCTGATTAAGGAACAGTTGGTAGAATCTAACGACATCAAGGTGGAACAGGAAGATGTTCTGAAGATGGCAAAAGATACAACGAAAGCTCAGTTTGCTCAATACGGCATGTTGTCCGTCCCCGAAGATGTGCTTGACAACTACACACAGGAGATGTTGAAGAAGAAAGAAACTATCAACAACCTGGTAAGCCGTGTTGTAGAAGTGAAGTTGGCTGCTGCCCTGAAAGCACAGATAACTTTGGAAAACAAGAACGTTTCTATCGAAGAATTCAATAAGATGTTTGAATAATCGTTCGGTTGAACAGCATATAAAGTCACAGGAACACAGAGTTTTTATAAAATTATAACTCTGTGTTTTTTTGTGTCTCTGTATTCTTTTTCGTTTCTTTGTACTTACGTTTATTTTTAATTTTAAGAAAGGAACAATTAACATGGATGATTTTAGAAAATACGCAACCAAGCATTTAGGAATGAATGGCATGGTATTGGATGATGTGATTAAATCGCAGGCCGGGTATTTGAATCCCTATATTCTGGAAGAAAGACAGTTGAACGTGACTCAACTCGATGTTTTCTCACGGTTGATGATGGACCGCATCATTTTCCTCGGTACACAGGTAGACGACTATACAGCGAATACGCTTCAGGCACAGTTGTTGTATCTGGATTCTGTAGACCCGAGCAAGGATATTTCTATTTATATCAACTCTCCGGGCGGAAGTGTGTATGCCGGACTGGGTATTTACGACACGATGCAGTTTATCTCAAGTGATGTCGCTACTATCTGTACAGGTATGGCAGCTTCAATGGCAGCCGTATTGTTGGTGGCGGGCGCCGAAGGCAAACGTGCCGCTTTGCCCCATTCGCGGGTGATGATTCACCAGCCGATGGGAGGTGCTCAGGGGCAGGCTTCGGACATTGAAATTACAGCACGTGAGATTCAGAAATTGAAGAAAGAACTTTATACGATTATTGCCGACCACTCGCATACCGACTTTGATAAAGTATGGGCGGACTCAGACCGTGACTACTGGATGACCGCTCAGGAAGCGAAAGAGTATGGTATGGTTGATGAGGTATTGATTAGAAAATAAAAATGGCTGATTCAAGAACAAAGAAAAAGTGTAGCTTCTGCGGCCGGTCGGAGAATGAAGTCGGATTCCTGATTACGGGAATGAACGGATACATCTGCGACAGTTGCGCCATCCAGGCTTATGAGATTACTCAGGAAGCGTTGGGTGAAGGCAAGAAAAGTGCCGGAGCTACCAAACTCAATTTGAAAGAACTGCCCAAACCGGTAGAAATAAAGAATTTTCTCGACCAGTATGTTATCGGACAGGACGATGCGAAACGTTTCCTTTCCGTATCGGTCTACAACCATTATAAACGTCTGCTGCAAAAAGACAGTGGCGATGATGTAGAGATTGAGAAGTCCAATATCATTATGGTAGGTAGCACCGGAACCGGAAAAACGCTGCTAGCACGTACCATTGCCAAGTTGCTGCACGTGCCGTTTACGATTGTAGACGCTACGGTATTGACGGAAGCTGGTTATGTGGGCGAAGATATTGAAAGTATTCTTACCCGTCTGCTCCAGGTGGCGGATTATAATGTGCCGGAAGCGGAACAGGGAATTGTGTTTATCGACGAAATCGACAAGATTGCCCGTAAAGGTGACAACCCTTCCATCACTCGCGACGTGAGCGGTGAAGGTGTGCAACAGGGATTGCTGAAGTTGCTCGAAGGTTCTGTGGTGAACGTTCCCCCTCAGGGTGGACGTAAACATCCCGACCAGAAGATGATTCCGGTGAATACCAAAAATATCCTCTTTATCTGTGGCGGTGCTTTCGACGGCATCGAGAAAAAAATCGCGCAGCGGTTGAATACGCATGTCGTAGGTTATACGGCATCACAGAAAACAGCTATGGTGGACAAGAATAACATGATGCAGTACATCGCTCCCCAGGATTTGAAGTCATTCGGGCTGATTCCCGAAATTATCGGACGACTTCCGGTATTGACATATCTCAATCCGCTGGACCGTGACGCGCTTCGTGCTATCCTTACCGAACCGAAAAACTCTATCATCAAGCAGTATATCAAACTGTTTGAAATGGACAACATCAAGCTGACATTCCAAGATTCTGTCTTCGAATATATCGTTGATAAGGCTGTAGAATATAAGCTCGGTGCCCGCGGTTTGCGCTCTATTGTGGAGACAATCATGATGGATGTCATGTTTGAAATCCCTTCGGAAAGCAAAAAAGAGTATGAAGTGACGCTGGATTATGCGAAACATCAACTGGAAAAAGCGAATATGGCACGACTACAAACCGCTTAAAATCAAAGCGTAAGGCGACTAAAAATGATTGTTACTGTATTTTCTTGAAAATATTAGTCACATTTTGCTTGGTAATTACGAAGTTGTTTATAACTTTGTTTGGCTCTCTTGAAAAAGAGAGCTTACTTAAAGTTAAACCATGAACTGAATAAAACAACCTAAGTTAAGATGGCAGGGAAGATTAATTTAACAGATGAACTGAAAAAGTATTTCGGATTTAATAAGTTCAAGGGGAACCAGGAAGCAATCATTCAAAACTTGCTTGGTGGTAAGGATACCTTTGTGCTGATGCCTACCGGTGGCGGGAAATCTCTATGCTATCAACTACCTTCACTCTTGATGGAAGGTACGGCTATTGTAGTTTCACCGCTTATTGCGTTGATGAAGAATCAGGTGGATGCCATGCGTAATTTCAGTGAAGAAGACGGGATTGCCCATTTTATCAACTCTTCATTGAATAAGGGCGCGATAGACCAAGTGAAGTCGGACATCCTTGCCGGAAAGACAAAATTGCTATATGTGGCGCCTGAATCATTGACGAAGGAAGAAAATGTAGAGTTTTTGCGTTCAGTGAAGATTTCGTTCTACGCGGTAGATGAAGCTCACTGTATTTCTGAGTGGGGGCACGATTTCCGACCCGAATACCGGCGGATTCGCCCTATTATCAATGAAATAGGAAAAGCTCCGTTGATAGCGCTTACTGCTACGGCAACACCGAAGGTACAGCATGATATCCAGAAGAATCTGGGAATGGTGGATGCTCAGGTCTTCAAATCCTCGTTCAACCGTCCGAACCTATATTATGAGGTACGCGCGAAGACCGCCAATATCGACCGGGATATAATCAAGTTCATCAAGAACAATCCGGAAAAATCAGGTATTATCTATTGTCTGAGCCGGAAAAAAGTGGAAGAACTTGCCGAAATCCTTCAGGCGAACGGCATTAATGCGCGCCCGTATCATGCGGGGATGGATTCGGTGGCGAGAACCAAGAATCAGGATGACTTCCTGATGGAAAAGGTGGATGTCATTGTGGCTACTATCGCTTTCGGTATGGGAATAGACAAGCCCGATGTGCGGTTTGTGATTCACTATGATATTCCGAAGAGCTTGGAAGGATATTACCAAGAGACTGGACGCGCCGGTAGAGATGGAGGCGAAGGTCAGTGCATAACCTTTTATACAAACAAAGACTTGCAGAAACTTGAAAAGTTCATGCAAGGAAAACCTGTGGCAGAGCAGGAAATTGGCAAGCAGCTTCTGTTGGAAACCGCTGCTTATGCCGAATCTTCCGTATGCCGGCGCAAGACGTTGCTGCATTATTTCGGCGAAGAATACACGGAAGAGAATTGTGGAAATTGTGACAACTGTTTAAACCCTAAGAAACAAGTGGAGGCTCAAGAATTATTGTGTACCGTGATTGAAGCGATTATCGCGGTGAAAGAAAATTTTAAAGCAGATTATATAATAGACATACTACAAGGCAAAGAAACTTCGGAAGTACAGGCGCATTTGCATGAAGACCTTGAGGTTTTCGGTTCCGGTATGGGTGAAGAAGACAAAACATGGAATGCGGTGATTCGCCAGGCTTTGATAGCGGGTTACTTGAGCAAGGATGTGGAGCATTACGGACTCCTGAAAGTGACAGAGGCAGGACATAAGTTCCTGAAAAAGCCGAAATCATTCAAGATTACCGAGGATAATGACTTTGAAGAGGTAGAGGAAGAGGCACCGGCACGTGGCGGGGGCTCTTGTGCGGTAGACCCGGCTCTCTACTCAATGTTGAAAGACCTGCGGAAGAAACTCTCGAAGAAACTGGAAGTTCCGCCTTATGTAATATTCCAGGATCCGTCTTTGGAGGCAATGGCTACTATCTATCCGGTAACATTGGACGAACTGCAAAATATCCCCGGCGTAGGTGCCGGAAAAGCAAAACGCTATGGTGAGGAGTTCTGTAAACTGATTAAGCGCCATTGCGAAGAGAATGAAATAGAGCGTCCTGAAGATTTGCGTGTACGTACCGTTGCCAATAAGTCAAAGATGAAGGTGGCTATTATTCAAGCTATTGACCGCAAAGTGGCGTTGGACGATATCGCTCTTTCCAAAGGAATCGAATTCGGCGAATTGCTGGACGAAGTGGAAGCTATCGTTTATTCGGGAACGAAACTGAATATCGACTACTTCTTGGAAGAAATCATGGACGAAGACCATATGCTCGATATCTACGATTATTTCAAGGAGTCTACCACAGATAAGATTGATGATGCGCTTGATGAATTGGGTGATGACTTCACGGAAGAGGAAGTCCGCTTGGTACGTATCAAGTTCATTTCGGAAATGGCTAATTAAAAAAAGCGAAAAAAATAGGCGTGCAGATATGCTGTTTTGAATAAAAACTGTATATTTGCACGCAATAATTTTTAAACGCATAGCCCTATGTCATTTATTGCTGATAAGATTGTAATGGATGGGTTGACTTACGACGACGTATTGTTGATCCCCGCTTATTCTGAAGTTTTACCGCGCACTGTCGACCTCTCGACAAAGTTTTCAAAAAACATTGAGTTAAAAATTCCTTTTGTGACGGCTGCCATGGATACGGTTACCGAAGCGAAAATGGCTATTGCCATTGCTCGTGAAGGCGGTATCGGTGTGATTCACAAAAATATGTCTATCGAAGAACAGGCAAGACAAGTCGCTATCGTGAAGCGTGCCGAAAATGGTATGATTTATGACCCTGTGACGATTAAAAGAGGTTCTACTGTTCAGAATGCATTGGACATCATGGCGGAATACAAAATCGGCGGTATCCCTGTGGTGGATGATGAAGGTTACTTGGTGGGTATTGTCACTAACAGAGATTTGCGTTTTGAAAGAGATATGACAAAACATATCGACCTTGTCATGACGCCGAAAGAAAAATTGGTGACTACAAACCAGTCTACCGACTTGGAATCTGCTGCTCAGATTCTTCAGAAACACAAGATTGAGAAACTTCCGATTGTGGGAATGGATGGAAAGTTGATTGGCCTTGTCACTTATAAGGATATTACAAAAGCTAAAGATAAACCGATGGCTTGTAAAGATGCCAAAGGCCGTTTGCGTGTAGCTGCCGGTGTAGGTGTGACTGCCGATACGCTGGACCGTATGCAGGCTTTGGTGGATGCGGGTGCGGATGCCATCGTTATTGATACGGCTCACGGTCACTCTATGTTTGTTATTGAGAAACTGAGAGAAGCGAAGAAACGTTTCCCGAATATTGATATTGTAGTGGGTAATATTGCTACCGGAGCAGCAGCAAAAGCTTTGGTAGAAGCAGGAGCGGATGCTGTGAAAGTAGGTATCGGTCCGGGTTCTATCTGTACTACTCGTGTAGTTGCCGGTGTAGGTGTTCCACAGTTGTCTGCTGTATATGATGTGGCGAAAGCGCTGAAAGGTACAGGCATTCCTTTGATTGCCGATGGCGGTTTGCGCTATTCGGGCGATGTGGTAAAAGCGTTGGCTGCCGGTGGATATAGTGTTATGATCGGATCATTGGTTGCCGGAACAGAGGAATCTCCGGGCGACACAATCATTTTCAATGGTCGTAAATTCAAATCCTATCGCGGTATGGGATCGTTGGAAGCGATGGAGAACGGTTCGAAAGACCGCTACTTCCAGAGTGGAACAGCTGATGTGAAGAAGCTCGTTCCGGAAGGAATCGCAGCGCGTGTACCTTATAAAGGCACACTCTTCGAAGTGGTTTATCAGTTGTCAGGTGGTCTGCGTGCAGGTATGGGATACTGCGGTGCTGCTAATATTGAGAAACTTCACGACGCTAAGTTTACCCGTATTACCAATGCAGGTGTAATGGAAAGCCATCCGCACGATGTGACGATTACCAGTGAATCGCCTAATTATAGCCGTCCGGAATAACATATATAAACGGTGAACTGTTAATGCTAACGGTGAACGGTGAACACGCTGTGTCAATCAGCAGATGTTTGCTGCTCACCGTTCGTTGTTTTTTCACCACTCGCTGGTTTTGATGCTTGTTATTGTTGTTGGGAAAATAAGAATTGATGATGAAAAGAAGTCTGTTGTTTGGGTGTATTTGTTTCTTCGCAGTTTTGGTCTTTGCTCAGGAAGATCCTGTGTTGATGCGTGTCAACGGGAGAGACATATCCCGTTCGGAGTTCGAATATTCCTATCGGCACAATGCGGTTGGCGAAGACGGTAATCTTTCTCCAAAGGAGTATGCGGTGCTTTTTGCTCGATCCGTGCAGATGGTCGAAGCGGCAAAAGCTGTCGGGCTTGATACGACTTCCGCTTTTCGCAAGCAACAGGAAGTTGCGCGTGCCAGACTGACGGAATCTTATCTGATAGATAAATCGACGTTGGATAGTTGTGCTCGTGTCTTGTATCAGAAGATGGGACTAAAAGCATGTCCCGAACAAGTACAGGTCATGCAGATTTTTAAATACTTGCCGCAAACGATTACCTCCCGTCATCTGGAAGAGCAAAAGACCCGTATGGACTCTATCTACCGGGCTATACAAAATCAACCCGGACTGGAGTTCTCCCGTTTGGTGGAAAAATATTCGGATGACAAGCAGTCCCGTTGGATAGAAAGTTTGCAGACCACCACCGAATTTGAGGATGTAGCTTTCGCTCTGTCGAAAGGCGAAATATCCCAGCCGTTCTTTACTCCTGCGGGAATTCATATCCTGAAAGTGACAGACCGGAAAGATATGCCTGCCTATGAGGAAGTTGCCGATAAACTGACAGAACGTATGCGGAGCAGGGAGATATTGGATAAAGCTACCGAGAAAGTGGTGGAACGGTTGAAAAAAGACTGGCGATATACTCCGAACCAGGCAGGTATGGAAGAACTGTTAGCAATAGGAAAGACAGGACAAACATTGTTCACCATTGACGGACAGAGCTATACCGGAAATTTGTTTAAGTGGTTTGCCGCTTCTCATCCGCAGGCTGTCAAACGCCGGCTCGATGCTTTTATTGCCAAATCGTTATTGGATTATGAAAGCAAAAACATAGATAAAAGGCATCCCGAAATCCGTTATGCCCTACAGAAATCCAATGGGGAGTATCTCATAAAAGAGGTGACACGGCAGAAAGTAGATTTGCCCGCTATGAATGACCGTGCCGGGTTAGCTACTTATTTCAAGTTTCACTCATCCGATTATCGTTGGGATAGCCCGCGTTATAAAGGAGTGGTTCTTCATTGTGCAGACAAAAAGACCGCCAAACAGGCGAAAAAAATGCTGAAGAAACTGCCGGAAAATGAATGGGTGGATAAACTTCGGCAAACATTTAATGCATCCGGTACGGAAAAGATACAGATTGAACAAGGGATTTTTGCCGACGGAGATAATAAATATGTAGATAAACTGGTTTTCAAGAAGGGCGGATATGAACCCGTGATGTCTTATCCTTTTACCATTGTGTGTGGCAAAAAACAGAAGGGGCCGGATGATTATCGGGAAGTAATAGACTGCGTCCGGAAGGATTATCGAATCTATCTTGACACGTACTGGACACGGGAATTGAGGGAGTCCGGTAAGGTTGAAATAAACCAAGAGGTTTTAAAAACAGTTAATAATAACTGATGTAACCGATTATTCACTATCTTCGTACCTTAAATAAGTAGATTTCAGTTGCCAATGCGAATATTAGTCCTCTTACTGATTACCCTTCTTACTTGTGGAGCGTGCAAGGAACAGCGCGACCACAAAGGAAAGACTCCTTTGGTAGAGGTGGACGGTAACTTTTTATATAAAGAAGATTTGATGTCCGTGCTTCCGGTCGGATTGTCAAAAGACGATAGTATTCTCTTCACCGAACACTATATTCGTAGTTGGGCGGAAGAGATTTTATTATATGAGAAAGCTGCGAACAACATTCCCGATAATGTGGATGTAGACAAATTGGTGGAGAATTACCGGAAGGCGTTGATTATGCATACGTATCAGCAGGAGCTGATTAATCAGAAATTGACGAGGGATATTCCCGAACAGGAGATTGCGGAGTATTACGGGAAGAACAAGGAACTGTTTAAATTGGAAAGCCCGTTGATAAAGGGACTGTTTATAAAAGTACCTCTGACGGCTCCACAGTTGAACAATGTCCGTAGATGGTATAAGTCGGATAAGCAGGATGCTGTGGAAAGCCTTGAGAAATATAGTTTGCAGAATGCGGTGAAATACGCATACTTCTACGACAAATGGGTGTCGGTGACAGATGTGCTGGACCTGATTCCGTTGAAAGTGGAAGCGCCGGAAGAATATGTGAACAAGCACCGGCAGGTAGAACTGAAAGATACGGCATTTTATTATTTCCTGAATGTGAGCGACTATCGCGGGGCAGGAGAGGAAAAGCCGTATGAGTTTGCCCGGGCGGAAGTGAAAGACCTGCTGGTCAATCAGAAGCGGGTGAGCTTTATGGAACAAGTGAAGAGAGACCTGTATCAGCAAGCGGCAAGCAAGAAGAAGATTATATATAATTATTAAATACAAAGAATGAAGAAGTTTGTGAACTTTAGATTTGTTGTTACCCTTATCCTGGCAGTGTTTGCTAATGTGGCAACTTATGCACAGGACAATGTGGTTGATGAAGTAGTTTGGGTAGTAGGTGACGAAGCTATTTTAAAATCAGATGTAGAAGAGGCACGTATGGATGCCCTGTATAACGGACGCAGATTCGACGGCGACCCTTATTGTGTAATTCCCGAAGAAATTGCCGTGCAGAAGCTGTTCTTGCACCAGGCAAAGTTGGATAGTATCGAAGTTTCCGAAGCGGAAATCATACAGCGTGTAGATATGATGACCAATATGTATATCCAGCAGATTGGTTCTAAAGAAAAAATGGAAGAGTATTTCAACAAAACCGCGACACAAATTCGTGAGACATTGCGTGACAATGCACGTGACGGACTGACGGTGCAGAAGATGCAGCAGAAACTGGTAGGGGAAATCAAAGTGACTCCGGCAGAAGTGCGCCGTTACTTCAAAGACCTTCCGCTGGACAGTATCCCCTATATCCCGACACAGGTGGAAGTGCAGATTATCACTCTGCAACCTAAAATACCTATTGCGGAAATTGAAGATGTGAAGAAAAGGCTGCGTGGCTATACGGATCGTGTGACAAAGGGAGAAATCGACTTCTCTACATTGGCGCGTCTCTATTCGGAAGATAAAGCGTCTGCCATCAAAGGTGGTGAGTGCGGATTCATGGGCCGTGGCATGATGGACCCGTCTTATGCGAATGTGGCATTCAGCTTGCAGGACCCGAAGAAGGTATCCAAGATTGTAGAGTCGGAATTTGGTTACCACATCATCCAGTTGATTGAAAAACGTGGCGACCGTGTCAATACCCGCCATATCCTGTTGCGTCCGAAAGTGTCAGAAAAAGAACTGACCGAAGCTTGTGCACGTCTCGATTCTATCGCAGATGATATCCGTGCCAGCAAATTCACGTTCGATGAAGCGGCTGCTGTTATCTCACAAGATAAGGATACCCGCAACAACCATGGTATCATGGTGAATATCAACGAGAATTCAGGTGTTACTACTTCCAAGTTCCAGATGCAGGACCTTCCGCAGGACGTAGCTAAGGTGGTAGACAGGATGAACGTAGGCGAGATTTCAAAAGCCTTTACAATGATAAACGAAAAGGACGGAAGAGAGGTATGTGCTATCGTGAAATTGAAAGCGAAAATCAACGGTCATAAGGCTACCATTGCAGAAGACTATCAGGACTTGAAGGAAATCGTGATGGATAAACGCCGTGAAGAGATGCTGCAGAAGTGGATTCTGAACAAGCAGAAGAATACGTATGTACGTATCAATGAAAACTGGCAGAAATGTGACTTCAAATACCCGGGTTGGGTGAAGAAGGATTGATGTTTAACAGCTTGACTTTATATGCTGAGACAAAATAAGAAAGATAAACAACAAGACAGGCATAGATGGCTTCTTATAGGCTTTCTATGCCTGTTTGGTGTATGTCTCGTGGCGCAAAACCCCGGGAAACCATCGGATAACAAGAAGCAGCCGGAGAATAAAAAAACGAAAGTTTATTTGCTCCACGCTGACGAAGGTCAGGCGGACAAGTTGGCACGTCCTGATGTGCAAGTGCTGATTGGCAACGTGCAGATGCGTCACGACAGTATGTATATGTACTGCGACAGTGCCTTGATTTTCGAGAAAACCAACTCTGTGGAAGCCTTCAGTAACGTGCGTATGGAGCAGGGCGACACCTTATTTATATACGGTGATTACCTTTTCTACGACGGAATGGCGCAGATTGCGCAACTCCGTGGAAACGTGAAGATGATAAACCGCAATACAACTTTGCTGACGGATAGTCTGAACTACGACCGTCTCTATGACCTCGGCTATTACTTTGAGGGAGGAACCCTGATGGACGAGGAGAACGTATTGACTTCCGACTGGGGGGAATACAGTCCTGCGACGAAGCAGTCAGTGTTCAACCACGATGTGAAACTCGTTAATCCCAAGTTTGTATTGACTTCTGATACTTTGAGGTATAATACGGACAACAAAATTGCCGTTATCCTCGGTCCTTCAAACATTGTAAGCGATAATAACCACATCTATTCCGAACGTGGATTCTATAACACAATGACCGAACAAGCCGAACTGTTAGACCGTTCGGTACTGACCAACCAGGGGAAAAAACTGGTAGGTGACAGCTTGTTTTATGACCGTATCAACGGCTATGGCGAAGCGTTCGACAATGTGAAGATGATGGACACTATCAATAAGAATATGCTGACGGGCGATTACTGTTTCTATAACGAATTGACGGATTCCGCCTTTGCCACCAAACGGGCGGTTGCCATTGATTATTCGCAGGGAGACACTCTCTTTATGCATGGAGATACCTTGCAGATGGTATCCTACAATCTGAATACCGACTCTTTGTTCCGCCTGATGAAGGCTTACCATAAAGTACGTATGTACCGCACTGATGTGCAGGGCGTATGCGACTCGCTGGTTTATAACTCGAAAGACTCCTGTATGACCATGCACGTCGACCCTATTCTTTGGAATGACGGCCAGCAGCTATTGGGCGAGCAGATTAAGATTTATATGAACGACAGCACCATCGACTGGGCACATATCATCAACCAAGCGCTCACGGTGGAAATGAAAGATTCCATTCATTACAACCAAGTGTCCGGCAAGGAGATGAAAGCCTATTTCGTAGATGGCGATATGCGGCATATCGAGGTGGTGGGCAATGTCCAGACCGCTTTCTATCCGGAAGAGAAGGACAGTACGATGACCGGATTCAATTGTCTGGAAGGCAGTGTGCTCCATCTTTACATGAAAGACAAGAAGATGGAAAAGGGACTGTTTGTCGGCAAGTCCAACGGAACGATGTATCCGATGGATCAGATACCAGCCGACAAACTGCGTCTTCCTACCTTTGCGTGGTTCGACTATGTCCGTCCACTCAATAAAGACGATATTTTCAACTGGCGGAGCAAGCGGGTAGGGGAAACCCTGAAACCCACCACCGACCGGCGACCGAAAACAGAAAAGCGAAACTTAATTAATATGAAGTAGTATGGGAATGTTTAATTCGATGAGGAAACCTCGTGGCTTTAATCATCAATACATTTATGTAGACGAGCGCAAGGAAAAGCTCGCCAAGATGGAAGAGAAGGCAAGGCGGGACTTGGGCATGCTGCCGGAGAAAGAATTTAATCCGGAGGATATTCGTGGCAAGTTTATTGAAGGAACCACTCACCTGAAACGGAGAAAGGCAAGTGGACGCAAACCGGCCTCTTTCGGAATCATATTGATTATCATTGCTTTCCTTTTGTATTTGTGGCATTATTTGGCAACGGGAAGCTGGTCGTTTTAATTTTTTTACTGGACTATGAGCGATATTATTCATTTGTTACCTGATTCGGTAGCCAACCAGATTGCTGCCGGCGAAGTGATACAACGTCCGGCATCTGTTATCAAGGAGCTGGTGGAGAATGCGATTGACGCAGATGCGCGGAATATACATGTATTGGTGACTGATGCGGGTAAGACCAGCATCCAGGTCATCGACGACGGAAAGGGAATGTCCGAAACGGATGCCCGTCTTTCCTTCGAGCGCCATGCTACTTCCAAAATACGTGAGGCTGCCGATTTGTTTGCTTTGCGCACGATGGGCTTTCGCGGAGAAGCCTTGGCTTCCATTGCCGCAGTGGCTCAGGTGGAACTGAAGACACGCCCGGAATCGGAAGAATTGGGTACGAAACTGGTGATAGCAGGCTCTACGGTAGAGAGCCAGGAAGCTGTTTCCTGCTCTAAGGGAAGCAATTTCTCCGTGAAGAACTTATTCTTCAACGTGCCTGCTCGCCGTAAGTTCCTGAAAGCGAATTCGACCGAACTGAGTAATATCCTTGCTGAGTTTGAACGTATCGCCCTTGTCCATCCGGAAGTCGCTTTCTCGCTCTATAGTAATGATTCCGAGCTTTTCAATCTTCCGGTATCCCCATTGCGCCAGCGCATTATGGCTATCTTCGGTAAAAAGCTCAATCAGCAGTTGCTCAATATAGACGTGAATACCACTATGGTGAAAGTCTCCGGATATGTAGCCAAACCGGAAACGGCTCGTAAGAAAGGCGCCCATCAGTATTTCTTCGTCAACGGACGTTATATGCGCCATCCTTATTTCCATAAGGCAGTGATGGAAGCCTATGAGCAGTTGATTCCTGCCGGTGAGCAGATTTCCTACTTTATCTATTTTGAAGTAGATCCGGCTAACATTGATGTCAATATCCACCCGACTAAGACTGAGATCAAGTTTGAGAATGAACAAGCCATCTGGCAGATACTCTCAGCCTCGGTAAAAGAGTCATTGGGGAAGTTCAGTGCTATTCCTTCCATTGATTTTGATACGGAAGATATGCCCGATATTCCGGCATTTGAACAGAAGACAACTTCCGAGCCGCCCAAGGTGCATTATAATTCGGATTATAATCCGTTCAAAGTGTCTGCCGGAGGTAGTGCAGGCGGTGGTTCGTACAGCCGTTCAAAAGTGGAATGGGAAGACTTGTATGGCGGCCTGACGAAAGCCAGCAAGATGAATAACCCGATGCCGGAGCCTGAGATGGAGTGGGAGGATTCTGCCGTCAGTGAAGGAACGCCGGTTATGGAAGAAAAGGTGGAGATGGTGACCTCTATGGCTTCTCCCACTTTATACGCCAGCGAGCCTGTGATAGAAAAAGGAAACCAGCATTTGCAGTTCAAAGGACGTTTTATTCTGACTTCCGTAAAATCCGGTTTGATGCTTATTGACCAGCACAGGGCACATATTCGGGTGCTTTTCGACCGGTATATGATTCAGATTCAGCAGAAACAAGGCGTGTCGCAAGGTGTTCTTTTTCCCGAAATCTTGCAATTGCCGGCCTCGGAAGCGACTGTGTTGCAAAGCATTATGGAGGATTTATCCGCAGTAGGTTTCGACTTGAGCAATTTGGGTGGCGGAAGCTATGCTATCAATGGTATTCCGTCCGGTATCGAAGGGCTGAATCCGGTCGAATTGCTGCGTAATATGCTACATACGGCGATGGAAAAAGGGAACGATGTCAAGGAGGAAATACAGAATATACTGGCCTTAACGTTGGCGCGTGCGGCGGCAATCGTCTACGGGCAGGTGTTGGGCAACGAAGAGATGGTCAGTCTTGTAGATAATCTTTTTGCCTGTCCTTCACCGAATTATACTCCGGATGGGAAGACCGTTCTGACGACAATCAGGGAAGAAGATATCGAACGTTTATTCAAATAAAGCAAATAATTTCATCTTTTTCTAAAACCTTTTAGTTTGGTTCGTGTTATTTAATTAGTTCAACAAAGAAAAAGATTTAATAACCACTTAACTATTAGGTATATGAAAAAAATTCTGATGTTGCTGGCTTTTGCCGGTGTTACGTCTGTCGCTTCTGCGCAGCAGACTATGACGGTAACTGAATACGATGTGATTCAGGTACAAGATAAATATCAAGTGCTAACCAACCCGTTCTGGAGCAACTGGTTTTTCTCTGTAGGAGGCGGTGCCCAGGTGTTGTATGGCAATAATGACCATATCGGCAAGTTCAGAGACCGCGTGGCTCCTACATTCAACGTCTCTGTCGGCAAATGGCTAACTCCGGGATTCGGATTGCGTATGCAATACAGCGGATTGCAAGCCAAGGGGTTCACTATGAACGAAACGGCTAATTATGTAGTCGGCGGTTCGAGAGAAGACGGTTCTTACAAACAGAGATGGGACTATATGAACCTTCACGGTGATTTGATGATTAACCTGAACACGCTTTTCGGTGGATATAATCCGAACCGTGTATATGAAATTATCCCTTATATCGGTGCCGGCTGGGCTCATTCTTACTCACGTCCTCACACCGATGCCGCTACTTTCAACGCAGGTGTCATCAACCGTTTCCGTCTGTCGAATGCTGTTGACTTGAATATTGAATTGAGTGCAACAGGTTTGGAAGGTAAATTTGACGGCGAACATGGTGGCAAACGTGATTATGACGGTATCCTCGGTGCTACGATCGGTATAACTTATTATTTCCCGACCCGCGGATTCCAACGTCCTACGCCACAGATTATCTCTGAACTCGAATTGAATCAGATGCGTAACCGGATGAATGCGATGGCAGCCGCCAATATGCAGTTGCAACAGCAGTTGGCCAATGCACAACAGCCGGTCGAAGTAGAGGAGGCTGAAGCAGTAGTCGTCACAGATTCTAACATCGCTCCGCGTACCGTATTCTTTAAGATTGGTTCGGATAAATTGTCTCCGCAAGAAGAGATGAACTTGTCTTACCTTGCCGGCCGGATTAAAGAATTCCCGGGCACTACCTATACTATCAACGGATATGCAGACTCTGCAACAGGCAGTCCGGAATTCAATCAAAAATTGAGTTTGGAACGTGCACAGGCTGTTAAGGACTTGCTGGTTAAGAAGTATGGAATTCCTGCTGATAACTTGAAGGTTGCTGCCGGTGGTGGCGTCGATAAGTTCGGTCAGCCGATTCTGAACCGTGTTGTGCTAGTAGAAACTGCAAAGTGATAAAGTGATTTCAACATTCAGCGATTCTCTGTAATCGCTTGCTGTAAAGGAAAAGCGGCTGAAAGCAGACCTTAAAATAGATGGTCTTCGCTTTCAGCCGTCTTTTTTTTACTTTGTGCCAGCTTATCTGACAGGCTGGTAGTCTCTGGATTTTCCGTAAAATCCGGGAGCGGGCACATATATCGGTTGGTTGGATATGCCGATATTCAGTAGCTTGCCTTCCTTGCGGAGCCGGCGGATATGAATCATGGCTGTGGAGCGTACCATCCCTGTGATACCTTGAAAGTCGGAACGTTGCATAATCTGATGGTCGGTGAAATACTCTTTCAGTCGCATGTCTATCTCTACTTCCGATAATTTGGCGGAATGTTTGACCCGCTTCATTTGCTTTATTTTTACAGTTCCGACAGATTGTTTCAACCTTTTGTCAGAACGGAATTGTATCGCTTTCAGTCTCACTTTCGAATTCTTGCGGGGAGTATCTGCGGATATTTCTTCGGTGGCGGTCAACGTAGGGTAGAAATAACCGATACCGTTCAGGTGTACCTGTCTTCCTTCGTCAAGTTCTTCTCCCATTACTTGCGAGAGAGCGTCCAATACGGCAGTCACGCCTATTTCGTTCAGTGTGCATCGCGACTGAATTCTGCTTCTGGGTTCATCCGTATCTACCTGTCCGTTGGCGATGATGCGCGGATGGAATCTTTTCTACTTATCTCTGTGGGTACGCGGCTTTCATACATGGCTTTTGGGAGTTGCCGTCCAATGGTCGGGAAAAACAGGGATTCATGCCAATAGTGTAGCTCTCATCCTCGTAAGTTCGGAACAGGGGCGGTTGAAGTCTACTTTCTGCAAGTCGTTGATGCCTGCGGCTTTGCGGCATTACTATATGGATAATCTCCAACTGACTTCGGAAGGGAAGGCAGAGCGTCTGATGTCGGAGATGGGATTGATCAATCTTGATGAATTTGATAAATATGCTGCGAGTAAGATGCCCTTATTGAAAAATCTGATGCAAATGTCGAGCCTGCATATTTGTAAGGCGTATCAGAAAAACTATCGTGACTTGCCGCGTGTCGCTTCGTTTATAGGCACTTCCAACCGCTATGATTTGTTGACTGAGCCTACGGGCAGCCGTCGTTATCTTTGCGTGGAAGTCATAAAACCTATTGACTGTGAGGGTATCGAGCATGCGCAACTTTTTGCCCAACTGAAAGCTGAACTGGAACAGGGGATTCCTTATTGGTTCACTAAAGAACAGGAACGCGAACTGCAACGGCACAATGTGGATTTTTATCATGCTTGCCCTGCTGAGGATGTTTTTAACTGGAAGAAGAATGTTTATACCTATTCGCCGCTGACGGGTTTGTTTTCATAAGGCAAGCATCTCCATGAAACTGAAACGGCTGAAAACTGTATTTTTTAGAGCCTGTTTAAATTCTCTTCAGTCATAATTTTATAGCTGATATTTCAACTT
>ERZ777305.1561-NODE-1561-length-25873-cov-47.770160_pt1 | contig 25873 bp, 19 predicted proteins | sample MGYA00374965_ERZ777305 | MGnify/ENA primary metagenome ERZ777305 (study PRJEB29328, sample SAMD00013331) | mouse gut metagenome | study: EMG produced TPA metagenomics assembly of the Metagenome analysis of fecal microbiota from mouse which was promoted... | reverse complement strand
GACTGAAAATTAAGTGTTTAACAGCATAAATTTAATTTTTGTCATCTACTAAACGGAAAGATATTCATATTCGTTTTCATTTGACTCATGGCCGAGCATCAAATTGAAATGATGTTTGCGTATTTGTTTGTCATAGGTCAGGAAAGTTTTGAAAAAATAGTTTTTGCCATTGCTGGCGCTACGTGAGCTTTCGGAATCCTGAGTAAAGAAACCATAGTCATATGTAGGACGGTAATAATAATGGTTATTGTAGTTGAAACCGCCGCCATATTCAAGGCGAAGTGTCAAGCCATTGAGTATATTGAAGTCAGCCCATATATTGCCGAAAAAATTGGTTCCACGGTCATAATCCTCGCGCAGAATGGCGTCAGCCACGGGGTTGGCATAAAATGTTCCGAAGTTATCATCTTTGGCTTGAAAGCCATATGACCCGTCGGGGTTCCTGACCGGTACGTTGGGATGCTGGTCAAGTGCAGTGCGGATGATGTTACCGTTATCAATCGTATTGGTCTGCTTGGTTCGGGACAATGAAGCGCTGACACCAATTGAAAGCCATTTGGTGATGTTGGTGTCAAGATTGATTCGGCCTGACAGACGTTGGAAATCCGAACCGATTGCAATACCGTCTTGATTGAGATAGCCTAGTCCCAAGGCATAGCGCCCCCAGTCATTGCCTCCGGAAACGGATACCTGATGGTTATGCATAGCGGCAGTTCTGAAGATTTCATTCTGCCAGTCTGTGCCTGGTCCGAGAATTGAAGGGTCGCCGAATTCTTTGGTGGCTCCAAATCCCATTACTTCGGCTCTGTGGTTGCGGTAGATTGCGAATTCGCGAAGATTCAGAACATTGAGACGTTCCGGAATCTGCTGGATACCATAGTAGCCTTCATAACTGAGCCTGGTCTTTCCGGCTTCGCCTCTCTTTGTGGTGATCATAATCACTCCGTTGCTCGCGCGTGAGCCGTAGATTGCAGTCGCGGAAGCATCTTTCAAGACTTCCATGGACACGATGTCGGCCGTATTTATTGACGACAATGCGTTGGTATTGCCGTCGGATTGCCCTGATAGGGGCACTCCGTCAATCACATACAGCGGCTCGTTGCCATTAAGCGAGTTTGTGCCTCGGATGCTGACAGAGATACCGCCGCCGGGCGCACCCGAATTCTGTGTGACCTGGACGCCTGCGGCCTTACCCTGCAGGGCCTGATCAAGCGATGTTGCCACTGTCTTCTTTATATCGTCAGCAGACACCGATACAACAGAACCCGTAAGGTCACTGCGTTTCATAGTACCGTAGCCTACTACGACGACCTCATCAAGTGCTTCGGCATCTTCTTTGAGAAAAATGTCGACTTTTGTCCCATTGTCCACTTTGACTGTCTGAGGCAGATAGCCGATATATGAGAAAGTGACCGTATGGTCCTTTTTCACATTAATTGAAAAGGCACCGTCGGCATCAGTAACAACCACGGCTCCCGATGAGGCTTTTACAGTAGCACCGATAAGCGGACTATCATCATCGGCCCCTCTGACAACACCTGAAAATTTGACTTCTTGTGCAAAGCCCGGAATACAGACTGTCCCAAGCATAAGTATGGCGAATGTTGATTTCAACAGATTACGCCTACTTTTGCTTTTTAATTTGCGTAGCTTCATGATATATATTTAAAGTTTGTGAATATTAATGCCGCAAGGCTATCTGACGAAACGCCATTGGTCAAATTTAAATTCTCCGTCGCGATAGACGAAACAAAGGTCATGAACCCCCTCGAGGGACTTGTCAAGGCCTACAATGACATTCTTCCAGTCAGGATCATTTGCATACAGACTCGCAACAGGCTTGCCTTCGGGCCTGCCGGTATAGACATCTATTACTCCTTTTCCTGCCACCAGTGCCTCAAATGCCGTGGCACCTTTGCCGAAATCAACTTTACGTATCTCTGTGCGCTGGTGTCTCCCCAGATTTGTCGCAACCATGTTGCCGGGCACACTGGTGTGTTCGAATTCCATCCCAAGGGTGGCGGCCGCTGTCTCGGCCTGCTGCCAGTCAAACGGATTTACGCAGCGAATCTGCCAGACTCCGCTGTGAGTCATCGTGCCGATGGCTATTTCCGATTTCTTTTCATTGACATCCAGACGATCGACACAGATGTTGCGGTAACCGGTCTTTATACCTCTGAAGTCGGCAAGATGGTTGTTGTGGTAAAAGATGTAGTAGTTGTCTTCAAACTTCAAAAAATGAGTGTGGTTATTACTTGCCGACAGGCCATATCCGGCAGCATTATGAAGAACATCACCGCGGAATTTCCAACTGTTTTTTTCGAGCGGACTGGTTGAGGTCATGTAGCTGATTGAACAGATTGAAGGGCGCTTTGCGTCATTGACGTGCCACTCGTCACGATCAACCCAGTCGGTGCTGTATGAATAGATCCATGTCCCGTTGATATAGTTCAGCTCGCTCGCCTCAAAGAAATATGGCGCAGGGATTTCGGCAATTTCACTATCTATGCTGAGAAGGTCTTTACCCAGCCTGACAATTCGTGCGCTTCCGGGGAAAAGCTTTGTCGCCGATGATGATTTCCCTCCTCCGAATGATAACCAGCCTATGCCGTCTTTGTCTATTACGGCGCCGGGATCAAACGGAGCCGGACAATCCTTCAGACCCGGAGTGTTGACGTCGATTATATCATGTCCGAGAGGATCGGTCCAAGGACCCACAGGCGATGTCGCAGTAAGCACACCGATTCCGCCTCCACCATGAGAATAATAAAGATAAAAATGAGTCTTACCGTCATCTTCAAGCCTCGAGATGATTGAGGGCGCCCATGAGACTCCTCTCTTACCCGTCCACGGAGCCGCCTTTTCAACATCGATAATGCCATGGTAGGTCCAGTTGACCATGTCGGACGATGACATCATGACGAGCGAGTGTATATGGGCATAACTATTTTGTGTTCCCTTGCCTACGGAATCAATCTCCTGCTGGTCATTGGTGCCATAAACATAGATGCGGCCGTTGTGTTCCACTGCGGTAGGGTCGGCGACATACATGAAATCCAACAATGGGTTCCCATCACCCGTGTGAAGTTTGGGAGAGGCTTCAAATCCATGGGTACAGGCTGAGGTCTCAGGTATGAGCGCGACCGACGGCTGGCTCAAGGCCATGGCTGACACCGTCGCAAAAATGACGGATATAAAACGATTAAGAATCATAATGTGAATAAAAAGATGATTGGTCTTGCAAATATAGCAGACCAGCCTTTTACATTATGTCCTTTTATGTATTCGCGAGGTACTCCTGATGTATCCGGAAATCATGGCAGCCCCTTCAGGAATTCAGAAGGTAACATGCCAAATTCATTACGGAAATTCTGCGCAAAACGTTTTGGCGAATTGAATCCGCATTTATAAGCCACCTCCGCTATCTGCATCTGACTGTTGGCCAAAAGCTGGCGCGCCCTCTTGAGTCGTATCGTCCGTATGAAATCAGCCGGGCCCTTCCCGGTTATGGCCATAAGTTTCTTATACAGATAGCCTCGGCTGAGGGCCAGTTCCTGACTTAGTGTCTCGACTGAGAATTCAGTGTCTTCCATGTGTTCTTCGACAATCCTGATGGCCTTCTCGACAAGTTTTTCATCAAGCGAGGTTATTGTGATTTCGCTTGGCTCGACCTTAATGTGGTTTCTGAACATGCGGTGATTGCGTTCGGAGAGTTCGATAAACTTGCCTATGCGCAGTTTGAGCAACTGGTAGTTAAACGGCTTGGTAATATAGTCGTCCGCACCAAGTTCAAGTCCCTCTATGCGATACTCATCGGCGCTTTTGGCTGTCAACAGAATCACCGGGATATGCGACCTGCGGATATCACTCTTGATGCGGCGACACAGTTCCATGCCGTCCACCCCGGGCATCATGACATCACTGATAACAAGGTCTATGTTTTCATTATCAATGATTTCAAGGGCCTTCTCTCCGTTATCGGCCGTAACGACCGAGTATTCGTCAGACAGTATGTTGGATATGATTTCAAGATATTCCTTGTTGTCGTCCACAAGCAGTATGCACGGTTTCCGGTTTCCGGTTCCCGGACCATCTATACTATCCGTACTATCCGGGACACTTGAGCCACTCGCGTCACTTGTGCCATGCTCCATGGGATGACGGCAGCTTTCACTCATGTAGCCATCTGCTGTTAGACCCACGATTTCCCCGCAGGGAGCGTTGCCTCGGAGAGGAATACTGAAAGCGAATATGCTCCCAGAGGGATTATTGTCGGCTATGCTTATTTCGCCGCCGTGCATACGTATATATTCATTTGCGATGTGGAGCCCGATGCCGCTGCCTGTTTTATTCTCGCTTTGTTCTCCCTGAAAGAAACGCTCAAAGATGTGTTTCCTGGTCTCGTCATTAATGCCGACTCCGGTATCTGACACACTTACTGTCACTTCAGAGTCATCACAACAGACATTGACTGTGACCGATCCCCCGTCAGGAGTATATTTGAATGCGTTTGACAACAGATTGTTGAGTACTTTTTTGATTTTATTCTTGTCGTAGCTGAAAGCCAGTTCCTGTATTCGACTCTCAACTTTGAACCGTATATTGTGGCTTGAGGCATAGTCGTCGAATGCCTGACATGACGACTTTATAAAACTGATGAAATCACTGACGCTGCAGTGTAGCGTTTCTGCTCCGACATCAAGTTTCCGCAAATCAAGAAGTGAATTTATCAGATTGAGCAGATGTGTGGCGTTGTGATGCATCGTGTCGAGCATCTTTTTCACTGTCTCGTCTTTGGTCCGCTTCATGAGCACTTGCAGCGGCACCATAATCAGCGTCAGCGGCGTGCGCAAATCATGGCTGATGTTAGTGAAAAATTTCAGTTTGATTTCGTTAATCCGAACTTTCTGCTCACTCTCTATTTTCTGCTTCTGATAGGCCAATTTCCGCCTGTGTTTGCTTCTGATATTTTTATAGATAACATATATCAGCACGATTGCAGCCAGCATATACAGGCAATAGGCCCACAATGTGAGATAGAATGGCGAAAGCACAATTATATCTATTCCAGCCGCATCACTACATTCGCCGCCGAACTGACAGGCCTTTACAAGCAGACGGTATTTACCAGGGGGGATAGATGCGAAGGACACTTTGTTGACGGATGTAGATAGCCATTGATTGTCAAGGCCTTCAAGCTTATACTGGTACCTCAGGTTGTACTGGTTCATGATATCACAAGCTGTGAACCCAATGGTTATCAGCTTGTCATCATGCGCTATTGTAAGGGAGGGTGTCTTTTCCAATGATCTGGTCAACAATACACGGCCGTCATAAAGCGAATCGACTGCAATTGCTTGAGCTCCTATGCTCAGATTGGTGAAAATGACCTGAATATCGTTGCGACGGGCATTGAATATCTTCTTAGGAAAAAATGTCACACATCCGCTGGATGTCCCGAATATCAGATTGTCGTCGGGTAGCTTTGCTATTGCATTGGTGTTGAAAAAACTGCTGTACAACCCGTGCTTGTCAGTGTAACTGCGTACTGTATAACTCAATTCTCCGTCAGCACCCCATTCAGGCAAGATAATGGAAAGCCCATTGGACGTCGCCACCCAGACATGGCCGTCGTCATTTATGGCCATCTCATGAACCATATTGTTACACAGTCCGTTTTGCGGATTGATATTATACAGTGAGTCAGACTCTGCATTCCATATCGTTATTCCCTGATTATGTCCTAACCATAATTGTCCCGACTTATCTTTCAGGATGGCCGAAACATAACCTTCCCTGAAGGTCTGGGTTTTTCTATTGTTTGAATTGTGGTGCTCATGACGTTTGGTGTTGATATTGACGCTATAAAAACCGTCAAAAGTCCCGACATACATAATCTCGTCTCCATCATAGAACAGTGTCATCGAGCTTATCGGCGAGCCGTCAGAAGCGACAAGCGACATAAACTGTCCCGATTCAGGTTCAAGATATTGAGTACCATTTATGGTAGCAATCCATACATTCCCATTTTTGTCCGACTGGACGTCCCACACAATATCTGAAATCAACGAACTGTTGGCTACCGTAAAGTGCCTGATGCCATTGCGGTTTATACGATAGATGCCGTTGCCGTAGCATCCAGCTGAAACAGTCCCGTCTTTGTCTTCGTCAAGGCATATTATTGAACCATTGAAAACAGATGAAATTTTTTCGGCCCTGCCGCTGTCGTTCACATTTTTTCTGTATAATCCATATCCGTCAGTTCCGGCCCAGATACGGCCTTCACGGTCGACAAGCAATGCGGTAATATCGTCCAATCCGAAAAATCCATAGTCCTCAAACTGGAGCTGAGTGTCGTTGCAGAATGATATTCCCGATTTATTATGGCCAAACCACAAAGTATTTTCGGCATCATGATAGATATATGAAACATTATTGGATGGTAACGATCCCGTTGTCATCGAATCGTGGACAAAATGCTCAAGCGCCCCGCTTGACTGGTTGTAAATGTACAGCCCATTGTGGTCGGTTCCTATCCACACATGGCCGCTCTTGTCGTCAAGAATACTGCGTATACCCTTGCTTTGGGTCAGATCCGAGCTCGGCAAGGGCAACGGAGTCCATCGGCTCGATTTCTTCCGATAAAAAATTTCGTCATTATGGTCCGAAAACAGCCACAACCCTTGCTGATAATCAGCATAAATGTGATTGAATCCACTGACATTCTCAGGTGTGTTTATATACCCTATTGCCAGACGAGATTTATCGATAACACATATTTCTCCGGTATCCAGCAGAATATATATCCCTGACGAGTCATCAGATATACCGAAGTTTGAATGCAGCGTCCCAATCGAATGGGGTCTTGATTTCAGCTTTCTGGTCGACATGTCAAAAAAGTGTATAGTTTTGTCAGTCAATATCCACAGATTCCGACTGCAGTCAACATACACACAATAGTTTTCATCCACATCGATTCCGTATCCGGCCAGCAGCTTCGGCACCTCAACCGAAAACGCATCTTTATCACGATTGAAAACCGAGTAATTCCTATAGCTTCTCACCCAGATATTACCATCACAATCCTCCTGTAATGACTGGATATCATTAAGATAATCTTTGGTGGCATTAGAAGATGAATGGATTCCATAAAGTTTATATTCATATCCGTCATACCTATTCAGTCCGGACGCCGTGCCCACCCACAAGAAACCGTCCTTGTCCTTCAGAATAGCCTTGACATTATTATTTGACATGCTGTTTGTTGCTTCAAGTCTACGGAATACATGATGTTCCGTGGCAGAAACCGCGATAGCAATCACTACTGAACAAAAAAACGGGACAAATCGGATTATACTCATTTGGCTGCACAATTTGGAATACAAAATTAATGAATATCCAATGTGTGTCAAATATCAGTCTCCCTTTCAAAGTCCCGTTATGTATCCTAAACGGTATTCTGATGAAACATCCAGCCTACCATCTTTAATCCGAACTGCTTTGAAAACGATATTTTTCAGAAAATGCGACAAGATAGTGTACAGCCATATTTACCATGTGAAAATAACAATGTCCGGACAAAGAATTATAAAAAGCGTGCGCGGAACATTCCGCGCACGCTTTTTATAATTGTCAGACATTTATCAGTTAATCTGCACCACAAGGTAGTTGCTGAGGCTCCAGAACGAAGCCGGGTTGGTGATGCGGAGCACTTTCTGCCCGTCCATATCTTCAATGACATAGGACGATTCGGGCTGGTTTGTCAGCACTTTGGCTTTGTCGCTATGCAGCGGAATGGTGGTCAGAGTGCGTTTGTCGGCTGTAGTGAAGAAATTGCGGTCGAAATCACCTTCCATAATTTTAGTTTTGCGCAGGAAGCCGGTTTCAATGATTTCATTGTCTTTAAGCTCTTTCTTGCTGCCCACGGCATAGAAGCATGTGTTGAGCTCATTGGCAAGATCAACGCTCTGCTGCTCCGCTTCGTCTTTTTGGGCTGTCACTGTGGTGACAGTAGTGTTCAGAGAATCGACAGCCGTGTTCAATTCGCCGATACGGGCTTTGGCCGCAGTAAGGTTGGTCTTAAGCGACTCAATTTCATTGCTCTGAGTGTCAATTTGATTGCGCAGGGTAGCAATTGTGCTGCGCAGGTTGTTGTTGGTCAGAGTGGAGTTGTTGAGTTTTTTCTCAAGTTCTGCAAGCTTTTCACGACGCTCCTGCAATGCTTTCTGTATCGAAGCAATGTCGGCCTGAATCTGTTCACGCTGACTGGGTGTCTCGCCACCGGCATTGGCATTTACAGTAAGTATGTTTTCGAGGTCTTTTATCTGATCCATTCCCTGCGAAATCTCATTTACGAGAAGGAACAGCTGATCGCGGTCTGCAACAGCATTCTGCAGCTCTACTTTGGAAGCATCGGCAATGGCTTGCTTATGCGCTTCTTCTGTTTCGTTTTTTTGATTGCAAGCGCTCAACGCGAGCAGAGCGCCCAATCCGGCCAATAATGTCTTTTTCATGTTGCTTTAAAATAAATAGTTAGTAGCGTGTATGTTAAAAAAGTGACCGATCGGACGTCGCGCCCTACTCTTCTCCGGAGCGGTATTTGTTGCGATGCTCCCTGCACCGCTCGCGGTCTTTCCCGGACACTATGATAACAATTTCACCCTTCGCTTGGTTCATCTGGAAATAATCACGCAAGCCTCCGAGGCTGTCGCGATGCGTCGTTTCATGGATTTTTGAGATTTCACGCACCACAGCAGCCTGCCTGTCGTCGCCACATGCCGAGGCCAGTTCGGCGAGAGTGCGCGCCAGACGCAACGGCGATTCATAGATTACAAACGTTCGCTCGTCCGAGGCCAGTTCTGCCATTCGTGTGGCCCGCCCTTTCTTGGGTGGCAGAAAGCCTTCAAAAACAAATCGGTCGCATGGCAACCCGCTGTTGACAAGAGCCGGGACGAAAGCAGTGGCCCCGGGGAGAGTCACGACACGGATGCCACGACGCCGGCATTCGCGCGACAACATAAACCCGGGATCGCTTATCCCCGGAGTTCCGGCATCGCTTACGAGGGCAATGTCCTCTCCGGCCTCAAGACGGCTCATCACAGGGTCAAGACTGTCATGCTCATTGTACTTATGATGGCTGCTCATGGGAGTGGCTATGTCAAAATGCCGCATCAGCACAGCCGACGTGCGCGTGTCTTCCGCCAAAACCAGCGATACGGATTTGAGCACGCCCACCGCACGCGGAGACATGTCGGAAAGATTCCCCACAGGCGTGGGGACTATGTAAAGCGTACCACTCACAGGCGACCTCCGAAATGGGCGTTTATAATGTTCATGAAATCCTCAGCGTCTTCTCCTTCCATGTCTATCACACGAGACAGATATTGCTCAGCTTCAGCATAGCCGTTCATCGCCTCCAATGTGTCGAGCACCTCGCTGAAGCGTGCGTCGCTACCTCCGAACAGCGTGCGCCGGAAACGGAATTTGTCATTGAGCGTGAAGGCACGCCGAAGATCGGCCGATTCTTTTCGCGCTATTAACTCGTCCACCTTCAGCGATTCCGACAGGGGGCGCATGTCTATGGCCGGTTGAGCCGCAGCTTCCACTACGACTTCCTGCTCAGCTTCAATTTCAACTACATGTTCCGGCTCAGAGGACACAACATCAGACAGTTCTTCGGGCGCAGATTCCACCAAAGCCTCCGGTGCCGGTGTCACGTCCATCTGTTTTTCAACCTCGACAAACGGCTCTGGCTCAAAACTCGCCGGCGGCGTTTCCTGCACCACAGGGGCAGAATCTGACACATGGTCGCAGTCCCATGCCTGACGGAAAATGTTGCAGTATATCTCGAAAGCATCACGAATCTGCGGCGCTATGTCGTCGCACACTTCGGGACGTTCGATAGCAACACGCAGCAAACCCTCCATTCGCAGGCCGGCTGCAAGAAGACCGCACAGACGCCCTTGGGTGAAATCATCGTTACTCTTGATTGACATGGAATTGTTCTAACAAATATTTACTTATCGCATCGCGCACTTTGGCTCGCGGACAATAGAATCCGTTTACCATCACTACGACGACATGCGAAGGACTTTCATTTTCATCAAGCAGATAGCCGGCATAGCACTGCACGGCATTCACACTGCCGGTTTTTAGCGCAAGTTTTCCCTTCAATGGGGTTTTGGCCATGAAATTTTTCATCGTACCATCCACCCCCGCACGTGGAAAGAATGCGGGATATATATCGGAATGCGGACCTTTGGCCATCCATTCGAGCACTGCGCCGAGTGTGCACGGTGCAAGCCTGTTGCCACGCGCCAGCCCGCTTCCGTCGAATATTCCGGAATAAGCAAGACTTATGCCACGCGCTCCCCACAGTTCTTTTTCCCGCTTAATAGCATTTTTGCGGGTATCATCAGGGGCTATGGAGCGCAGCATTCCTTCTGCCATCATATTGTCGCTTCTCACCATCAGGCTGCCCAATATGTCGGAAGCTTCCGGCGATTTATGCACATAAACCGATGCAGACTCCGCTGTAGCCGCAATGTCAAGATTTTTCCCCGACAATTCTATACCGGCCGAACGGATACGTTCTGTAAGTTCATAAGCCAGCACTTCGGCAGGATTAGGCATCGTCGTACTCACACTCCATTTTTTGTTGGAGATATCGCGTCCCCACACCGTCAGCAAATCAGAGTTCACACCACGCAGCAGGTCAGTGCCGTCGGCATCATGCCGCAAATCCACACGCAGTCCTGGCACATACGGCTTTGTACGCCCCGATGCAGGCCACAGACGGAACACATTGTCGCGCCAATTGGCGCCGTACAATGCGGCGCCATAGCTCCATGCCAAATCCTCAATTTCCCACTGAGGCACCGCACCGGGATCTTTCAGGCATTCGACCACCCTTATTTTTCCGGTTACACTCGTAATGCCCATACGGCGGAGGTTTACAACCACACTGTCGCAGAAACCGAGATTATCTTCAAAATATTCGCTTTCAAGGGTCGGGTCGGCACAGGTTTCCACCAATATGTCGCCCCGCCAAACGTCTCCGCTACGGCTACCCTTAAGAATCACCGGCGTGTTAAACCTGAAGTCGCCGCCAAGAATGGATATTGCCGTTGCCGCCGTCAGCGACTTCATCGTAGAAGCCGGCACCATGGCCTGAGCAGAATTGTGTTCGGCTATCACACGGCCCGATTTCAAATCCTTTATATATATACCCACTGTAGCGGCATCCTCACCGTCGAATCCAAGCACACCGCGGGCTTGCGACGGCAACGCCGCAATGCATGCCACTATGGCGAAAACTAAAAATCTCCGTACCATCAAAACAGCGGGAAGGAGGAAGGAGTCGCAGCGTATTTGTTCTCAAACTGCTCATTGGTGATACAAAGCATGTAAATGCCTTGTATAAAAGTCACGACCGACCATACCGAGCAGGTCAACAATGTGAGCAGAATCGTGATGACACCGGCACCGACTTTTCCAAGATAGAAATAATGGACACCGAACCCGCCGAGAAATATCGCCAGCAGCGCGGCTATCCCGCGACTTTTGCCTTGTGGACCTGAACTGTCGAACGGGTTGTTGCAGTCATATGGACGACCATTGTATTGCGGACCGGGGTTGTATTGCGGTGGAATATCAGTATGGACACGCGTCAAATCGCATCCGCAATTGTAGCAGTAATTGGAATTGTCGGGCACAAAGGCTCCGCATTTGGGACATTGCTTGTTCATATCGCAAAATTACAAATTTTTCCAATATCCGCAAGCACAATCACAGATTTGGCGGCCCTCCTGCAACAACAGGAAAAGCCGCCAAACTCCGACGGGTATTTAAAAACAGGTCTGTAAATTCAGTTTGTTATCGCTGTTGGCTGAAAATCCATGCGAAAGTAATACTTCCTGAAGGCGAACCGGGCTCATCATCACTCTCATCGTCCAACATTTCCACTACTTTCATCTTGTCGCCGGAGAACTGAACCGTAACCACACCTGCCGTGTCGTCGTCGTACATTCCGTCGTAATCCCACGAATAGCGCAGACGTCCCTGCGACTGGTTTGCCCATGACCATGTGGCTATAGCAAGAGACGAATCTTTATATTTAACCATATAGGTGCCAGCTTTCGAGAATATTACTTGTACCGGCATCTCATCTTCGTCAAATTCGTCTTCAAAGTCATCATCCGAATCGTCCGGATAGTGCTGAGTCATCCACTTATAGAAATCCCTTACCAGCTGGTTTATCTCATCCGAGGGACGCTCTTTGCTGAACACCTCCTTGCCCCCTATTCTCACCGACAGCGAAACAGCCTCGGCATTCCATGTGCGGCACAATTTGTCGGTCATTGGGCTTTCTGGCAACTGGTTGGAAATGGCAGCAGTGAGGGTTTGCTGATGTCCGTCGGCGTATTCTATGTCGAGCGAAGCCACACTCCCGCTTTCTTCCTTCACCTTTATTGTACCGAAACCGGCGAGAACATATACGCCACTCCCGTCCGTCGTATACCGACCTTCTATGATGCCACCGGAAGTTGAACGGGATTCCATGGCGAAGCGCATCATAGATGACTTTGCCATACGGAACAATTTTGTTTTTCCGGCGTTGTACTTGCTTTTTGCGCCATAGGGATAGAGCGATTTCTTAATCACTATGTAATTGCCGGACGATGTGAGTTCTATCGACTTTATGTCGCTACCGGCAGATGTAATATCGTACTTGGCAGCATATTGCTCATATTCGGGTGTGCCTATACTGCCAGAGGCTTCTGGCTCATTGTTGTCGCAGGACACGAACACACATGCGCAGCAAAGCATGCTTGCCGCATACAAAATTGATTTAAAGAATTTCATTTATTATAATTGTTTGAAGGTTCTTTATTAGAAACGGAAACCGAGAGAAACACGGAACGAAGCATTTTTGAAGGTACGCTTTTCCGAATATTCCGAATCATAATCATCGTCGTAGCCATAATCCATGTCATCCCAGTCTTCGTCACCATCCATGAACGAATTGAATTTAGCTTTTCCCCAACGTCCTTCAAAACCAAGCGTGAAGTTCTTCCATTGGAAATTCATGCCAAAATCGTAAGCGGCCATAAACGCAAAACTTAATTCGCTATCGCTTTCTCCATTCAAAATCATAAGCGAGGCAGCAGGATTGAAATGCCCGAATACATTAAGACGGAGGAAACGCAGCGCGCTATTGCTGCTTGAGAAAGGAACAAAAGCCACAGTAGGTCCGATCCCGACGCCCAAATTGAGCTGGTGCGACCCGAAGTCACTCATTTCCTCATCACCGTAATCGTAATCATAGTCATAATCATAGTCTTCATAGAAATCCTCCGGACCGAGCTGAACTCCGCCCACTTTAGGATATTTCTTATATTTCACATAGCTGACGTCTAACCAACGGGCGTCCACACCCACCTTCAGGCGGTTGCCGAACCATCCGGCATTACGGGGCCAAAGATATGACGTACCAGAGGTGAATGAGAAGCCTACACTGCTGTCGTACTGATAGTCTATCGGAGAGTCCACCTCCTTTAAACTTTGATTGGTGATATAGCTAAGCGTTATGCCTTTATTACGCTTCCACACATCAAGATTTTCAGTGTCTTGTTCTTGAGCCATTGCAAGCGGAACCATTGCCATTGCCGCAACTACACCGATGATAAATCTTTTCATAGAATAATTCTTCTTATATTTAATGAATGGTTTATAATTTTACGCTGCGCAAAATTATGCATATTTTTACAAATACCCCCCCCCATCAGTTAAATATAGTTAAATTAAAATACCCGACAAAAAAAGACGCGGAACCGGTATATACCTGTTCCGCGCACAGTTAAACGCTCACGTAGACTACTCGTCGCCGCCCTTTTCAGTATATTCTTTAAGGAGCTTGTCCTGAACGTCGCCGGGGACAAGTTCGTATGACGCGAACTTCATGGTGAAACTCGAGCGTCCGCCGGTTATGGAACTGAGAGCCGTGGAGTAACTTGCCATTTCTTTCAGAGGCACCTTTGCAGATATTACCTCAAAACCATTTTCGCTGGTCATGCCCATGATGATGGCACGGCGTCCCTGAAGGTCGCTCATGACGTCGCCCATCACATCGCCCGGCACCATTACCTCCACATCATATACAGGTTCGAGCACCTTCGGACCTGCATTGCGGAAAGCTTCGCTGAAAGCATTGCGTCCTGCAAGACGGAAAGAGATTTCGTTGCTGTCCACCGGATGCATTTTGCCGTCGTATATAATAACGCGGACATCGCGGGCATACGAACCGGTAAGCGGCCCTTGCTCCATACGGTCCATCAGACCTTTGACTATTGCCGGGATAAAACGTGCGTCAATAGCGCCGCCCACTATGCAGTTGCACACCACGAGTTTTCCACCCCATGCGAGAGGAATCTCCTGTGTATCGCGCACATTCATCTTGAATTCCTGGTTGCCGAACTTATAAGTGTCAGGCGCCGGCATTCCTTCGTAATAAGGCTCTACGATGAGATGCACTTCACCGAACTGACCCGCTCCACCACTCTGCTTTTTATGACGATAGTCGGCACGGGCTGCTTTCGTTATAGTTTCACGATAAGGGATTTTCGGTTCTTCAAACACAATGGGCAGTTTGTCGTTGTTCTCGACACGCCATTTAAGAGTGCGCAAGTGAAATTCTCCCTGTCCCGAAAGAATGGTCTGTTTGAGTTCCTTCGACTGCTCGACCTGCCATGTCGGGTCTTCTTCGTGCATGCGTGTAAGGATAGAATTGAGTTTTTCCGCATCGCTTTCAGTGACAGGACGCACAGCACGCTGATATTTAGGCGCCGGATACTTGATGAAGTCAAATTCATAGTCGCATCCCTTCTCGTCGAGGGTATTGCCGGTGCGGGCATCCTTCAATTTCACGGCAGCGCCTATATCGCCTGCTTCAAGAGCGTCGACCGCGGTTTTAATCTGGCCGCACACACAGAATATCTGTGCAAAGCGCTCTTTGCCGCCACGGGTCACATTATCAAGGTCGGCGCCGGCACGCAAGGTACCGCTCATCACCTTAAAGTAGCTCACTTCTCCGATATGCGGCTCAACGGTAGTCTTGAACATGAACACACTGAGAGGGCCGTCGGCCTTAGGCTCTACAGCGTCGCCGGCCGTGTTCACCGGAGCAGGCATATCTTCAACGAACGGAACCACATTGCCAAGGAATTCCATCATGCGGCGCACACCCATGTCCTTGGCGGCACTAACGCAGAACACCGGGTATATGGAACGGTCAATAAGTCCCTTGCGGATGCCCATTCTCATTTCGTCCTCGGTAAGGTGTTCTGTCTCGAAGAATTTTTCCATAAGGCTTTCGTCGTTTTCGGCGGCAGCCTCCACAAGAGCCTTGTGCAGTCCCATTGCACGTTCCATTTCTTCGGCCGGAATATCCTCAATGACAGGAACTCCGCCGTCAGGCCCCCACGAATATTTTTTCATAAGCAGCACGTCGACCATAGCATTGAAGCCGGGACCGCACTGGAGGGGATATTGGATAGGTACGACCTTTGAGCCGAATATCTCTTTCATCTGCTCGATTACATTATCATAATCGGCTTTTTCGCCGTCAAGCTGATTAATGGCGAATATTATAGGTTTTTTTATAGAGGATGCGGTGCGGAATATATTCTGCGTGCCCACTTCCACTCCATATTGCCCGTTAATCACTATCACGCCTGTGTCAGTGACATTGAGCGCTGTGATGGCGTTGCCCACAAAATCGTCGGCACCCGGACAATCTATCACATTCAATTTTTTATTAAGGAATTCGGCATAGAACACCGTGGAAAACACCGAATAACCATATTCCTTCTCAACAGGGAAATAGTCGCACACGGTGTTGCCGGCTTCAATGGTGCCGCGGCGTTTTATCACACCACACTCGTAGAGCATCGACTCGGCGAGTGTGGTTTTGCCCGAGCCCTTGCTTCCAAGCAGGGCTATGTTTTTGATTTCGTTAGTTTTATAGATTTTCATAGTTTAGGTTTTGGTATCTGAAGCCAGATAGATTTGTTATTCCGCTTGCAATTTATTAATTATTCCGTAAAATACGCAACAAAATTCCTATGTTACGCAACACATTTTTTCGTTTTCATGGCTTCAATGCGCTATGTCGCAAAAAAGTCGTAACTTTGGCATACTATTTGTATTAGACACTTATATGGAATTAAAAGACGAACAGAACAATATAATAGTAAACGTGCAGGCACTCACCGACGACACATGGGGCATTGACGCCCATGTCAATCTCGACGGCCTGCCCATACTCCCCACCCGTGATTCGGTCATTTTCCCGATGAGCACCGTGCCGCTGTCGCTAGGCCGTGAGAATGCCCTTGTCACCGCACGCGACGCCGCCGACAACGGCGTCGCCATCGGCATTGTATGCCAGAAAGAGGCTTCCGAAGAAAAGCCGACACTGACCAAACTACACAAATACGGCGTACTGGCGCAGGTTGTAAAAGTAATCGACCTGCCGGACGGTTCCCACACTGCCATAGTGCGCACCACCGAACGTTTCAGAATAATGGGCAAATGCACCGACACGGACGCTCCCCTGCCCCGAGCCGCCGTACATGCACGTGTCGAAGCCCGTCCTGAAAAAATAGGAGCCGGCGACGAATATTTCGCTGCCGTAATAGGGATGCTGATAGAAGCATCCAAAAAATTCGCCCACTCCACGCTCGAACCGGCCGAACCATTCGTGCAGAACATGGACACGCTCACAGGCAATCCCGTGATGCTGCTCAACTTCCTGTGCACGAACCTGCCGTTCTCTGCCGATGAAAAAGTGGCTTTGATTTCGTCCGGCTCTCTGTGCTCACGCGCGGAGCAGGCGCTCGCACTTGTGAACGGACATCTTGAAAAAGTACATCTTCTTAAGGAAATCAGCGAGCGCACCAAGTCGTCGCTCAGCGACAGCCAGCGTCAGACATTCCTGCAGACACAAATGGAAAGCATCCGCCAGGAATTGTACGGCGATTCCGCCGACGACGGAGACTCTCTGATGAGCAAAGCCGAAGAAGCCGGGCTTCCTGAGAAAGTAATGGAAATCGTAGTCAAAGAAATCGAGAAACTGCGTCGGTTCAACCCGCAAAGCCCCGACTACGCACTCCAATACTCATACATCGACACCGTGATAGCCTTGCCGTGGAGCAAGAGCCGCCCGATGCCGGAAAAGGCAAGCAAAAAAGCATTCCGCAAAGCTGCCGATACTTTGGAAAAAGACCATTACGGACTCGAGAAGGTGAAGGAACGCATTCTTGAGCAAATGGCCATGATAATGCAGAATCCTGAAGGGCGTCAACCTATAATATGCCTTGTCGGCCCTCCCGGCGTAGGCAAAACGAGCCTCGGACGCAGCATCGCCGATGCATTAGGCAAAGATTACCGACGGGTCGCACTCGGCGGACTTCACGATGAAGCGGAAATACGCGGACACCGCCGCACCTACATCGGAGCCATGCCGGGGCGAATAATCGACGCCGTAAAACGCGCCGGCAGCAACAACCCTGTGCTCCTGCTTGACGAAATCGACAAAATCGGCCATGACTTCAAAGGCGACCCTTCCTCGGCATTGCTGGAAGTGCTCGACCCGGAACAGAACTGCCGTTTCCACGACAACTACATCGACATTGATTTCGACCTCTCAAACGTCCTGTTCATAGCCACTGCCAACACTCTCTCCACTGTGCCGGCCCCGCTTCTTGACCGCATGGAAATAATAGAACTGAGCGGATACCTGCCGGAAGAAAAGCATCAGATAGCCGAACGGCATCTCTTGAAACGCATCCTCGAGCGCGCCGACCTGCCTGAAGGTTCGATAAAAATCAGCGACAAGGCAATGAAGGCCATAATCGAGAACTATACCTCCGAAAGCGGAGTGCGTCAGCTCGAAAAAAGCCTGGAGAAAGTGGTGCGCAAAGCAGTGCTTGCCAAAATGAGCGACAAGGAATTTCCGGAAACAGTGGAGCCTGAAAACCTGCACGACATCCTCGGACTTCCGGTACACCGTCCCGGACACTATGAAGGCAATGATTTCGCCGGCGTAGTGACGGGTCTGGCATGGACATCGGTAGGCGGAGAAATACTGCTTGCGGAATCATCGCTTTCAGCAGGAAAAGGAGAGAAAGTGTCAGTGACCGGCAACCTCGGCGATGTCATGAAAGAATCGGCAACAATTGCCCTGCAATGGGTGAAAGCCCACGCACTCCAACTCGGCATTCGTCCGGAACTGTTCGAGAAATACCGGCTTCACATACATTTTCCTGAAGGAGCCATCCCCAAAGACGGACCTTCGGCCGGCATCACCATAGCCACCTCCATCGTGTCCTGTTTCAAGCAGAAACGTGTGGCCGAACGCGTGGCTATGACCGGAGAGATAACACTGCGCGGCAGAGTCCTTCCCGTGGGCGGCATAAAAGAGAAAATACTCGCGGCAAAACGCGCCGGCATCACCGACATAATACTTTCAAGCGAGAACAGGAGAGACATCGAAGACATAGCCGAAAAATACCGTAAAGGTCTTACGTTCCACTATGTCGATACGGTAGCAGAAGTAATAAAGCTCGCCGTCACCGACGAGCCTGCCATTGATGCTTTCGAGCTATAAAGCCAATCAGAATTCTTTCAGATGCTCATAAACTGCATGTAGCGGAAGCCCCATTACGTTGTAAAAACAACCTTCAATGCCAGTAATGCCCATGCCTCCTATCCATTCCTGTATGCCATAAGCCCCGGCTTTGTCAAGCGGACGATAAATTGACACATAGGCCTCGATTTCCTCATCGGAAATCGGGGCCATGTTCACTTCCGTACGTTCCGAGAAACTTACGCGCCTATCACGTGCGGAAAGCGTAACCCCTGTCACTACCACATGCGTGCGTCCCTGAAGACGCTTCAGCATGCGGCAGGCCTCCGATTCATCGACCGGCTTACCAAGAATCTCCCCGTCCAGAATCACGACCGTATCAGCCGTCAGCAGAACATCACCGTCCTTTATGTCTTCCCGATAGGCATCCGCTTTGACTTGCGACAGCCACTCGGGCACCCTCTCAGCTTCAATATCCGCAGGATAATTTTCATCCACATCCTTTACTGCCGCTACAGACACGTCCGGCACAAGCATCCGCATAAGTTCACGGCGGCGGGGCGAACCGCTGGCAAGGACAAGGCGGAAATCAAAAATACGTGGTGGAGTAATCATATCTGTGTCAGTTTCCGAATGCGTTGGCAGATGTCGGCCATTTGCCTTGTGCAAGCATGGTTTCCTTTATCAGTTCCCTGGCCACACCATACCCCCCGTCGCAATGGCTTATATGCACCGCCACAGCCTTTACATCGGCATCGGCATCATGCGGGGCCACGGACAGACCCACGTGCTTCATGCATGAAATGTCAGGCACGTCGTCGCCGGCGAAAGCCACTTCATCGGCGTTAAGACCACGCTGCTTCATCCACTCTTTCAGCACTTCAAGTTTGTCGCCCACACACAGAAACACATCGTCGACACCGATAAGACGCATCCGGCGTGCAATCGCCTCAGTATCCGCCCCTGTTATCACAGCCACTTTAAACCCTTTGCGAACAGCCTGTTTCAGCGCAAAGCCGTCCTTGACGTTAACCATACGTGCAGGACGCCCGTCCTCGCTCATAGGAACTACCGAAGGCGACAGCACTCCGTCAACATCAAATACAAAAGCGCGTATTTTTGTTATGTTATAATTGATTTTGCTCATTTACGATGATATTGTGTCGTTGCATTATGGCCCGTGAAAGCATGTTGTATATTTCGGCCTGCACGGGAGGGAGTATTGACGCATGCGTGGCGATAGTGTGCATGTCGCCGCGTCGCGCGGGGCCCGTCTGCGCAAAATCCGCTCCCGATGTGAAAGCTTTGTCCATAGTTTCCTGTACAAGCGGCCGCAGCACATCAAGATTATAGCCTCCGCGGGCAAGGACATCGGCAGCACATCCGAGAAGATAGTTTGGAAAGTTGCAGGCCAGGACACCGGCTACATGAAGCAGCGGACGGGTAAAGCTGTCGGCATGGTGCACCGAACAGGAAACCATGGAAGCCAAAGAGTCGACACTCTCAAGGACTTCCTCCTCTGAAGCTTCGGTGAAAAAAGGAACTTTTGCCACATCAAGCGCCCTGCCTTTCGAGAATGTCTGCAAAGGATACAATACCCCTACCCGTTCCGATGCGGCTTTAAGCACTTCTATCGGCACACTTCCGGACGTGTGCAGCACGATACCGTCCATATGCGGCAAACGCTCTGCCACACCGGCTACGGCCGAGTCGCCCACACATATAATACAAAAATCGGCCGAAGTATCGACTTCCGAAAGTTTTGTTATCGCAATTGCCCCTACAAAGCCGGCAAGGCTTTCGGCATTCGCAGCCGTACGTGAGCACACTTGAACTATTTTCGCTCCGGCATCTTTAAAAGCGCGCGCCAGATGGCAGGCGACGTTTCCGGAACCTATAAATACTATTCTTGGGGCTTCCACTGCTCTATGTGCACTTTCTCCCAAAGCAGTTTTTCGGGATCGACAGGCCGTCGTTCCTCATCCTTATGTCCTACTGTTATTATGCACTCCACGGTAAGATTCTCTGGAATGGAAAGTGTGTCACGCACAATGTCCTCAGCCGGTGTGCCGTCTGCTGCAAAACGGTTGCGAACCTGAATCCAGCACGAACCGAGCCCCAGTTCTTCCGCCTGAAGCTGCATGAACACGGCTGCAATAGAGGCATCTTCCACAAAACAGTCGCTCAAGGAAGAATCGGCAGCGACAACTACGGCGAACGCCGCGGTCGACACAGGCTTAGTTCCAAAATCCTTGCAGGCAGCAAGCCTGTCGAGAGTATCTTTGTTTTCTACTACCACAAACTGCCACGGGCGTTTGCTTTTTGAACTTGGGGCAAGGAGCGCCGCCTGCAGAATCAGACGAACGTGGTCCGCTTCTATCGGCGTGTCGGAATAGCGCCGTATGCTATGGCGCTTAAGAAATAACTGGTGGAGTTTATCCATAATCGTGAGTCATGCCTATCTTCGGCACACCCATGAGTCGGGGAAACGGCGGTCTGCGCCGGAAGCGCTTGCGGCTGCTTGCACATCCGCTATAGTAGCACCTTCGGCAGCATAGACGCGAAAGCGCCCGTCCTTAACAAGGATGCCCAAAGATGTATCTTTGCTATTTTCCATAAACTGCCTGGCCTCTTTTTCGCTCGCAAGCGAAGCAACCACAAGGCAATAACGCCCGGATGCAGCGGCCGGCGTTTTTACACGCGCAGCATTACGCAACGCAGAATAAGCGGCCGTATCAACTCTGGTCGCGGCATCATCATGACGCTCCAATACCAAAACGACGGGAGCTTTGGCCTCGCCCGGAGACTCTATTAAAGCAGGAGCACTTTTACGGAGGGAAATGCTTTCCACTCCGAGAGACGCATACTGCGCGTTATCCACCTTTATAGGAGTGGTGATAGCGACACCCACAGCAAACAGCATCGTAACAGCGGCAGCCATTTTTGTGATTTTCGAAAGAATGCGGCGCGGGCGCACATGCATACGTTTCACGGCAACGGCGCAATCCGTATTCTCCGCTTTGGCGAACGCCTCCAGATTCACCTCCGGCAACCACATGGTAGAGGGGGAATGCTTATGCAAAGTGCCGGCGATAAAGCGCATAGAGCCGTCGGCATTCCGAAGCAATGTGCCTACGCGGCCGAGAACCATACGCGAATCATTATCAAGACGTAAACGCATTTCTGCGACTTCCACTTCAAGGATTCGCGCAGCAGCCTCATAGCTCAAACCTTCCGCCCGGGCGATGCTTGCCGCCAACATTCCGTCGTTATGGCAAAGCGAAGGGTTGAACGTGAACGCACGCACGGGACTGAGCATACGCTCTCCCGATTCGTCGAACCTTGCAGACATGCGATGTGCAAGCACTGCGCCAACACCGGGCACAATCACACAATCGTGCTGCATAAGCAGAAATTCTATATGTCGTATTACGCGATTCACCTTACAAAGTTACGACGTTTTTTTTATACTTCAAAACATATTTTATGGATAAAACACGCATTCGCAAGCTAAGTTTTCCGCTATGCACTGTAGCACAGCACATAGCGAAAAACTTAAGTGGTATTAAAAATTTATGTGGTGTTTTTCTAAATATGTTTTACGCCTTTTGAACCTTTCGCACCTTTCAGACCGCCGCCCAAAGAGAATATATTCTGGTCATAGCTCACTGTTTTATGGCTCTGGTCACGTTTGCGCTTAAGAGCCAGACTCACAAGGCGTTCCATCAGTTTGGTAAAGCTAAGGCCTGTAGCCTCCCACAGATAGAACGAAAGCGAACCGGGGATAGTATTAATCTCATTTACATATATATTGCCGTTGCTCCGGTCCACAATCATATCGACACGGCTGACGCCATGGCAGGACAGCACCCGGAATGTTTCACCGGCAAGGAAACGTATGCGCTCGGTAGTGTCCGCCGGCAAATCGGCCGGTATCCGTTTCTGAGCGGCCTGCATGCCCGCTGAACCTTTCGTACCGCCCATGTACTTGTCCGTATAGCTGAGAATCTCGCCGCTTTTTATGGGTTCTTCAAGAACGGATGTCTCGTAGCTGTCGCAATCGCCAAGCACCGAGCAGTTGATTTCCTGAAGGTCGTCCACCATATGTTCCACGACTATTCGCGATGAATAGCGCTGAGCGTCCGCTACACGTTCGAGCAGCTGCTCGCGGTCTTTTGCCCGGCCAATGCCAACACTCGAGCCCAAATTGGCCGGTTTCACTATCACAGGATAACCGAGCCGACTTTCTACAGCAGAAATCATTTCGTCGCGGCGGGCGTCCCATTGACGATCGGTAAACCACACATAAGGCACCACCGGCACGTCATTTGCCTGCAGTATCATTTTCATCGTGATTTTATCCATGCCATTGGCCGAAGCAAGGGTGTTGCAACCGGCATATGGCAGACCTATGGTTTCCAATACGCCTTCAAAGATGCCATCCTCACCATTGGAACCATGCAGGACAGGTATTGCGGCATCAAAAGTGGCAACCACGTCATTTCCGAAAAATCTGTGCCGGCTGCGGTACAGGTTGAAATCGCCATATGACGGACGCATATACACCTGTGTGCATTTTTCAAGCAGAGCGTTAATGTCGCGGAAGTTGGCCACATCGCGCAGCGCAGCGCCGGTGAACCACCGTCCGTCTTTGGTAATATAGACAGGTACAACGCTGAAGCGGTTCTCGTCAATTGCGGCCATGGCCTGATTGGCTGATATTACTGAAATTTCGTGTTCGGTGCTTCGTCCGCCGAAAAACACGCCTATGACGGTTTTCATTTCTATGCTCTTATTTAAATGTATCGGGTAAATCGTTTTCATAAAGAACAGTGTCGCCGGGAGCGGCCACTTTAGAAAGCAGCGCCTGCGCATCGGCGAAACTGTCGACATAATGCACATCAAGCGCAGGTGTTTTCACATCGTCAATGCCTTCCGATATGGCATCGCGGTTGTAGCGCCCTACTATTATGGCACAATCGGCATTGCGCGCCACATTGCGACCGAACTCCGCGTTAAGCTCATGCTGGCGCTCTCCAAGTTCAATCATACCGGGGGTCACTACTATGCGATGGCCTCCGGTCATGCCGCCCAGCACCTCCATGGCCATACGCGAACCTACCGGATTACTGTTATAGGCATCATCCACTATGGTAAGTCCGCCAGGAGTGCGCTTTATGCTAAGACGGTGTTCCACGGGCTGAATCTGTGAAACAGCATAACGGATTCTATCATCGGGCACACCCATTGCATGCGCTACAGCTACAGCCGCGAGCAAATCGGAAATATTCGCTTCTCCCAAAAGACGGGTATGCAATTTCAGACTATAACCACCCGGGCCCTCGACTTCAAATGAGGTGCCGTCCGCTCCATACACAATGTTGCCGGCTTTCCATGAGGCATTCGCTGCGGAATTGCATGTGTAGCGTTCGCAGTGCACATTTCCGACAGAACGCGACGCAATGTATTCGAAATCGTCATTGACAAAGGCCATGCCATCCGGCGGCAAGGCGTCAACAAGTTCAAACTTGGTGGCCTGCACAGCCTCAATGCTGCCAAAAGATTCAAGATGCTGAGGCCCGACCGCAGTCACAATGCCTATATGTGGATGCACGATGTCGCATATCTCGCGTATGTCGCCCGACTGCTTCGCTCCCATTTCAACAATGAACACCTCATTATACGGCTTTAGCATCTCCCGTATGGTGCGCACAACCCCAAGGGTGGTATTATAACTTCCGGGGGTCATGAGTGTGTCAAAATGCTCGGAAAGGATACGATGCAGAAAATGTTTGGTACTGGTTTTGCCATAACTGCCTGTGACACCTATTATTTTCAAATCAGGCATAGAGCGCAGGCGATCAGCCGCATCATTGATATATCGGCGGTTAATACTGTGCTCAACGGGGCGAAGCAACATATTGGCGGCAAGCAGCAGGATGTGCGACCCGCAATAGCAAGCCGTGCAGACAGAGGCTGCCACATAAAAATTCGACTCCGCCCCAAAACCGCCGAAAAGCACTAAGGCGGCACACAAAAGCAGGACAGACAGTCCCGCTGTCACGCCATATATTCGTTTAGCCCGTGCCGTCCACACAAGAGGTTTTTTATATTTTGCAACACCAAGACGAATCGCTGTAGCCATACCGAAAGCTCCCATCAAAACCATCCCTGCCACACCTCCGGCAAAGCGGCTTAAGGAAAACAGCAGCACGGCAAGACCGACAATGCGCCACACCGAAGTGGTGTCGCCGGATTCTCTAAGCCAATTGCGATAGCGGTTATTGAAATATGAATTCTGCTGCAACATCATAAGGTCGCGGCGTAATTCGTAAGCCAGCCCTACAGCTGCGGCGGCCATACCTACGTAATAAATAATTTCTATCATCTGCCTCAGGAATTGAGAAAACTACGGAGCACAGCCGAAAACTGCACGGGATTATCCAAAAAACTGTAATGGCCACAGCCGGGGAAGCTTACCAATCCGGAACCGGGAATCAGCTTCTCCATCCGCTTTGCGTCAGCCATGGGAGTAGCGGTATCGTCCTCACCCCACACAAGCAGCGTGGGAGCTTTAATCCGCGGCATCATGTGACAAAGGTCCTCGTTCACGACACGGCTCAATATGGAGCGCATACGCGGCGATGCAGAAGCATAGTCGGCGGACGCTTTCCGCTTACGCCATCTCTCAATAGCAGCCTCGGCTTTATCTTTAGGCATCACGATATGGCACAACGTCTTCATTGCCTTGAAGCCATACACTCGCATATAATATAGTATGCTGCGACGCGGCTTTACTCCTGCCGCATCAATAAGTATAAGTTTGTCGACCGGAATATGCGAGGCCATGACTATTCCTACCCTGCCGCCGAAAGAGTGTCCGGCAAGTACCGGATGAGAGATGCCCATTTCAGATGCGAACTTCTCCATAAAAGATGCGTAGCGCTCCACACCCCATACATCGTCAGGTTCCGCAGATTTGCCAAAACCCGGAAAATCGATGTTGTACACTGTGTGTGTTTCTGCGGCCACTCTCTCGACAGACGCAACCGTGTCCATCGAACATCCCCATCCGTGCATAAGGATGAAAGGCCTGCCTTCTCCACTTTTACGGTAGCACATGCGGATTCCGTCTATTTCTACAAAACTTTCCATCTTTTCGTGTTGCAAAGTTTTAAGTACATGACAAAAATTTGAAAACATCGAATTTTGGGGTATAAGTCGGAC
>ERZ777305.1558-NODE-1558-length-25884-cov-4.022494_pt1 | contig 25884 bp, 30 predicted proteins | sample MGYA00374965_ERZ777305 | MGnify/ENA primary metagenome ERZ777305 (study PRJEB29328, sample SAMD00013331) | mouse gut metagenome | study: EMG produced TPA metagenomics assembly of the Metagenome analysis of fecal microbiota from mouse which was promoted... | reverse complement strand
GGAAACCCTTGAAATATCAAGGTTTTTCGGGGGCTTGTTCATAGAGCATAATAAGGACAAATCAGAAATCCCAGTAATTTCAAGGGGGTTCGGGTTTGTCCTTATTCTTTTTCCAGGAAAAAACGCAAAACGGAGGCCCAAAAGCTATTGTCCAAAAGCACCGTGTCACATTAAGGACAAAAACAAATAGCGCATAGTAGACGGCAATTCATAACTGAAAGGAATAGTAAGATGAATAAAACAATCGCAATCTGCAACCAAAAAGGCGGGGTCGGCAAGACCGTCACCACCGTAAACTTAGGCATCGGCCTAGCCCGCCAGGGTAAACGTGTCCTGCTGGTGGACGTAGACGCACAAGGCTCCCTGACCGCCAGCCTGGGCTACCAGCACCCGGACCAGTTAGAGGAAACCCTCTCCACCGTGCTGGGCAAGGTCATAGAGGACAAGCCCCTTCTCCCCGGCGAGGGAATCATCCATCATGAGGAAGGTGTAGACCTCCTCCCCGCCAACATCGACCTAACGGCAATGGAGGTCACGCTGGTGAACATCATGAGCCGGGAAACCCTCCTGCGCGAGTACCTAAACACCATCCGGGACCAGTACGACATTATTCTCCTGGACTGCTGCCCCTCGCTTGGTATGCTGACCATCAACGCTTTATCAGTCGCCGATACGCTTATCATCCCCATGATGGCCCACTACCTGTCCCTAAAAGGCATGGAACAGCTTATGAGGACCATCGGCAGGGTAAAACGGCAAATTAACCCAAAGCTGACTATCAGCGGAATCCTTATCGCACTGGCCAATATGCGGACTACCTACTCCCAGGAGATTGTAGAACTGCTGAAAAATTCCTATGGCAGTGAACTCAAAATCTTTGACACCATCATCCCCCGCTCTATCCGGGCGGCGGAGACAAGCGCCGAGGGCAAGAGTATCTTCCTACATGACCCTAGCGGTAAAGTCTCAGCAGCATACGAAGCCCTGACTATGGAGGTAGCGTCATGAAAAGCAGCGCTGCAAAAATCCAAATGACTGGCCTAGACGCGCTGTTTGGTGAAGTACCTGCCCAAGACACCAAGGGTCAGATTCAAGAGATTACACTGACAGAACTGCACCCTTTCAAAGACCACCCTTTCCAGGTGACGGACGATGAAAAAATGCAGGAAATGATGGAGAGCGTAGCCAAGTACGGCGTTCTGGTGCCGGGAATTGTTCGCCCAAGGCCAGAGGGCGGTTATGAAATCGTGGCAGGGCACAGGCGCAAACGGGCCAGTGAACTGGCGGGAAAAGAAACCATGCCGGTTATCGTCCGAGAGATGGACAATGACGAGGCTACAATTATAATGGTAGACAGCAACTTACAGCGGGAGAAGATTCTGCCCAGCGAAAAGGCGTTTGCCTATCGGATGAAGCTTGAGGCTATGAAGCGGCAAGGGCAACGGCGGGATTTAACTTCCAGCCCAGTGGGTGGGAAGTGGGCTGGCCAGGAATCCGCAAAAATTATCGGAGAAAGCTCTGGAGACAGTCAGACACAAGTACGACGCTACATAAGGCTAACGTACCTGTTGCCACCGCTGTTACAACTGGTAGACGAAAGCAAATTGGTGCTTCGTCCTGCCGTGGAGTTGTCATACCTGACCCGGGAGGAACAAGGACTGCTATTGGAAGTGATGAACCGGCTGACGGCTATTCCCACATTAGAACAGGCCCAGCGGCTTAAAACATACAGCCAGAATGGACCGTTAAATTCCAGCGAGATGGAGGACGTGTTGGCTGAAAAAAAGTCCCCTGCGGCGCAAATCACCCTAAAAAAGAAGTGTCTGAGCAAGTATTTTCCCAAAGAATACACCCAACAGCAGATGGAGGAAGTTATCCTCTCCCTGCTGGAAACCTGGAAGTCCCAACAGAAAGGAGCTGTGCCAAATGACAGCAATGCCTAAGACCGTCAACGTGAAAAGGACCGCTTTCGGCCAGGATATGCTTGAGGTTTTGGCGGAACGGCAGTTAGAGAAAATCGCGTACCGTGAGTTGGATGTTTCCGCATCCATTCTAACCTTAAAGGAGTATCTTGTCAAGAGACTGAGCCACGGAAACTGGAGAGTGCCCCCTAGCCTGTGCCAGCCGGAACTGCGCTATCTATACCCTGTTTAGCCTGCCGCGCCAGCGAGGAATACCAGCTAAGGCTTGTGGACGACCCGGTATTCGCGGTAAGGGGAATGCTTGCCGTATACGGCACGGACCGGGTACGCCATGCCCTGCTGGAACGCGGCGAGCCGGATAAAAGTGTGCTCATGGGTATTGCGAAATATGGCAATGTGGGAGTGAGGAACAGGCTGGTGGAAACGGCCTGGATAAACCCAAACCTGTTATACCAAATAGGGCGGTACTTACCCGCCAGTGCGGTTCCGATGCCTTCCACCAAAGCCACCACCAGCTGAACGGCGGCATCCACCGGAAGTGGGAGACTATCAATCAGCGCCTGAACAATGGTCATAATGGCTTCCACCGCTGCGGGAATGAGCTGCGGAAGGAGCGTCAGGATTGTGTTCAAAAGCTGTGTGAACAGCTGGGTCACGGTGTCCAGAAGAGACGGAAGCAGGTCTGCAAAAGCAGTCAAGAGCGCATCCGTCACCGTCGGCAGAACCTTGACCATATTTTCAATGACCGGAGTTACATTTCGGATAACATTCTGGAGAGCGTCCACCATGTTCTGGCAGAGCATTTCCATATCGGCATCCGCATTACCAAAGCCGACAAGCAGGTTTTGTAGCGCTGCCTGCAGGGAGTTGATGGAGCCGGAGATGGTGTTTTCTGCTTCTGCGGCAGTAGCACCGGCCACGCCCATACTGTTTTGGATAGCATGGATAGCTTAAACCACATCGGCATAGGAAGAAATATCGTACTCAATACCGGAAATGGCCTGCGCATCAGCAAGCAGTTGTTCCATCTCAGTTTTGGTGCCGCCGTAGCCAAGTTTCAGGTTGTCCAGCATGGTGTAATTCTGCTTGGCGAATCCCTGATAGGCGTTTTGAATCAGGGAGATGTCCGTACCCATTTTATTGGCATTATCAGACATATCCGTGATAGCCATGTCTGCGTATTTTACAGCAGCTTCAGTGTCACCACCAAGGGACTGAATCAGCGAAGTGGAGAACGAAGTGACCGTCTCCATGTAGTCATTCGCTGACATACCGGCTGTTTTATAGGCATTGGCAGCGTAGGTCTGGAGTTCTTGCGAGGATTCCTTAAAGAGGGTGTCAACGCCGCCCACCAGCTGTTCGTAATCGGCATAAGCGGCAATGACCTCTTTGCCGAGGGACACTGCCGCCGCACCAGCCGCCACAGTAACGGCACCCATTGCGGCACCGATGCCTTTTAAGACGCTGCCGAACTTTTCAAATTTGCCGGAGGATTTATCTGCGGCATCACCGGCCTCGTTGATTTCTTCTTCCAGATCATCGGCGCTGTCGGCGGCATCGTCCATTTCACGTTCGGCTTCATCCAAAGCCGTATTGTTGCGGTCCAGTTCACGTTCCATGTCGTTGAGGGCCGCAGTTGCATTGTTCAGCTGAATCTGCCAGTTCTGAGTGCGGCGGTCATTTTCGCCGAAGGACTCAGCGGCATTGGTAAGCGCTGCACGGAGCGTTTCGATTTTCTGTTTCTGTGCCTCAATTTCCTTATTCAGCACTTGGTTTCTGGCCGTAAGCGCCTGCACGGAATTATCGTTTTTATCAAACTGCGAGGACACCACTTTCATTTCCGAACCGAGGACCTTAAAGGACTGGTTGATTTCGGACAGCGCTTTCTTGAATTCCTTTTCTCCTTCCAGACCGATTTTTAATCCGAAGCTATCTGCCATGCGATATCACCTCCTTAATGGCATGAAAAAAGCACCATTCCACCAGAAAGTTGCGACGCAAACGACGCAAGAATACAGTGGACGGTGCCAAACGGTATAAAAATAGGAGCAACCCCGAAGGGCTACTCCTGAATGGTATTTGCAGTGTCAGCTTGGTTTGTTGGTTAGAACAGTTCTACACGACCAAGCAGTAGGTCTATCAGATTGCAATGGAAAATTCCGTTGTCATCATAGAAATTGTGAGGAATATCCATGCGAACAATGATTTTTTTGAAAAAGTCCTTTGTTAGTATCAATGATGCAAGTTCAGAGGATTCCTTTTTATCCGTATCCATCTGGAAAGCTGACTGGATATAGATTTTTTTATCTGCATCGTTTACAACGAAGTCGATTTCTTTTTGCACATTTGCACCGCCGGTACGGTCAGTAACAACACCAACATCAACGGAATATCCTCTGCGCAGAAGCTCATTGTAGATGATGTTCTCCATAATGTGGCCGGGATCGTACTGACGGTAGTTCAGTCGAGCATTACGAAGGCCGATATCCGTGTAGTAGTATTTGTTCGGATATTTGAAATAGGTCTTTCCTTTCACATCATAGCGCTTTGCCATCGAAATGAGTAACGAATCGATGATGTGCTGCACGTAGTTGGAAACCAGAGTTGAATTGACCTTTTCGTTCTTCATGCTGGTTAGCGCATTGGCAATATTCGTAGGATTGGTCAGGGAGCTGATCTGTGAAGCGAGGAAATCCAGAATATCATTCAGAATATCCTCACGTTCGATACCGTTGCGCTCTACAATATCCTTGACATACAATTCGCTGTAGAGGGAGGAAAGGTAATCCTTTTTGTCCTTCTCATCTGTTAATGCCAGCAGGCGTGGCATGCCTCCGTAAAGCATATAGGTATCCAGAGCATTTCGCTCGTCACCGCCTACGTGAGAATAGAACTCCTCAAAGGACAGTGGGAATACATGAATTTGGGTAGCACGGCCACGGAACTCTGTTGCGATGTCCTTAGACAATCCTTTCGAGTTACTGCCGGTCACATATACATCCAAATTCTTATATGCCTTAAGTTCATTCAGCATATCATAGATGGAAACCTCGATGTCGCCATTTTCTTTATCAATCACTTTTGTGGTAAGCTGGACCTCATCAATGAAAAGATAAAACTTTTCGTCTTTCTTTCCAGAAACAAGGTCTTCGACATATTCACAAAGCGTGATTGGATTTCTGAACTTATAGTAACGTCTCTGGTCCAGTTCGATTTTTATGATATGGTCTTCCTGAACTTCCTGTGAGAGAAGGTACTCATAGAACAGGTCAAACAGCAATACCGACTTTCCGCAGCGGCGGATTCCAGTGATTACTTTGACTTCGCCGTTCCACATATGATGAATCATACGATTTAAATAAGAATCTCGTTTAAGCATTATAGTCACCTCGTACTTGCGACGATTGCGTCGCTACTTTCTTGTATAGTATACCACGAATTTCTCAAATTATCAATAGCGCCGCAGAAAGTTCATAATAAAGTTACGACATTTACGTCGCAAGTTTGAGGTGAGTGTATTAGATTTCGTCCGGGATAATGTCGTCGATATACATTTCACGCTTCGGTTTTGCCATACCGTGGTACTGCTTATGGCATTCCCAAAGGTCCAGTAATAAGCCAAACGGCATCAACCACACCTCATCCTGTGACAGATGCAGGTGGGCGATGCCGTAATATAAAAGTCGAGTAAATAACTCTGCGTCACTTACTCGACCACTGCGTTTTTTGAATTGTCATCACTGACCACGTTGCGCTTGGTTCCCTTATACAGAGCCTCGGTGATAGCCGCCTTATAGTCAGCCAGATCCAGAGGAGAAGTCAGAAGCTCGACAATATCCTCTGTCAGCAAATCACGCTGATTTTCCTTGTTCTTCAAGTTGTGAATGAGAATGGACTGGTTTGCCAGCAAAGTAATGAGCCATACGATTTCGCCGATGGCCATTTCAAAGTTCTCACTCTTCATGAGCTTTTCACCCAAGTTCTCAAGGCCACCGTAGCGGCCTGCGATTTTCTTGGTAGCTTTGGTGGTGAGGATAAGCTCATATTCCTCACCGCCGACAGTAATCATTGCGCTGCGTTCCTTATCCATCGATTAGCCCTCCTCTGTAGTCGTAATGACAGGTTCATAAACGGTAGAATACCAGTTGCTGATGATGTCCGCAGAAGCGCCGGTGTCGCCTTCAGTGACCTCCGCTTTCCAAGGATGCTTGCCGCTGGCATCTGCCTTGTTTCTGGTAAGGACCGTACCTTCGATGGTAGGAGTGGAGAAGGTAATGCTGTCACACTTGGTAGCAAGGTTGGTAGCAGGGATACCGAACTTCACACGGTACAGCCAGTAATACTTGTATTTGCCGTTGGACTTCTTTGCTCTGAAGCCGATAGCAACAGGAATGCCGACGTCCTCTCCGCCGGAAATCAGCACTTTATTATCGTCGATGGTAGCTCCCGTAAGAACGGAAGCAGCAGTCGAACCGATATCGTCGATGCCGAGGGAGAGAGTGCCGGACTTAAGCTCCTTCACAATTTCCGCAGCGCCATCATCGGCATAAAGCGTTGCCTCTGCCAGCTCCACGGGGAGTTCTGCGAGATTGCTTTCGCCAGCTGGACGGGAGTGTCATAGGTTTCTTCGCCAGCTTCATCCTCGACAATGGATGCGTAGTACAATTTATCAAAACGGTAAAAGTTCACCTTAAACAGTAACCTTTCAACAATAACGCCTATTGACAATCCTAATTTGATAGAGTATACTGAAAACATAACAAAGAGATTTTTTCTTTGTGTAGAAAAAATAGTTAGCTGGAAGGAAGGTGGATATGTGGCTTATATACCCCTCACCAAAAGTGAGGAAAAGTTGATGCAGTTCCTTTGGGAACAGGGCAAGCCGCTCAGTGCTTCTGAGATCCAGGCATTGTGGAAGGATAATGCCTGGACGAAAAGCTATACCAGGGACATTATTCGGGCACTGGAAGAAAAGGGCGCGATAGAGTTTTATAACTTGGAGCGCACCGGCAAGAATTATGGCCGGAGATTTCGGACAGTCCTGACCAGGGAAGAATATTTTTCCCAGCTGGCGATGCGTAACGGCGTAACGGTAACCAAGATGTTCAAGGTTGAAGCTTTTGCTATGGTCGAAAAGGGGAATAAACAGGAAATGGACGACCTTATTCGGGAACTTGAAGGTATGATTGAAGAATACCGTGCAAGGGATGATGATGCAGAATGAGCATATCTCTTTTCTCGTTCTTGATGTCAGTAATGTTCAGCACTGTTTTTATCCTGGGGATTCATGTTCTGCGAAACCGCCCTTTTTTCCTCAAGTCTTTTGGAGTCCATACCCTCTTGACCTTGTATGGATTGTGCCTTTTCCGCATGGTTGTTGTGATAGAGCTGCCATTTACAATCCCCGTTGGACTGCGAGGGGCGTTCAGCCAAGTTTATGATCGAGTACGTCAATTTCAAATGCCGGTTGGAAAGGAGGATATTGAGCTTACTGCTTTTTTATGCTGCATTTGGGCCGTTGTCGCCGGTGTCCTTTTCACCCGCTTTATCTGGCGGGATCATGCTGTTAAGAAGGAACTTGCCCTATGCCATAGGAATGAAAACAAAGACGCGGAACGAGCGCTTTCAAAAGCAATGGCGGTTTCCTCAAGGAAGCTTCCTGTAAACGTATGCGTATGCGGGAGTATAGATATCCCCATGGGGCTTGGATTATTCCATAAATGGATATATCTGCCTGACGAAAAGTTTGCAAAGGAAGAACTGTATTACATCATGATGCACGAGTACACGCATTTCTGCAATCGTGATGGAGTAGTCAAACTTCTAACGATGCTGTTCTGCTGTGTGTTCTGGTGGAATCCTGCTGTATACATATTGAAGAAGGATGTTTCCCAAATTTTGGAAATCAAATGTGACGTTTATGCCACTCAGAGCTTTACGAAAAAGGAACGGTTGGAGTATTTGCTGACTATTCTCAGAGTGTTGAAAGGAAATCCTGCCCCAGGCAATTCACCTTCGCCTTTGACCGCCACCGGCTTGATTTCCAGGACGAAGGGAGATAACACGAAGGAGCGCTTTGAACTGATTATGAAGGCCGCAAATCAGGTGAAGTGGAAGTACCAGGCAATCCTTTTGAGCTGTTCGATGGTTCTGCTGGCGCTTTCATATTCGTTTGTGTTACAGCCAGCCTTTGACCCGCCGGTGGAGGACATCTATACGGATGATACCGTAGTGGAATGGTATTCTGAAGAAATTTACATACTCCAGCACCATGATGGGACCTATTCTCTAGTCTTGGAGAATGGTGATACTCAACCAATAAGTGAGCCTTTTTTACAATTCTTTATTGACTCTGGTATAGAAATACGAAAGGAATGAGATTTTATATGAATGGAATAATGCCATTAGCTGATGTTATCGTGGTAAAGGTTAGAACTTACCAAGGACGGCTCCAGTGCCGCCGTTGGAATGAAACTCAGGGGTACTGGGTTGATCCATACTGGATGGACATTCACTAAGTTGTAAAGAGGAGACATTGCAAAAATGTTTCTATTGACCGAGATTAAGTATCTCCTTACCCGCTCACCGGGTCGCTCAGCTATATTGATGTTAGTTGCGTTGATGTTAGTTTGCAGCATGGGCGCGTATAAGGGGAACGCCCATGCCAGCCAAGGGGCGCTGGATAACTTGGCGGAGAGCATACCTGTAACGGCCAGGGTGGTGAGCCGGGATGGAAGCAAAAACAGTGGGCTTTCCATTACAAGCGAACATTATGACGCACTAGTATCGGCCAATGTTCGCAATGTGCTGAGCACAGCTGAGGCCGCTGCCGCGCTGCACGCCCCTCTGGACACATCGTATGGCGGGGACGTGACGGTAATGGGGGTGAGTCGCCCCGACGCTTTTGCGGCTGTTTCAAAGGAAGAAATGCGCTTTTTGGAGGGCTTTGACGAGACGTCCTTTAGCGGCACAGAGCCCCTATGCGCAGTAGAAGGGGGCTTTGCCAAGGCAAACGGCCTTGAGTTGGGGGATGAATTGGAGCTACCCTTCTGCCTGGGCGTATGCTCCGCTTATGGGCAGAAATATTCTGATATAGGCAAGCTGAGGGTAAAAGTTATTGCGCACTATCCGTACACCGAGGTCAATGGGGAAAGGTCGCCCAATATGCTGGTACCGGTGGAATGGCTGAAGGAAGCCGTGGAGCAGGCGGATGAGGAGTTCTACTACAGCTCCCTTTCGGTGGAGCTTCAGGACCCCATGGACCTGAACGCTTTTAAGGAAGCGCTGCCGTCAATGGGGTTTTACCCTGTGGACAGTATGGGTGCCGACGTTTTCTGGTCCTGTGACGGGGTCTCCATGGAGGACGAGCTCTTTATCAAAGCAGCCGAGGAGTTACAGGAGAACCTGAGGATCTACAATAGGTTTCAGCCCCTCTTTTATATGCTCGTCACCCTGATGGTGGTGCTGGCGGTGTTTTTGACACTTAGGGGAAGCAGGAGGGATATGGCGATAGCCAGCTCTTTGGGGGAGTCAAGGAGGAGAATCGGCGGAGTCCACCTTGTCGGCATCTTAGCGACCCAGCTTGCGGGAGGGGCTGCCGCCCAGGTGGTGCTGGTTTCCCAATTTAGCCTGACGCCATGGGACTCCCTGCAAATACTTGCCGCTTATTTGATATGCGCAGGGATTGGTACTATTTTGGCTCTGGTTCAGCTTTTCCGCTTTGACACCCTTACACTTCTGACAAAATCAGGAGAATTGGGCGCATGAGGGAAAAATGTTATTACATTGTAGTTTTGTAGAAATGACAAGGGACATGGGCGAACGAAAAGTATTGTCTCGCTGATTTAGCACCATGGTTAGTATTGCCATTCAAACCGATGCTATCTTTCAAAAGGAAGATGGTTCGATGATTTTGGAGGAAGCAAATGAATCAAAAACCTTTTGTTTTGCCGTTGGAAACTCCCATGGGCAAGTATTTTTACGAAGTGAATCGCAACGAGATCGTGGCAGTCAATGATGATCTCTTCGAGTGTATCAAAAAGGCTCTTTCGTCAGAAGATGGAAACTTACTCGATGTGCCAGAGAATGTGATGGCTCAGTACAAGGAATTACGTGAATGTGGATATCTTTCCTCAAATCATGTGCAAGAGGTTATCCACCCGGCTACAGAGAGTTTGCCGGAACTACTGGACAGAGGGCTGGAGAAAATCACCCTACAAGTTACGCAGGGGTGTAACCTAAGGTGTAAGTACTGTATTTATTCGGAAAATAGCAATCATGAACAAAGATCGCATTCCTCCAATACCATGTCGCTTGAGACAGCAAAAAAAGCAATATTGTTTTATCGGGAACATTCGCGGGACAAGGATAGGGCAATTATAGGCTTCTATGGAGGTGAGCCGCTCCTTGCTTTTCCCCTGATTGTTGAGTCTGTAAAGTATGCTGAGGAAATTTTTGCAGGGGTAGATATATCGTTTAATATCACTACCAATGCAACTCTTCTTACAGATGAAATTATTGACTTCCTTTTAGACCATCATTTCAAATTGACGTTTAGCCTTGATGGTCCCAAGGAAGTCCAGGATAAGAACCGGATATTTGCTAACGGTTCCGGTTCATACGATATGGTAATGCGGAACATCAACAGAATATATGAGAAAGACCCAGAAGCACTGAAAGGTGCGCTAGTAAGTATGGTTATCGATCAGGAGCAAGGCTATCGGGACATCCTGCCATTATTTGATGAACCAGCACTCAAAAATCTAGACTTAGTTTTCACTATGGTGGAGGAGGATTCGACGATAAAGATGCCATCCCCCCAGTACTCTGAGGAATTCAACTATGAAATGTTCGTAGCATTTGTGGATCGAATCAGGGGAAGTGCCGAAGTCTCAGAAGATAAATATAACAAACTCATGGTAGAAACAATAAAAGCAGTGGATAAAGAACTAGATTCATTTGCAAGAATTGTGTTAACGCCATCAACCGCACCTTCCGGACCGTGTATCCCGGGAAAGTTGAAGCTCTTTATTGACTGTTTTGGAAATTTCTATCCGTGTGAGAAAGTGGACGAAAATGAGGGAGCGGTTATCGGAACAGTTGATACGGGATTTGATATTGAGAAGGTTTCAAAAGTTCTGAATGTCGGTAGTATCGGGGCAGACGATTGTAAATCATGCTGGGCATTTTCGTTGTGTAATATATGCGTAAAAAGATCCAGTGAGAATAAATCTCTTTCGCTTGAACGTAGGAGAAAGTCGTGCCAAGAAACAAGGTCTTCTGCCTATGGAAGCATCATGGATAAGATAGTGCTTTTTGAGGATAAACGTCATATGCGGAAAATGAATCGGCTTAGTAGGGGGGAGTAAGACTGTGAAAAAGATATGTGTGGTTCCATTTACAAGACGGGAACTTCCTATGCTTCCGGGATTGAGAAAAGGTTACCAAATATCAGACCTTGTGGCACCGAAAGGGATTGCTTTTGAAGGCGAAGATGTGGGGGCGCTGAAAAACATGAATCCGATGGGACAGACAATTACTGATGATTTAGATGTAGCGGTTGGCTCAACAGACGTGGTTTTTGTTTCATATGTTCCAAGCAGGTATCAGTCCTTACGCAAATACGCTCTACACGCCCTTTTTATGGCTGCAAATAGCAGGAAAGAAATCCATTGTTTTCTTGAATTGACTAATGATGAAAAGGAAGCAGTGAATATGGCGTGTGAGAAATCACAAACATCGATTGCTTACTATACATTCGCTGTTTGTGACGATAAAATCTATGATCTTACCAGGCTTCACAAATTTGATGTACCAGTGATATATGTAAGCGAAGAGGTGCCGGATTGCGATGGATACGAAATTTTTCTTATGCTAGCAGAAAAACTCTCAATCGAAGGAAAAAACGTGTTAGCAATCAGCGAGGATGTATATAATACCTTTTTGGGATATGAGTGCATGAAGTTTGGGGGAAATACTGAAGTAGGAAATCAAATTTTCAGACTCAATATTTTGACTTATGAGTTGTACCAAGCAAAGCATCCTGATATTATCCTGATAAAATTGCCTCACCCATTGATGAAGTATGACGATGAAAGCTTGTTTGATTGTGGTGGAACAGCGTATATCCTTTCTCAGGCCATTCCAGGAGATGGGTGCATTTATTGTACACATGCAGAAGTGAGCGGTGGAACATATTGGGAGACATTCAATGAGGGAGTTATTGCGAAGTTCGGGTATCCAATTATTTGCGTTAATGTTAGCAACCGAATAATAGACAATGCCGGAGATATCCATCTATCTTCATTGCGTATTCCGGAAAATAAAGTCATTTCCCGAGTAAAGGATATGAGAGCAATAAATGATATTCCATTTCTCCATCTGTACAATGAAAATGATATGCAAGAGTTGTATCAGAAATTATTAAATGAATATCTGGAGTTACCTTATGGAGTGATATGATTATGACATCAGAACTCGTGATTAGTACGTTGGTAAAAATTCTTAACAAAAGAATAATGCTTCGGGAAGTAGTCGCTGAAGACGATTATGACGTGTTGTTGACTTCACAGAAAATAGGACTAGATTATACGCATATGATTGAGTATATGATGTGCGTAGAGGAGGCATTCGAAGTTGTCTTCACTATTGAAGAACTGCGAAAAGGCGGATTTCGTACTATTCAAAGTATCAGCGATCTGATATACAAAAAATGTCTACGATAGTTTAACTTGATTCCTTTACAGTGAGCAGATACAAACTGTACTTAAGAACAGAAATAAGAAATTGGAGGATTTCAAACAATGAAACGAATTAGGAAAGACCAGACCAATGGTGCGCAATCCGTTAGCGCATTTATCGTTACCTGCACGGGATGTTCTTGCAGGGGGTGCGGTTGCACGGGTTCATCCAACATGATTGGCAACAGAGATGGGGCACAGGCTGCTTACAACCGCGGCTACGATGGACCGTATCGGAAGCAGAACGGTCTGAGCTAAATGCACTAATCTCCGTATATGGACAAAGCAATTATATGTCCATAAAACAAATAACTTGCTCACTGCATGGAATAGCAGGTCCATTCAACATGGACCTGCTTTGTGTACATCCTTTTGGAGGGATAGATGATGACCAGCATAAAGCAGATTATCCGAAAGCCGGGGAAGGCGTTGATCTTCTTTTTACTTATAATTATAGTGACTGTGCTGTTGTCCTTTTCTACGGTGAGTATGCTGCAAACCAACCAGCGCATCGACACTGTGGAGGGCCAGTTTTCTACCATCGCCACGGTGGAGCAGGAGCTCCGGCCCGGCGACGCGCTTTTACATGCGGATATGCTTGATTTCGAGGGCGCGGAGTATGTAAATCCTCCTGAGACGAGGCCGTATTATCTCGCGAGGGTGCCTGGCGTCAACAATTCAGGACTCTATTCTCATATTGAGTCGGCAAGCGTTCATGTTGCGGAGTTTACCCCAGTGGAAAGCGGCGGGTATACCGAGCCGGTTAAAATGCAGATAGTAAAGTCTTATTACGATAAGTATGACCATACCAAAGCAAATTGGATCGGCTTTGGCTCCCAGGAAAAGGACCTGGAGGCCGGGGACGTGGCGTACTTCCTGCAAGACTACATCAAAACCCCAACCTCCTATGAAAAAGGGAAAACCTATATTGCCAATTTCCAATATGACGACAGCGTCAGCCAGGAGAGCGGTATCCCTGTATACTCGGTGAGCGGGGCGCCGTTCACGACTCAACGCGAGGGGGAACTGGGGCAAAAGATCGAAAGCACAGTGATGCCTTCCCAATGCCGCCGTTTTGACGAGGTTACAGAAGATTTCTGGGGACCGGGAGGCCTTGGGATGATATGGACGGAATGGATAGAGCAACTCAAATTGTGGGACCGTAATTGGCTCCCGGTGATACCCACTAACGGAGTGCAGCTCCTTCCCACATTCCACTCGAAAAACGCCTACATGGATCGTGGGCGTGAAATTACGGCTGAGGAGTTTAAGAAGGGCAGCAATGTATGTATGATCTCCGATAAGATTGCATTGAACGGGATAAAAGTGGGGGATACAATAAACCTTCCAATGTATATGGCTTTTTATGGATTCCAGCCAGACCGCTTTTATACATTTGAGTTCCCGTTCGCCTATGACTTTAGCCCATTAAACGCGGAAGGTGAAGCTTATGGGCCGTTCTGGCAAAAGGAGTATGAGGTCGTAGGCATATACCGGCAGCTGACCCCCGGAGCGGGAGAATTATATGGGGAAGCTGTCATAATCCCAAGTAAGTCGGTCACCGTTTCAGATGAAAACAATATCGTATATTATGCCCCCATGAATAGTTGGAGTACATCTTTTCAGATACCTAACGGCAAGATCAGCGAGTTCAACACAGCCCTGCATAAGGCCGTCCCGGAGGCCTCGAAACTAAAAATCGTGTATAACGACAATGGCTATGAGGAGGTCATGGCAAGCCTATACAATGCGCGGCTAAGTACAGCCCTTCTTCTGGGGGCAAGTATCCTGGCAGGGCTGGTGGTGATCCTCCTCCTGCTGTACTTCTTTGTGGTAAAGGAAAAGAAGCGGACAGCCATCGAACGCAGTTTAGGGATGACAAAAAACCAGTGTAGGGTCTCAATCCTATCCGGGCTTATGGCATTGGCTATTCCGGCGGTGCTCTTAGGGGGCTGGATAAGCTGGGGCATGATGAATATTGAGGCCGTACCCGTACAGGAGGGCGGACACTCAGAGGACAATATCGAAACGGTATCCTTCAGCCGTGAATATAGCCTATGGGCAGAAAGTGAGAGCTCTGTGACGGATATAGGGTTTGAGGAAGTGGACATATATTTTCAGATGTTGTCTTATTTTCTTGTTCCATTGTGCATCGTTTTGACTGTCTTGTTGCTGACAGTTTTTATAGTAAACAGAAACCTGAAGATAGAGCCTATAATTCTGCTGGGCGGAAGGGAGTGAGCAATGAAAGTATGTGTAATTGATGAGTGGTTGGATGGGAATTTGTTGAGCAAAATTGTAAATGAGACAGTAAGTATTGAATATATTGGCGGCGAAAAAACAGACCCGGCTTTCCCAAAGATTAGTCACGGTACAATTTGTATGTCGCTATTGGTTGAAGCATTACAAGAATACAAATTGCTGGACTGTGTGCACCTAATCCATTTATCGGTCTCGACGGACAGAGAACTTCGATCATACTCTAAGATGCTACAGGCAATAAAGTATTGCATGGAACATCATGTAGATATTGTATCTATAAGTATCGGCGTATTCCAAAGGAGTTTGGGCATCGAATTGGCAAATAATATTAACAACCAATCACTATATGTTGCAGCTACAGCAAATGATTTCACTATAACCTATCCGGCTTCTATGCCGGAAGTTTTGGGGGTAAGGTATGCCAGAGATAAGATAAAGAGTGTATATAAGATATCATCTGCACCTTCAGATGGCGTTGACATAGATGCAAGACTCCCAGAAACTTCGGTAATGAAACTTATAGAAGAAAAATACGGAATAAGGACTCAAGAGTCAAATAGCGCGGTTGCACCAAGAGTATGTGCAGAACTTGTTGCCGCAGAATTAAAAATCGGAAAACCCTTAACAAAAGAAATAGCACTTGAATGGCTAGCTAAGAGAGGAACTATCGACAAGGGAGGTTTTCAAGTGCCGTATGCAATGAGAAAAGCGGAAGATGATAAATGTCCAACTGTCTTTTTGCCGGTAGACAATACTGACAATGAGCAGATAAATAAAATCATTGCACTGCAAAAACACTTTGAGGCTAGAGGGTATACATGTGGTGTTATAAGCGATTTTTTTGCAGTCAGTGATTTTCTGCAGGGGAGGTATCGTCTGAATTCCTCTCATATTGCCGAGAGTATTGATTACTATCAAAGTACCACATCCGAAAACCTCTTTTTACTTTTTGCAAAAGAAAAGCTATTTAGCGAAGAAATGGTTGATTGGTGTATTCCTAAATGGTGGAATAAGCATCAGTCCGAACTTTGTGATATGATTTTGCAGAAGTTTCCCGAGGAGGCCTATTGAAAATGAAAAACCGCTCTATACTAAACCGTACCCTGTCCTATTTAGCCCCATTCAAATGGAAGCTCGCTATTGCGGGGCTCTATCTTACTTTTTCAACAATTATTGGTTTCTTACAGCCTCTTGTGATTCAGAAAATTACTGATGAGGGAATGCTGGGCAATAATTTTTCGGTATTAGTTGGGTCAGTGCTGATATTGGCAATATTGGTGATACTAGGACAAATTGTAGAAATGGCTCAAACTCGACTTTTTGTAACAATTCATATCAAATCTTACTATACAATTTTTCAACAAGCATTTAAGAAACTATTAAGACTGAAAAAGTCTTATTTTGAAGATAAGAACAACGCTGAGGTCCTTAACAGCATACAGATGGATGTTTCCCAGGTAGCTTCCGTTACAGACCGCTATACGGTGATGAGTTTCTTCTATATATTCCGTATAATAAGTGGGCTTGCAGGGCTTCTTATTATCAGCTGGAAATTGACCTTTATTGTGCTGGCTATGGTACCGTTAAAGGCGTTTCTGGTTCGGGGATTTTCATCCAGACAGGAAAAAATGATGAATGAGGTGATTGAAAGCAATCGGGACTTTTCCCGCTGGTTCGGAGACAATCTAGAGGGCATTGAAGAAGTTAAGCTGTGGAATTTATTTGCAAAGCGGGAAGAAGATTTTAGGCTGAAACAAAGAGTTCTGTTAAAATTGCAAAAAGACAATTCGATGATTGATGCATGGAACAGCCTATGGGAAGCGTTACTAGAATGGAGCGTTACAATCATGCTTTATCTTATAGGTGGTATACTTATATGCCGCAGCGAGTTGACCATCGGAGCTGTGTTCGCGTTCGTGTCCTATTCATGGTATGTGACAGGGCCGGTTTCTGCATTGTTGAATCTAAAAATGCTTTTTGCCCGTATTATGCCGTCGGCTAAGCGGCTGTTCAAGTTCCTGGATATGGATTTAGAAACAGACGAAGGGACAGCTCACATAACAGGATGCCCACCTCGTCTGGAATTTAAGAACGTTACATTTGCTTACCAAAAAAATAAGCCTATTCTGCAAGGTGTTAATTTCCATGTGGAGCCAGGAGAAAAAGTCGCAATTATTGGGGCAAACGGCAGTGGGAAGTCCACCATCTTGAACCTATTGTTACGGTTTTATATACCGGATAAAGGTGAACTTACCGCAGACGGATTATCGGTTTCTCAGTTTCCATTGACAGAGTACAGGCTGCTTTTCTCAGTGGTGAGCCAGGAGCCTTATTTATTTCTAGATAATATAGCGGGGAATATTGACCTGACCGGGCAGGCACCACCCGAAAAGGTAAGGGACGCTATGCAGGCCAGTGGCGTAGCCGGATATATACAGCGTATACCGGAGGGATTAAACGCTCAAATAGGGCACAACGGCGCACGCCTCTCAGGAGGGGAGAAACAAAAGTTAGCCGTAGCTAGGGCTCTACTAAAGGATGCTCCAATAGTTATTTTAGATGAAGCAGCTTCGGGATTTGATGTGGAATCGGAAGCCTATTTACACGATATGATTGTAAACCAGATGGCAGGAAAGTCAGTTATCATGATTACTCATCGTTATGAAAATCTGAATGGGATGGATCGGATATACAAGCTGGAGAATGGAAGAATGATACAACTTGACCAGAAATCAAAGCATGATATTGAAAGCTGGGTGCTGAAAAATAAGAATTATAACTAATTCTTTTAAAATCGAATATGTATGCCAGACATTTTTAATTGCCTTTTTGCTAAATACAGATTGAATAAAAAATATTGTTGCACTTTATATACGTAGCATATAAACAAAACAAACTTTTGTCCTGCTATTATTCTGCTGAATAATATATGTCCTTTATCTCTCTATAGAGCTGAGTCTTCCTTTTCAAAACCTAGTCTTTGCTTTGATATCATCACTTCCATTTTTGCCAAAATAGGTTCTAAATCAACGGAAGAAGATAGATTCAAAAGTGCGGTAAGTATTTCCGGTATGTCTGAGGGCTTATAGGTTTTAGCGGAGAAAATTTGCATGGCCAGAAATTCATTACAGGAAACCGTCGGGGCATACCGCCGGGCGTTTTTTCGCCCTATGCCGCCGTTGTCTATGGGGGTCAGGTAGCCTTTGGCGATCAGCTCGTTTGCCAGCAAGTGGAAGGAGTTTTTTGCGAACAGTGGCTCTTCGGCGTTGGCTTTTTCAAGTATCTCCTGCTTGTTCAGCGGCCTGGAGGCACTCCATAAAATTTGCAGAAACGCCATCTCTGACGCAGTTACCGGCGAATTCGGCTGCTTTGACATGAGAAACCCTCCTTTGGGAAGATATAGTAATACTATATTCTATATTTGCGAAAAAGTCAATGGAGAAATAGTGGAAAAAATTTATTCTATTTATTGATGATCTGACAAAGGTATGGTATACTGGAAAAGCGGGAGGTAAAGAAAAAACTCGATTTTGCCGCCTGAAAAACAGTGCAATTAAAAAGTATCATTCCATTTTGAGCAGGAGGGTCTGCAATGAGCATTTTAAGTGCCGAAAATCTATCCTTTACTTATTAGAGCAAGTACCAGAAGGTCCGTGCCCTGATGATGTAAGCTGTGAGTTCGAGCTTGGTAAGTTCTATGCCATTGTGGGCCAGTTCGGCAGCGGCAAGACAACGCTGCTGTCCATGCTGGCGTGGCTAGGGGATCCCGACGAGGGCCGGGTGGTCTCCGAGGGCAAAGCTGTCCGGGAGATTGGCAGCGAGCGCCATAGGCGGGAGAACGTCTCCGTCATCCAGCAGGCCTTTAATCTGTTCCCCCACCTTACAGTCCTTGAGAATGTAGCCTACCCCATGCGGGAGGTTCGAGTGCCCATGCGGGAGGCCATACCCCGAGCCCAGGAGCTCTTGGCTGCCGTGGGCCTAGAGGATGTGGACCCCAGGAAGAGCCCGGCCATGCTCTCCGGCGGCCAGCAACAGCGTGTAGCTATAGCCCGGGCCCTTGCCAGCGAAGCAAAGGTGCTCTTGGCAGACGAGCCCACCGGCAATCTGGACAGTGAAAACGGCAGGAACATCATCACCCTGATAAAATACCTTGCAGGGGAGGCCAACCGCTGCATTATCGTCATCACCCACGACAGGGAGATAGCTTCGCAGGCCGACGTTATCTACCGTATGCGGGACGGAAGGATAGAGAGGGAGGTCTGAATATGCTGACAATACAGGAGACCTTATGGCAGCTTTTGCGAAATAAGGGCCGCAGCCTGATACTTGTGCTGGCCTCAGCTATGATTGTCGAGTGCATGGCCTTTTTATATGGCCAATATCACTGCCAACGAAGAGACCATTGAGCGGCTGGCGACGGATATACCCGTGGCGGTTTGGGTGACGAACCCTGGCGGGGATCGAAATTGGGGGCTGAACATCAACGAGAACCGCAAAGAAAAATTCTTTTCAAGCCCATACTTAAGAGATGCCGGAACCGGTATCCGTGTTGTGGGTGAACTCAGCGAGGAGGCTCCGGCCAACAGCCCCTTCGCCAAAGAGGAGAACAGGGGCAAGGAGGGCCTGGTCCCATACGGCGGGGGCGACTGCGGTTTTTTTGCCGTAAGCAGCTTTAGTTATGTCACTGCGACCGAAAGTGAAGTTGCATTTATTGACGGCTATGACAAGACTGTATTTGAGACCGATGAGGCGGTCTGCGTGATAATGTTGGAGGTGGCACGGCGCAACGGCATAGAGGTGGGGGACGAGATATCCCTGCCCCTATACTCACTGACCTATGACGTGCATCAGAACATCATATACAGCCCCCTGGGTGAACAGACCGTTAAGGTGGTGGGCACCTATGACTCTCGGGAGAACCCAACCGAGTTCTTCCTCCCGGCCCGGTGGGTGACAGGGGTGATGGAGTCCCGGGGCATTGACGTGAACTATAACGATATGTCGGGTTTCCTCAAGGACCCCAGGCAGCTAAGCGTTTTTAAGGAGAGCATAAAGGACCTGGGCTTTCTGGAGCCCAACCCCGAGGCCTATATGGACTTTACCGGCGCGGCGATAACGGTGCAGGACGAGCAATACATCACCGCCGAGCCCCTGGGCCAGACCGTGGTGCTTTTCAGACGCTTTCAGATACCCTTTTTTGCCTTGGTGATAAGCATGATAGTCCTTGCTATCTTCCTTATCATGCGGGGCTCCCGCCGGGTGATGGCAATATCCGTCTCCTTGGGGAGACCAAGGTTCCTCTGTGCTATGGGGTGCTTTTTGGGGCATTTATAGCGGAAATTATAGGCTGTGCGCTGGTGTTCCCGGCCATGACACTGCTGGCGGGGATGTCCCTTGAGGAGGCCTTTATGATATGCCTGGAGTTCATGCTCTGCGCCTGTGTGGGGAATGCGGCGGCCCTTATGCTGATACTGCGCTTTGACGCTTTTACACTGCTGACGGCAGTAGAATAGGGGGGTGAAATGTTTTGCTATAGTATAAAGCAGCTTTTAAGACAGCCGGGAAAGGTCCTGTTATTCTTACTGCTGATGGCGGCCAGTACCGCCATGGTGGTAACCGGGGCCATGCTTACTGCGGAGAATAAGGAGTAGATAGAGATTCTGGCGGCAACCTACTCCACTGTTGGCTATATTGAGCAGCTGCCGGTAAATACCGAAAGCGAGCCCATTCTGAACCCCTGCATGGGCGCCGACTTTGTGACCGCCACCGACTATGGAGAGTATATCTTTCCGTAGGATTTGGACTTTCCCGGGGCGGACTATGTGGTGAAGCCGGAGTTTTGCCCTTACTACGTTTTCAGCGAGCCTAAGTTTTCGGGTTATGGTTATGACAGCACCTTTCATGTGGTGGAGTTCCCCCCCCCCTTGAGCCCGTGGGGGAGGACGGCGCGCCGGTGGAGGTGGAGGTGACCCGGGTGCTGTTCAGCGTAGACAATGAATATACAAACGCCAGCGTGACCATATCCAACACCGCCCTGCAAGAGGGCGACCGTATCACTGTCTGCCAGTGCTTCGGCACTACCCGCTATCCAAGGAGGTTTCCTCTATGTCACAGGCCGCCAGCGGCCCAATGGCGCGGATTCGTCCAACCTCTACACCCTGACGAACGCAGAGCCGGGATGGTGATTTTGAAAGAAAAGATACTCACAAGGGAGCAGTCTCGGCCTTTGGTGACACCGGGAGGGCGTCATGGTGACAGGGGAATGTTAACCTACCAGGTTACTGTAAGACAGAAAGAAAAAAAGAGAAAGCCTGGGATATCTTAGAGGTAAGTTTTTAACAAGGAAGGATCGGCAATGTAAGTTCGTGGGCCAGCCTTTTTCTTTTTTCTGCATGACTAAAACCTGACTGTTGAAAAAACTGTTGAAAGCTGTGAAGAACTGGTGTAGAAGAAAAGGCAATACGAAAGAGGCATAACAATGCGGAAGAAGCACAAGAGCCGTCCCCATGGACACTACTGCAAGGTCTGCGGCGAGGATTATCTGCCGGACCGGGTGGAGGTTGCTGGAATATTTTGAGCGAGATTAAAAGCGAAAGAAGTGAGCGCACCGCACCGCTCACTTCTTTTGTTACGGGGACGGATTTCGTCTATTCGCCGCTTATTGTGCAGAAAATTTCAACTTCTCCCTGGGCAGTTCCATCAAAGAGCCGCCTGAGTTCTGCGGCAATCGTGTCCACATCGATCGTCCCGCAAAACCGTATGGTGGCAGATGAAACCCGCATTCCGGAGGAAACTTCCGGGGATACGGACTCCGCGGCAGAGCCTTCCCCGGTTTCTTGTATGCCTAGGAACTGGTTCCAGCGGGCATGATCCACCCGGTTCCCGCGGTTCAGCGTGATGCCGATATCATTGTCCGCAATATACCGGCGCACAGTGTTTGCGTTATTCTGGAACATTTTCGCAAAAGACACCGCGTTGGCTCCGTAGGCATCAACCAGGTACTGCAGATAATCGTGCTGTTCTTCCCTTCCCAAAACCTTGAATTCCCGCCAGGTCATCAGGGCATCGAAGTTAATCGCCATTGAAACTACCCTTCATGTGTTTGGACAAATTTGAATACCATACAGACTAAAAATGTGTTATTGTTCTACCACGAATACGAGAAATATCAAGTACAGATTTATACGATGCACCGCCACTATTCAAAGCCGGTACAGTTCTGCCGCAATCAACTGGTCCCACTTGGGAAGGAGTACGCTTCGCATCGATCTGCAAATTTCCAGAAATTACCCCTTGAAAAAGAACGTGCGTTCTGCTAGAATAAATCGTGTCAGAAAATACGTTCGATCAAGAGGGGGGATGATGGTGCGTCAGTACATCGCGTGTGACTTAAAAAGCTACTACAGCTCAGTGGAGTGCGTAGACCGCGGCCTGGACCCTCTGACCACCAATCTGGTGGTGGCGGATGAAAGCAGGGGGGAGGGCACCATCTGTCTGGCGGTATCTCCCTCCCTAAAAGCCCACAAAATCTCAGGCAGGGCGCGGCTGTTTGAAGTCAAGCAGCGCCTGCGGGAAATCAAAGCATTGACCGGCAAGGAGATCGACTTCATCATTGCCACGCCCAGGATGCAGCGCTATTTAGACGTGTCTGCCGAGATTTACGGCATCTATCTCAAGTATGTGTCCCCTACAGATATCCACGTCTACTCTGTGGACGAAGTTTTCATCGACGTAACGCCCTACCTCTCCTACTACCACATGACCGCCCACGAACTGGCCATGACCATGGTACGGGACATTCTAAAGAACATAGGGATTACCGCCACAGCTGGCATTGGCACAAACCTCTATCTGGCGAAGGTCGCCATGGACATAACCGCCAAGCACATCCCAGCCGACAAGGACGGTGTACGCATTGCCGAGCTGGACGAGTACAGCTACCGGGAAAAGCTCTGGGCCCATGAGCCGCTGACGGACTTCTGGATGATTGGCAGCGGCATTTCCAAACGGCTGGCAAAGTGGGGCATCCGCACCATGGGGGATATTGCCCGGTTGAGCATAAACAACGAGGATGTGCTGTTCCGGGAGTTCGGTGTGGACGCGGAGATGCTGGTGGACCATGCCTGGGGCCTTGAACCGACACGGATGGAACACATAAAAAGCTATCGTCCCGCCACAAAATCCTTTAACGAGGGCCAAGTGCTCAAATGCGGCTATGACTATGAAAAAACCCGGATCGTTATCCGGGAAATGACCGAGCAGCTTGTGAAACGGCTGGTGGACAGCGACATGGCAGCGGACGGGCTGACCATGTTTATCAGCTACGATTGGCACGAAACGGCAGATGGTGCCTACTCCGGCCCCACTGTTGTCAATCACTATGGCAAGACCGCGCCCAAACCCGTCCACGGCACCGCCAAGCTGGGAACGCCTACCGCCTGCCCCAGCAGGATTATCAGTGCAAGCATGGAGCTTTTTGAGCGGCTCATGGATAAGCGCCTGTGTTCCAAGCACCTGGGAGTGAGCGCCATCCGGCTGACCCCGGCCTCGGAGGTCGCGCCGCAGTTAGGATTCTTCATCGATTTGAGCAGCGAGAAGAAGGAGATCGCCCTGGTGCGGGCAACCCTGGGCCTGGAAAAGCGGTATGGGAAAGGCACGGTTTTCAAGGGGTGCAGCCTGATGGAAGGGGCCACCGCCCTGGAACGCAGCCGCCAGATAGGTGGGCATAAAGCATAAAGCGCAGGTGGACACAATGGACGATTACGCGGACATCATCAACATGGAGCGGCCCCTCTCCTCCCACCCGAAAATGGATTTGGGAAACCGGGCCAAGCTGTTCAGCAGTTTTGACGCACTGCGCGGATTCGATTTGGCCTTGCTTGCCAAGCAGGCCGAGCGGCAGCTTACCGTCAGGCGTGACCTTCTGGACGATGCACAGGACGAACTGGATTGCAAGCTGCACATGCTGCAGGCCGGGATGAAGGTTTCCATCACTTACTTCCGCATGGAGAAAATGATAGGCGATATGGAGGTAGGGACTTATATCACGGAAACCGGGGTGGTGGAAGAAGTTGACCCCCAAGAGAACGCTATTGTTCTACGAACGGCTTTTATCCCAATCTCTGACATTGCCGAACTGAACACAGACGAAGTGGAGGTGAACCCCTATGCCTAGTGAAGCCAGGCGAAAGCAGTATGTGGAAGTGATAGCAACTCACCACATTGACGGAAGTGTACGGCCCCAAAAAATCATCATCATGGCCGGACCGGCCTTTGATGTGGAGGACGTGAAGGGGGTTGCGAAAGCAAAAGCCCTCTCCACATTTGAGATTGCCAACCGCTATACGATAGTGGTGAAAGGCAAAGAAACCTTCCTCTATGAAGATGGCGGGAGGTGGTTTGTGGAGATGAGAACCTAGCCGTCATTCCCGCATAGCCTCAATCATGGACTCCAGAAGGTTCAGTACAAAACGCTGTTTTTCGGGCGGCAGCTCGACTATTTTGCACTGTAGTAAGTTGGCCTTTTGGGGCACGGCGGCATTTAGGTTGTCCATAAAAGCTGCGTCCGCAGACATCCCCAAAGCATTGAGTATTTTGAGGCAGGTTTCCAGTTTTGGTATCTTCCCGCCGTTTTCAATCAGACCCAAATACGCGGAGGTAACGCCCACACGCTTGGCAAGTTCCGGGCGCTCCATGCTCTTGCTCTCCCGAAACTGCCGGATTCGAACGCCGAACCGGGTCAAATTCAGAGAGTTGCTTGGAGCGCACTCGGCCTCGTCCTCAGTCTGTCCAACCAGGAAATCTATAGTTACCCCGAAAAAGTCCGCCAGAAGTGCCAAGGTTTCTATGTCCGGCTCATTGGGCTCCCGCTCATATGAAAATACTCTCCGGGCGGTCAATCCGGTCAGAACTGCCAGTTTTTCTTGTGAAAGCCCCATATTCTCCCGCAGCAACCGTAAGTTTTTTACCATAGTCTGTTCCCCCTGCCAGTGTAGCACTACTGTTTTAGTATAACAACCTTGATTATCTCTGCAAAGCCTTGAAATACAGGCACTTTCGCGGATATGGACAAGGAATTTACTACCGATTTACTACTTTTACGGAAAGAGCCTTGATATGCGCAGCACCGCGAGAACCGGACGCCCGGAGAGGGCGGCACACAGATAGACCCCCAACTATGACAATTTCATATACCGACTATGACGGCGTTTCTTCACTCCCCACGCGGGGAGAAAAGGGACGCCGCTTTTTTTATGCCCTTTGTTACGCAGTAGGGGCATAAGAAGCCTTGCGCCATGCGGCTTTTCGGGCGCGGTTTTGGCGGGGCAGGGGGTTTATACCTTACCCCTCAAAATCGCGCTTCTACTGCGTAACAAAATCTACCGCAAAGGAGTATCGGAGCTATGGCAGTTTTCCGCGTGGAGCGCAACCGTGGCTACACCGTCATGTCAAACCACCATCTGCGCAATAAAGAGCTGTCCCTAAAGGCAAGCATGACTTGTGGCGGGAGCTGGCAGACAGTGGAAAACTCACCGCCCACCTGCTGGACATTGACGATACCGCCCAGGAGTGGATGGACAGGATGCTCCCGCAGATGATGGAGGCCGCTGGTGTGACCGAGGAATTGAAAGCCTCTGACCAGATGGCGTGGGTAGGGCTGATGAATAATTGCCGGGCCAGAGTGGAAGAAATCATTATGGCAGATTTGATTTATGTTTAGGGGGCGATTTGATGCTGACATTTGAGAAAGTGCTTGCAATTTTCGATGATTACCTTCAGCAAGACCCGCTCTATGAAGTTGTGTTCACTAAACACGGTTATGCGTTAATGGCTTGGGAACCTGCGCGGAGTACTTGGTATAGTGCGGAGCATATGGCCACGCCGGAGGTTTTGCTGGACAGCCTGCTGGACACCTACGCAAGTTTTATGGAAGATCAGATAACCGACAATGAGCGGGATTT
>ERZ777305.1557-NODE-1557-length-25886-cov-5.555805_pt1 | contig 25886 bp, 30 predicted proteins | sample MGYA00374965_ERZ777305 | MGnify/ENA primary metagenome ERZ777305 (study PRJEB29328, sample SAMD00013331) | mouse gut metagenome | study: EMG produced TPA metagenomics assembly of the Metagenome analysis of fecal microbiota from mouse which was promoted... | reverse complement strand
TCCAGCGGTCTGTTTTCTATACCCGAAAATCAGATATTTTGTAAGAAGCTGTCTTAATTATAACAGAAATCCGGCATTTTAACTCCAATAAATCTTGAAATTTCTGTAAATTTTAAAGTGCAGTGGAATTTACTTCTGCACTGGAATTTAAAATTTCAAGTCAGCGTTTTGTGCATCTGGCGGTTTCAATATAAAAGCTTTTCACCGGGTTTTCTGATAGCCCTTATAGAAAATCAGGCTGTATAACTCACTTCTTTCCTTGTTGCATTATCCCTGATAACCACACGCGGATATTTTTGCAAAAGTTCATCTTTCTTTTTAATGGCGCTTTCCATACATTTACAGGTGTAGACATATTTAAGTTCTTTCCCGCCGTCATCAAAGATCCTAATATTTGCGCCTTTCCATGTAAAATCATCAAGGTTGGCATTAACGAAGGCATTTTCTTCGACAATGAAATTTGCCAGAAGCTGCCCCATGATTCGCATGGCATCATGATCCTCCCGGAGTGTTTTGAACGTTCCTAATGGAAATTTCTGTGGTTCATCATATATATACATTTCGATCCACAAATCCAGATAGATTCCTTCACTGCCTCCATAATCCAGATTGTTCTTTATACAGAACTCATGAGTCTTTATCGGCACCGAGTTACGTTCCGGGAGTGCATAATCCAAAATATCCGGATAGACTTCCTTTTTCTTTAAAATTTCACAGATTTTATCGAATAAATCTGCAGTTGTCATTGGCTTATCCAATTTTTTGTCCTCCTTTTAGAAAATATTTCATGGTCTCTACGGCTTTTCTTCTCCCTGCCACACAATTTTCAGATGTGTGTAATCAACTGGTGAATCTGCCAGGCATTCTACTACCCTGTCATAGCGGAAAAACCAGCTCATGTTTTTGACATTGATATGTTCCGCTATTTTATCCAGCGGCGCACCTGCTTTTATCATCAACGCCTGGCTTAGTATACGTAGGTCATTGTAGGTAAACGGTCCTACACCACAGGCGAGGCAGGCTTCATGAAGCCGGTTCTGGAGCGCCCTTGCACTGGCTGCTTTTCCTTTTCTGTTCAGGAAAAAGTATGGAAGGCTGTCGCTCCGCTGCATGGAATATTGCTCGATCAGTTCTACTATATCCGCTGGGAGCTTCACAAAACGGTAGGCATGTCCTGTCAGTTTCAGGCGTATTCCAAAATTACCGTTTGCATCCTGCAGAAACATATCCCGCTTTAAAGCTGTAAGCTCCTTTGTCGTCAGTGTTGTGCGCAATACCATAGCGCAGGATAAAAATCCCGTCATATCACCTACAGACTTAAAATAGGCAAGAACCTTGTCTATACTGGCAAAATCCGGCAGATCTTCTATGCAAAACTGCATATCCGGGAACGTAACGTCTACCACGGAAAAACGGCTCAGATATTCCGGCCGGATCTCTAAAATGTCCGCATTTTCATCCATATACCGCGCTACAGCACGCAGCACGCTCAAGTTATAGTCGGTGGATTTCATAATACGGGCTTTGCTGTTAAAATATGCCTTTATCGTTTTCGGTGAAATATCAAGGAAATCACACTTGGCATAGTCACACAAAGCATTAAAGACATAAGTATACTGCTGCTTTGTCCGCTCTTCCTTTAGCTTTTCAGAATAATACCTTTCCAAAATCGTGATGGATTTACGGCTCAAATAGGGAGAAAATGTGCTGGTTTCTGTTTCTGTCATAAATTCTTCCTTTCCTGTTCCTAAAAAAATAGGGAAAGCACGACCAACTACGCACTATGGGAATGAAGCGTCCCTTTGTGATGCCCTTCTTCCCTTTTTGGAGCAGTCTCATCCTTTCCCTTCCTTATTTAAATGCGTGCATGAACAATTGAATGATGTTATAAAATGTGGCAGCTAAAATGGAACGGCTTCTGCTCCGTTATTTCCATAGTGCGTAGATATCTGCACAAACACATTTCTCATCTATCCCAAAGTCTCCCAATTGCCATATAACACGGATACACTACACTTTTTAAATATGACATTTCCGGGATCGTAGCATGGTGCCAGACAGCCTTTTCCCACACATTCAAGGAACCTGTTCCTGCATAATTGCTCTGTCATTACTGCCCGACCTGTCTGTACATACTCCTTTCTCTCCATATCCCATACAAATGCTGCATATTCGTATGAACTGCATTTTTCCGCATCTGCATAGCAGTTTAATGTAATGCCGGCTTGATCCAACCGTCCTATCTCTGTCTCAAACGCATGTCCTGTCTCGGACAGTTCCTTTTCATCCACATCAAAAACAGCTACGACTTTCATGCCTCTTCCTCCTCATTCTCCATCGGATACCAATGGTATTCACAGTCAATATTTTCGCACTGTCCGTTCCACATGATGTTTCCGCACTTTGGACAATCTGATACTTCATACGGCCCGCCACCCTGCATCAGTTCACATCCTTTCCCCGGCATCTCTCTTGACAAATCCTGCTTTTTCAATTCTGGAAATCTCAGATAATTTCTCCGGCAGCTGCTCAATCAGGTCTTTCCGTATCTGTATCTGGCAGGCAGGATCTTCTGTACTGTCATATTCATCATACATAAGAAGTGCCATGAAATTTTGAGCCATTTTCTTCTGTTCGGGGTTGGTTTTCCCTATCTGCTTTATTATTTTAGTCCCTTCCGTCAGCAGATTTCCCCAAAGAATACAGCATTTTTCGCTGTCCGGTCCGAGTGGTTCCAGCCACTTTCGCAAGGTATGTTCTGTGTTGCCCGCCCCGCAGTCATGTTTCTGGAGAAAATATCTGACCTTTTTCCCGTCAAACATCCTTCCTAACGGGTACAGCGCACATACAGTAGGTTTCGCATCCTGTACGTAACATTTTCCGTGGAGCAGAAAAGGGCACCTTGCTTCAGTCCTTAACCGGACAATGGGAAGTTCAGATTCCTTACCGATGTACATTTCACAATATGTAAGGAGCAGTTCTTCAAAAGAGATGTCAAGGTAACCCTGCAGGCGCATAATATCATAGGCAGAAAGCAGGATATCTTCTCTTTCTTTACAGCACTGTCCACAGCAGTTGCATGCAAACCGGAATGTATCATCCGGTTCGAGGTAATTCAGATTCACGATATTTTTATAGTCCATCTTATAAAAGTCTCCTCTCTCAGATAAAATAATAATTGAGCATTCTGTTCCCGTTCGGTTCAAGCACAAACTCTAACAAATCCGGAATCACGTCCCGGATATGTCCATACTGCTTTTCTTCCGAGCAGTAATCCATCTGACCGCCGTCAATTTCCTCACAGAACCGGTCAAACAGGGTGTAATCAATGGCTGCATCACACCCTTCCGTATAAAAATCAGACTCCGCTCCATGCATCGTCATGATCCGCCCGTCTTCCAGCACGATCCATATCGTACCTGACATATACGACCTCCTTTCCTTAAAACACAAGAAGGCGGAATAATTCCGCCTTCTGCACCGCGGTGCCTGTTACCCTGGCACCATATTTTCAAGAATAACGCTTATGCGGGAATGGCGATCTTGACTTCGCATTTTTCCCGGTCAAAATAATACAAATTGTCTGAGAGATAAACCTCCGGTTCAATAATAGTATCATTTATATCTTTTATCATGTTTGTAGAAAACTCTATATCTGTCGTAAAACTAGCGCATACGGCGAAAATCTCATGTACAGAACTGGGAAACAGATATAAGCTACTGTCAAGCCGGTCTGCCAGCTTTTTCAGTTCATCGGTGTTTGTCAGCATTGCCGCACCATAAAGCATGTCTTTATTGCTGAGGGTTATCATCAGCGTTGGCTCATCTTTCTTCATATCTTCTTCATTTGTAGACATTATTCTGCCATCACATAACATTTCCCTCGTTGTAAAACCCACCAGAATATTGTTCTTGTGAAAGGTGTTCTCTCGTGCAGTCCGCAGAAGGCTGTCGGTATCCTGATTCCAACGGAGAAGATGTTCCTTTTTGACATAGAACCCACCCAAGCCGTATTCTTTAAGGTCGCAATAAAAGAGGATTGCAAGGTCAAGGAACGGAATATATACTTTCTCTTCCAGTTTGACCTCATTCCTCTCTTGATTTACCAGGCGCAGAAATATATTCCCTCTTGCGCTTTCCCACATGATGTTGCCTGTTGTTTTACTCATAATATCTTTTCCTCCTTCTAAAAATTCCACAAAAAAACCACTCCTTCGCGGAATGGTCCTTTGTGTACAGTTACTATATTAAAATTCAAATTTTGAAATCCCGTAAACCGGGATGGTGATGATATAGCCAGCATTTTCCCTTGTTCTATTTCAAGGGCATATGGCATGGAAGGACTATGCGGCGTTCAAAAGATCCAGATACACAAAATTATCATTGAGGATTCCTGCCGCGCGCCGGATATTTCTGCATGGCTACTCCTTTCTTTTATCGTAGGATGTATCACAGGGTAAATTCAAATTTCTGGAACAGGAAAACGGGGATAGTAAGTATTTTGCCCGTCTGCCCTCCCTGCGTATTGCCTTTCAAAAGAAGCAGATAATCTACCTTTCCGTCCTCCAATGCTTTCTGTCCCGTGGGTGCTACATTTTTCCCGCTTTTTACTTCTACAGCATACAGACTCTCATTCCCCACAAGACTTTTTACGATAAAGTCTATCTCGCCGTCTTTATAAGTTGCGAATGCCGGTGTCTCCAGTGCAATCTCCTTTAAGCGTTCCGCCCTGCGGCGAAGCTCCAGAAAAACAAAGTTTTCATGCAGTATCCCCTGTATATCGGAATGGGAAACACCGATTCGGCGAAAGAAATAATATGTCAGCCCCATGTCTGTGAAATAGCAGCGACACCTTCCCTTAAAATCCATAATCCTGCATTCCGTTACTTTTCCGGCAAAATCAAGGATACCTGCGCTCTGCAGCCACATAATGGCCCGGTTGCACACGGATTTGCTGATGTTGCTGTCATAATCATGCACAACAAGCTTCTGCAGGCTTTCATTAAAATTATCCCGATCCAGTCCCTTTTTCTCCCTGGCAAGGATACGGGCCACGCTGCAGAAAATATTGTCATATACCGCCGCATCAAGGATATCCTCAAAATATCTCGTGGACTCCGTACAGAACAGATGAATGATGTCCTCCAGTTTTTCCCGGCTCTTTTCCCTGGATTCTGTTGCAAGATATTCTGTTACCACAGCAGGATAACCGCCAATCTCCATATATAACCCGAACAGCTCAGAAAGTTTTTTATAACTGCTGAAATCTTCTGCTCCGTATAGCGTCATCCCTTCATATACACCGTACATTCCGAAGGCCTCTGCAAACTCCTCAAAGTCCAGCGTTTCGATCCGCAGGGACTTTAAATCCCCCGCTGACAGCTTAAAATCTGCATTCAGTGTTCTTCCAAGGTAGCTTCCTGTCACAATAAAGCGGCAGCTGAAATTCCTTGTAAACTCTCGGATCAGGTTATAAACCTCCGGGGATTCCTGTATCTCGTCAATGATAATGACGGTCTCCGCTGCATCCTTAAAAGCTGCTTCATATAGTGACAGTGCCGTATGAAGCGGCTGCTCCGGTCTTTCTGTTCCGGGTTCCCACTTTTTTGCCCTTCGGATACATGCAAGGAACTCCTGCCCGGATGCCTCCAACATGTTGATATACACGACATTTGCAAAGTTTTCTTCAGCGAACTTCCTAATGATATAAGTCTTGCCGACCTGTCTCGCACCAGTCACTTCTAATGTTAGGTTGCTTTCTACTTTCCATGAAAGCAATTTTCTATATATTTTTCGTTTCAGATACATAGATTTTTCCTTTTCTTTTATCCTTACGGACATTTTGTTTACATGAATAAGTTTATTATAGCAAAAAAGACATCCTTTTCATAGAGTGAAATCAGCTATGCCATGCTTCACTATTCGCGCCAGCTAAGGGAACGCAGTGCGTATTCTAAGGTAATAGTCGCCGTTTCGCCCCATTGCGGTACCTGGTATTCATTGAATCCATCTGTTGTGCAGAAACGAACCCGGCAGCTCTTTTCATTGACCTTTATAATCTGATAAATGCCAAATCCGTCTAATACATGCTCATACAGGAAGCGATAAAGAATAGAGCCCCGCTCCCTAGCTTTTTGATCAAGTTCTTTGATCCTTTCCCGGTTTTCCTCCGATAAGCGCAGCCATTCGTCAATATCGAAGTCATCCTGCTCAAATCCTTTCGGAAGTTTTGGTTTGTAAAGTAATTGATCCACGTTTTTCCTCCTTTTGTCTGATTGCATGTACAGCTCTATGCTGTCATGTGTAAATTCTTTGCTACCGTTTCTTTTACATAAGCACCTCCATTTATAAAAATTTGCATTAAAAAAGCACCTGGGAATATCTCAAGTGCGTCATGCAGCCTTATGAAAATATGATAAAAAAGACCTGTTCCCAGGAATTTCTTACCTCCTGCTGGAAATCCAGCATAAAAAATAATAGTATTTCTTCCTTATTATAATGTAGATTGTTTAAAAAGTAAAGGTTTTTGATTTCTGGATTTTCGGAGCGGAGGATTTTCGGATTAACCATTAAAACCTATTCTGGAGCTTCTTCCAAAAGAGTCTTAAAAAATCTTATTATTTGGACAATAATGGAGACTTGAGAAACAGACGCATATTTCAAGTGTCTGTTTCCTTTTCTCTTTACATGATCAACAATCATAATATCTGTACTTCTGACAGATTTCATGTATGGTTTCGGCATAGATACTTCTGGAGTGTTTATGTTTATCATTATTATGATTCTTCTTGTCCAAATATAAGGTGCGCACTTCCGTCCAGCGACCGATTCCTTTGATCCAGTCGGCTTTTTCACTTAGTAAATAATATCCACGTGACTGTTCTTCCCAGAAATATTGATTTTGTTTCTTATTAAAATGAATATACTGCTGTCCACCATATCCGTTCTTATCTATATAATCATTTACTATGGCAAAATCACAACTATGTAAAATTCTTGAATTTTTCTTATCCTTGAACTTGATCGTAATAACCCGCGTAGAATCTTCAGCATAGTCATATCCAAAACGGATAGCGGCTCTGTCTATCGCATTTTTGATTTTAATCCTGATTTCTTTTGCTGTTAAATGGTCAGAAGTGGAATTGACAAGAATGTTGACATCAAAATCATAACCTATATTCGTTCCTGCATTAAACGTAACCATATTATGCTCTACGCTTCCTACAAAATAGACTTGAAAGGTAAATTCATCGTATATTTGTTTTCTTACCGTGTTGATAATCTGGAGCAGGTTCTGTTTTACCGGGAATAGCTGTCCTCTTGTTACATACTTGAAATTATTCACTTTTGCTTTTCTCCTTTTTGTAAGTTATCCCCATGCCGACCATCTAACTTATGTTAAATCATTTCATTGTACTACTAATTGAGCAGTTGTCAAGCAGTAAATCGCTTATATAAGAACTTTTTATTTACTTTTGCCTGTTCATATGCTATCTTTTTATTATCAAATTAGTTTATAAAGGAGGCTTCCCTATGGCACGCAAAAAGAAAGTTGTTCTTACACCTGAAGAAGAATTAAAACAGATTGTGGCGGATATTCAGCAAACCAGAGAAACCCTAAAATCGCTCGAAAAATCCAAAAAGGAATTAGAAGAAAAAATCAAGATAGATCGTCTGGCAGCCCTTGACGAACTAATCACCCAAAGCGGAAAAAGCTATGATGAGGTTAAGGCGTTATTGAGCGAATAATCCTCTGATTCAAATATGTTAAAGAAATGGCAGAAACTATAAACTTCAAGTACCTGCTTTTTAAGACTAAAAAAAGCCCCGGCCGAAGCCGGGGTTATATTTTTATGCATATTTCTTTCTTCTTTTCCTGCTAATCATGTACGCAATCGCTGTAACCGCGCCTACAATTAAGCTGATAATAACCACTTTTGCTTTCATTAGTTTCCCTCCTCTACGATTGTGACTTCTTTTGCCGCTGTTCTTCCGTGTTCATCATCATCAGCGATAAAGGACACTGCCTGCCCAGGACGAAGTTTCTTGAATCCATCCATATTGATGCTGGAAAAGTGGACATACCAATCCACGCCTTCATCATCTGTGATAAATCCAAATCCCTTCCGTACATCGAACCATTTTACGGTTCCTCTCATCATTTCTCCTGCTGTTGCCATTGCCATAATATTTACACTCCCTTTCAAATTTTTTATCCGTGTATGGCTACACGAAAAGAGGCTGAACGGAGTCGAACCGTTCTGTACCCTTGCCCCTCTATTTCTTAGGCGCGATATGCCAGTCTTTCCATAAATCACCCGAAATGTTCACGCTGCCTGTCAAATTTTTACAAAGCATCCCGTCAGGTGTCCAGCAGTCTATCACATAGGTATATACCGTGTAGTTGCCGTCTTTTATCCATATTGGAGTAAAATGTGTCCGGCGACCATATGTTGAATATTCATTCTGCTTAAACTGAAAGGCTGCATTCATGCCGCTGGATGTCCTGTCCAATAAACGCCAGTATGTCTGGTAATAAAACTCCGGGAAATAACTTACTGCTGTCTGCGGTTCTGTAACTGCAGACATATCAGATGCACTGGCTGATGCATTGATTTCAATATTGACGCCGTATCCGCTTTTTATGGTAGTGGCAGATGCCGTTGGTGATTTTTCATCTGGTATCAGACTCATATCCGCGCTGAAGGATGCTGAATAATAATCAATATCAAACTCCCACCATCCCTCGTCTTCCCATGTACTATGCTTACTTTCACAATCTTCTGCGCAGTCTTCCTTGTGGGAACTGGTATGTTCTACCCAATGTTCCTGCCACCATGGGCGCCATATGCTCCAGTGTGCGGATGTCTGTTCTATGTTTGACGGTATAGTTGCACTTGCCGCAGAATAAGAATCATTTCTGTCATCTGCAGTTGGATTAGGTGGATCATATCCATCCAAATCTACGATTTTAGCCACTAAAGTACCTTTCGCCGGACTGCCACTCCCGGTAGCTGTCAGAGTAATGTTAATGATTTGTGGTGTTGGCGGCGTATGCCATTTTACCCATACAAGCTGCTCTTTACCTTTAGGGTAGTAAACATTCCGAACAGTATACGAGGCGCCTGCAATCTGAAATGTCACATTGACCGGATGATCCGGATCAGATTGTCCACCTCTTACTGCCACTGCCGTAATTACGTCTGTATTAACCCGATATTCATAATCTGTGGCGCCTACTTCGTCTCCGGACAGGGCATCTTCTTTAAAGCGGACAATGCCCAACCCAAGTGCCTCAATGATGCTTTCATTCGTTACTCTTGCATTCCTTGAACCGGACCATGCCGGAAAGCCTAAGTCCGCAGTCTCTAAAAAAATGGAAAGCGGCAGGTTTTTATGCGACAGGGATGGCATTTTATGTTGCATAGTCCCGCCAAGCAATCGGTCATAAAGAGCCGCCTCTGTAGCTGTCATGGCTGTTCGCGTTCCTTGAAAAGTTACAAATGCGAGAGGTTCAATCAATAGTTTGTACTCTCCGCTTATCAATGTGTTAAAATCAAATCCACAGTAGCCACATACACCGCGGATTACTTGTTCATCAGTAAAATATCTTTTAATCTGGGCAATACGACTTCCTCCCGCAGATGAACTAATAATTGTAGGTAACGCTTGGTTCGGACGATAACATACATATGCCCCTTGATTTATCGTGAGGGATGCACCTGCTCTGTACGTAGTTTTGCAAGTTTTTGTAAAATGCATAACAATGTTTGACGGAGATCTGTTTGTTAAATCCACGGATGCAGAAACAGCCGCCCCGTCTGTAGCACGTACAACGGTTACGCGGACACCTTCATCCCCGTTTACCCACTTATTTGTATTACTACCATCCCCGAATCCACCACCGCCGCCATCAAAGTTTCCCTCTCCTGTGGCATAGACATACTGGCTATTCACCAAAGGCGTTAAAAAAAGCAGTGCTGTCATTAAAATGACGCCTGCCCTTCTTACAATTCGCAAAATAATCGCTCCTTTCCGCAAAAAAGCACCGCTAAGCGATGCTTTCCCTGCTAATCCATAATTCCGATCTTATTTCCATTTTCATATATTTCTTCAGCCTGTATTTCAATGGTTTCACCGCCATTATAGTCAACCCAGCCGAACCCATCAAAATAAATCTTGTCGCCCTGTATATCTCCATGCTTAGGTGAATTGTTCTCACCAGAAGGTTGTGCTTCCGATGGCTGTTGCTCTGCCAGTTTTTCCGTGCTTTTTGGTGTACTTTCTTTCTTCTCCCTGGTGAAATCTTTGGTTCCCTCATCCGGCTTCTGATCTTCTGTTTTCACAGGTGTAGGCTGAAGGGATTGTACATATTCCTTTTCCGATCCTGTCTCCTGTGAGATCTCTGTAGAAACTATGATTTCTCCTGAATCCGATACTGCAGAACCTTCTATTGCCGGAACATTCAAGTCGGTTTCCGGAATATCTACCATATCCTCTGGCAATTCTGTCTGGTGGATCTCCACTTTTTGCGGCGTGTCCTTGTAAATGCAGAGGGAAATCCCTGCAAGAACGCCTACACCAACAGTAGCAAGCGCTACTATCACCGCAAATTTTTTCGTTTTTTCATTCCACTTCTTTTTCATATTCATTCCTCCCTATGTTCTTTTCTTTATTGTAATATATCATTTATTAAAAAGTCCAATTTTCAGCCATTTTTTTATTTGTCAAAATTTAGGCGTATATGCAGCTTTTGTCCGAACTGTAATCTGCATGGATGGAAGAACTTTCTGGATAAAGCTGACTGGCACTTCCAAACGGATTGTTGCGGTTATTTCAAAATTTTCCGTTTCTCCTGAAGCAAGACCATTGTTATGAATCTGTACCTGAAGGTCTTTTACCTGATATTCCAGCCTTCCTCCTTGCAAAATACTTACATGGTATTCCCCATCCGATTGTAATCCGAGCAGGTCATCCAATCTGCCATAGATATCACCATAATCAAGACTTTCCTCAAATGCGCCATCCCCCATCGGCTGGTATCCCGCCGCATAACCTTCCCTTACCGCATGGTAAACATCAGCATAGTTATCATTCACAGTAGATATAACAGCTTCCTGCATAGCATCTTTTACCCCTGATGCTATAATCAGCAGATGGGCATACTGGGTTATAATCAAAATCAACATTAAAAGGACCAGCGTAACAGCTGCCGCCAAAGGATAACCCTCTCCGGTACAATCCATTAGGATACGTTTCTCTTTTTTCTTCATCGGTGATACACCTCACTTTTCCCGCTTGCTCTGGCAGTCAATCGGACTGGAAATGAACCGAATCCTCCAAAAAAACCAATATTCCGATCAAGCGTCAGAGTAACCGTCACTTCCTCGTTGAGCTGGATATTTCCCGTTTTTGACCACGAGACGGTCGGGGTTAGTCCTGTTTTTTCCTGTAGTGTCCTTTCCCTTGCGGATGTTTCGGCGCCAACATTTCCTGCAATCTCCATTTCCCGTATCAGTTCATCAGCAAAATTATCTAACTGCAGTTTCGTGACGTATATCGGGTAAACCCGGACTGCAATCGCAATCACTAGCATGGCACATAATACTAAAACAGCGGTATCAATATAGCTCTCTCCAGTCTGCTCTTTAAAAACTTTTTTCCACTTTTTCAAACTCATCCCTCCTTACATCATACTTCCCATGGACTTTATGATTTCAAATCCAATGATGAGGATATACGTGATCAAAAAACACATCAGCATAAGAAACGAGTATTTCCGAATCTTAGGCGGTATTTTCTGTGCCTTCGTTTTCAATCTCTGAATCTCTATTTGTTTGAAATCATGGACAAGCATTTGGAAATACACGGCGCTGTCATCACCCCTCAACACACCGATCAGTCCGCGCACGATATCAGAAAGCTGCGGGGAATTCAGTCTTGCCTCAAATCGTGTCAGAGCCGCCTCATAGCTGGAGGAACGCATATCCGCGCATACGATATCCAGCTCCTGCGCAAATTCCGCGCCGGCATTCTTCTTATAATTTTCAAGAATTGACAGCACATCTCTACTGTTTTTTAGTTCCTGCTCGATGGTTGACGCAAAACGCGACAATTCGTTCTCAATCACTTCCCTCTTGGCACGCAGCTTTTTGTCCGCTGTCTCAATCTCCTTAAAATAAACCGTAAGCGCTGCTATCAGCACCATGATGGAAGCTAACGGAAATATAGCAAGACAAGGGATAATGCCAATTAAAAGTACCCCTGCCTTTACAATGGCATACGAGGTGTACACTTCCGGTGATGTATCCATTCCGGCTGCGCGCAGGGTAGCTGTGAGCCGGGCCTTTCTATGCGGGTTCATCGGCAGATGTCTGGACAGCAGGACGGCTCCATCCATCAGTATCGTTTCTATACTTTTTGCTGCTTTCCATTCCAGCTTCCCAGCCGAAGACATTGCCTGAACAGTCCTTATTGTCGGAATACGCAGCACCTCTGCCAGAATCAAAAACAGACCGATTGCAAAAAACATACCAAAAGCAAATAGAATGATGACCATGCTCTACCTCCTGTATTCAATTGGTTTTGTCAACTTAACGACACGGGCAGCCGAAAAAAATATGGACGCTGCGGATATGCTCAGCATTAGCTGTCCCATTGTTGTTTTCGTAAGGGTTTCAAACCAGTCTTTGTTTAAGAAATAAAGAAGTGGTATGTTGGATAGTACAAGTACGACCATCGTGATAAACTCTTTACGCGGTTCATATATCATATATTCCAAGTCCGCATTGACCAGACGCATATCAGACAGCTTGGCTACAATCGGTGTCAATATCGTTTTCAGGCTCCTGTCAACCTGGCATTCCTGCAGCGCATCGCACCATTCCTCAAAGGTATCGTTATGTATTTTGGTTTTCAGCTCTCTTAACGCGTCTTCAATATCCGGATCTACCATATGGATTCTGGTCACAAATTCCTGAAAAACAGTCTGCACCGGCGGATTCAGGTAAAATATGCTCTCTTCCACCGCTGTTAGGATATCTTCATTCCTAAGATACGATGTCGTAATGATGGACAACGCCGTTTCCAGCTCCGCGGAAATATCCTTTTTAAAAGTATGTGCTGTCAATTTGATATACCAGAGTGGGATAAATAAGAATCCCACGGCAAGAACCGGCACCATAAAAAGATTGCCCATCATCACTGCAAGGGACGCACCCAGTGCAAACAAAACAAACGACACTGTACACAGCATAGGAAACTGCTTTTCCCTTCCGGTCGTCAGCAGGATCTCCTGCACCTCCAGAAGCTCTCGCTTGATATAAGACACCTTCTTTGTGTTGGTTTCTGCCATGATCGCATCCTGTATATTCCGCGGTTTACCAAGAATACCGCGAAACAAGTCTGCCGTAAAGTCTTCCAGAGAAATTCCAAACAATATGAAACAGCCCATTATCATACCGATACAGGCTGCCAGTTCCAATGTCAACATGCTTTCTCCTCCTTTCCGGTAATTCTTGCAAGAGTTCCCTTGGACATCCCATTCTCTAGCAACCGCCGCTTCAGGCTCTCGGAAATACCGTTTACCTTTTCATGGTCACCGCTGATGATAAATTGGTTGCCTTCCATACGGTTTTCCTTAATATGGTAATGAAACAACGTCCGGAAATTTATCCCGCCATCTGGCAGGAGTTCGCATTCCATAATCTCCATGACCTTTCTCTTTTTATTCTCAAGCTGTTTTGTAAATACGATAATAGGAAATGCTTCTGTTACAAGAGCCATCAATGTTTCATCTTTTATGTCATATTTCCGCTTACAGAGCGTACACATCCTTCTGTAAGTGGATTCACAGCTGTTACTATGTATGGTAGTCAGCACAGTGTGTCCCGTCCTCGCCGCCTCCTGCGCGGTGTACGCCTCATAGCTGCGCATCTCTCCCACACAGATGATTTCCGGATTAAAACGTAGTGCCATATCCAGCAGAGAATCCTGATCGATGTTCTGCTTCTCGTTTTCGGATGCCCTTGTAAGGGTATGGACGACACTGTTGCAGACTACGCCTTCATTTTCCCGAACAAGATCCAGTTCACGGCTTCCGTTTTCAATCGTAAAAATACGCTTGTTATCGGGTATGGTGCCTAAAAGCCACCCGGTAATCGTTGTTTTACCGGAGCTTGTCGCTCCTGCCACGCAGATACTGATACCATACCGCAGGCATTCTGACAAAAAATCCAGTTCTTCTCCCGTTGCTGTCCCGCTCTTTATAAAATCCTCCCTTGTTAAAGACAGGGGATTAACGATACGGATCGATGCCGCCACGCCGACATCCTCATCCACCAGCGGTGTTTTTAAGACCGCAATACGGATATTCTTGCTTAGGTGCCCAAGTACCGCAGGACTTGCGTTGTCCAATACCATCCCTGATACATGCAGCATCCGGCGCACCACATTGATCGCATGCTCTGGTGACTCAAAATGCTCCTCCAGCTTTTCGCAGGTTCCATTGGCATACTGTACTTCAATGTCTCGCCATGAATTGATGTTGATTTCCTCAATCCCCGTCCCGAAAATATATTTTGTCAGGAACGAAAACTCTGCCATTTCCGTGTATAGGGCATCTATCAGCCCTTCTTCACTCATTCCTTTCACCTGAATCCTGTAATCCATTACATATTTGCTGATGTAACGCTTAATATGCTGTTTTACCTCATCGTTATCACCGTCAAGGATCAGCGTAGAATATTTGCTGGAAATATACTCCTGCACATCTTTTAGGACAATCTGGAAATCCTTTTCTTCTTCCGGTGAAAAGAAGAGAGTTCTGGCATTTGTCATGTTTTCACTCATACACCAAAAACCTCCTTTCCAACTGCTTCGATACTAAGCTTGTACTCTTTGCTGTCCTTTTGTGATAAATCCTGAAACAGCCGCCCCTCCAACGCCTGTGTTTCCACTTCTGCACAATGTGGAAACGTATAGGAAATCTTACCAAAAACCTGCTCCACATAATTTGCTGCCTCGTTCGATCTGACATCTGATACGATCCGGATCTGTTTATCCGAATCCCATTTCTTATCCTGGAGAAGCGGAAGCTGTGATGACAGGTAGCTGATGGATTTGAGGTTGCAGGTGACAAGTCGAAGCACATGATCCGATTCAATCAGCGCCACTGCTGAAAGTACATCAAACGCAATATAGCTCCCGCAGTCAATAATGACATAATCTGCCATCATACGGGTATTCCGGATCAGTTCCTCAGCCTGAACCTGCGTATACGGAGGATAAGTAAATACGTTCTCCCCCTTTTTCATGCCAAGCATCGTCAGATATTTGTATTTTTTATGGAAAATGCAGTTCTCCTTTATGATTCCCTGTGTTACATGTGTCGCCGCAAGTATACTGCCAAGGGAATGTTCCTCAACTAAATCAGATGGACCGCATAAGCACGGTAACGGAGGCGACACCATATCGCACAGCAGGAGAATAACATTTTTCTTCCGGCTCGCCAGATAGTGTGCAAGTTTCACACTAACTGTCGTTTTCCCCGATGAAGGGCTGCCCCAGACGGCAACCACATTCCCGGATGGAGGCGTTTCCGCTTCCGGTCTTTGGAAAATAGAAGTGTTATTATGTTTAAGCATCTTACTCCGCCTCGCTTTCTGTATTTTCTTCACCCATTTCTTCTGCGGTATCTTCTTCCTCGGTATCCGCTCCTTCCAACTCAGCCTCTCGTGCCGCTTCGAGTTCTTCCAAAATAAGATCCTGTGCCTCGATAAACTTCTCGGCATTTTGCGCGGTTCCCCGGTACACCAGAGATAAATGAATCGTTCCCTCCGCTTCGAGTCCTGCAAGGATTTCCGACTGCTCCGGTTTTACCAGAAGGGTTACGGTAGACGGCAGTTCTTTTTCATCTTCCTCGCTGCCATCTTCAAGATTTGCGTCATATCCGGAATTTGCAGTAACCGCAATGACTTCCACATACCGCAGCTCCTGCGGGATGACTGTTTCCCTGCTACCCTGAAAATCCGGCGCGATAACAGATACGATATCACCGCTCTTGAGTTTTCCGGACAAACCCTGCGCAAACTTGTCAATCGTAATGGACATAGCCTGTTTTTCCCCATTCAAGTGATACAGATAGGTATTTTCCAATCCCGCTTCCGCGGATACTTTTGTTGGAAACAGGTAATCACCTGTACATACACTTGCTGTCAAATACAGCCCTTCCACTTCACTGATCGAATGGAATACATTTTCCGGCATATTGTAATTTCCGACTTCGATTTCTTCCAGCATGCCTCTCGTAAGCTGCTCGCCTTCCAAAACGTTCTGCTTCATGCGCACTACGGTTGTTTTCTTTGATAACCCCATGTTGATTAGGGGCGTGATTGCAAAACAGATAATCAATGATATGACAATACACGTGATTCCCAATACCATTCGGTTTTTAAATATCTTCATCTTTTACCTCCAAATTTCAATATTTCCTGAAAAAAGGCAGGGACGTAAACTCCCTGCCCTGCTGTTATTACTGTGTTGGAATGAGTGTCAGATAAGCCAACACCATTCCTGCTGTTAAAAACGGAATAAGGGGATATGCCTGTTCTGCTTTTCCTGTGCCATGAAAGAATATCTTCCTTATTAAATGGTATACAAGCATACCGGCAAGCCCGTTTATCATGGCGAACATTCCTTGTTTCAGACCTAATACCATCCCGGCGGCTCCCATAATCTTTATATCAGCCCCGCCAATCCCTCCTACTGTCAGGGCAGCCAGCAAAAAAGGACATCCGCACAGGATGCCCCAAAATTTTGGAAAGTCTGGCATAAACAATGCCGTCACTGCAAGCAGGACGCTGTAAATGTCCGGTACTTTCCTGGAACGTATGTCACAATAGGACGCGCCAATAAGCAGAGCGGCAAAAAAAATCCCCTTTCCTGCCCATACTGCCATCTCCGTCAGCCCGCATAATTGAACATTTCTGTGATCCGTCTGGTCAGCGTTGGCATGACAACATCGCCAAACAGCGTGTACAGACCTGCCAAAAGGAGCGCGCCGATTACGACAGCAATCAAAATCTTAACGCCGGTATCGACATAGCTCTCACCAGCCTTATCACGCAGGAGCATACGAATCTTGCACCATGTTCTTGTGCCATACTTTGCCTTGATATTCATTTTCTTCATTCTTAAAATCCTCCTTATAATTCAAATATGATAGGTACAAAAACGGCAGTCTATTTTCCAATAGCCCTGCCGTATAAAGTAAGCAATTATATATCGGGAGATTCCGTCAGATGGTCTTAAAGCCTAATATGCGGGTATTATACTTCCCGCATGCAACCTGTCCCCAGGGATTTTCTTAACCCGAACGGTTCACAATGACCGAACTTCCAACAATAATAACATCGGTAATTATATAGAAGTTTTTTTATGTTTGCAACTTCCCTTTCTTTCTAATCTAGTATATATTCTATTATTCAAGTGCACGTAACAAAAAATATCCATAATTCCTTCAATATGGTATTTTTGTGGGATTATTGGTATCTGATGCACTATGCTATTATAATAGGTAAACTTTAAAATCCATTTCTCAACATTTTGGATGTTTTCCCATAATTCTATTTCACCATTTTCCGGCGAAAATGGTCCTGTTTTCTCTTTATAAGATCAGTGTCTTTCCCTCTAGTAGGACAATTTCTTTTATTAACCTAACTCTGTACCCAATTATGGTCACTTCCACTTTCGTGATTGTATTATCCTTGTTACACTAACTCTCTTTATCGCTTTTTTCTTCTTCCAACATATTTTGCTGTAGTAAGTTGCACATACAAAAAGGACATTCCTATGCGGAGCATCCTTTTCGATTAAATCTTGTTATTATCATTTTATCTGAAGCATTTTTATTCTGCCCCTTAACAGAAACAGCCCACCTTTCTTTATTTTATTTATACGCAGGATTGTAATTCTCCAAATTCATAATTATTTTCATCGTTTCCACATCCATAGTAACAGCTAAATCTTTTCTCTCAGATAATCTAACTGCAAAATCTGCATCGCTTTTGATTCCTTTACCACTTACCATAGTAGCCAATTCTTCATCTGAAAAAATTCTTTCATAAATATGCCCTTTTTCTTTAAACCATTCCTCCCAGCCGGAAACAGATTCAATGCCGCCTTTTATACTACCTTCTATGATTGCCTGCATAATCTCGTTATAAATATTCGTATCTTTTTCTGAAAACATAACCCCCCAACTCTTGGATGGATCATTGTTATCAATATATGAAATGCCGTTGCAAGCAATAATCATAATGCCGTTCCCGGTTCTTACCACATGTCCTGTAGCCTCACCCTCAGCATAAAACTTCAATGCAAGGTCATCATCGTTCACTATGTTAGAATATTTTTCCTTATACAGATCTGCCAGTTCCTGCAATTTATCATGCTGTTGCTGATTGCCACTCATCAAGAGCCATGAACCATTTCCTTCTTGTCCTTTCACTTTCAAACACTCTATCCCTGTGTATGCATGAACTTCAATGGAATATTTATCATTCAAAATCGACTTTGTAATATTATCAGTATGAATAAATGTTTTTATTCCTTCTATTAGCGCTTCATCAGCATACATTACATTTCGCAACCCACCCCATGGATAGCAAGAAACAATATAATCTTTCCCTGTATTTTCATCCGTCTGAATACTGGTAGTCATGGGATAAAATGTAAATGAATCGTTATTTCTCTTATCATATATGCACCAATTGCCTTCTATTTTATCCGAGATATCTATTATATATCTTTCGTTTTCTACTTTCTCAACCTCACTTTTTGTTTGCGACAAAAGATTAACACTTTTATCATTATCATCGAAATTCTGCAAATAACACTCTCCAATATCACTTCTGAACGTTCTATTCATCATCATGCTACTATACGCATCATTCGCTGAAAATCTACTGCTCTGCTCTGACGCTCCACATAAATTTGAGGCAGTTGTGATTCCATCCCGATCAAATATAGCAGTTTCTTTGTTCCGACTACTACCTCTATTCACGTTTTTATAAATATGAGAGTTAACGCTTTGTACTCCACTAATGCTCATTTTCATTCCTCCTTATATATAATACGATTTAAGCTCAAAAAAAGTTTCAATTTGCTAAAAATATATATCTTTCTAGTCAATCTTCTGATGCATAATATGATATTCTGTTAATTCTTGTTTTCTATTCCATACTCCCGAACAAATAAATGATTACAAAACTCAGATTTACGTTTCAGGAATTGAACAAAATTGTCCTAATTACAAATTTGTACACCTCTCTCGACCTATATTCCGAGTTTCGTAATCATCTAATAAATCGGGGTAATGAGAAATTACCACATTATATGTTATAATTCATTATAAATAAGTCTGACACTCGCTTGTCCAGAAGATCCAACGACTGCCCCGCTTATATACAAAAAATATGCCCCGGGTTCAACGGTATCTAACGGAACCATATAATCCTGAGTTGAATAATTCGCATATCTTATGTCAATCGATTTGCCCCCTGTCATCGGTGTAAAAGATACATTTCCCTGCATGTAAGATTTACCATTATTATTTGGCATGATAAGCCGTAATGTTGAACTATCAGTTACTATTACCGGACCTACATGGTAAGATGTCGTTGATCTTCCAAAATTGTATGTTTTATCCTGATTGGCACGAGCTACTGCATCTGCGCTTTGTTCATACACAACACCAGTGTCAGCATTTGCCTCTTTTGCCTCAACCAAGCTGGTGTTACTTGCAAATAGAACCGCCAAAGCCATTGCTGAAACAATAAATTTTTTAATCGCATTTTTCATTATATTACACCTCCATCTAATATAGGCAGAAATTTCTCATTACCTCGCTTAGATTATATACTTATAATATAAAAAAGAAATATGCTTTGCAAAAAGTGGATAATTTTTGCAGAAAATGGAAAAGTATTTGCGGCCGAAAGATAGCAATTTCTGGGTTTAGTTCTTTAAAAAACTTGCTACAATAACAAAACTCGTACAAGATTCAACAGAGGCTTCAACCGCAACCTCACATCATTTAAACAAATTTTTCCAAAACCATTATTCCCATCATTCCAGAAAATTTATTTACAAATCCACGGCCCGCAGATAATTCCCCATCAAAATCAACAAATCTTCCTCTCCTATTTCTGCACTAAATTTATCCACCTCTATTGTGGCTACCCTTCGGAAACGTTCCATAATATCAAACATATCTTCCGCTTCACATTCTGCTGTAACTACTGATTCTGTCATTTCTTCATAGCCTTCCACTATCTCCCGCGTTTCCCGTTCTGTCTCCTGCTCTACTTCAGACATATCGAACTCCTCTTTAAAAAGAGTTATTGTATCTTGAGCCCTTGAACACTTTCTTCTGGGAAACCAGCGGTGTCTTTCTTTACTTCCGCCTTTATAAAACTGATATAACTCATTTCCTACAAGTTCTCTGACTACTGATGCAGTGATACTTCCCGCAAGAATCCGATTCTCCTCGGTCCCAAGCCGGGTTGTCGCAAACCGATAGCGTGAATCGATCTCCTCTGTTCCCTGTCCCTCCTCTATACACTCCAGATAAGCATTCAGGCATTCTTCACTTACAATATTCCGGTGCCGCTCCGCATCACGCAAAGTAGTAATCCCATAATAGTCTCTGGCCTGTGAACAATTTCTTCCTTCCTTTATCAATTTCATCACATCATCCACCGAGACCTCGTCAAGATATACAGCATCATATACCCCGCAACAATAGAGGGCATGTACATATTCGTCCCCATAATGACACCGATCCAGCAAAAAAATGATGCGATTATTCCCTAAATCTGTGAGCTGCTGTACTTCGTCTGCCGTATATGGGCTTGAACCCTGCAAATTTTCTTCCAGAATAATAAGTATGTTTTCCTGCTGCTGTTTTACATACTGATAAATCCCATCCTTACGGTATCTGCAGACCGACTGCAGACATGGAATCTTTCTTGCTGCTGTCTGTTCCAGTTCCACCCTAATCTGCCGGCTGACCGGAAGGGTAAGTCCAAATAATATTTTTCTTTCCAAAACATCAATCCCTTTCTGTCTCTTCTGCCTCTGAATCTCTCTCCAATATAAAGGCATGTGTGTTGACTGGCAGAATCAGCCTTTTGTTTGAAGCGATAAATGGAACCATGATATCAATACCTTTCCCCTTTTTAACAAGACTTACAATATACTCAGCCATCGCTTCCAGATACTCTTCTCCCATGCCGCATATAAACTGCGCCGCTGGTATCGCAAATTTTTCTTTAACTTCTGATACTTCCGCTATATTACGGATTGCCTGAATCCATCTGTCTCTCTGATCCACAAGGTCTTTTGCTGTTCCATCATCTGCGAGCAGCTCTTTCGCTGCGTCTCTTAATATCTGGCATTCGCGGTATTGTATCTCTATACCATTATTTTCATATCTCATTCGTCTTCCCTCCGCCTTCATTTTTATTTTATTGTAAGTGCATGAAGCCGGGAAAGTCAAAATTCTGCCAATATTTTTTTCTATTTTAATGACTATTCTTCTTCTCTGCAATCTATCAAGACATCCCTTTCTTCTATTAAAATACTTTAATGTATAATATTTCCGCTTTTTCCCAATTTGGGTAAAAAAATGTGCAGGTCAATATTCCTCCGACCGTATTAGGACAATGTCGCATTTACTGATGGTTGTTTTACAACACCGACTCTTTTACTCTTATTATAACTTACTCAATAATGTCATACTTCAAGAGGAGGGAATCACTTTGCATCAAATTTTACAACTCCCCGCATGTCACCGCTATATAAAAGGCGACAGTGCTGCGGATAAACTATATACGCTCGCTACAAAAACATCTCCTTGTCATGTGGAGAACATCTCAGAAATGGATTTTCACTCCTTGTTATTAGCCTCCAGTAATATACCTGCTGACCGTCCACTTCCCAGAACCATAGAAAACGTATCCTGCTTTACGATTATTTCTGAATATAAATGCGGATACATCTGTCATATGTGTCCGTATGCAAAGCGGAACAAGAATGAAAAGGAAACGGAAGAAAGCCTTCTGCTCTCCTATGCCATGAAGAGCTACAAAGATCTTCAATTCCTAAGAAACGCTGGATTGGATAGTCAGAAATTCTCATCCCTGTTTCTGCTCAACGACCATCCGGAAGGAAAAATTGTGCCTACTCTCCCCTTACTGAGGCTTTCCTATCAGTACATGGAACATATAGCGGATCAAAAAACAAATTTTACTAATCTGCCATCCATGATCGCAAGCGCACTAGATCAGAACAACAAGGGGAAACTGCTTCCGCAAAATGTACAGGCAATGCAAAAATATCTGACAAAATTGTATCAAAATGGAGCCCGTATATCACAAGACAAGATTACCAGCATATTAGAATGTATATTAAATCCCTCTCCAGCTGACCATGTACCAATTAAAAAATTGAAGCCATCTGCTCCTAACTCCGTAAATACACCTATTTCCGATAAATCTGTATGCATTTCGGGCTTATTGAATCTCCCAGCAAAAACAGAGAATTTATCAGTTCCTTTGTCCGATTCCAGTACGGCCTGTAAATCGGAGTTTCATACGTCTACAGCTGTGCCCAAACTGAAGCATAAAGACGCTCCTCTCACACCTAAACCAGATTCTGCGTTTCAGGAAGAATCCTTGTATCTCCCTTCTTCTTTTTCCCCAGATGAAGCGGATCGCACCGGATTCCCTTGCTACTGTATTTCAGAAAACACAGCCGATCTGCAGCGACTTGAGATTTTTTTGCAATTCAATCCTCTTATTGGAATAGAAATCGTAGAAGATTCCGCATCTGGAACACAGATGATACTGCTCTGTGCTTCCGGCCAGTTTTATTACATAAAACCCGATCACCAGCAAGCGCTTTCCCTTCTACGCCTCTATTTTTCTAAAAGCAACATACGCCGGCAGATTTGTATGGAGCCGTACAGACTCTACCATTTTCTGCAGACAAATGAAATCTACCATAAAAATGTATATTCCTTAAGAACCGCTTATAAACTATTGGCAGAAATCAGAAACAGTCAGTACGTGAAAACTCCCTCCGATATGGTAAAAGAACTGACCTCCAAAACAAACCTGTATGGATATTCTCCTTATATTTTCACCATGCTTCAATACGTTAAAATGTATGAAGTTCTTTCCTCGCAAGACCTTTTAGCAGCCAAAGAAGCCCAAAACAAGCTGCGGATATTGACCTTTATAGATTCCCTACTCGGCATCTCTTATGAAATGCGCGAAGTCGTGGAATCAGACGACTTTTTGTTTGAACTGGATGAAAAAAGAGATTATCATTTCCTATACCAGCCTGAAATGAAAATGAAAAAAGGCATTTATTCCGTAACTTTTTCCTTTTCTTCAGATAATCCCTGTGGTAGCCTTGTTACTGACATACTTTACCGCATTGCCAGAAAAAACCTCGCTAAAATAAATGGCTACCGGCTGCTTCAATACCGCTCAGATTCCCTAACATTTGCTACCACTGCAGAACATTATGAACAACTTTGCGAAATAATCGCGAATCTGGCCACTTACCTTGCAGAAAAACAGAATCTTATACCACTAATCATAAAAGAAAATACCATTAAATAATTCTGCCCATCCCTAATTCTACTAAAGCTTTTCTGGAAATAAGGCAAATCTGTCTTGTTTCCAGAGTCCCTTTAATTCCCATACCTTTCCGAATTTTTTTTGAACAACCTTTTCATATCAGGCTAACATCAGCTCTAAAGCAAATTTTTCTTTTATTTTCTGTCTTTATAGCAAAAAATCCCAAATCACTGTACGATATATTCTTGAAAACATGTAAAACTAAGGAGGATGTACTATGAACAATCTACAAGACCATATTAGAAACTATCTTGAGTATTGTAGCACACAAAAACGCTTAGATGGCAAAACACTAAAGGCATACCGTATAGATCTGCGGCAATTTTCCGAACAAATTACAGTAACCGAAACCGTAAATCTTACCCCCGCGATTCTGGAAACATATGTGGCTGAACTCCATCAGCAGTATGCACCCAAAACCGTAAAGCGGAAACTTGCCTCAATAAAAGCTTTTTTTCACTATCTTGAATATAAAGAACTGATTGACAGAAACCCCTTTTACAAATTACAAATAAAATTTCGTGAGCCAACCATACTTCCAAAAACTATCCCTTTGCCTACTATTGAAAAGCTGTTAAATACCGTATATAAGCAATACCGCAATGCTTCCAGCAGTTACCAAAAAAGGAATTCTCTTAGGGATATCGCTGTTATCGAACTGCTTTTTGCAACGGGAATCAGAATTTCTGAATTATGTACTATACCATATCAAAATATTGACTTACAAAATAGCACAATAAAAATTAAAGGGAAAGGTGCAAAAGAACGTCTTATCCACATATGTGATGATCATGTTATTGCTGCACTAAATGAATATCATTCAGAATATGATTACAAAATTCACACCTGCGGCTATTTTTTTATTAATAGTGTTGGAAACCGTTTGTCTGACCAGTCTGTAAGGGAGATGATTAACAAATATTGCCGCATTGCAGAAATTCAACAGCATATCACCCCTCATATGTTCCGGCATTCATTTGCTACACTTCTTTTAGAAGAAAATGTCGATCTCCGATATATACAGACTATGTTAGGACATAGTTCAATCAATGTGACCGAAATCTATACACATGTTGCCATGGCAAAGCAAAAAGATATTCTGGAATCAAAGCATCCCCGTAGAAGCATGGTCATATCGGACCAATTATAGCAATGTTAAACAGTCTTGAAGAGAAATCTATTACTTCAAGACTGTTTTATTAACCAATACTTTCCCCTTCTCTTGCTATCTTCCGACACCATTCACTATTATATACTGTATCTAAATATCTTTCTCCTCTATCTGGAAATATTCCAACAATGCTTCTGTTTTTCAAATTAGTCGAATATCCTTTATAATTTTGTATCGCGCAAGCTACCGCTCCACTGGAGGCTCCAGCAATAATTCCTTTTGACAGCAGCTTATTACACTCTGATATGGCGTTCATTTCTTCAATGATAATATAATCATCATATTTTGCATGTGTCAGATTTTGCGGAACAAACCCCGCACCAATACCCGAGATATATTTTTTCCTCTTATTACATTCAAAAATTTGAGAGCCAGCAATGTCAACTGCAATAACCTTGCATTCTGGAAACTGTTCTTTTATTTTCTGGGATGTCCCTGCTAAAGTACCACAAGTGCTTACGGCAATGAACACATAATCTATCCGTTCCAGTTCATTACACAATTCCTCTCCCAATGAAAAATACGCTTTCCATACATATTCATTTTCATATTGGTTTGTCCAATATGCGCCTTTATGCTTTCCTATGTAATCTTTTACAATCTGAATCCTGTTTTTTACATAACTTCCGTTTTCATCTGGTTTGTTGGCAATAATAATCTCAGCCCCAAATAATGCGATGATTTTTCTGTTTGCCTCAGTTATATTAGGATCAATCACGCATACAAAAGGATTCCCTTTTATTTTACACATTCCGGCTAACGCAATCCCAAAATTTCCGGACGATGATTCTATTATAGTAGTGTTCTTTTCTATTTTCCCATCAATATAAGCATTTTCGACTAAATGTTTTGCCGCTCTATCTTTAACACTTCCAAACAAATTACTGCCTTCTATTTTGGCATAGTATTCTATTTTATCCTCTATCTTTAATAGTGGGGTATTTCCTATCAGTTCTGTAATATTTTGTATGCTCATATATTCCTCCGAGGATAATAGGGAATTATCC
>ERZ777305.1556-NODE-1556-length-25897-cov-6.640276_pt1 | contig 25897 bp, 20 predicted proteins | sample MGYA00374965_ERZ777305 | MGnify/ENA primary metagenome ERZ777305 (study PRJEB29328, sample SAMD00013331) | mouse gut metagenome | study: EMG produced TPA metagenomics assembly of the Metagenome analysis of fecal microbiota from mouse which was promoted... | reverse complement strand
CTTGCTTTCCCGTCAAATCCCGGAATTACCTTTGCGCCCAGAACGGAAATGACTACCTGATGCGGCCCACTGAAAGGCGCGAAAATGGAGGTAAACGGAAGTAGAGGCAGATTAGACAGAAAACTTCAAAAGAGAAATCCGTGAAAACAGGAAGCCCCCAACAAAAAAAGAACATAGCCGGTAAGGTGAAACCGGGCAAACCACCTGTAAGGAAGTATGGTTTTATCTGTCCGGCCAGACGTGTCGGGGCGGACAGATAAAATCATTCTTCCCGATTTGCCTGCTGTGGGTGACAGCTTGTTCCATTTATGGACAAGCGGTCATACACGGCTTTCCGCTTCCGGCTCAAAAGAACAGCGAAAAAGAAAAATCATCTGAAAAGCCATAAAAGCACCACTTGGGCATAAGCACAAAAGAAATGGGCCTTGCCTCACCAGTCTAAACTGTTGTTTAGGCGTGAGGCAAAGCCCTTTTCTCCGCTTATGCAGTAGTCGGCACACGTTCGTTCAAAATCCTTTTGGGCGATGGTGTACCGACGAATAAAGCCGCTTTTACGGAAAACTTGTATGAGATAGAAAAAAATCAGGGAGATTCATATCAAAGTCTCCCGTTTTATTGTTACTTTTGCATACGAAGAGTTCTTTGAAGGTTACGCAACGCGCAGAAGAATAATGCAGCAGATAACTAACTAAATCGTAACCTATTACTATCATGAGCGATTAACATACGCTCATTTCCAATAAAATACACTCTTTTCGTAACTTCGCAACACGATTTAACAACGTTCGAATTACTTTCCGAATGAACGCAGTCCGATATTGGGCCTCGCCCGCGGCAGGCATGCTGTGCCAAGCCCTGATTTTCGGGCTCTATGCGACCGGAGACGCCCTGTGGGGAGAGCATGCGGAAACCGATCCGGTGCCGATCGACGACGGAATCCTGCCGTTCATCTACGGCGTGATTGCGATTCCCGTCACGCTCTATGCCTACGGTTACCTGATTCTCCTGCGGCGGCATCCCGGGAAGTACCGTCTCCTGACCTGGATCGCGGCAGGCCCGATAGCCATATGCAGCATTTGTGTCTGGTACGGACTGTTCGGATGCCATGCCTCCTCGTGGAGCGCGGGAGTCGGATCGTTCGTCAGCTATCTCATCTGGGCGAGCGGTTATTTCGTACCGGTTTTTTGGGAGGGATACCGATATGCGGAACGTAATAAGGATTAATAACTCTTTTTTTATGAAAATACCGATCGGATGGTTCGGATTATTGCTCTGTGCCGTTCTGAGCCTGCAACCCCTCCGGGCGCAGCAGCATCGGGCGGAGCGACCGAACCCGATCACCCGTTCCCTGCACGAAGGCCTCGCCGCCGTATCGCCGGACGGGAAACACTGGGGTTACGCGGATTCCACGGGTCGGATCGTGATTCCGCCGCAATGGAGTTTAGTTTCCGACTTTTACGAGGGGATGGCACGAGTGGTCGTGGCGGAGAGTCTGCATGGGATGGTCGTACAAGATATTCCGCATAATATCCAGGTCGCCACGCCGGGGGAAACGGGGTTGATCGACCAAAACGGGAACTATATCGTTCCGCCGGAATACAGCTATATCGACATCAACCGCGGCGAACCCTACCTGCGGTTCAACCGCGGCGCGTACGACCCTGCCGGTGCCGAAAGCCCGGACTTTCGACGGGTCTATCCGGGATGCAAGTGGGGATTGATGGATTTACGCGGGAATATCGTCCTGCCCGATACGGAATACGACTACATCTGGCCCTTGTGGACAAACGGCCGGTATTATTACGGCGTCGAGAAAAACGGCCGATACGGCGTGCTGGAGCCCGGGACGTGGCGATTGGTCGTTCCGTGGGGCGACTATGCCTCGGACGAGGAGTTGTACGACCGCCTGGAACGACTCTAAGCGCAACTTCGACAACCTTACCGGGCGATCCGAACCGTCCGAGCCCGCCCCGACCGGACAACGACCGAACGTTTCCAGTCCACGAAGGCATTATCGCCGAGCGGCCGGGCCGCCTGCGCCTCGTCTTCGGCCAGCAGCGTGACAGCGGCGTCATATGCGGTCGGGTTGAACAGGGTGAGGGTAATCCCTTTGTCCGTTTTTTCGACCTTCCGGAGCACTACATGGTCGAATACGTAGGCCCGTCCGGTGTCCGTCCGCAGATAGATCCCCGGCACCTCGATCGCCATCAGCGCCCCATTGGTCTCGTTCCAGCCCGTCTGTCCCCCGTCACCGCGCGATCCGCGGCTGTCGGCGTCGCAGTAGGTAAGCCGTTCGGTAATCCGGCCGTTGGGCTGAATCCCCTCGGCATGGGCATGGATGATGTCCCGCAGCAACGCCGCATAGAGCGTGTCACCCGTCTCGCGGTAGAGTTTGAAAAGCGCGTCGCCCGACTGGGTGCAGAATCCCGGCGCGCCGTGTTTGTTCTGGGTGCTGGCCCAGACCGCTCCGGTGAGGTCGGCTCCGAGCCGGGCCAGCGGCGTATCGTCCGGCAGCCGGTAGCGGAACGACACCGTCCAGGTGGCGCACAGGTTCGCCAGATCGGTGCACCACGTGCGATAAGCCGTATCGCCCGTGGCTTCATACAACGTCATCAGCGAAGTCATCAACGCCGCAGCCGTCTCGGAGTCGGCATTCTGGAGGATGTCTCCGCAGCCGCCCGAGGTGAAGCCCCGCAAGGCGAAGTCCCGGTAATAAAAGTCCGCCGCCTGCCGGGCAACGTCGAGGTATTCCGGATTGTCATAGTACCCGGCCGCGAGCGCGAGTCCGCCGACCGCCATCGCCCCGCCGGTGGTGTTGTAAACCGCCACGCCTCCCGTCGCGAGGTCGAGATAATTGCCCCACGTCCCCTCCTCTTTCCACGTCCGGACGAAAGCGTCGGCCAGCCCGCGTACGCGGGCCTCCCACTCCGGCCGGATCGCGTCGCCGCGCCCCTGTTTCCGCAGCAGGTCGAACTGTTTGACCAGCCAGTAGAGCAGGTCGGCGTTCTTGCGGGTCAGGGCGATGCCCGGATGAAGTTTGGCGGCGTCGCGATAAAGCGGCTTCCCGTCCGAACCGAGCACATCGCAGTAGTAGCCGCTCTCGCCATAACCTTTCAGGAGCCCGAAGTCGAAAGTGTTGGACACACGCCGCAAGCGGAGCGTATCGCCCGCCGCGAGCATCGGGTAGGTGTTCATCAGCCCGCCGATCCAGCCGTAGGAGATCCAGTCGGCGTTCTCCGGGCAGTAGTATTCGCCCGCCGCGCCCACATGGTAACGACTCTCGACATTGCGTTCCATCCGTCGGCGTACCTCGCTCATCGGCATCAGGTCGCGCGGCGCCGTCTGCGGCATGTGACATTTCCGCTCGCGCATAAAGCGGGCCAGCAAATCCGGCACCCCGTCGGCCGCGAAGTCGAGCCGGGTAACGCGAATCTGGATCGTGTCGCCTTTCCGGACAGACAATCCCCGGTCGGGACTCGGACTGAAGCCTATGAACTCGGGTTTCCGCTCCCGCACGCCCGGCGCGCTGACAACGAAGGTGGCGATGCTCCGGTCGGGCGACTCCTCGACGATCAGGCCGTGGTCTTTCACCTCGCCGTCCCGTTCGATTCCCTGATCGGTCAGCAGGATGGTTCCCTGCCGGTTCGCCCGGTCGAGCCAGACGATGGCCGGGGTCGAGGCGTTGCAGACGAGCAGCTCCAGCCGCGAAGCCGCGCCGAACTCCGGCGAGAGCTGCGGAATCGGATTCGAGGTCAGCGCCAGGTCGCGCCGGCCGTAGTCGGTGGCGTCGAGACCGGTGGCGTAAGAGCGGTTCACGATGCGCTGTCGATTGCCGCCGTAGACGGCTGCCGGAATCATCACATAGTTGTCGCTGCTCCACCCGTAGCGGTCGAAAGCGACCGCCACCCCGGCCTCCGTCATGTCGCGCAGGGCGCGGAAAGTAACGACCAGCAAGGAGTCACGGCGTTCGGAAAGGATCACCTCCCAGTTCCCGGACGCCGGGCCGATCTCTTCGGCCCGGACGAGCACCGGCCCGTCGTAGCGGCAATCGAGCAGCCGGACGCTTTTGGCCGGGTCGGGCGAAGCAGGCAGCCAGCTGCCCCGGGCCTGTCCCTGGGCGGAACGAATACTGAAAACCGACAAGCAAAGCAGGGTTGTACCGTATACGTATAACAAATGTCGAGTCATATCTCCAGTGTTCTTTCAAGGGAGCGGTTCGATTCCGTGCGAACCGTCTCGGGTTAGTTTTGTTCGTAGAAGATCGGCAGGGGCGGTGCGTCTTGCGGCACGTCGCCGTGCAAAGGTTCGTCCACCGGGACACCGCCCAGCGTACTGCGCAGCTGACGCAAGCCCTGCATCGGCGAGAACCAGATGCTCACGGCCGTCCCCTCGCCCCCCCGGTCGGGCATCAGCCGGGCATAGGTTCGGATATAATCCTCGAAGCCGGCAAGTGCCTTGTCGCAAATCTCCGCCGCCCGTTTCTGTTCTGCAACCGGAACCGTCCCGTCCGGATCTTTGCGTATCGTCCGCAACTCGGTCGCCTGGCGGAAAGCCTTCAGGTAGAGAACGGAGGTCAACAGCCGGTTGCCTAACAGACCGAGATGGCGTTGCGCCGCCGGATCGGAGTTTTGCCGATAGAGTCCGGCCGTGATTTCGCCGGCCCGCAGGTAGAGCGAATCGGCGTGGTCGATCTGTTGCGGCCCCATCCACAGGAACGGCCCTCCGCCCCGCCAGGCCCCCACCCAGCAGAATCCGATATTGCCCAGCCGGGCGGTCGCATATCGATCCGCCTCGTCGATCAGACGCATGACCCCGGCATACGAAGCCGTATCGCCGATTCCCAGCCGCGCGGCATATCCGGCATAGAAAGATGCCGGCGACACCGCCCCGCCGAGCGTCGATTCGGCGGCGTATCGGAACGTAGCCCGGTTCTCGGCCGTGCGCCAGTGGTTGAAGCAGACGGAGTTCAACTGACCGCCTCCGGCCAACGTATCCATATCGCAGAGCAGGCGACCGATACCGTCGATGGCGTTCTGCTGCAGGTACATCAGGCCGTCGAACTCGATCCAGGAGTAGAGTTCCGTACGGGCCAGCTCGTCGGAGGTGCGTACGACCGCAGGAAATGCCGCTGCGGTTCCCGCGCTGCCGTGCGAGGGCATGATCGTGATCGAGTGCGAAGGCAGAGCCCGACAAGCCAGCCGATAAGCCGGCCCGGTAAACTGTCCGACACTGCAATAGATGCCGAGTTTCAGCCCCCGGTTTCCCGCCCGGAATGTCGGATCTTGCTCCAACGCCAGAATAGACTCTTTGATGGTGCCGATCTGGCGGAAGAGGTATTCCAGATCGTTCTGCCGGTCGGCGATGCAGCGGGTGACGAGTGTGTCGGCCAACGCAGCCTCGCCGAACCAGCGCCGCAGCGTCTGCCGCACCTCCTCGCCGGTACAGGAGGCTCCCCAGCCGCCGGTCTCTTCGGTGATCAGCTCCAGGTCGTCGATCTGCGGATAGGTCTCCGTCAGTTTCCGGGCCATCCGGACAGTCTGGTCGACGGTGAATCCCCGGGGTTCGAACGAAAATTGCACCCACAGCCCCAGCTCTTTGGCGGCGGTCAACAACTGCCCCATCCATTCGACAGCGACCCGGCTGCGGGCCTTCCGGTCATGGAAGACCTTTTCGGCAGCCGGGATGCAGAAGATCGAGTCGTTCAGCGTAGCGATCGACTGCAACAACGGCGACCGGACGAAGTCGTGCGTATGGCCGTAAAAGAATTGCCCGGCCCAGCCCGTCGTATCGGTCGAGATGTCGTCTTCGTACCACTGGTAGGGGTAGCTGTGGACGACCAGTTTGTTGAACCGCATCCTCACCAGATTTTGCAGATACTCCACCGCCTGCCCGATCGGATAAGAGGAAATATCCATCGGGAAATTGACATGCTGGCGGATGCCGCGCCACCGCACCCGGGGAGTCACCTCGCGCCGGGTGCCGCACATATCGTCCCACCGGACCGCATCGGGCAGCGTGGCGCCGGTCACGTCGTAGAGGATGCCGAAATCTTCGAGGCAGGTGTAGACGGCAGCCAGAATGCCGGCCGGATCGCCGGCGATGAAGGTGACGTCGCCGCGCCGGTTGCAGGCATAGGCGAAAGTGCCTGTCTCCGCATAGGCCGGCTGACGACGGAACGTGAACTTCGGCCGTCTGGCCGGCGGCGCAATCCGCTCCAGACTGTCTATCCAGCGGCCGAGCTCCGCTTCGGCATAGGTGATGGCCGGCGATGAAGAGAAATCGTTGCGGACAGTCACCCCCTCCGCCGCACAGGAGGCGACACCCGCGAAAAACAACCCGGCCAGCAGCCGTTTTTTGATGGAAACCATACCGTAAGAAACTTTCAGAAAATACCCGACAGATGGCATTTCAGAAGCAAATATAGGAGACCGAAAACTATTTTACAATCTTTCTAACAAATTAACAATCAGACATTAATATGAAAAATTACAAATAGTACAAAGTACAGGAAGCCAGTATGCCGCTGAGAGATAAGGCCTTCTGCGGCCCGCCTCCGCCTCCCCTCAGAGTGTTAAAATGACAATAACCCTGCGGTGCGGTCGGCGGGTATGCTGCGCCGGGTATTGGATCGGTTGATTATCAGTGTTATATTTGGCGACCACAAACTCATTTCATACCATGTTCAAATCCCGTTTCGCCCTGCTGGCAGGGGCCGTTTTTTCGGCCGCGACTGCCTCGGCCCAGAATATTTACCTTTCGCCTTCGGGCCGTGACACCCATCCGGGAACGGAAGCAGCACCCGTCTATTCCCTGTCCGCCGCCCGCGATTTAATTCGAGCATTACCGGCCGGCAACGATACCGTGACCGTATGGATCGCGCCGGGCGAATACCGGATGGCGGAAACGCTGGTTTTCGACAGCCGGGACACGCGGCCCGTCGTTTTCCGGAGCCTGACAACCGAAAAACCAGTCTTCCGCGGGGGCGTGCCGGTATCCGGCTGGTCTCTGTGGCGCGACGGCATCTGGCGCACGCGGGTGCCGGAGACCCTGCGCTTCGAGCAGCTCTATGTGAACGACCGGCGCGCCGTGCGGGCACGGACGCCGAACCGGGGCTGGTTTTATGTAAAGGGGAGCCGCGAGACCGTGCTGGACAAGAGCGGCCCGCGGGCGGCCCGGTACGCCGTACAGCGGATCGCCGTGGCGCCGGAGGAGCTGGAACCGCTCAAAAAGCTCTCCAAAGAGGAGCTGCGCCATGCGACGGCGCTTTTCTATCATAAGTGGGACGTGACCCGCAAACCGATCGACCATGTCATGCCGGATTCGGGTTTCCTCTTCACCTCGGGCGAGGGGATGAAGCCGTGGAATCCGGTCACCGGCGGGTCGCGCTATGTGCTGGACAACTACCTCGGCGCGCTCGACGCCCCCGGCGAGTGGTATCTGGCGACGGACGGCTGGCTCTACTACATGCCGCGCGAGGGGGAAGAGATGCAGACCGCAACATGCTGGGCACCGACGATTTCGAAATGGATCGTCTTCGCCGGAACTCCGGACAAACCGGTGACCGGCAAGGAGTTTCGCCATATCGCCTTCCGGACGGCAGCCTACACGATGCCGGCCGGAGGCAACGAACCGATGCAGGCGGCAGCCGCCATCCCGGCGGCCATCGAGGCGGACTACGCCTCGGGGCTGGTGTTCGCGGACTGCGAGGTGACACAGACCGGCGGCTATGCGATCTGGCTGCGGCGGGAGTGTTTCGACAACCGCATCGAGCGGTGTCTGATCGAAGAGCTCGGAGCCGGCGGCATCAAAATCGGCGAGACGGAGATCCGGCTGGAGGGGCGTCCGGTGACGGCGCGCAATACGGTGGATAACAACATCATCCGGCACGGGGATACGTGTTCCCGTGTGCGGTGGGGGTGGCGATCTTCCAGGGAGCGGAGAACCGGCTGACGCACAACGAGATTGCGGATATGCGCTATTCGGGCATCTCGGTGGGCTGGAAGTGGGGCTACAACCACCAGAAAACGTGGGTCACGCGTATGGCCGAAGACGGAACGATGCAGTATGTGGAGGTGGAGGTGCCGAGTCCGGCGGTGGGCAACACGGTCGCTTTCAACCACGTGCACCATATCGGCTGGGCCGAGCTGTCGGACATGGGAGCCGTCTACACGCTCGGCGAATCGCCCGGAACCGTCGTGGCGAACAACGTGATTCACGACATCTACTCGTACGACTACGGCGGGTGGGGCCTCTATACGGACGAGGGCTCGACGGGGATCGTCATGGAGAACAACCTGGTCTATCACTGCAAGAGCGGCGGCTTCCACCAGCACTACGGCAAAGAGAACATCATCCGCAACAACATCTTCGCGCTGGGTTACCAGAACCAGTTGCAGTTTACGCGGGTGGAACCCCACCGGTCGCTGACGTTCGAACGCAACATCGTGCTGTCCGACCGGGGCGTCCTGCTGGGCGGATCGGGAGCGTGGAGCAAGGCGAATATCGCGATGGATCATAACGATTACTGGGATCTCCGGGCGGATACGATGCTGCGGTTCGACGGGCTGTCGTTCCGGGAGTGGCGGAAAGTCAAGGACACCCACTCGATCGTAGCCGACCCGATGTTTCGGAATCCGGAGGCCGGGGACTTCACCTTCCGCAGCCTGAAGACCGCCCGCCGCATCGGTTTCGTACCGTTCGACTATACGCGGGCGGGGGTCTACGGTTCGGCGGAGTGGCGGGCGAAGGCGCGACTCGCGACGGAGATAACGGACGCCTTCTCCGCCGCGGTGGAGGCGCGGGAGGCCCACTACCGGAAGGGGGCGCCGCAGCGGGGCGAACAATAAAATATAGCCGTGAAAAAAATCTGTTTTCTACTACTGGCGGCATGGTGCTGCACAGCGGCCCGGGGTGCGGGTCGAATCCGGGCGGAGGCGAATTCTCGTCCGCATACCTTCTGTAATCCGGTGAATCTGCCCTACCGTTTTATGCTGATTCCGGAGGGGGCGGGCGCTCGGGAGGCGGCCGACCCGGTGGTGATCAGGTTCGACGGAAGATACTACCTCTTCGCCTCCAAGTCGGGCGGATATTGGCATACGACCGATTTCGCGCATTGGACGCATGTGCCGATCGCCGACGACGTGCTGCCGATCGAGGACTATGCGCCGGCGCTGTTTGTGCAAGACGGGTGGCTTTATTACGTGGGGTCGACCCCGGGCGAGGCGATGTTATACCGGTCGAACGCCCCGGAGCGGGGAGTTTGGGAAGCGGTGACAAGGATTCCGTCGCATTGGGATCCCGCTTTCTGGGCCGAGGGGGACAACCTGTACATCTATTACGGCAGTTCGCCTTCGGATCCGATCCGGGCGGTGACGCTCGATCTCGCAACCTTCCGGCAAAAGGCCGCGCCGGTGGATTGCCTCGACAGCGACACGGCGGCACACGGCTGGGAGAGGCCCGGCGAACGGCATGAATTGAAACGGCGCCCCTATATCGAGGGAGCCTGGATGACGGCCCACGGCGGGAAATACTACCTGCAATATGCCGGCCCAGGCACCGAGTGGAAGAGCTATGCGGACGGCGTCTATGTGGGCACATCGCCGACCGGCCCGTTCCGTTATCAGGCGCACAACCCGACTTCGGCCAAAGAGGGGGGATTCATCTGCGGAGCGGGCCACGGCTGCCTGTTCGACGTGGAGGGGCAGTGGTGGAAAGCCGCGACCAACTCGATCTCGGTGAAACATCCGTTCGAGCGGCGCGTATCGTTCTACCCCTCCGGATTCGACGAAGAGGGATATTTATGGACAGACACCTATGCGGGTGACTATCCCCTTTGGCTGCCGGGCCACGCTCCGGTTCAGCATTCGACCGGGCCGGAATGGGAGCTGCTGTCGCTGCGCCGTCCGGTGCGGGTTTCGTCGGCCCTGGAGGGACATCCGGCCGAGCGGGCGGTGGACGAGGAAGCGCGCACGGAGTGGGTGGCGGCGACAGCCGGGGAAGATGAGTGGCTGGAGGTCGATTTGGGCGAGGGGGCACGGGTGGCGGCGGTGCAGGTCAACTTCGACGAATACGGTTCGCAGCTCACGGCGCGCGATCCGCAATCGCACCAGCATTACCTGCTGGAGGCTTCGCACAATGGCAAACGGTGGACGACTCTGGTGGACAATAGCGAAAAGGAGAACGATACGCCGCACGACTATATCGAATTCCGCGAGCCGTTCGAGGCGCGCTATATCCGGGTGCGCAATCTCTCCTATACTTCGGCTCCTTATTTTTCGTTGCGGGATTTGCGGGTGTTCGGACGCCGCGAAGGCGAAGCGCCTGCGTCGGTGGCCGATCTCTCCGTCGAGCGCCATGCCGCGGACGGCTGCCGGGCAACGGTACGTTGGACGCCGACGGCCGGGGCCGAGGGGTATGTGATCCGTTACGGTATCGCACCGGACAAGCTTTACAGCGCTTTGCGGATTCCGGACGGGAAGGTCGGCGAGCGGGAAATGACGGGCTTGAACCGGGATGTTCCGTATTGGTTCGCCGTGGATGCTTTCAACGGCAGCGGTACGACACGCGGCAGCACGACAGGGTGTCGGTAGCAGCGCGAACAGACGACAGGCAGCCCCCGCGACTCGCCCGAGAGGCGAATTGCGGGGGCTGCCTGCACCATGTACCCGATCTGCAGCACCGGAGCCTTATCGTGCTTCGTTGCGGAGCGGAATCTGGACGTTGAACGATCCGCCGTCGACACGTGCGTTCACCTCGTCCACCGCACAGGCACAATAGAGCACCAGCGGCACCCCCTGCTCATCGACCAGCAGCTGGGGACGCTCCAGACGCGCCACCTTCGCCACCTCGCCCGACGGCAAGACCACCTGCTTTTTCATAAAAAGGGACTGCTCGGGAAGCTCCCATTCGATCCCGTCGCGGGAGCGCATCACAGCCAGACACGGCTCGCTCCGGGTGAAAGCCCCGGTAAAATCTTTGAAGACGGCGTAGAAGCAGGAGTCCCGCCCGGAGTACCACACATAGGGGTCTTCGGCCGAGAGCCGTTTGTCCGCCCCCTCAATGGTCAGCACCTCGCAGTCCTGCGGCACGAAAGGCCCCGTCGGCGAGTCGCCGATCGCCACGCCGTGCACCCCGCGCCACGTGGGATCGTACAGATTGCCTTTGAAATAGAGCAGATACTTTCCGTCCGTCGGCCGACAGACCACCGCCGGATTGACCACGATGATATTGTCGGGTTTGGGCTGTGTGCCTGCGGGCGACGGGTCGACGATATCATTCGGTTTAACACGCGTCCGGGGCGCCAGCAGCGGCCCGAACGACCGCTCGAAGCGGCCGGCCAACAGGTCGTCGAACGACTCGAACGCAATCACACCGATCCGCAGCGACTGCTGCACCCGGGCACGCAGCGGCAACGTGCCGTCCGCCGACCGCACGCGGTCGTTACCGAGATCGACGCCGCCTACGTAGTAGAGGTAGTACCTGTCGCCGAATTTCCGCAGGTGGGGATTCATCACCGTCTGGGCATCCCAGGCCGATCGGTCGGGCCGGAAGCCGTCTTCGTTGAGGAAAAAGCCGAGGTGCCGAAACCCGCCGTCCGGTCGGTCGGAGACAGCCAGCCCCATCTTGGAACTCAACACCCACGCGGGATCGAAAGCGTATTTGCCGGTCGGCACCGCACTGTAGACCATATAGTAGCGTCCGTCGTCGCCCCGAATGACCGAGGCGCCCCACACGAAGTGATCCGGCTGTTGAAAAGCACCCTCGCCGCTCACAACCGCCCTGCCGTCGCGACGGATGACGCCGATCTCCGCCGGCCCGGCCTCCACGCGGTAGGCCTGTGCGGAGGCCGGGCTGTAAATGGCCGCACACAAGGCGGCACACAGAATCTCTCTTTTCATCCCACAAAGCATTTACTGTTCCGATTCGGACACCGGCAGTTTGCAGCCGATCCGTTCAAACGGAATCGGCGCGAAGCGGTCGATCATCCGATAGATCGGCGCATCGGGAACAAAGCCCTGCAACGGTTGCTCAGGATTCACGAATCCCGGGTCGTCGACCGTGACCCAGTTGTTGCTCCAGTCGGCCCAGGCGGGCGATCCGTTCAGGATTTTGCCGATTTTGCAGAAGAGATTGCCCGCAAACACATTGCCGCGCGGCACCCGGGGTGTACCCTCCCAATAACGGGCCAGCTCCGGATAAGCCGTCGCATACGGCGGTTCGGTATACCGAACCGCCCGCAGCCGCCGATCGACCACTCCGTCCGGGTCGAGCATTCCCCGGCCCCAGCCCTCCATGCGGTTGTCGATGTGGACGGCCATCGGCATGTCGATGAAAATATTGTTGCGATAGACGTTGTCGTGTCCGCCGCCGATGAGTACGGGAATGGTTCCCGAGCGGAAATAGACGCAGCCGAAGACCTCCATGCCGCACGCTCCGTCGTCGTGGTAGGTGGCCGAGACGCGGTGGGCCGACGAGAAGTCATGGAAATAGCAGTACCGCATCCGATTCCCCTGCTCCGAAGGGTCGCGCCCGTAGTAGAAAGCCCCCTGGTCGTCCACCTCGCGGCAGACGTCGTGGATGTCGCAATATTCGATCAGGTGGTCGTTGCCGTGCAGCAGGATGGCCATGCTCGGCGCGTCGAAGATCTCGCAGTTCGAGACGCGGTTCCCCACACCGTCGATCCAAATCCCCGGCCGGTAAGACTTCTCGATCCGGTTGAAATCATGGATACGGCAATTCTCCACATAGTTGCAGGCCGGCGTCAGAGTCGCCCGGTCTCCTCCGCCGAGGTTGACCCCGCCGGCCCCGGTTTGACAGATATAGCTGTTGCTGATACCGTTATGAGTCCCGGCACGGCGATTGAAGAGCACGTCGTTATAGGTGCGGTTCTGAAGCGTTCCCACGAGCCTCGGCGAGCCGTCGGACGATGCGCTCTCTCCGGCGGCCTCCCGGTCGGAACCGGTGTCGCCGCGGCCGATGCAGACCCCGACATGTCCCAGATTCCGGATCACGCAGCTATCCACCCGCACGGAGTCCGAAGCCTCGATGTAGACCCCCATCCCGCGCGAATATTCGAGCGTCACGCCGCGCAGGGTCACCCCCCTGGAGTTTTCGACGGCGAACATCGGCGTTTCGAGGGTCGAGATGTAAATATCATTCAACCGGGCATTGTCGGGAGAGAGGAAATAAACGCGGCCACCCGGCACATCGATCACGTATTCGCCGGGGAGGTCGATCTCTTCGAGCAGGTTCAGGGCGAACCACCGCCGCCACGGTGCGCCGGTCATGAATCCGTAAGGGGTCGGCAAGGCTGCCGTCAGGGTATGTGCAGCGGTGTCGATGCTCTGCACGGGGATCATGTCGTCGGCATAGCCGTGGGCGAAGTAGCCGCCGATCCACATCCCGTCGACGGATTTCCACTGTGCCGGCCGCTCCCCGGCATATTCGAAAACGGGGTCTCCGATCCCGTATCTCTCCTCGCGCGGAATATCGCCGGTGCAGTGGATCTTCCCGATCGGCGCCATGCTGTCATTGGGCCATCGGGCGACCGAGAGCGGCCGCCCGTCGATGAAGAGTTCGCTCCAGCCCGGCATCGACGGACGTCCGAAGCCTTTAGGCATGATGTCGGTCAGCGGAATCCCGAGCTCCCGCGCATCGATCTGCCTCACCCGGTCGCGCACCTCGGGCCGCAGCCGCTCCCGCACCGCCGGATCCGTCACCTTCCGCACCCGTTTCGGATCGATCCGGTGCGCCCCGGTGAACACGACCGGCTCCCTCCGGTACGGAGCGATCGTCACGTGGTTCAGCCCGACGACCTCGACCGTCTCCTGCAAGACATAGGTTCCTCCCCGCAGCAAAATATCCGTCGTATCGTGCGGAAACTGCGCCGCCTCGGCCAGCGCCCGTTCCACCGTGCGGAACGGGCGGGAGAGCGAACCCGACGCCCGGTCGCTGCCGGCCGGCGCGACGAAAATCGTCTTCCGGGCCGTCGACGCGGTCGCCGAAAAGAGGGCGAAAAACCCGAGTAAGAGCGTTTTGCGTATCTGTTTCATTTCCTTCTTGATTATATTTACTTTCGATTATCCGTCTCGATCGGGTTTCCGGCATGGTCGAACCGTATCGGTTCGCCGGTCAGCACCACCTCGCCGGCCACCGGTTCCTCTCCGAACCGCGCCGCACCCGCATTCGGCGTCCGCCCGCCGACCCAGATGCGCACCCGCCCCGGCATCACCACCCTATTCCCCCGCTCATCGACCCCGCCGAGCTGTTCCGGCGCCACGGCAAAGTTCACCACCCGCCGTTCGCCCGGTTCGAGCCGAACCCGCCATACCCCTGCCAGCGAACAGATCGGCTGCCGTCCGGAGACCATCCCCCGCCGCGAGACATAGAGCTGTACGACCTCCTCGCCGCCCCGTCGTCCGCGGTTGCGCACCTCGATGCTCACCCGTACGGAGTCTCCGACCTCAACGGCATCGGGCATCCGCCGCGCGGAATAAGCATACCTGTCGTAACTCAGCCCATAGCCGAACGGATAGAGCACCTCTCCGTCGAAATAGCGATACGTGCGGCCCTCCATCCGATAATCCCGGAAATCCGGCAGGTCGTCCGTCGAGCGGTAGAACGTGACCGGCAGCCGGCCCGACGGATTGTACCGCCCGAAGAGGATATCCGCCAGCGCCGTGCCCGTCTCCTGCCCGCCGTACCACGCCTGAATGATCGCATCGGCATGCTCCGCCTCCCACGGGAAGGCCACCGCGCTGCCCGACATATTCACGAAGATCAGCGGTTTGCCCAGCCCCCTGAGCCGCTTCATCCACTCCGTCTGCACCGCCGGAAGCTCGATGCGGCTGCGGTCGCCGCCGAGGAATCCCTTGATATCGTCATTCCCGGCATCTCCCGCCTCGCCCTCCAGGAGGGGCGAAATCCCGCCGGCAAAGATCACCGCATCGACCCCGGCAATCGCCTCCAACACCTCCTCCACCGTCGGCCCCTCCGCCAGCGGCCCGGTGAAGTCCGTCGCCGGATAGTAGATCACCCGCAGGCCCGGTTCGCGCTCCAGCGCCATCCGCAACGTAACGTTCTCCACCGGAATCCCGTTGTAATTGCCCAGTTGCGTCGTTCCGTTGTCGGCATTCGGCCCCAGCAGGGCCACCGTCCTGATTCGTCCCGGCCGGAAGGGCAACACGCCCTCGTTCCGCAGCAGCACCATCGACTGCCGCGCCATCTCCAACGCCTGTGCCCGGTGTTCCGGCGACGAGATCACCGAACCGGGAATCGTGTCATACGGCACCCGCCCCACCGGTTCGAACTGACCGAGCCGGAAGCGGATCATAAAGAGCCGCCGCAGCGACAGATCGATCTGCTCCTCGGTAATCAGCCCCCGCTCCACCGCCTCCATGAGCGACGCATAATCGTTCCCGCATTCGAGATCCGTCCCGTGCAGCACGGCATCTGCCGCCGCCGTCGCCGCATCCGGATGCGTTCCGTGATACTTGTGGAAATCGCTGATCCCCCAGCAGTCCGAAGTGACATACCCCTCGAAGCCCCATTCGTAGGTCAGAATCAGCCGCATCAGCTTGTCGCTGCCGCAGCAGGGCTGCCCCTCGTAGCGGTTATAGGCGCACATGACGCCCGACACCCCCGCCTCGCGCACCAGCGTGCGGAAAGCGGGCAGATAGGTATCCCACAGGTCGTAAGCGCTCACCCGGGCATCGAACGCATGGCGTTCCGGCTCCGGCCCGCTATGCACCGCATAGTGTTTGGCACACGCCGAGGCCTTGAAGTAACGCGGATCGTCGCCCTGCAACCCCCGCACCATCGCGCTCCCCATCCGGCCGGTCAGCCAGGGATCCTCTCCGTAGGTCTCCTGCCCCCTGCCCCAGCGGGGATCGCGGAAGATGTTGACATTCGGTGTCCAGAAGGTCAGCCCTTTGTACTGTTTCCCCTCGTCGGGAGTCCCTTTGGCCCGGTTATAAATGGCGCGGGCCTCGTCGGCGATCATCCCCGCCGTCCGCTCCAACGCCTCGGGATTGAAGGTGGCCGCCAGCCCGATCGCCTGCGGAAAGACCGTCACCCGATCGCCCGACCGTCCCACGCCGTGCAGGCACTCGTTCCACCAGTTGTAGGCCGGAATGCCGAGCCTCGGAATGGCCGGACTGGCGTGCATCATCTGGGAAATCTTCTCCGGAAGCGTCATCCGGGCGATCAGCGAATCGACCCGCGGGTCGACATACAGACGCGGGTCGCCTGTGGCCAGCCCCCGCAGACAGCCAAGGCCCAGCGTAAAGATCAATAAAACGGCTTTCATACTGAAATGCATTCAAAATCAGATCATTCGACCGCCCGGCGGGTTCGGTTATAAGCGATCCGGTCGAATTTATAGTAATGTGCCGCGCGATGCGCGACGTCGGTCTGCTTCTCGTCGAGCCGCACGACATAGGCCATCCGGGCGACTTTCTTGCAAAAATTCCGGATATCGAACCGTTTGCGGTAAATGGCCTGATACAGTCCGCGCAACTCCGAGAGCGTGAATTTCGAGGGCAGCAGTTCGAAAAGCATGGCCGGTTCCGTCTCGATCCACTGGCGGATCTCACCGAGCGACTCCTCGACGATGCGGTTGTGGTCGAACGGCATGACAGGCACGCCGCTGACCGGACACCACCGGGCTCCGCTGCTGTGCGCCGCAGCGCTCAGCGTCCGGTTGATCTTGCAGAGCGACAGGTAGGCGATCGTGATGAGCCGTCCGACCGGATGTCCGTACGTCGATTCGAGCCACGCCACATCCCGCACATCCGCCGTCCGGTCGGGCGAGCTGAAACACCGGAACTGCTTGAGGCTCATCCTCCGGATACCGGTAAGCTCGAACAGCACCCGCTGAGCGGCACTGTCCGTATCCTCCATCTGGTAAATCAGGCTGCCGGGGAGTTTCAAATCCGTCGTCCCCTCCTTTTCGATCAGCAGGATATTCAGCTCCCTCCCGTCAAAACCGAACACCACGCAATCGATCGACACATGGGCATACATGTATTCCATAAGCGATTCCTCAACAGCCCTCGGGCCGGTTCCGCACAAATATAGTCATTTGCTATACAAAATACTATCAGACAATCTATTAAACAAGCTCTTACTGTATATAATACACTACTTAAACCCGCACGATAAGCCTGGCGACAGGCTGATTTCCAGAGCCTATCCACCGGGGAGGTTATTGTATTTCCACCGGGCGCATATTTTATCCGATGAAAGAGTCCGCGACCGACCGAAACCCCTCCCATGTCGCAGACTTCGAAAAAAGGAAAAGAGGATTTTCAACCCGCCTCATATACCGGCGCATTAAAAATCCTCTCCGTATGAGGTCGGTAGCAGATTCGAACTGCTGTACGAGGTTTTGCAGACCTCTGCCTAACCACTCGGCCAACCGACCCGGCTGTAAATTGCAGGGCAAAGATAGCCTCTTTTTTCGGAATTCGCAAATGTTTCGCTCCGCTCCCTCTATTCCCCTCTCGTCGTCGCGCCCCGCTCTCCGTCCGAAGCCAAGGCGGCGATCGCATCCGCCACCCGCTGCATCAGCCACTTCGGCGTCGAGGTCGCCCCGCACACTCCCACCGAACCGACCCCCTCGAACCACTCCCGCCGCAACTCCGCCGCCTCCTCGACCTTGTACGTCCGCGGATTCGCCCCCCGGCACACCTCGTAGAGCGCCTTCCCGTTCGAACTTTTGGAGCCGCTCACGAAAATCACCGCATCGAACCGCGCCGCAAACTCCCTCAGGTGGGGATTCCGGTTCGAGACCTGCCGACAGATGGTATCATGCACCGTCACCGCCTCGGGCCGCTCCGCACGCCGGAGAATCTCGTCCCGGATGGCATTGAACAGCGCCAGACTCTGCGTCGTCTGCGACAGCAGGCAGATCGGCCGTCCGAAATCGATCCGTTCCAGATCGGCTTCCGACTCAATGACGATCGCCTCCTCGTTCGTCTGCCCCGTCAGCCCCACCACCTCGGCATGTCCCGGTTTTCCGAGCAGGACGACCTGCCCACCCACCTGCCGCATCGCCTCCCACGCCCGCCTCACCCGTTCCTGCAGCTTGGCCACCACCGGACAAGTGGCGTCCACCAGCTCGATCCCGTACCGCCGCGCCGCCTCATAAGTCGCCGGCGGCTCTCCGTGCGCCCGGATCAGCACGCACCGGCCGACCAGCTCCGGCAGCCGGTCGTGTCCGACCGTCTGCAGCCCCAGCCGCTCCAGACGGTTCACCTCGACCCGGTTGTGTACGATGTCGCCCAGACACCACACCGCCCCTTCCTTAGTCCGCAGCCACTCCTCGGCCGTGGTGATCGCCTTCACGACCCCGAAGCAGAAGCCCGATTGTTCGTCGATTTCAATTCTCATCGCACCGGCGTATTTTCTCCCACCAGCAGTTCGTCGGCCGGGAAATCCGGCGCCTCGAACTCCCGTCGTCCCCCCGGCGCCCATTGCAGGTAGGTGATCGGCAGCCCCTCCGCCAGGAAGCGCGTTTCGTAAGCCGTCTTGATCGCCAGCGTGGCGTCGGCAATCCCCTGCGGCCCGTAAATATCGTTGCAGCAGACCGTCGGCGCCATCCCATTGGCCGCCAGCACCGCCTTGGTGTATGCGTGCAGGTGTCCCGAATCGGTCTTCAGGTGAATAATGCCATCCGGCTTCAGGAAACGCGCATAGCGCTCCAGAAATCCCGGCGCCGTCAGCCGCTTGGCGACCCGCCGCTTGTTCATCTGCGGGTCGGGAAAGGTGATCCATATCTGATCCACCTCGTCCGGCGCGAAGAAGGAGTCGATAAATTCGATCCGCGTCCGCAGAAAAGCCACATTGGCCATCCGGTTCTCCGTAGCCGTCTTGGCGCCGCGCCACATCCGGGCCCCCTTGATATCGACCCCGATGTAGTTCGCCGCGGGATCGGCCTCCGCCAGCCCGACGGTGTATTCGCCGCGTCCGCATCCGAGTTCCAGCACGATCGGCCGGTCGTTGCCGAAAAAGTCGCTCCGCCACCGCCCCTTGAGCGGATGGTCGCGGTGGAATATCTCTTCGAATTGCGGTTGGATCAGGCAGCGAAAGGTGAGATTTTCGCTGAATTTCTTGAGTTTGTTTTTTCCCATGTTCGCAAACAGGTTCACAAAAAAGACCGGTCACCGTCTCCGCACCGGCCGCGCCCCGCTCACCACCACCCCGATGGATCGAATCCCCCGGATCCGCTCCACACCGGTCAACTGCCGCACCGACAACGCGTATTCTCCCCGCTGGGCGAATCGAATCCCGCTGCGATAACGGCGGGTAATATCGTTGTGATTGGAATAGTGCCTTCCGGCCCTGCGATATGCCCCTTCGCCCGGCTCTCCGTCCCCCGCCGGCCTCCTCAGCGCGAATTCGACCGTGTCAGCCCAGAACCGTTTGTCGGGCGTCACCGCCTTTATCACCAGCGGCAATGTGGCATACGGATAATCGTCGTCATACCGGATCGAGATGTCGATCCACTGTTCTCCCCTCGTTCCTGCCGCCGAGTCGGGTTCGAAACAGAAGACGATCGCCTCCTCGCGTCCCCATCCTTCGCGCGGCAAGTCGTACATCTCCATATATTTTCCCCCGCTGCACCCCACTAGGAGAGAAGCCAACACGAGGCCGAAGAACACGCATCCGTATCCGATCTTCTTCCGCCCCATCCCGTCAGGCCCCCTGTCCGCCGTTGTTCGTCCCTCCGCCCTGCGGGCGATTTCCCGGCCTCCGCCGCGGATTCCGGTTCCGATAGTTGTTTCCTCCCCGATTGCCGTTGTTGCCGCCGTTATTGGCAGCCCCGCCCTGCTCGCCATTCGCCTTGGCCAACAGTTCCGGCCTCGCTGTCGGTCGTGCCTCCGCCCGTTCGTCACCCCCGCCGTTCCGCGCCGCCACTTCGGGCCGGGCCGTAGGCCGCCCGCCACCCGATTTCTCCGATTTCTCTGCCTTTTCCGTCTTGTCTCCCCGCTGATTATTGCCCCGGTCGCGGTTGTTCTCGCGGTTTCCCCGGTTCCGCCCCTGTCCGCCACGCTTCCGTCCTCCGCTCCGCGCGTGGTCGAACCGCGTAATGCTCTCCTCGCCCACCACGTTCTTGATCTCCGGCTCTGCCGGCGCGCTATGCTGCGCCGCGAGCAGCGCCGCATCCTCCAGCTTGTCCACCTTCTCGCCCCGGCGGTTCATCGCCACGATCTGCCGCACCCGATCCGTGGTCAGCGGAATCATCACCGCCGTCGAGTGCGGGTCTGGGCTGAACCACATCAGTTTTTTGAAGATATCGCTTTTGACCAGATGATAGCTGCCGTCCATCGCCTCCAACGACCCGTTGAGCCTCGGAAACGCCCGCCGGGCGTCGATATAGGAGTCCAGCTCGTAATTGAGACAGCATTTGAGTTTTCCGCACTGCCCGGCCAGTTTTTGCGGATTGAGCGAGATCTCCTGATGTCTCGCCGCCCCGATCGTGACCGACGAGAAGCTGTTCATCCAGGTCGAACAGCAGAGCTCGCGTCCGCACGGGGCAATCCCTCCGATCCGTCCCGCCTCCTGCCGCGCGCCGATCTGGCGCATCTCGACCCGGATGCGGAACTGGTCGGCCAGCACCTTGATGAGTTCGCGAAAGTCGACCCGTTCGTCGGCGATGTAATAGAAGATGGCCTTCAGCTTATCCCCCTGATACTCCACATCGCCGATCTTCATGTTGAGGTGCAGGTCGGCGGCGATCTGCCGCGAGCGGATCATGGTCGGATGCTCCAGCCCGATGGCCTCCTGCCACTTTTCGATGTCGTACGGTTTGGCTTTCCGATAGATTTTCTTGCATTCGAGCCCCTGCGGATTGAACCCCGTGCGCTTCATCTGCCGGGTCACCAGCTCGCCGGTGAGGGTGACGATCCCGATATCGTGTCCCGGGCTGGCCTCGACGGCGACGATGTCGCCCACCTTGAGCGGGATTCCCGCATTGTTCCAGTAGTATCCTTTCCGGGTATTTTTGAACTGCACCTCATAGATGGTGTTTTCGGCCAGCGGATCCGGCAGGTCGGCCATCCAGTCGAACACTTCGAGTTTATGGGCCCCCGGACAGTTATGCGCCGTCGGCTCGCCGTTGGCATCGGTCGAGAAGCAGCATCCCCGGGTGATATTTTTCTGACAAGTCATCGTCTTCGCGTATTGTGAAAGCCCCCTGCCCGGAGAGGCGGGAGGCCGGATCGATACAAAGGTATGACGATTACAGCACTTCTGCAACCGTGAAGGTGCTGCCGCCGACGAAGATCAGGTCTCGCGGGCCGGCCAGCACGCGCGCACGATCGAGCGCCTGCGGTACGGAAGCGACCGTTTCGCCCCGTAACCCCGCCGCGCGACAGACCTCCGCCAGCTGCTCCGCCGCCAGCGCCCGCGGCAGCGAAGCCTGCGTGAAGAGGTAGTGCGCTTCCCGCGGCAGCAGCGGAAGAATATGCTCCAACTCTTTATCCGCCACAACGCCGAAAACGAAGTAGAGCGTTTCGTAAGACTGCCTTTTCAGCTGCCCCGCCACAAAGGCCAGCCCCGCCTCGTTGTGTCCCGTGTCGCAGACAATCGGACACGGGTCGTCCGCCGTTTCGATATGCTGCCACCGCCCGGGCACCCTCGCCGCAGCCAGCCCCCGCCGCACTTCGTTGGTGGTGAGCGGCCTCGGCAGCCGGTCGGTCAGCATATCCAGCGCGGCCAGCGCGGTGCAGAGGTTCCGCTGCTGGTAATCGCCCTCCATCCCGAGCTGCACGGTAAACCGGTAGCCGTCGCCCCGGTTCTCGACCTCGAACATCCGCCCGTCGTGCCTGTCGCAGCGATACCGCTGGTCGGCAAAGAGAATGGGCGAGTCCGCCTCCTGCGCCTTTGCGATGAAAGTCGGTGCGGTCTCCGGCTGGAACTCGCCCACGACGACCGGCACGCCGGACTTGATAATCCCCGCCTTCTCGCCGGCGATCTCGGGCAGCGTCTGCCCCAGAAACTGTCTGTGGTCGAAGCTGATGTTGGTGATGACGCTCACCAGCGGGGTGATGACGTTCGTACAGTCGAGTCGTCCGCCCATCCCGACCTCCACGACGGCAATGTCCACGGCATAGCGGCGGAAAAAGTCGAAGGCCATGGCGGTCGTAATCTCGAAAAACGAGGGTTTCAGCCGTTCGATATGGGGTTTCATCCGCTCGACGAACCCGATGACCTCCTGTTCCGGAATCATCTGCCCGTCCACCTGCATCCGTTCGCGAAAATCCCGCAGGTGAGGCGAGGTGTACAAGCCCACTTTATACCCTGCCTCCCGCAACACGGCCGCGAGCATCTGCGAGACAGACCCTTTGCCGTTGGTTCCGGCGACATGCACCGTGGGATAAGTTTCATACGGTTTCCCGAGCAGTTCGTTGAGCGCTTCGGTGGTCTCCAGTCCCTCTTTATAGGCCCGGCTGCCGACGCTCTGGAACATGGGAGCGGCGGCATACAGATAGGCAATGCTTTCTGCGTAATCCATATTGATCTATCGGAGAATCAATCGTTTTCTATTCATTCCTGCTCGTCTGCCCTATTCGTCTGATACCCCGCCCCGGGCTTCCGCGATGCGGGTTTCCATGGACAGTTAGGTGATCCGGTGGCCGTCGGCTACAACGGGTTCAGCTGGTCTTCCGCTACGAGCGGCATCGGCAGCCTGGACTTATATTTCCATTCGCAGCACCTCGACCCCAGCGGCACGCTCAACCGTGCTTACGGTTTTCAGTTGCGTTGCCTCTCGGAATAAACGGGGCTGCGGGCACTCCGAAATGGCAGCCTCTATCCAATTAGGCCGACACAGCCATCCGCCCACCGCGGGCACGCGGGGCCTGGCGGCCCGAGCGCAGTCGATGCTCGACCGCGCGCCACGCCTTAAAAGGGGAATCGTCAAAATGTGCTGGCACGTTTTGACTGGATTTCCAAAGGCGCGCGGAAAACACCCCGCCCCGGGCCTCCGCGAGAGAACCAGTGGCGGGCTGAGCCTCGTTGGCTACTACGGATTCAACAATTCATCGTCGGTCAGCGGTATCCACAACATGTACTTGGGTTTCGGCGCGCAGAGCCTCACTCCCTGCAACGTGGACTACCGTGGCCGCGGTCATCAGTTGCGTTGCCTCTCGGAATAAACGGAAGACTCGACTGATTGGGGAACTTCGAGCCCGAGCTTGATCCTATATGATTTTCAAACCCTGCGGCTCGAAGAGCCGCGCGGGCCGAAGCCACCCCAGGCGTAGGGCCGCAACTTCGCAATGCTCGTTGCGCCCACGCTGGCTCCGGCCCGCCACAACCTCACCCAACCCACAGCCAGCAGCCCGGCCCCATTCGGCCTGTCGCCCACTCCCCCGAGGCGCTTCGCGCCTGGGCGACGAGGCCGGCGGTTCTGCGAACCGCAAGAGCACAGCCCATCCACCGCCCCATTCTGCGGCATTCGTCCTCAGCGCCCCCCTCGCGCCGCTTGTGCGTCGCTGCGCCCGAGGACGGCGATTCTGCGAATCGCGCTATCGCTCCGCCGGTGCCTTCGGCACTCGAACGCTGGCAGCCTATACCCCGTTCTTCGTCCGCGCGCCTTTGGGAAATCTTGTCAAAACGCACAGGTGCATTTTGACGATTTCCCTCTTAAGGCGTCGGCGCGGTGCCGCTCGGCACTCGAAGGCCGGCCGTGTCTACCCCAATTTGAGTCGCCCGCGGCAATTCTTGCCGGATTGGCTCACCGCCAATCGGCAGAATATGCCCTCTTTAAGCGGGCGGGCGACTGCTGAGCTTCGACTGGCCTCGGGCCGGCCGGGCCCCACGTCCCGTGGACGGGAAATGCTTCGCATTTCTGCGGCCGTGTCGGCTCCATTCTTTATCCGCGCACCTCACACTCCGCAAGACTCAGGTATCGACTGCGCTGCGGCAGCCTCCGCACACTATTTGCCCGCACAAACCACTCGGCCGGGCAACCCTCCGAATCAATTTCTATTTAGACGAATCACCCTTGTTCGAGAGCAGCGAGGCGGAGGTCGATCCAGCGCATCTGCTCTTCTACCGTCATCCCGCTGTTGTCCAACACCACCGCATCCGCCGCCCGACGCAACGGACTCACCGCCCGCGTCTCATCCTGATGATCCCGCTCCCGGATATTCTGTTCGATTTCATCCAACGACACCTTTTCACCCTTCGCTATCAACTCTTTATAACGCCGCTCCGCCCGGACATGCGGATCCGCCGTCATAAAAATCTTCAGTTCCGCTTCCGGAAAGACCATCGTTCCGATATCCCGTCCGTCCATCACCACCCCCTTGCGACGCCCCATCTCCTGCTGCATCGCCACCAGCTTGGCCCGCACCGCCGGAATGCTGCTCACCGCACTCACCCGGCTGCTCACATCGATCCGCCGGATCTCCTGCTCGACATTCTCACCGTTCAGATAGACATCGCTCCGTCCCGTCTCCGGATCGAACCGGAAATCGATTCTCACCTCCGGCAGCCTCTCCGCCAACGCCTCTGGCCGATCCGCCAGACCGTTCCGCATGGCGAACAGCGTCACCGCCCGATACATCGCCCCCGTATCGATAAAGATATACCCGAGCTTCGCCGCCACCGCCTTGGCGAACGTGCTTTTCCCGCACGACGAATAGCCGTCAATTGCGATAATGATCTTTTTTTTCATTCGGCATTTAAGCTAAAATCCGGTCCACAGGCCCCAGATCCACCACCAGACTCAGCACCAGCAAGACTCCGAAAAGGATAATCACCCCCCCCGTGATTTTATTGATCCACCACAAGTGCCTGAGCCGAAAGCGTTTCCTCAGTTTATCCACCGCATAGGTGAGCAGGAACCACCAGCACGTCGCCCCGGTCAGCACGCCGAAGATAAGCGACAGATTTCCCCCCGTCCGTCCCCCCTCGCTGCTGATCCCCAGCGCCGCGAACAGCGTAATGAATACCAGAATATAAGCCGGATTTGTGAGCGTCAGGAAGAACGTCGAGAGGTAATCGCTCAGCAAGCTGCTCCGAGTCTGCCTCCGTTGGCTGGCCCTTCTGACCCGTTTGTAAAAGATCGAGAACCCGACCGCGATAATCAGAATTCCCCCGATCGCCGTAAACCACTGTTTGTGTTCGTCCATAAAGTCGGTCATGAACGAGAGCGAAAAGACAGCGAGCGTAGCGAACAAGGTGTCCGCCGTAGCCGCCCCCAGTCCCGAGAAGAATCCGCTCCGCTGCGTTCCGTTCAGCGTCCTCTGGATACAGATCACCCCGATCGGCCCCAACGGCACAGAGGCCAGAAAACCGACCAACACTCCTTGCAACGGCAACAACAACGAATTCATCATTTTTCTTCTCTATACTTGTCCGGCGTCTCCCATCGCCTCTTTTGTTTTCGATTTTTCAGCAGTCTTTCGACTTCCGGCCGTTCGAGTCATCCGTTTATTCCGAGAGGCAACGCAACTGAAAACCGTCAGCGCGATAGTTTACTCCGCTGGGAAGGAGGCTCGTCACGCTGAAACCTAAGTACACCCCATTGGTATCGTTGATCGCAGAAGCCCAGCTGAATCCACTGTGTCCGATTCCGCCCGGGGCGCCCGAGGGTGCGTAGCGATAGCCCGGGGCGGGATGTTGGTCTCTTCTGTTTCTTCCGCGAGGCAACGCAACTGAAGACCGTGGCCACGGTAGTTCACGTAGCTAGGATTCAGCATGGCAGGTTCGAAAGCTAAGTGGTTGCTGCTGACAGCCTGAACGGATGTAGCCCAATGGTACCCGCTGCAACCGACACTCACCGGAGCGCCCGAGTTCGAATGGCGGTAGCCCGAGGCGGGGTACCAGGCCAGCGGGGTTCCCGTACCCGAGGTGCTTACCTTGTACAACCGACCGTTGGTCGCCT
>ERZ777305.1553-NODE-1553-length-25947-cov-4.487293_pt1 | contig 25947 bp, 27 predicted proteins | sample MGYA00374965_ERZ777305 | MGnify/ENA primary metagenome ERZ777305 (study PRJEB29328, sample SAMD00013331) | mouse gut metagenome | study: EMG produced TPA metagenomics assembly of the Metagenome analysis of fecal microbiota from mouse which was promoted... | reverse complement strand
AGATGGCGGTATTTCGTTGATAGAATTTCTTACTCTTTTCGAAGCTTTAAAAAAATATATAACTCTCTGCCCCACCCTGTCCCTGCTACCGCTCTAAGGTCTTATACTCCCTTTATTCTTAAGCCACGGACTACATGAGAGGAAACATTTTTTTCACCTGTACAAATTAACATTTATACTTTTCACATATTAATCTGTATAAATAATTTAAGCTTATGAGGTACGGTAATATATTTTTTAAGTTTTTCCTTTTTGAAAATTTGTACCTTTAAAAGCTGCATTAAATCAATGTTTTACATAAAAGGTACAATCAACTTACAATTACCTATTTGCTTTATATTTATGTGAATTTGCATATATCAAATTAAAATGCTCTTGGACTACTACACTTTTATGGTACTAAAATAAACTCTGGCTTTTCTTCTCCAAAACAAGCCTCTGGTATTTATTGTTATCATGGCTTTACCTTTTAGCTTCTTTTGAAAAGCAATGCTGCTTTCTTATTTGACTAAGTCCTTTTGCTAACAGATGAACTGTTGTAAACAAAATCACTATGTAAATTGCCGCGCTTGAAACAGCAGATAATGTAGTCATATCCTTAGCGCTTGATTTTGTCTGATTAACCATTATTAATGTCTTTTGAAGCGTAAGAATGGAAACTAATGCATCAATAAAGTTTATTGTCCGCAATTCGGTAATAAGGATATTGCTGCACCTGCTGCGCTTTTGCTTTCTAATATGAATAGAAGCCATTGTGATTTTGTAAGTTGTATAAGCTGCCATTGCGATTGCAGGAATCAATCCCATATTTACCGGCTTTTTAAATGTAACCATCAATGCAATAGGTAGTATTAATGCCAAATTCAACGCCAAAAGAATAATTGAACTGATGGCAAAAGTTTTACCTCTGCAATACCCACCGTCATTTTCACTCCCTATGGCGTTTCTCTTTTCATTTAGTAGAATCATTCCCCGAATCGCAATCAGAAGAAGATAAAAAACACAAATGCTTCCATGCCATACAGACAAAAGACTGATGCCTAAAAAACCATTATATAAAGCAAACAAGATAGTAACGCCAAAAGAAATAACAGAGCTTATTATTGTCTTGAAAGTATAATCTTTCTTCCATTTTTCAATAATTGATTTTAAATTTTTATCACTCATTTTCTTTTCTATCTGCTCCACCTGATGGTCTAACGCATTCTTCAATGACAGCCGCTATTACTTCAACTGAATCCGAACAATCACGATTCAGCCATTCCTTTATAATGGCCGCAATTCCCTCTATGTAGTACACCATATAATATTGTTGAATTTTGCCTGATACTCCAAATTTTTCCAAAATCGGTTCAAGAATATATTTTTTTAAATTACCATAGCGGATATTTGCCTGCATGCTATCCGGATTTCTAAACGATGCACGATAAACATTTCTATTGTCGCTTATAAACCGGAGATATGGCTTCAAATAATCTTGTGTAATCAAAATAAGCTCATTTAACTCATTACCGTTTATCTTATCCCAAATATCCTTTGTATCTTGTGCAAAATAAGACAGAAAGCGCGTGTCAACACTTTCCATTGCTTCATTTACTAAATCTGTAATCGTTTCATAATGCAGATAAAATGTTGACCTGTTCACTCCAGCCTTTTCACAAATTTCTTTTACTGTAATATACTCCAAATCTTTCACTTCTAATAAGGCAATCAGTGCATTATCCATAGCGAGGGCGGTATTGAAGTATTTGCTTTCAGATTTGTTCATATGCTACCGCCCCTTTCTTTTGTTATTCTGCTTCTTCACTGATTTCTTTTGCAAGCTGCATAATTTCAAACGCATACTGCTTTTTCCCATTTTCAAGCAGTTTTTTATAAATCGGATAATTGATGCTGATTCCAACAATGCCAATAACTCCTATAATAATACCAAAAATCATCATAAAACTGCTTCCATCCCCGATTACTTTCATGGACAGGCACATTCCCACACCAAGCACAAGTGCCATAATCACCCCGAAAGTATAAGTAAAGATATTTGCTCTGCTTTTTGCCTTTCTGTCCAGTTTTTTCAAAGCAACAACTTTAGAAGTGTCCTTTGGCGCATATTCGTTTGCGACTGCTTCTGCATAAATTTTGTCTGTGTTCATAGTAGTTTCTCCTCAAAAATTATATTTCAGCCGTAGCTGTTAATACGATTATAGAGAAGTAATTCATATAACTGAACAACACAGTTTGGCTTTCCTGTCGATTTTAAACTTCCCGCAGCATATTTCTACTGTACCGCCTTAAAGGCCTCCTCTAAATCCTCTATAATATCAGCTATATTCTCCGTTCCAATAGAAAGCCTTATAGTGTTTGGCTTAATTCCCTGCTGTAAAAGCTCCTCCTCATTAAGCTGTGAATGAGTAGTAGACGCAGGATGAATTACAAGAGACTTCACATCAGCCACATTTGCAAGAAGTGAAAACAGCTCAAGATTATCTATAAAATCCTTTGCCTTTCTGTCATCTCCCTTTATCTCAAATGTAAATATAGAGCCTCCTCCATTAGGAAAATACTTTTTATAAAGCTCCTGCTGCTCCTTATCCTCTGACACCGACGGGTGATTAACCTTCTCAACCTGCGGATGATTGTTTAAATATTCAACTACCTTAAGGGCATTCTCTACATGTCTTTCTACTCTAAGGGAAAGGGTCTCAAGTCCCTGCAGAAAGAAAAATGCATGGAATGGCGAAAGGGTGGCGCCTGTATCGCGGAGAAGTATAGCTCTTATTTTTGTAACAAATGCCGCCGGTCCGACTGCCTTAGTAAAGCTGATTCCGTGATAGCTTGGATTCGGCTCCGTAAGTGAAGGGAACTTTCCGCTTGCCTCCCAGTCGAACTTTCCGCTGTCAACAATAACTCCTCCTATAGTCGTTCCGTGTCCTCCTATAAATTTTGTGGCAGAATGTACTACTATGTCTGCGCCGTATTCAATAGGTCTTACAAGATAAGGAGTAGCAAACGTATTGTCTATAACCAGGGGTATCTTATGTGAATGCGCTATATCTGCAAGTCTTTCTATGTCAACCACATCAGAATTAGGATTGCCAAGAGTTTCAATAAATACTGCCTTTGTATTTTCCTTTATGGCATTTTCAACCTCGTCATAATTAAAGGGCTCCACAAACGTAGTTGTAATTCCATAATCCTTCAGAGTATGCGCAAGGAGATTGTATGTACCTCCGTAAATATTTTTTGCTGCCACAATATGCTCTCCCCCATGGGCAAGATTTTGAAAGGTGTAGCTTATTGCCGCCGCGCCTGACGCTACTGCAAGGGCCGCCACTCCGCCCTCTAAGGCTGCTATTCTCTGTTCAAATACATCCTCTGTGGGATTTGTAAGCCTGCCGTAAATATTGCCTGCATCGCTAAGTCCAAATCTTGCCGCCGCATGGTCGCTGTTTCTAAATACATATGACGATGTCTGATATATAGGCACTGCCCTTGCATCTGTCACCGGGTCCGGCTGCTCCTGTCCTACATGAAGCTGTAAGGTCTCAAACCTTAAATTTCTGTCTGCGTATGATTTTTTGCTCATATTTTCTACCTCTCTTTTCCTTTTAATATTTTTCCTATTAATTTTTTGGTTTTCTTTTATTTTCATTGTATTCCTATTTGAATACAATGAAATATTAACATACATATCTGTAATTATCTAATACAAAAAAGCAGTAGCCAACTATAGCTTTTTTCTATAAGACTGCTGCGCAAAACGCTAAAAGACTGTCGCCTTAAGCGACAGCCCCATAACAATACAATTAATATTTACTTAGAAAAATTTTGCTATCTCGCTTAGAGCCTTACGCTTTGGCTTATCAGGGTTTATATCCCTGTAGCCAAGGGATATGACGGCTACCACTTCCTGGCTGTCAGGTATCTCAAGCTCGCTTCTCAGCGCGCTGCCGTCACGTATTCCCATAATAAGGGTATCAAGCCCAAGCTCTCTTGCCTTAAGCATAAGAAGCTGATTTTGAAGTCCCAAATCATACGCTCCCCACTCATCTCCTATTTCATTCACGGGATTTTTATCATTATCAAAGCCTGAGCGCGCCTTCTCAAACGCCGTAACTATAAGCACTGGCGCATCCTTACAATTATTCCTGTTAAAATCCGGCAGGCATTTTTCCTTTACATGGGATACCTTGTCAGGCGACATCACTATATAATATCTGCCTGTCTGTGAATTTTTCCATGAAGGCGCATTCTGTAAAAAACATATAATTTCCTCTACCTTTTCCCTTTCTACAGGCTGGTTTTTATATGCTCTTATACTTCTCCTTGATTCTGCTGTTTCCTTTAATTCCATTTTCCCCTGTTTTCCTTTCTTATAATTTTTGCATATATTATACTATATATATCCGTACATTACAATTCCTGCATGCTTTTAAAAACCTCAAAATAAAAAGCAATATAAAACAAAAATACTGCATATTTCCCGTTCAATGCTGACGGGAAATATGCAGTATTTTATTTATAAGGCTTTTTAATACTGTTGTAATTTATTTATGACTACTTCTTCTTTTTCTTAATCATAATTAAAATAACTACTGCTGCCGCCACTACGACCACTACAACCGTCGATACTATTATTATAGTGGAAGATGAAATACTGTTCTTATCCTCTGGAGCATTATTTGATGCCTCGTCACCATCAGTCTTTGCATCTGCCTCCAGCGTCTTTAAAATATCCTCCGGCATATAAATCTTTATATAAGCAAGATTTAAGCAAAGTGTTGCGTCCGGTGAGGTTATGTTAAGGGAAAGCTTTCCGTCCTTTACCTTAACCTTGCCTGTTACTGCCTTGTTTACATCTGCCTTTTCTATAATCACAGCCCCCTCTGCTGATACAACAGGGTTCTTTGAGCAGTTCCAAGGGTCGGTAAAGTAAAGCTCTATCTCATATTCACCGTTTGGAAGCTCAAAATCATAATTTAAGTTTCTTGCAATGCCGTTTTCATACTGATTTTTTGTATATCTGTTTGTTGACGTCTTTGCAGCCCCGTCCTTTATCGCGTTATCTGTCTCAAAAGGCCATGTATTATCTGTGTATACTGCATTTTTCATCTCCGGGTTTGTAGCTGTTCCATTCTTTAACGGGTTTGACACGGTATCAACAATACCCCACTTATAGCCTGTTACCGGGTCCTCCCCATATGACTGGTCCGTTACTCCGTTTAGTACTCCGAACAAATCACCCTCTGACAGTGTATTTACGTCAAAATCACCGCAGTCTACAAAATATGCCAGCTTTCTGTCAGCATTGCCTCTGTTAAATATGTCAACATCCTTATCAATTATTACCGTATATTTCTTTGAGGTTTCATGGTCCTCTGCAAATACCTCATATACAAGGGTAACGTGATTGCTGTTTGTAAGCTCCACCGTATAAGGCGCAGTTTCTCTCACTACTGTGTCATTTATTCTTATATAGCCGTATGTATCGGCAATTTCAGCCGTTAAGTTTACACTGTCTGTATTTCCGTCTACCTTAAGGTTATACGTGTCTTTGTCCTGGGTAAGCTTGCCTTCCGACGCCTTAAGTGTCATTGACGCATTTGTTTTATATGCCCTTGTCATATATATAAAGCTGCACACCCTTGCAGAATCCTCATCTGCCTTGCCGCTCTCTATTTTTATGTCTGCAACCTTAACCTTGCCGGATTTTTCCTCTGTGTTGTCCTCCTTCTCGTACATTACGTCTGAAATAACCTCTTCCTTTATAGGTATTCTTACCATGTACTCGTCGTCGTCACCGCTGTAATTAAGGGTTTCATTATATACTATGCTTCCGCCTGCTGATATCTTAAGGGTTTTATTATTGTCAGCCTTTCTTAAATACACTTGAAGGTAATTATCCTCTCCTTCGCTTACTTTCATGGTGTAGGTAAATGAACCTCCTGCCTTTGCATATCTGCTTGTTCCGTCTGCAGTATCGCCCACAGAGCCTGCTCCCTCCTCCTTCATAGAATGAAGCTCGTCGTTTTCATACTGTCCGTAGCCCGGCTGTACCGTATCTGTTTTTGCTGCGTCAAGTCTGTCCTGCGCCTTTTGGCTTATGTACTTTGACGCATTTATGGCTCCCGTATTACTTACATAATTAAAGTAAATTCCGTATCTTTCAGTATGCTGGCTGTAATGAGGCACGAAGGTAAGATTTGCATCTGTATTGTCAAGAGTCCACTCAAGCTTACCCTCTGTCTTTACAAGATTATCATTAACAGATGAAATAAAATCAGCCACTGTACCAGAGGTGACTGAAACAGTATCGCTTCCGCCGCTTATATACTTATCCTCAATAAGCTTTGATGACGGTATGATTACGCTTACGCCTGTAAAGGTAGTTTCCATTTTCTCCGTACCAAGCTTTGCGCTTAGCACTATGGGACCATACTTAAAGCCGTATGTGCTTTCTCCGTCAGGTAGATTATATGCCTTAATATCCATAGGAAGGGTAATTGTTATTACATCTCCGTTTTTAAGATTTGATAGTATTGCGTAGCCTGATTTATTTTCTGCCTCCGCGCCGTTTCCGTTTACCTGCACCGACGCATCCTTTGCAAGCCATGAAGGAAGCCTTAATGCAACCTTTGTTCCTACGGCTTCTGCGTTGTCAAGTGTGTTTACGGTTATCTTTACCGTATCCTTTGAAGGTATGTCTGCCTCCTGCGTAAGCTTTATATTCTTATTGCTGTCTGTAAGGACAGAGCTGAAATATCCGCTTACCACAACCATATCAGCATTGCTGTAATACAATGCTCCTCCAAGCTTTGTGAAGTTTTCCATACCGCTTCCCGTACAGCACCAAAAGCTGTTTGTGTCTGTTGTATATACCTTAAAATATCCTGTTGCCATAGGCTGGAAATATGTTGTCATTCCTGTATCAGGGTTTTGTGATGACAATATTGTATTATAAAATGTATTTTCATAAAAATCAGTATACTTTGAATTGCCTGTTACCATGTAAAGCGCCTTTGCAAGCTTAAGCATATTGTAGGCGTTACATGTCTCGCAGTTGCAGTTTGTTCTTTCCGCGTCAAGTATATTGTCTGCGCCGAAATGCTCCCACTCACTGTTGTCGCCTGTTATATATGTATGCCTTTCGTTTACCATATCAAAAAACTTTTCCGCATACCCAAGATATTCCGACGCATCTACGGCTTCTCCGTTTATCGTCTTTCCGTTTGTCGTGACATATCTGTTAAGCGCGCCTAAAAACTTTGGAATGGTAGTATTTGCATGCCTGTTGTTAAGTACATTTGCGCTGCCTGAGGCAACTGACTTAAAAAGAGTATCCTCGTCAAACTGATGGGCCGCTGCTGCATACTTTTCGTCCCCTGTAACAGCATAAAGCTCATAAAGGCAGTCATTCATACCGCCATATTCTATGTTAAGCACAGTATTTCTTGTAGCGGCGCTCCAAGCAGCCGTTCTGTCATAAACCCAGTTTCCAAGTCCCTTTGCCACTGTAAGAGCTGTTTCATTTCCTGTATATTTATACGTATCCACAAGTCCTGCCAGTATTTTATGCATAGTGTACCATGGCACCCATGCCTGTGTGGTAATGTTGGTCTGACCCTTTTCCACATTATCAAACTGGAGATAAATATTGTTTTTGTCTGTAAGGGTTGCGCCGAATATATATCCCGTGCCTGTGCTGTCCTGACACTTCTTAAGCTCATCTATAATGTGATTAAGCTTTTCTATAACCTGCCCTCTCCTTTCGTCAGTCTCAGGAAGTGACTGTACTGCCTGGGCCATTGCCGTAAGATAATGCCCCATAGTGTGACCGCCTATAAGTGAATTTTCCCATCCTCCATATCTTGATGCGCCGTTCATATCTAAGCCTGCAGTCTCTCTAAAGCCTGCCAGAAGCTTATCGCTGTCAAGAGACAACAGATACTGAATATCCTTATCCTGCGCGTTTGTAAGATAGCTGTCTGTAAGCTGCACCTGCGACAGCTCATAGGCTGACAGATTTCCTATAAAATCTTCAGCTTTAGTCCCGCCGTTACCATCATTCTCTGCCAACGCCGTAATTGACGGAAAATTAACTGCCTGTAATGCAACCATACATGCCATAGCCGCCGCTATGGCCCGCATTATTTTTTTCCTTTTCATGGTTTTACTTCTCCTCTTTCTTTTTTGTCAGTCATTTAATAATTTTTATGTACTTATATTGCCTTATTCTCGTACATTTTTTACACATACACAAGTTTATGGAGCAAAACTGCATGGCTCATCTGTGCGGAGACTATTATACCATTTAAAGAAATATATTGTCTTTAGAAAAAAGTTTGAAAGGGTGTAAAAAAGTCATATGACTTTTTTACACCCTCGGTTTTTCTTATATATAATTCCTCTAATCAGTACACGTATATGTCATTAAACAATCTTTTCTAATTATATTCTATCGTATTTATCAGCTTATAAAGTATATCCAACGGATGAATATCCTTATCTTCATCATATTCCTGTTCCCACTGTACTAACTCATTTTCCAAAATATCTTCACATATCTTTGTAGTTCTGTTCTCTTCCATAAAGCTTTCACTGTCTAAAGCCTGTCTTCTGTATTCGGCTAAAGGCTTTGCTCTCATACTATTTACAATAACTGCCTCTGTATATATCCATGGCAGATATGTTCTTGATAATACCCTGTTATCATAAATATCCCAATCCTCGTCAGTATTAAGCAAAACAACGGCCTCTGCCTTGTCCATCATCTTAGCCGCCGCTATATGCAGCATGCTGACAATGTGATTTAACACACGGTTGCTGCAGCTATAGTCAAATACCTCGCCTCCGTTTGCTTTTTTCCTGCGGTTACTATATAAGCCATTATATTCGTCTGTCAGCTTTCCAAAATTTCCCCATATATACGAATCCACCATACATCTTAATCCGAAGGTGCTGTACAGCCATCCTGCAAACGCAAGCTGCAATCCGTCGTTCATCCATGTGTGTGAAAGAAATACGTCTATACGCAGCTCTGGAAACCAATCCTCCTTAATTATAAGCTGCCCTGTAGTCTGTACATTTATGCATGCATACATATCCTTCTCAAACGCTTTTGCCATATGCTCCAGATGCTCAATTCCAATATCAATATATTCCTCATATGTATATTTTTTATTTTCAAAAAAATCTCTTTGTATTCTAACTTTAAGTTCTGAAAACATATTTTCATCCTCCAAACTTCTTATCACTTGTCAAATATCTTTTCTCTTCAAGAACTCCCAAAAGCAGCAAAACGGAACACAATACCTCTGAGCTTACGCATATAATAGCTCCCACCTCAAATCCAAAAAGCTTAAATATAAATGCTGCCGCAGCTATGGACATGCTTAATATTCTTGCCCTCTTTTTATTTTGTATAAAATCCTGCTTATCCAAAATATGATTGTGGTGCTCCACAGGCGCAAACCGCCATATACAGCTTATACATACCGCCGTTATAGCCGCCATTACGGCTATATGCATATGTATCATGCCTGATATAAGCAGAGTCGCTTCAAAAACACTGCAGGAAATAACGTAACAGCCATACCATGTGTTCATATGCTTTCCTCCGCAGCTTTGACGCAACGGATATAAAACCGCCAAAAGCAAAGCCAGCTCAGGAAGCTTTCCTGTAACGGCCGCCAATATAAACATTGTGGCAATGTTAACAGCGTAAATTAAAACAGTCTCTATGGCATATCTGTAAAAATCCCTGTCTGCCTTTTCCACAACGCTTTTTTTGACCAGTATATCTGCCAGTGTTCCGGCTGCCTTTTCCATAGCTACTTAGATTCCTTTAAAGAGCTTGCAGCTACGCTTTCACCTCTCCTGCATGCCTTTGGCTGATATAAATAAATCGGACATACCGCTGCATTGGCCTTATCTCCAACCTTTCCCAAGGTTTCCTTTACTAACGTTTTTACGCTGTTCTTCATAATCGTTATTCTCCTATACTATTTATTTTTGCGTCTGCAAAATATTTTTATATAAATATTTACACCCACGTCAAAACCATAATTTTATTAAATATGTATTCGACATTTTTCGACACAACAATATAATAGCATATTTTTTTCTCTTAAACGGACTTTGTAAAAATTAGTTTGATTTTTGTAATAATTCGTCTTTTTTTATATTTTCTTCAAGCTGATACATTAAAATTTCCACTTTGAACATATTGTCCCTTGCGCTCCAGAACATTTCACCGTTATATTTTTTCACTACATTTTTAACATTCTGCAATCCTATACCATGATGGGAAAAGTCACCCTTTGTCGTCCTCGGAAGCTCTGACCTGCCACTGTTTTTTTCTAAATTATTAAGACTGCCGTTATATGTATTTTCTACCGTAATAAAAAGATTGCTTAAGGAATATTTAATTATAAGCTTTATTTCTTTATTGCCGTCTGCTTTTTCACATGCCTCTATTGCATTGTCCAGCAGGTTTCCAAGTATAATTACCATATCCATACTGTCGCATTTCATATCCTCTGGAATATGAATTCCTGCATAAAACCTTATTCCCTTTGACTCTGCATAGCTTTTCTTTATTCCCACAACTGCATCTATCGCCATGTTTCCGCTTTCCTCACCTGCTCCAAAGCTCAGGTATTCCATGCCAAGACTGTCGAGATAATCCTGTAGCTTTGTTATATTTTTATTTGGATTTTCCTCTTCGTCCTCACAGATTTTTCTCATAACGCTAAAATGATTTTTCATATCGTGCCTGAAGGAGATAATTTCCTTTCTTACATTTTTTATCTCCTCATACCACCCCTCATACATTGACAACTGCCTAGTCTGCAGCTTTGACTGAAACTCTGTTTTGTTTTTTTGCGCCAGAATAATATAATAGTAATAGCTGATAAAATTTATAAAAATAAGTATTATAAATACTGCTATGTATCCTATAGATATCCTATCCTCATACAAGACTTTTGTTGCAATAATACATATAGCTGCAAAGCAGCCAACGGATACCATCAATATTCCAAGCCACTGTAATATTGAAACATCATATTCCTTATTTTTTCTCCAAATATATGTAACAAGCATTACCATAAATGCTGTTAACATCTGCGTTACCATAAGCACCGCATTTGTCATCATCTGATTTGACATAAGCTCCTCGATATCCTTGTCCATAAACAATGAAAGAGAATTTACTAACACCGACTCCAGTGAAATTATAAACACAGCAAAGGCTAAAACAGTAAATAATTTTTTCTTCCAGGAGCCGTTACATGATATAAAGGCTGTAATTTCCATACATAATAAATATAAAGCCGCATTTATAACTACATTCTCGTTTCCTGTCAGCCTGACGATTAAATCATCCGCCAACGTCGTGGCCATCCAGCTTATGACAAACAATCTCAATTTTCCCTTCAAGCCAAGCATTTCTCTTACGTATATTAAAAATACCATCATTTGAATGATACATGCTATAAAATAAACAATAATATCTCCCATGTAATTATCCAACCTTTCCTATGTCTTAAATCATGTTTTGATTTATATACCATTTTTTAACCTGTGTGCGATACCTTTGGCTTATACTTAATGTGATATTTCCCCTGCTATTCTTTAAAACAATCTCTGTATAGCTTATTGACTTAATATACTTTGCATTAACTATGTAAGACTGGCTTATTCTGACAAAATTACTGCTTAGCTTTTGCAGCTTTTCATCCAGCTCATTCATTTTACCATAAAAACTATCATTTTCACTCATTGTTGTAACTATTATTTTTCTGCCGTCGCTTTTCAGATATACTACGTCTCTCAGCATTATACATTTTTGGCTTCCGCCTACATTATAACATAATTTTGGAAGCTCGTCGCACTTTTTCACTATAAGCTCAAATACTTTTTTCACATTTTCCTTATGAATCGGCTTTTCTATAAATCCGCAGGGCTGAACGTCAAATACATCATGAATATATTGCCTGTGTCCCGTTATAAAGGCAATCATTGTAAAAGGATGCCTGTCATATATTCTCTTTGCTATATCTATTCCATTTAGCTTTCCTAAATCAATATCCATAAAAACAGCATCATAAGGAGCGTTATTCTCCACCTCATACATAAAATCATCAGCCTCATTAAAGGTTCTTATATCCATTTTGCTTTCTACCATATTTCCCATAGAAATCAGGTATTCCTTCATCTGCATTGTTATTTCTTCTTTATCATCGCAAATGGCTATACGCATTTTCTGCATTCCTTTCTTCTATCGTATTCTTTGTATAAATTCCAAAAGTCCCTTAAGCTCCCTCTCTATTTTATTTTGTAAGCTTTCAGATAGTCTGAGCCATACTTCATTTATTACAAATAAATAATTTTTGTCCTCTACATCCAGCAAAAGTGACGGAGGATATCCGAACTTATCATAAACCAATGCAAGTATTTCCGCATTTGGCTTTGATTTTCCCTTTTCTATATCACGATATGTCTTAATATCTATCTCTAGCTCATTTGATATCTGCTCCTGGGTCAGATTATTTATTTCTCTTATACATTTCCATACGCTGTTAGCTTCCCTATTCTCCATATCCGACCTAAGAAGCTTTATTTCTTTTGTGCTTATTTCCCTGTATAATTCATTCTCTACTCCCTGATATCTTAAGCATAATTCCATAAATATAACTGCCATATACATAAAATCAGCTCTGTCAGCCTCACTGCATTGCTTAAGCAAATCATTCAATGCCGTATGCTTCTGTTCTATTCCCGTAACTAAGAAATCAGCGCTTATGGTTGTCCTATTTAAAACAGCAAGAGAATTGTAGGACATTACCTTACTCATTTTCTCGATTTTATTGTAATGGCTCTGTGTAATATTGGAGCGCTTCCCCATTTCCTCCTGACTTAAGCCATTATCTTTTCTGTATGCAATTAATCTTTTTATAAACTTTTCATAAGAAGCCGGCATTTTATCTCCAATCTTATATACAACTGCTAATAATAAAATTATTAATATTGTATATAAGATTGTGTTTCCTATCCCTACCCAAATAGTGAATTTTTTGAGCCAGCTTATTAATCTTCATTGCATGCATAAATATTATAACACATAAAAGCCCTTACTTCTACACCTTGTTAAAATCTTTGTCCCTTAATTATATATGGCAATCACGACCGTATACTGTGTATAAACTCCATAAGCCTTTTTAATTCATTCTCTATCTTATTTTGAAGCTCCTCTGATAATCTAATCCATATTTCATTGATTATAAATAAATAATTTTTATTCTCTGCATCCAGTATAAGTGATGGAGGATAGCCGAATTTATCATATATTAAAGATAATATTTCTACATTTGGCTTAGATTTTCCCTTTTCTATATCGCGGTATGTTTTAATATCTATGTCAAGCTCCCTTGATATTTTTTCCTGTGTCAGACTGTTTATTCTTCTAATGGATTTCCATACGCTGTGATTTTCTGCGCCATTGTCCTCCATATCATATCTGAGAAGCTTTATTTCATTTCTGCTTATCTGCTGATATTTTTCATGCTCTGCTCCCTTATACTTCAGACCTAATTCCATACACATAACCGTCATATACATAAAGTCCGCCCTGTCCGATTCATGGCACTGCTTAAGCAAATCATTTAACACCGTATGCTTCTGCTCTATTCCCGTCACTAAAAAATCAGCGCTTATCCATGTCCTGTTTAAAACGGCAAGAGAATTATAAGACATTATTTTACTCATATTCTCAATTTTATTATAATGACTCTGTGTCAGATTGGAGCGTCTTCCCATTTCCTCCTGACTTAAACCATTAGCTTTTCTGTATGCAATTAATCTTTTTACAAACTTATCATAAGAAGCCGACATTATATCTCCAATCTTATAAGTAAATGTTAATAACAATTAATTTAGCTTAATTATTATTTTATATAAGATTGCACTTCCTATCCCTACCCAAATAATGAATTTTTTAAAAGCCTTGCTTTTATTTTTTACATCATGTAAAATAATCTTAACATTTTAAGCCTTATCGGCTGTAAAAAGGAGGTTATTTTTATGCTGGTACAAAAACCGCCTATGGGCTGGAACTCATGGAACACATTTGGTGAAAATATTTCTGAGAAGCTTCTTATGGAAACCGCAGACGCAATAGTTTCCACCGGACTTAAGGATTGCGGATACGAGTATGTTGTTATCGACGACTGCTGGTCCCTGCGTGAAAGAGACAAAAATGGCAGGCTTGCTGCCGACCCGGAGAAATTTCCACATGGTATTGAATATCTTTCAGATTATATTCATTCAAAGGGATTAAAATTCGGCATGTACTCCTGCGCAGGTACAAAAACATGCGCAGGCTATCCGTCAAGCTTCGACCATGAATTTGTGGACGCGCAGACATTTGCTGATTTTGGAGTTGATTTCTTAAAATATGATTTTTGCTATAAGCCGTCTTATGTAAGCGGTCCCCTCTTATACCACAGAATGGGTATTGCTTTAAAAGCAACCGGTCGTGATATTCTGTTCTCTGCCTGCAACTGGGGCTCCGATAACGTATGGCAATGGATTCGCTCCACCGGCGCCCATATGTACAGGTCTACGGGCGATATCAATGACAGCCTGAATTCCTTCAGAGACATTGCCATGAGCCAGCTTCCTATGCTTGGCTATTCTGCTCCGGGCTGCTTTAACGATACAGATATGCTTATTTGCGGTATGTATGGCAAGGGCAATGTGGCGTTCGGGGGCTGTAATGATGAAGAATATAAAATGCATTTTGCATTGTGGTGCATGATGGCTTCTCCCCTTATGATTGGCTGCGATGTCCGCAATATGACAAAAGAGACTCTTGAGCTTCTTACAAATAAGGAATTGATTAAATTAAATCAGGACGCTGAGGCAAGACCGCCTTTCCCTGTAGGAGGGAACGTTTCTAACGAGCTTGTTCTTTTCAGACATTTAGAAAATAATGAATATGCTTTGGCGGCATTTAATTTTAACGACGCTGCCTGCCGCAGGTGCGTGGAGCTTTACGATATTGGTATTTCTAATCACACAGGCTATGGCCTTGAGCTTAATGAAATATTTACAAACGAAAACCTTACGGTACGCGAGAATTTCTTTGTATCACTTAAACCTCATACCTGTAAGGTTTATAAGGCAAAGGTTGTAAAGCTGTGATAAGCTGTTGTAAGCAATGTAAAAAGGAGCTTTTACCTGACGAAATTGCAATTTATAAGCGTATGGTAAACCGGGGCGCAACCAGCTTTTTATGCATCAGATGCATGGCAGATTATTTTCAGGTTGACGAAAGGCTGGTATATGAAAAAATAGAGCATTTTAAAAGGCAGGGCTGCACGTTGTTTTTTAACTAAATTACACATTATTTTTAACGGAATCGCATGCTGTTTTTAACGGAATTGCACGCTGTTTTTTAACGGAAAAACATAGGGCATATTAATTATGGTTATCTCTTCCGTTTGAGGTATTAAAAAAGGGGCTGCTGCAAAACAAAGATTTATACAGGATATAGTAGCTTTAATGGTATACATATTACTATATTTTGCATATTCTTCAGGTTTTGCAGCAACCCCTTTTCCTAAATACCCCAAGCTGCGGAAATAGCACCCTTAGCTGTTATGAATATTTTTTGTACTTATTATTTTTCAGAAAACAATACCTTCTCTGCAAACTCCGCCGCATCTCTCACACAGTCCGGGCATGAGCGTATCATCTTTCCTGTTTTAATACCCTTTAATTCCTTGCAAACCAAGGTAGAATTTCTCTCTAAAAACAGCCTTGTCATTTCCTTTGACAGCTTAATGGTGGCTGCCTTACTGTCATGTCCTTCAAGATTCCCCGTGCTGTTTACCATGCCTGCCAGCACACACGCTCCTAATATTGCCCCGCATGTACCCTCCATACAGCCAAGCCCTACGCCTAATCCCTCTGTAATTTTAAACATGGTTTCTTCATCTATTCCCACCATATCACAGTATGTACAGGCTACTGCCTGCGCGCAGTTATATCCCGTATTTCTCTTTTCTGCTGCTGTTTCTGTTCTTGTCTCCATATATAATCCTTCTTTCCGCAAAAAATTCCAAGAGTTTTAACTCTTTGGGTTTTAACTCTTTAGGTTTTAACTCTTTGTACACCAAAAAAACTAAAGCCACTAGGAATTTCCTATTATATAATAATTAATTATAGCTTACCTCTTAAGCAAATAAAAATCAATAGTCCTTTTATTTTTTATATGATTTGCCATTTTTATGATTTGCTGCCTGCCTATCGGCTGCTCATTAACTTTATATATGAAAGCTCCTAATACTTAAACATACAATATCTCTTTGTAAATACGGTAATCCTCTTCCTTAAAAACATTAAATACTACCCTTTCTATCTTCGTATCGCTCTGCAAAAAATCAGTAACCGTCTTAACGGCAATGTCAGCGGCTTTTTTCTGCGGAAAATGAAACTCGCCTGTGGAAATACAGCAAAATGCAATACTCCTTAAGCCCTTGTCAGACGCCAGTCTTAAACAGGAGCTATAACAGTCAGAAAGCTGCCGGCAATGGTTTTCTGTCAAAACGCCTGATACAATGGGGCCTACCGTATGAAGCACATAGCTGCACGGAAGATTGAAGGCAGGCGTAATTTTTGCTTTTCCTGTCGGCTCGTCATATCCCTGCTCCGTCATTATTTCGTCACAGGCTAAGCGAAGCTGGATACCGCTCATACTGTGAATAATGTTATCCACACAGGAATGACAGGGTACAAAGCAGCCCCTTAAGGCGCTGTTTGCTGCATTTACAATGGCGTCTATCCTTAATGTCGTAATATCGCCGCGCCAAAGCACAAGACGATTATTGACAGGGGAAACAGGCAGCATATCGCTGTCAATAATTCCCTTTTCCCTGACTTCCTCCATTAAATACTCATCCTGTATCTTGAGAAACCCACTCCCTATAGAATGTGGGGCACGTATATTCATTAAGCCTCTAAGAAGCCTTTTTTGCTCCTCCTCGTCATCAGGAATTTCCATATATCTGTATTGAGATTCCTCTAATAACAGTTCCTTAATCAGATACATCCTTTTCTCCTCATGGGTCATAACAGTATCCTCCTAATCTTCCGGATTTTTCTATTCCATGGCAAAAACATATTCACAGACATCTGATATGCTATTGCCTGTGTAAACGCTATTATAGCTTCTAAAATCCTCCCTCGTAGTTGTTCCCGTCACCACAGCGGCAAATTTTACCCCTGCATTTTCGGCTGTCTTAGCGTCAACTATGCTGTCTCCCACATAAAGGGCATCTTCCTTCCTTACTCCTAAATGTTCAATAGCCCAAAGCAATCCTTCGGGATTTGGTTTTTCTATTTTTACGTCCTCAGCTCCCACAATAATATCAATTAATTCATTTGCACGGAATTTACTTAATATCTGTTCTATTCTGTAATGATATTTTGTTGTAACAATAGCTGTCTTATATCCTTTAGCTTTCATATGCTGCAAAACCATTTTTACCCCTGGATATAGGCTGGTGTTAGCAACCATAACCTTGTCGGCTTCTTCCTTAAACAGCTTAGCAAATTGTTCGGCCTTATCTAAATCATCATCTGACGTCAGCGCAAGGTATGTCTCTGTTAAAGATAATCCTATTGTCCTTTTTACTGCCTCAATATCTGGAGCCGGATAGCCTAATTTATTTAAAGCATAATTTATGCTTAATGCAATACCCTTTGCAGAATCTCCTAACGTATAATCAAAATCAAAAATTATTGCTTTTATCATGTTGTATGCCTCCATAAACTTGCAGCTCACCGAAAGAAAAACTCTTTTCTTTTATATGTAAAAAATTTATCCTATTATTGAATACATATATTTCAGCTACTTTTGATAAATCATCTGTTATTGCTTTCCTTTTTATATGCACCTCATTTCCACCTATATTATATGAAATTTCTAGCTTGAAAACAACCTGTTTTATATTTTTTGATTGATATATAATTGAAATTTCCCTTGTAAATTGCCCATAAGGGACAAAAACAAGGGAAAATTTATAACCTGAACTGTATCTAAAAAAGCAGAGACGTTTTATTCCTTTTTCCGTGTCAGGAAAATTCCGGCAACTGCTCCTATAAAAATAACCGGCGCTAATCTGACAAATAAATATTCAAACACATGAAAAACTGCTCCAAAAACGGCAGTTTCCGGGTCATTATAATTCCACCTTTGGTAGGGACTGTTTAATACAATTAAAACCGCAAAAACTGTTACTATAACAAAACACAGCGATATAAACAGCCAATGGAGTATTCTTTTTCTCGCGTTCTTTCTTTGAGCAAGCTGCATGTTTATTACCTCCAATTTTTCAGAAATCGATTTTAAGCTATCAGCCTCCGATTCAGCAACAGTTTCCCCAAGCAAAGCGCTTACGGGCGTTTCAAGTGATTCTGATATCAATATTAACATATCAGAATCGGGAACTGACAATCCATTCTCCCACTTAGAGACTGTTTGCCGTACCACATTCAGCCTGACAGCAAGCTCTTCCTGCGAAAGCCCTTTTGATTTTCTGATTGCTTTAATATTTTCGTTTAGCATTATGAATAAGCTCCTTTCTTTCAATCATCATCACCATTATGCGGATAAATGCCCGTTGCCGCAAGCAACGCATTTTAACATTAAAGATTTATCCCTTTGTTAAGCATTTATCTTATTTTTTCATTTATATTTTACTGTTCTCCTTTGAGCGCATTTTCAACAGCCTTTTTAATGACAGTACTTGAATTTGTTGCGCCGGAGATTGCATCAACATCTATTTTCTGTTCCCCAATTATTTTATCTATAATTGTTTCTGCGGCTTTTCCTCGTTCATTCCTATGCTCCAGAATGTTAATACTTATTATTTTTCCGTTTTCCACAGTAACCTCCACTTTGGCATATATAAAATTCACATCATATTCTCCCATATAAATTCCATCGGAAATATCAGCAACATTTATTTCGCCAAAAGTAGTTTCCCTTACAGCCCGCTTATAATCTGCAACCTTTTTTAGATAAACTGCTCCGAAAATTAAACTGACAAGAAAAAGAAATAAAATAATAAATAAAATTATTTTCTTTTTAGATATTCTCATTTCAGATATTCTTATTTTAGATATTCTCATTTCAAATACCTCTCAATTTTTCCAACTATCCTCTTTGGCAGTTCTTTTTTAGAGGCTCTACCAGAATAAACAACTTTTCCCATTGGTTTCATGCCTGCTATCTTAAAAAATTCGTCCATATTGCGGATTGCCCCCCTGCTTTGTCCAAATATCCATGAAAATGGGAAAGGGGTATTGCAGGAGGTAAAAATCATATATTTTTTTCCTTTCAGACGTGGCTTTGGGAAGGCGCTTGTTTCTTCCATAGCCGTTCCTAATAACCGGTCAAATAAGTTTTTTACGGGAGCAGGAACATTCGCCCAATAAACGGGAGCCGCAAGAAAGACTATTTGACATTCACGTAAAAGGCGGGCAATTTCCTGTATGTCATCTTTTTGCGTACAGATTTTCGTATCTATACAGCTACGGCATCCTATGCAGTATGAGATATTTTTTTCATACAGATTTATTTTAGTTACCATATAGCCCTTTTCCTCGGCTTTGCGGATTGCAATATCCATCATAGACGCCGTCCTTCCATTTTTATGAGGGCTGCCTAAAATTGCAAGCACCAATTTCTTGTTTGCAGTCATTTCGCTCACTCCTTTTCAATCGAATGATACAACATATCAAAACCACACTCTAAAAATTGTGTTTTAGATAAGCGCATTGTTTTTTCAATATATTCTTCTTTATTTGCAGCCAACTGGATAAGCCCTGACAACATACCCCAAAATTGAAAGATAGCAGGCATAATTTTTATGTCATCACGCAAATCGCCTTTTTTTATGCCTTCTACTAAAAAATCCTTTATTTTTTCATTTATTTCTTCGCCTACCTGATAGGTTTCTTTTTCTTCCGGTAAATAATTTTGACCTTCAAAATCAATATTGATTTTATCTAACACCATTTTAAAATAAAAAGGAAACTCCTCCTGATACATGACCAGCCCCCGGCAAATCATATCATATCTTGCTTTTGTTTCCTCCTGCTGCTCCAATGCGGAGATTATATAGCTATAAAGCTTTTTCATGCTGTCTAACACTAAAAAACCAATAATTTCCTCCTTGTTCTCAAAATACACATACAATGTTGCTTTGCTGTATCCGGCCGCTTTTGATATATCATTCATGGAGGTTGCCGTAATCCCTTTCTCCATAAACAATGCGGATGCGGCAGACGCAATATTTTCTCTATGTACGCTTTTGGGTTCTTTTTTTCTGCGGGCCATCTGTATATCTCCTTTCAATAATTAAACCGTTGGTTTAATTATATATTACTAACACAATTTTGTCAATCTGTCTCACTTTTATTCATAAATATTTCACCTTTAATCATAAATATTATTTAATTTTTTTAATATATACATTGGTTTTTACACTTTTTTACACTTATATGTATTACATTATTGTACCGGGAGGATATGATATGAAATTAAACGAATTTTTTGAAATTGGAAAATGAATAAAATCAGAGCTAAAACAGAGCCGTTTCAATTATATCATATATTTGATAACAAAAAAGGGCTTCCCTATTCTTAGGAAAGCCCCATAAAATCTAAATTTTTACTAATGAATTGACATAATCTATTTACTCAACAATCTTAGCAACCTTGCCTGAGCCAACTGTTCTGCCGCCCTCACGGATAGCGAAACCAAGTCCCTGCTCCATAGCGATTGGATGGATGAGCTCTACTGTCATCTCTACGTTATCACCAGGCATGCACATTTCTGTACCTGCAGGTAACTCACAAACACCTGTAACGTCTGTTGTTCTGAAATAGAACTGTGGACGGTAGTTGTTGAAGAATGGTGTATGACGGCCACCTTCATCCTTTGTAAGAACGTATACCTGAGCTGTAAACTTCTTATGGCATGTTACTGTACCCGGCTTTGCAATAACCTGTCCTCTTTCGATATCTGTTCTCTGAACACCACGAAGAAGAGCGCCGATATTATCACCTGCCTGAGCCTCGTCAAGAAGCTTTCTGAACATTTCAATACCTGTTACAACTGTCTTTCTAACATCCTCGTGAACGCCAAGGATTTCAACTTCGTCATTAAGATGAAGTGTACCTCTCTCAACTCTACCTGTAGCAACTGTACCACGGCCTGTAATTGTGAATACATCCTCTACCGGCATAAGGAATGGCTTATCTGTATCTCTCTGTGGGTCAGGAATATATGAATCAACTGCAGCCATAAGCTCCATAACCTTGTCGCCCCACTCGCTGCTTGGGTCCTCAAGAGCCTTAAGAGCTGAACCCTGAACGATTGGTGTATCATCACCAGGGAACTCGTACTCATTCAATAACTCTCTGATATCCATCTCAACCAACTCAAGAAGCTCATCATCATCAACCATATCACACTTGTTCATGAATACTACAATGTAAGGAACACCTACCTGACGAGACAGAAGGATATGCTCCTTTGTCTGAGCCATAACACCGTCAGTAGCAGCAACAACGAGGATAGCTCCATCCATCTGAGCAGCACCTGTAATCATGTTCTTTACATAGTCAGCATGTCCTGGACAGTCAACGTGCGCATAATGTCTGTTCTCTGTCTCATACTCAACGTGAGCTGTAGAAATTGTGATACCTCTTTCTCTCTCTTCCGGAGCCTTATCGATATTTTCAAAATCTGTAGCTTCATTACCTGCAACTCTCTCTGAGAGAACCTTTGTGATTGCAGCTGTTAAAGTTGTTTTACCATGGTCAACGTGACCAATTGTTCCGATATTACAATGTGGTTTGTTTCTTTCAAACTTAGCCTTAGCCATTTTGTAAATCCTCCTTAAAAAATAATTCTTTTTTTCTGTTTATAGGGAAATATACCGCATAAAAACAGCATATGCCCCTAATCGGCTAATTATGATTATATTTCATAACATTGATATTTGCAAGATAAATTTTTACTTTTTTGCAAATATTAGCCATTTATCCTGTTTATAGAAAATCCTGTAAATACAATCACAAATTCGGCTCTGCCGAATTTGCAAGTCTCGGCTTTTAAGAGTTTTAACTCTTTTGAGACTTTATTATTTTCCGCTCTTGGCAGCAACTACCTTGTCCTGCACGCTCTTAGGCGCCTGCTCGTATCTGTCGAAGAACATTGAGTAATTACCGCGTCCCTGTGTCTTTGAACGAAGGTCTGTAGCATATCCGAACATCTCTGAAAGAGGAACAAAGGCCTTAACCATCTTACCTCCGCTGATGTCGTCCATACCTTCAATACGGCCTCTGCGGGAATTAATATCACCGATTACATCACCCATGTATTCCTCCGGCATTGTAACCTCAACCTTCATTATCGGCTCAAGGAGCGCCGGCGCTGCCTTTGCCATAGCGTCCTTAAATGCCATAGAGCCTGCAATATGGAACGCCATTTCTGATGAGTCGACTTCATGGTAAGAGCCATCATATACAATAGCATGTACGCCTACAACAGGGAAGCCTGCAAGAATACCTGCCTGTGATGCTTCCTCGATACCTTCGCCAACTGCAGGAATATATTCCTTAGGAATAGCTCCTCCGGTAACCTCTGAATCAAACTTAAATAATTCGTCGCCGTTAGCATCCATAGGCTCAAAACGAACCTTACAGTGACCATACTGTCCACGACCGCCTGACTGCTTAGCGTACTTACTGTCAACGTCAACTGTCTTGGTAAAGCACTCTCTGTAAGCAACCTGCGGAGCGCCAACGTTAGCTTCTACCTTAAACTCACGAAGAAGTCTGTCTACGATAATATCAAGATGAAGCTCACCCATACCTGCAATAATGGTCTGTCCTGTCTCTGAATCTGTATGGGCACGGAACGTAGGGTCCTCCTCAGCAAGCTTTGCCAGCGCTTCGCCCATCTTGCCCTGGGCATCCTTTGTCTTTGGCTCTATTGCCAGCTCAATAACAGGCTCTGGGAATTCCATTGACTCAAGAATAACAGGATGCTGCTCGTCACATATTGTATCGCCTGTTACGGTAAACTTAAGACCTACCGCAGCGGCTATATCTCCTGAATAAACCTTATCTATTTCTTTTCTGTTATTAGCATGCATCTGAAGAATACGTCCCACACGCTCCTTCTTATTCTTGCTTGAGTTAAGCACATATGAACCTGAATTTAGGGTTCCTGAATAAACTCTGAAGAATGCTAACTTTCCTACAAACGGGTCAGTCATAATTTTAAATGCAAGGGCTGAAAATGGCTCTGCATCCGATGACTTTCTGTCTACCTCGTTGCCGTCCTCGTCAACTCCCTTAATATCAGGAATGTCTGTAGGAGCCGGCATATATTCAATAACTGCATCCAAAAGCTTCTGAACGCCCTTATTCTTGTATGCTGTACCACAAAGGCATGGTATCGCTTCGCCTGAGATTGTTCCCTTTCTCAAAGCAGCCTTTAATTCTGCCTCTGAAACCTCCTCGCCCTCAAGATACTTCTCCATAAGCTCCTCGTCAAGTTCAACACACTGCTCTACCAGCTTATCATGATACTCTGCCGCCTGCTCCTTTAAATCGTCAGGAATCTCACCTATTGTGATATTGTCTCCCTTATCATCATTAAACACATAAGCCTTCATTTCAAACAGGTCTATTATGCCCTTGAAATAATCTTCCTTACCTATTGGAATCTGAACAAGCACAGGATTTTTTCCAAGCTTTGTTGTAAGCTGGCTGCATGAGCCAAAGAAATCAGCTCCAAGCTTATCCATCTTGTTCATAAAAGCCATACGGGGAACATTATATTTGTCAGCCTGACGCCATACATTTTCCGACTGTGGCTCTACGCCGTTTTGAGCATCAAATACACCTACAGCGCCGTCAAGCACTCTAAGCGAACGCTCTACTTCAACCGTGAAATCAACGTGTCCCGGTGTATCAATAATGTTAATACGATATTCCGGCGCGCCTTCCATTGGCTTAGCCTCAAATTCAGGCGTCCAATGACAGGTTGTTGCAGCTGAAGTAATTGTGATACCTCTTTCCTGCTCCTGGGCCATCCAGTCCATGGTAGCAGTACCTTCATGTGTATCACCGATTTTATGATTAACACCAGTATAGTAGAGTATACGCTCTGTCAATGTAGTCTTGCCTGCATCGATATGAGCCATAATACCTATATTTCTGGTTCTCTCTAACGGATATTCTCTTCCAGCCAAGATTTTGTCCTCCTAATTAAAAATGTCAAAAAATTATCGAAATTTAGAAACGATAATGAGCAAATGCCTTGTTTGCGTCTGCCATCTTGTGCATATCTTCTTTTCTCTTTACAGATGCGCCTGTGTTGTTAGCAGCGTCAAGAAGCTCATTTGCTAATTTTTCTTCCATTGTCTTCTCGCCTCTCTTGCGTGAAAACATTGTCAGCCAACGAAGTGCTAAGGCCTGTCTTCTTTCCGGTCTTACCTCGATAGGCACCTGATAGGTGGCGCCGCCGATACGCCTTGCCTTAACCTCAAGCACCGGCATAATGTTGTTCATTGCCTCATCAAATACTTCAAGAGCAGGCTTTCCTGACTTCTCCTCAACTCTAGCGAAGGCGCCATATACTATTTTCTGAGCTATACCTCTCTTACCGTCAAGCATAATGTTGTTGATAAGCTTTGTAACTGTCTTATTGTTGTACAATGGGTCTGCTAATACTTCTCTTTTTTGAGTATGTCCTTTACGTGGCACGGTTCTTCCCTCCTTAACAATTTTTACAGCGGCTTATAATATTTTTCCGCCGTCTTAATTAAATCATCGGTACTCACATATTAAAATGTGTTCGTGCTTTCTTAAAAACATTAATTAAAAATCTATACGAACTTAAAACAATATTTCTAATCCGGCACTAATTCATTCAACCTTTGATATTAACTCTTTCCTATTTAGCGTCCTTTGGTCTCTTTGCACCATACTTAGAACGAGCCTGACGTCTCTTTGCTACGCCTGCTGTATCGAGCGTACCTCTTACAATATGGTATCTTGTACCTGGAAGGTCCTTAACTCTACCTCCTCTGATAAGAACAACACTATGCTCCTGAAGGTTGTGTCCCTCGCCCGGAATGTAGCTTGTTACTTCGATACCGTTAGAAAGACGTACTCTGGCAATTTTTCTAAGCGCTGAGTTAGGCTTCTTAGGAGTTGTTGTCTTAACTGCTGTACATACACCTCTCTTCTGTGGTGATGTAGTGTCAGTTGCTGTCTTCTTTAAAGAGTTGTATCCCTTTAAGAGAGCCGGAGCTGTGTACTTCTTTTCAGCTGTTTTTCTTCCTTTTCTTACTAACTGGTTAAATGTAGGCATTCTTTTTCACCTCCTGATTAGAAATTTGTTTTTTACCTGTAATTTTGCACACAAAAAAATCAGCGATTTTTCGCACGCTTACTCATTATACTTGCAGAAATTTTAAATGTCAAGGGGTAAAATTAAAGAATTTGGGGAGGGAGTTTAATATACTGTTAAATATTAATTTGTACGCTTGAAAAAATTATATTCAGCTGTCTGCTCCAGCCCGTTCCGCCGCTTAAAGCCTGTTAATGGGACATACCCTCATTTATATACTGTAAGGGGAAAGAAAACTTGTGTTTATTTTAGTGTTATAAATTTGCAGAATGCAGGCGTATAATTATAGTGAGTACCAGCAAATTTATATCTATCTAATACTGAATGTTGTTTTTTTATTGATACGCCATCTACTTGAATTTTTTATAGAATTAATATGTGAAAAGTACTTTTTCCCAATGAGGGGCTTAAGAATAAAGGGAGTATAAGACCTTAGAGCGGTAGCAGG
>ERZ777305.1552-NODE-1552-length-25994-cov-4.324454_pt1 | contig 25994 bp, 29 predicted proteins | sample MGYA00374965_ERZ777305 | MGnify/ENA primary metagenome ERZ777305 (study PRJEB29328, sample SAMD00013331) | mouse gut metagenome | study: EMG produced TPA metagenomics assembly of the Metagenome analysis of fecal microbiota from mouse which was promoted... | reverse complement strand
CTCATATGTCTTTTTCAATGCAACTTTGTTGCACTTCACATTTAAATTAACAACGGCTATATAAATTGACTAAAAATTATTATTATGATATCATAGCAAACAATTAAAAAGGGGGATAATATGATAAAAGTTGAAAAACCAATGCCTTGTAAAATAACCTTAAGTGTCGTGTTAGATTATGACAAGGATGATAATCCGATAAAACAAAAATTAATGGATGTATATGCGACAGCTACGGAACTTAGAAGTAATGATAATACTAGTCAAATTTTAACAGAATATCGCGAAATTATTACGGGAAGAATAATTGCGAGAACAATTCCCGATCATAAATACTTAGAATTTCCCAGTTTTCAAAGATATGGGACATATTTTGGAAAGCTTGATAAAACATATCAATATCTGAAAATCGGCGATATAGATGTCGAATTTGATAAAGGACATGGCCTATCTGGCTTGCTTGAAGTTAATCTAGATTCAAGTGACGAACTTGATTGTAAACTAGTTGGTACTTTGGGAGCATACTATAAGAAAATGCAAGAAGATATTAAAAAATATCAAGCTCGCTATGATAAAGAGGCATTAAATAACTATTTTGACAAGTTAGATTATATCGCGATGCAAAGAGCATTTCCCCTTGTAAAAATAGATCAGTCAAAACCTTTAACATACTATAATAATGAGGAATATGTCTTCATCGATGGAGATAATTTGTTACTTCTTCGATATAAGGATGGTATGGGCTTAGGATTTATGATGGGTTATTTCTATGAAGTTGTAACTGGTCGCAAATTTGCTATACAAATTGGAAGTGATAATTATATGGATAAAAATAAAACATTCCACTTTGATCGTCCATTTAATCAAAGAGTTTTAGCTAGTCGTGTTCTATCTGAAGAAAAAATAAAAGAGTATAAACGAGAAAAACGCAAAGTTATATCAAAAAGAATAGACGACGTTTTAGCTCATCAATATGACATAGGACAAAAAAGCATTACCGAATATGCAAGATTACATCCTATGAAATAAATAAAATTTTTATTAGACAGTATGACTATAAACCTCTACTTAGAGGTTTTTTTATGAAAAAAAACAGACCTAAGTCTGTAAAAAATAATTTACCATAAGAGATAGATAGGAATCAAAACAAGTGATGATAAAAGTAATGGCAATACAAGAATTAATGCTATCTTGCCCAAAGTCATTATTACAATAGTCTTGTTATGATATCCCAAATATTTTAATAAATGACTATTCTTTTTTTCATCAATAATTATATTTATTAAAGTATATATTAAAACAATTCCAAAAATAATTCCTAAAATAATAGATAAAAAAGTAAATATTTTGACATAGAAGAAATATAAATTAGCACTTTTTTTACTTTTCTCGTATTGGTTGATACCATCTCCATTATTAATTATTTGACCCTCTATTACCGTATCTGCATTATCTATTTCAATGTTTTCCGAAAGCCATTTTATATTTTTTTCATAATCAAACCAATTAGCTAATTCAACTAAAAAATATACAGTTTCTTTTCTATCATATAATTGATCAAATGCCTCAAAACTAATTAGTTCTTTATCTTTGCCAGTACCAGAGTATGCTCTTTTCACAAGAAATTCTATTTCTGAATCAGTAATGCTAAATTTGTTGGAATCCTTAACAAACCCTTGCCAAATTATTGCTTCAAATCCCTTTAAAGATTCATCCGTATAGAAAACAATCTCTGAATTTGGAAAAACAGTATTGGAATAGGTAGAAATTTTTCGACTGATTCCCTTTCTTAAAACTTTCAAATTGGGCATTTTCTTAATTTTTTCATACTCTTCTATTGGCGCTTTAAATCTTAGTGAGGAGCCTTCATAGTTTATATTTCCCTCAGTTATGTAATGGTTTTTTCCGATTAAAAAAATACCTATAGCTAAAAACAAACATATTATAATTAATAAGTAAGCTTTGGTTGTTTTCTTTCTAAAAACACTTTTAAATATAATCATTTTAATCACCTTCTAATATTGTACTTATATCTTGTTTTAATATTTTCTTTAGTACACTTTTAACAATATAAATTATAAACGAAATTACTAATATAAAACTAATTAAGATGGCCAAGATTGGCATATTAACTGTCATTAGGCTCTCGTTAACAAATTCCATAAAGATGTGCGAAATAGTATAGTTATATAATAATGCTAATGGTATGGTACTTGCGATAAAGGCACAAATAAAAATTATAACATCTTCGCGCAACTCCAATGAGACTATATCTATGTTTTTATATCCAACGGCCTTTAATAAGCCATAGCGTTTTAGACGATAAATACTCTTCTTTTTTATAAAATTAAAGATTATCGTAAAAGAGATAATGAGTACTATTGATATTATAAATACCGTAGTAATAATGAATAAATTTATATTGCCATTGTTTTGCTTTTTAACGTACGTAGATAACCCCTTTTTAGCCATTTGACTTCTAAAATTTTTAACATCGGTAATATTATTTAATCTTACTATTTCTTCATATGATTGTTCCGATTGAAGAAGGCTTTCATATGTGCTTTTTGATATATAACAGGTGTTTAAAGATGACATATTATCTCTTGTATTATATACTCCCAATAAATTTAGGGAAAAATCTTCAAATTGTAAGTCTTTGGGACGAATATATTTTACACTATTTTCGTTTGAATATATCATAAAATTCTTCGAACAGATAGCTTCGTTTTGAGATAATTCTTTATTTGTATTTATTTCAGAAGGTTCTAACAAAGGTTTTAATTTAACTGATACATCCGAGTAATTTTTTAGAGCAAACTCCATTTCGTCATATCTTTTATCTACATGAAAAGAAATAGAATCAAAATTATCTAAAAAACTAAAGTCATATGGTAAAGGAATGTTATCATCTTCTTTTTTTGATACTTCGACGGTTCTAAATGAAACATCATTAGAATAGGAAAGTATTTTATAAGTTATAGAAAAATATAATGTGAACATTAAGATAAGAATAACTAAAATAATAAAGAAATTAATCATAAAAAAGAGAATATTGCGATTTTCAAATAAATGTGATTTAATTAGTATCTTTCTACCCTTGCTATCCATTGATATTTTCCTCTAATTTTCCCTTATTAATGTTTATGACAACATCAGCATAATCTAAGACAGCATTGCTATGCGATACTACTATTACACATTTTCCCTCTTGAGCTAACTTCTTTAAGCTTTCAAAAACAAATTTTTCATTTTCTTCATCAAGATTCCCGGTTGGTTCATCAGCTAATATGATGGATGGATTATTAGCTAGAGCACGAGCTATGGCTACCCTTTGTTGCTCGCCCCCTGATAGTTCTTTAGGATAATGATTAATGCGATTTTCTAAAGCAAAATCATTTAACAATTTCTTTGCTAATTCTTCGCGATCGCTTGGTTTTATATTCTTGTTTATCAACATTGGAAGCATAACATTTTCGTAAGCTTTTAGATGTTCATCAAGATAAAAATCTTGAAAGACAAAGCCAATATATTTCATGCGTTTATCAGCTAGTTCATCTTGCGTCATTTCTAAAACTTCTGTACCATCCAAAAATAATGATCCAGATGTACAAGAATGAATGAGCCCTATAATGTTAATAAGGCTTGTTTTGCCCGATCCTGAATGCCCCATGATTGCATAAAATTTGCCAGAAGAAAAAGTATAGTTAATATCATTTAAAGCTATAATCTTTTCGTCTTTTTTAGTATACTCCTTGGTTATATTTTTTAATTCAATTACAACATCTTTCATATAAGCCCTCTTTATAATATGATTATATCAAAATAATATATTGATGGATATATTATTTTGATATAATCTAAGTTTTTTACAAAAAAATGGAATTTTTAGACAATAAGAATATCTAGTTTAAAACTAATCTTTATAAAAAGTCAAAAAAAATCTCTACTATAGTTACCAGTAAAGATTTATCAACTAAATTTATTTTTCATAATAATTAACAGTATTATTTTTTTCTAATTCATTGAGTTTTTTGACATTGTTACTCCATAAACTAGACATCACAATTAATACTAGAAAAAATAAAATCACCCCTTTATATTCTTTTAGAATTCTTTGCATATCTATCACTCCTTTCTGTAATTATAATTTATCACGAACAATTGTATGTGTCAATGTAACAATTTATAAATTTACATAATTTCAAAAACTTAAACATTTGTTTGACATATCATCTATTTTTTGCTATTATTTTAATAGGAGGATGGAACATGAAAAATGATTTAACAAAAAAACAAGAGGAGACTCTTGTCTTCATAAAAAAATATATGGTATCGCATGGATACCCACCTTCAGTAAGGGAGATTTGTGCGGGAATGGGTTTATCTAGTCCAGCTACTGCGCATACGCATCTTAAGGAACTAGAGAACAAGGGATTTATTCGCAAACAAAATTCTAAATTTAGAACTATTGAATTATTAGTCGATAATGAATTTGATTTAAAGGAAGAAAAAGAAGATGTCGTTTCTGTTCCATTGCTTGGTAAAGTAGCCTGTGGTAATCCTATCGAAGCTATAGAAAATCCCAATGAATTTTTTTCTTTACCTGCTAGCTTAGTTCCAGCAAAAGAATCGATATTCACCCTTTTATGTTCAGGAGATTCTATGATTAATGCAGGAATATTTGATAAAGACATCGTCATAGTTCAAAAGCAAAGTGTTGCACGCAATGGTCAAATAGTTGTCGCTATGACTGATGAAGGTGAAGTTACACTTAAAAGATTTTATAAAGAGGATGGACATATTCGCTTACAACCAGAGAATGACGAATTATCCCCTATCATCGTACAAAACTGTACTATATTAGGTATTGCAATTGGTCTATATAGAAAAATAAAATAGAAAGTTAAAACTTTCTATTTTTTATATTTTGCTTCATCAATTTCTTGCGGTCTTCATCATAGGAAATATAATGTTTTTCAACCTCATCCGGAATCCTTATGCCAAAATCACCCTTTATACGCTCCAAGGTATCTTTCATATTAAACGCTAATATCTTCTCAATACTAATATCAAAGCATTGATCATGCTTTTTTAATTTATTGATTAATTTGCCATCAACTGGATAATTCATTATAAACGAATCAACGATGAATTCATCTTCAGAATGCATAAAAGAAAGCTCATAATCAAACAGAGGTCCTAAATGCATTAGACCATTTTCTTGATAACATAAAACATTTAATACACGATCTCCCTGATTAGCATAAAAATTGCGCATTATATAATCGGTATATTGTTGTTTATATTCCTTAGCATGCTCCTTTTTGGCGCGCAAAAGAATAGCTTGTTCAATAAATCTTTTTTCTTTTTCTGGCAAATTATGATAGTAGACATAATCGATATTTTCTTTTCTAAAATTCTTACTGAATAGCCCTATAATATTATCTCTGTCATAGGCCAGACTATATTCAATAGTATCAAGTCCCATATGCCATGAAAGATAAACACCTAGTATTTCATTTAAAATAATTACAACAAATTGGCGTCTTTTTAGGTAATATTGTTCTTTTTGATCATCTTCATACCAATCGCCATTTCTTCCATGCAAACTATCAGGCAAATAAAATGGTAAATCATTGTAGGATATTTTTTTCATAGAATTTACGTCTATGTATTTAGTATCAGTTGTTAGTAATATTCGAGGATCTCTAAACATTACTGGAGTTTCCATAATATTCCCCCTAACTTTTGGGTATTATATCACGGAAACAAAAAAAGACAAAATTTGTCTTTTTAATTTTCTAATAAATGTGTTGCACAAATAGCATTCTCGCCATCCACAACCTTTTTGACATCTTCAACTTCACGAATAATGCTAGATTCAAAAATTTCCTCTATATCGTCATGAATAGCTTTTTTAGTACTGAAACTAAAGCGATAGTAATTACCCGTCTTTAAAGAAGGCATGATATCTTTTTTTACTTTAACGGTAGCTACGTTATCTACCTGATACTCTTTTAGAGTTATAAATACATATTCTTCATCATCACTTTCTGTTACCAATAATAGAGTATAATTTTTTACAAAATTACATTGTCCCAGTTCTTCCTCTTTGGGCACTTTACTAGTAATACCATTCTTTTTATCAGTTTTAGTATCCTTTTGTTCACCAATTACAAATAAATATCCCATGAATATTATAAGTAAGAAGGCTACAAAGAAGATAAATATCATATTTTGTCTTTGCATAGTTCTCCACCTCACAATTAAATTATATCACGAATGCATATAAAAAGATAACTAAAAATAGTTATCTATATAACATGTAGAATAAAAAGCCAATTAAAATAGTAGTAACAATAATACCATTTACTGTATCGCTCTTTTCGCTCTTGCCCTTAACACCAACAATCATGCCTGTAAATAATCCGCCGATTAGTCCGCCAACGTGAGCAAAATTATCAACACCTGGTATCATAAAACCGATGAATAAGTTAAGTAGAATAATTGGCGCTATTTGAGAAGTCATAACACTTCCTAAATATAAGCGATAGTGATAGCCAAAGTATAGCATTGCTCCCATTAGACCAAATATAGCACCACTGGCTCCTATAGATGCCACGCCTGAACCATGTAGGACAGCACTAAATAATGACGCAACAAGGATACTTACAAAATAGACAATGCTAAATTTACACTTGCCTAAGACCGTTTCCAGTTGTGTACCAATTATATAAAGTGAATACATATTGCAAAATAAATGGATGGCACCATTATGGAAGAATGCCGAAGTTATAATTCTCCACCATTCCCCTGCTCTTACGGCATCATAGCTCATAGAAAAGGCATTAATATCCAAAATATTAATAAGAGATAATAGATAGATTATAACATTAAATACGATTAATGCATATGTAACAACTAATGGTTTTTTCATAAAAGTCCTCTCATATAATTTATTTTTTTCTTCAGTTTTACTATTGATATCATTGGTAACATTTATAAAAAAATCCATATCATCATGGGCATCAATAACATCATTTTTTATCTCACTAAAAACATCTTGTAATTTCTCATTTTCTTCAAGTTCTTTAATATTCTTTATGGAACATACATCAATGTCTTTTTCCTTACTTGCAACACTTACACCATCATTGACATTAAGAAGTATACTCAAGGTATTACATTTCAAAGAGAGAGTCTTTTTCTTTATCTGTTTAACAACTGTCTTTGCCTTAAATATATCAAAATCTAATTGTTCACTATTATGAATATAATTGCTATTAATTCTTATTACCCCATACTTTTTATCGACATTTTCAAGCCATATTTCATTGTCTAAACCGGCGACGATAATGGGTTGATAGTTTTCTTTAGTTACAAGGTAATGCACTAGACGCATCGTAATTTCATCAATACTAGTCATATTTAAACTACTCATATCGATTCTCCTTCTCAAAATATTTTATAACAAATTGGCAATTAAGTAAATACATTATTTTTTTTCTAAAGAATCAATAAATTCTTTAAAGTATTTGGGAACATCTACTTCAAAGTGCATTGGTTCATTCGTTGTTGGATGAATAAAATCAATACTGGCTGAATGTAAAAATTGTCCAAATTCACTGCAATTATCATTGGTATAGACAGGATCATTGTAAATGGGATAGCCAATATAATCCATATGTACTCTTATTTGATGTGTTCTTCCTGTCTCTAAGGAAAGTCTTACTAATGTATAATTTTTATATCTTTCAATAACTCTTAGATGCGTGATGGCATTCTTGGAATTTATGCTTGTTACGGCCATGCGCTTACGGTTAACTTTATCTCTTCCAATGGGAGCATCTATCGTGGCCGTATCGCTTAAGAATTCCCCCTTTAAAAGAGCAATATATTCTCTTTTTATCTCATGCCTTGATAATCTATCTGCAAGGATATTATGTGCTTTATTATTTTTAGCAACAATCATAAGACCAGATGTATCTTTATCAATTCTATGAACAATACCTGGGCGTATTTCTCCATTAATATCCGATAGATGTGAGGTATGATGAAGCAAGGCATTAACCAAGGTTCCGTGGATATTGCCATTTCCTGGATGTACTACCATTCCACTCTCTTTATTGACAATTATTATGTCATCATCTTCATAAATAATGTCGATATCAATGTCTTCGGGAACAATGTCAATCTCTTCAACGAATCCCTCTTCTACAGTAATTATATCGCCTATTTTAACATTATAATTTGCTTTTACTTTATTGCCATTTACCAATATAAAGCTGTTTTCTATCATCTTAGCTATAGTACTTCTAGATTCACTTAAATAATCTACTAAAAATTTATCTATTCTTGTCAAGTTTTCTTTTACTTCTATTTCCATTTTTCAAATCCCCTTTAACAGTTGATATTAATATTAATAAAACACCTATTACAATGGCCATATCGGCAATATTGAATACGGGAAATTCATAACCAAAAATACGAATATCTATGAAGTCTCTTACCATTCCATAAAATACTCGATCACATAAATTTCCCAATATACCACCTAGTAATAATCCAAAAGCGGTATTATTCAAGTTATTATCTTCATAGGAATACATCATATTAAAAACGAGAACTAACATAATAATTGATATTAAAATCAACATATATCCGTGTCCCTCTAATATCGACCAAGCTGCTCCTGTATTCTGATAATATGTAAGCCTAAAAAAGTTATCAATAATACTTATATTAACGTTATTTAATTGCACTATTGATTTTAGTATTTGATCAACTACAAAAATAATTATGGCCAGTATCGTTTTCTTTTTATTCATGTCAACACCCAACTTAATTATATCTTATTTATGGCAAATCTACAAGGATTACATCCTCTCCTATTTTAACTATTTGATTTAATTTTATACTTGTTTCATTATTATAAATATTGAGTTTTTTTAATAATTTCTTTGGTTCAACGACGAAATAGTTTATTACACCGTTTTCTAAGATGTCCATATCGATTATTCTACCTATATATCTTCCATCTCTTTGATTGATTACTTCCTTCATTTGTAAATCACTTATACGCATAAAAACACCCATTAAATTATATGAAGTATCTCAATAATTAAATCAAAGAAAAAAGTGTATTGCTACACTTTATCTTAATTTTTTTACTTTGTTGTTGGCCTTTTTCGTCATATGATTAATAATTTCCTTTTGACCGATTTTTAAAACTTTACTTAATTCTGATAGGAACAAGTTCTTTTCTTCTTCGGTAATTTTGTGGTATTCTTTACCATAGGTACTATGAACAAGCCCCGTATTCATGTCATAGCGAAGATCAATTTTATCTTCACCTGAGTGACATTCTTTAAAGCCATATAGACGTATTTCATCGTAATCTTCAGTAACAGTATGATCAACGTTCATGAAATAGCCCTCTCTTGGGTTATAGCATATGTCGTATTGTAAAAATTCTCCCTCTTCTTCATCGCGACAATATCGGGCATGCAAATTACCTGTGTCAATATCCATATTAGCAACATTCCAATCTCTATAATTGATATCCATCTTTATTCTACCAATAAAGTCTTGAGGATCACTTACTTCAATATAGGAGTTTATGTAAGGATTTACAGTTTCATCAAACTGTCTTACTAAAGATGCTATTTCTCCATTTTCATTATTATCGGAGATATTACGATCTTCCTTCCATTTTTCAGTCGTATAGGAAAGATTAGCATCTTCAAGTAATTTTCTATAAACTGATGCCAGTAATTCTCTTTGCTCGCGATAAAATGCCTTTCGCGATTCTTCCATGTATGTACGAACTTCGTGGAAATACTTTAATTCAGATAATAAATAGACTAGTCCTTCTATGGAATCAATATGGTAAGATTCGACATAAGCATTACCCATCTCATCTTTTGGATAGCAATTCTTATCGGCGACTTTGCCATATCCGTAATCTCCATGAATTCGCACGTCATCGCGATAATCCGGATATTTCTTAGATAGTATTCTTGCTACTTCATAAGGTACCATACCTCTAACTACGGCATAATACGTACCACCAAAGAAAATATCAATATCTCCCCATGAATATACGTCCTTTGGTTTTCCATTGATACTTTTTGTACTTTTGGTTATCGAATGGATATTAAAAACGTCTAAAACTTTTTTGAATTCTATTAAATTCATCAACCTTCACCTCTTAAAAACTTATTATAACATCTATTATAAAAAAATAAATATAAAATTAACAAAAAAAGCAACACTTGGTTGCTTTCATTATTTTATCTCTTTTCCACAATTGCTGCAGAATTTTCCAGTAACAGATGCCCCACATTCGCTGCAGAATTTAGCAGTAGTGTTTACTCCTAAGTCAACATTTCCTGGAGCAGCTTGATTATTCATTGGGTTTTCTACAGCATTAGTTCCATCAGTTGGCGTCATATTTTGAGCCATTCCCATAGCATTTCCACCAATTGTCTGTCCCATGTTCATACCCATGAATCCCATCATTGCACCATTATCATTTCCTGCGGCTGTCTTCATAGCATCGGCTGTTGCTGCTGCCATCAAGCCACTTGGATTAGATGAATATAAATCGCCACGACGTTTTTCACGTGATAACTCAGCATCAACTTCACGAATAATCTTCTTTGATTCTTCTGAGGCATTGATGTTAAGTGCAACATCTTGAATTTCCAATCCATATTGATTATGCCATGATTCATCTAATAATGTATTCATAGCAGTTACAACATCATTTTTATAACTTTGAACAGTATTAAACGAAATATTATTCTTGGTCATTAAATTGCTTATGCAAGTAGAAACATTGCTAGCAAATTGCATTTTTAATTGTCCACCAACTACTTCATCAACAGTTACAGTATCCTTTGGATTAGCACCTATTAGGTTGCTTACTAAAATTGTTGGGTCAACAACTTTAAAAGAATATTCACCATAGAAATTGATTTCTACTGAACCATAAACTGGATCAAAAACATTTTCTGTATTACTAGAGCCAAATTTGTTACCAGTTATATTTAGTAAATTTACATAATAAACTCTTTGGTCACGAGCAGGTTGTCCACCATAAGTAATACGATTTCCTATTTTCTTTATTGAATCTCCTATTCCCTTAAAGAAACCACCTTCAAATACACTTGGTTCACTTGAGGTATCCCAAATAAACTCTCCTGGTTCAGCACTAAACTCCTTAATTGCACCATTGTCAATAATCATCATTGCATATCCCGCAGGAACGACAATTTTACTTCCATTACTTATGATGCCTTCAGTAGCATTTTTGTTACCACTTCCATGGTTAACGTCTCCTTTAACTACTAAGACACTAGAATCAGTTGTTGGACAAGTGACATACTCTTTAAATTGATCGCCAACAACAGCTCCTGCTGCATCCAATGTAGCTTTGATTAATCCCATAATTTCACTTCTTTCATAATATAATTCTTAATTTAATTATATCATACATTATTAGATTTAATAATCTATTTTATCAATTTCTTTACATTGCTAATGGCATTTTTTTCAATACGCGATATTTGAGCTTGACTTACACCTAACTCGGATGCAAGTTCCATCTGAGTTTTACCAACTATATAGCGATCAATCAAAATATTTTTCTCCCTCTCTTTTATACGCGATAAGGCCTTATTTAAAGATATTAAGGTATCTTTATCAACTCCATCTTTTTGATCAGCTAGTTGATCTAGTAGATAGATTGTGTCTCCGCCATCATTATAGATAGGTTCATAAATGCTTACGGGATCTATGCAGGAATCATAGGCCTCTTTAAGTTCGTATTCGGATATATCTAGACTCTTGGTTATTTCCTCTATTGTTGGTTCGATGCCATAAATTCCCTGATATTCATCTTTAAATTTCATTATTTGATAGGCGCGATCCCTAATGCTTCGCGTAACTCTTAGAGTATTAGAATCTCTAATATATCTTTTGATTTCTCCCAATATTAGAGGTACAGCATAAGTAGAAAACATAACGCCTACAGATGTATCAAAATTATCAACAGCTTTAATTAAACCAACACATCCAACCTGGAATAAATCATTCATGTCGTTTTTGCCATTATTATACCCTTTGATGATAGATAAAACGAGTTTTAGGTTGCCATTAACTAGCTCCTCTTTTGCTCTTTCATCTCCATCATTAAATCTCTTAAATAATTCATCCATCTCATTTTTTTTTAATACTTTTAAATTGTTCGTATCAATACCATTAATGTCAACTTTATATTTATTCAAAATAAAACTCCTTTCACCTTTATATTGGTGAGTATTACAAAATTTTATTCAATATTGCAAAAATGCCAAATAATTGTTAACATTTTATAGAGGTGATACGCGATGAATGAACAGGAATTAATTAACTACTACAATAAATTTAATGAGGATAAAAGATTAAAGACGAGACATGGATATGTCGAATTTTATACGACGATGAAATATATAAATGAATATTTAAAAAATTATGATAATCCTAAAATAATGGATATTGGTGCTGGAACTGGGGCTTATTCTATTCCCCTAGCAGAAAAATACGATGTGACAGCAGTGGAACTGGTCAAGCATAATCTGCGCGTTATCGAAAAAAATTCAGAAAAAGTTCATGCGTTTCAAGGCAATGCGTTGGATTTAAGCAAATTCCCCGATGAATATGCTGATGTTACACTTCTTTTTGGTCCAATGTACCATCTCATAAGTATGGATGAAAAATTGGCAGCTTTAAAGGAAGCAAAGAGAATAACTAAAAAAGATGGCATAATTTTTGTTGCCTATATCATGGATGATTATCGCCTTATTACTCATGGCTTTAAAGAAAAGAATATCAAAGAATCAAAGATGCAAGGATTATTAAGTGATGATTATCACATCGTTCCTAAAAGTAATGATCTATATAGTTCCTTGCGTTTAAATGAAATAGATGAATTAAATAGACTGGCAAATCTTAAGAGAATTAAAATTATAACTCCCGATGGTCCAAGCAACTATATTCGCCCCTATTTAAATAAATTAGATGATGATGAATTTGCACTTTTTATGGAATATCATTTGAAAAATTGTGAAAGATTAGATTTAATGGGTGCCGCCGCTCATACTCTCGATATTCTAAAAAAATAATTATAATAAAATGGAGAAATAGACAAATAATAATACTAAGGTGATTTACGTGTATTATTTAAATAATTTTCTCTTTTTTTCTGTTTTAGGTTACCTTTTTGAAACGGCCATATTCGCCCTTTTGCACCTCCATAACCACAGTGGATTTATGTATCTTTTATGGACCCCATTTTATGGAACAGGCGTAATAATAACGATTCTTATTCATGAGTTAATGGAAAAATTTAATTTGACCAAAAAGAAAAAGTATATTATTTTATTTATAATATACTTTATTACGTTTACGTGTCTAGAAGAATTAGGTGGTTTATGCCTAGAATATCTACATGGCTATTACCTATGGGATTATGATATTGTTCCCCTACATATGGGAAAATATGTATCCGTTCCAACTTCCCTTTTATGGGCGACTTTTGCACTTATTTATCTCAACTTCATAAAAGATTATACCGATAAACTTATCAAAAGAATACCAAAATTTTTGACTTATTTATTAACAGTATTATTTATCATTGATTTACTAGCTACTCTTATAAGATTATTAGAAATTAAGGGTATGTGAGTAAAACATCTTTTTTTGCATCTTTTAAAGTAAATTCGTTGTTCAAAAAAATATATACATTCAGTAAAAAAACACCTTAAGTGTTTTTTTACTATCCATTATAAGATTCGAAATTGCCAGTAATACTGGATTCTTTCGTCAAATTCTTCCATGTCACTTGATGCTTTAAAGCGGTATCATACGTCCAATAATTAGCATAAACCTTTTTCGTTTGCTTAATTGTCTCTTCACTTTCAGCTATCGTTGACCAAATAAGAAGTTTCTTGACTTTAGTTTTTGTGTTTATTACAGGCTTATTAACTGATAAATTCGTAGCATAAGTCTTTGTATAAAAATCTATACCAAAACTTGCCGTACCAGAAAGAGAATCATTATATTCTAATGTTTGACCTATATATGCTAAACCTTGGGCATTCACTAGAGCAATAAGCCCAAAACAAGAAACAACTACTAAGAATATTGATAATACTTTAGACTTCATTTTTTTCACCTCCTACATTATATGGTTTTATATTAAACAGTAGAATAAGAACTATTGAAAGAATAGTTGTTACCACCACTAGTTTAATCAATAATAAAGCGTCTAACATGTGAAGATTATAATCTAATATTTTATTTATAATAATTATGGAAATATTTGATAGTAAGAAAGCTAAAATATAAGATGTTAAACTTAGAATAATAAAATTAATTATGATGTCTTGTTTTACATTTATCTTTTTATATCCTAAAAAACGTTTCATATTAATGCTTTCAGTTTGATCTACGATGCTGTTTTTCACAACTATGGCAAATATTACGATAAAGATACATATTAAAGCCTTACTGACTATATTAAAAGTATCTATCAAATTTCTAAAATTATAGACAGTCCTAGAATCTTCCCCCAAATATAACTCTTCATATGATACAACATAATCAATATTAGTTTCCCTCTTATAAAAATCATTTGTCATTTTAAGAGCTGTAAAGAAGTTACTAAATTTTATCTTTTTAACATACAACGTCTGTTTTTTTAATAATTCATCAAATAATTCTTTAGATATTTTTATTCCTCTAAATGAACCCTTTTCAATATTTTTTATCTTTAAAATAATTAACTCATCATTTAAATATAAAGATATTTTATTGTCAACAATTTTTTTAATTTCTTCATCATTATGTGGAATTATGCTTTCATAGACTATGACTTCATCTTTTTCTAATTCTTCATCATAATCAAACACTGAAATACTGTCGTATCCTCCGGGTAATAATTCATCCCAATATAATAGATGTTCAGTTTCATTATTTATATCATCTTCAGCATCCGGAATGGGAACGATAAAATTATCATTAAAATTTGGTTTAAAAACTATCCCATCTTGTAAAGAAACAATATCACTATATTTTTTTATTTCTTCAGTATAATCATTACGACTGACAATATAAACATAACCATTTTTATAAAACATATTATTAATCACTTCATTATAATAATTATAAAAAGAGAAAAACAACAAAATAACTATTATAATAATTGTCAAGATAATTGTATAAATATAGAAAGTTTTTCTTCTCAATAAACTCAGTATATTTGTCATATTTTTTCTCCTATCAAACTAATAATATTTTTATTTATTTTTATGCTTATAACAATAGCCGAGGAAATAAGATTAACAATAATAATAACAGTATATGCTATTAAATAACTTGCAATATCCAAATTTGCCGAATAACCTATGTAACTTAGATTATCTAAAAAAGTCATTTTAAGAGCAATAAATATTATGATTGATAATAATGAACCAATTAATAGTGAAACAAAAGCACTGACAAAATTTTCAATTATATAAGATAATCTAATAGTTCTTTTTTTATATCCCAAAGCTCTTAAAAGACCAATATTATATGATTCAAGTTCTATTTTCTTATGAGTATAAAAAGCCGTAATGGTAACCAAACTAACCATTGTTAAGATAGTAATAAATAAAAGAATCATATTAATAGATGATACCTGTTCTTCATCTATTTGTGTTTGATTATCATCAATTCTAAAGCCCATCTTTTTAATTTCTTCCATAGTTTTATCTACATTTTTTACTTCATCAACAATGACATACCAGTAATACGAATTTCTATTTACTTCTTTTGCCACCTTTTTATCTAATAATTTCTTAATATCATTAAAAGCAATGTAACAAACATTGTTTGGTTGCATCGCTTGCTCAGAATCATAAGTTCCAATTACATTAAATTTTTGTTCAACTTCTTCATCACGAACAATTATGGATCCTTCAAATCTTTTAGTAAAATAATTGACTGTCACATCCTTGCCAACAAATTCGTTACCATTAATTATTTCTTTTTCATTTATTTTTAAATTCAATGCATTACTATCGGGATAAAACCTATTAGGGCAAATCATTATTCCGCTATCAGTGTTTTTTATAACATTTTCTCCAGCAATCTGTCTTAAATACTCATCACTAGTAACCCGCAAATTAATCATTCCATCAACTTTATCATTTTTCAAATCAGAATCAATAGTTATACTACTATAAAATGAATTATACACAAATTCCACATGTTTAATATTTTGAAGTTTTGAAAACCCATAATCTTCTTCAGTACTTTTAGGAGCAATATTTAATGTTCTAAATTCAATATTAGAATTTTCACTAGCATTAATAAAATTTTTTAAGTTTTTATTAAATTGTAAAACAGCAATCAAAACAACCACACAAACTGAAACAACAAATAAATGATAACCATTTTTTTTATTTCTTATCAATTTATAAAATGACGTAATTATATTTTCCTTAAAACTCATATTAATTCCTCTATATTGCCATTTTTTATTTCTAATAAACAATCAGCATATTTTTTTACTTCATTAGAATGACTTACAACAATAACACACTTTCCTTGGTTTGTTAATCTCTTTAAATTTTCAAAAATTATTTTTTCATTCTTTTCATCTAAGTTACCTGTTGGTTCATCAGCTAAAATAATATCAGGGTCATTAGCAAGTGCTCTGGCAATTGATACCCTTTGTTGTTCTCCACCACTTAGTTGTCTAGGAAAATGATTGATTCTCTTCTCTAAACCAACACTCTCAAGTAATGAAATAGCTTTTTCTTTTTTATCTATTTTCTTATTTTTTTTATTCACACGCATTGGCACTATTACATTTTCATAGGCTTTCAAATATGGATCTAAATTATAATCTTGAAATATAAATCCTATCTTATCATTTCTAATCTCAGAACACTTATCATCATTTAACTCACTAACATTCTTATCTCCTATTGTGTATCGCCCAGAATATTTATCATCTAATAAACCTAGTAATTTTATCAATGTTGATTTACCACTTCCTGAGTGTCCCATGATGGCATAAAATTTTCCATATTTAAAACTTATTGTAACGTCTTTCAATACCTCAATAGTTTCTGTCTCTGTTTGGTATTTTTTACTAATGTCTTTTAAGCTTATTGCAATTTCATTTTTATTCATACTCTTCTCCTTTTATTTACAATAACATATGTTTAACATTTTGGGTAGAACGTCTTACGTTCACCTTCAAAAGTAACTCTATTGTTTCTTTCTATTAATAATATAACATATTACCTGGTAAAAAGAATAATACATTTTATGTACACCTTATTTTTCACATATATTTTTTCTAAATATAAACAAAATCTAACATAATATTTAAAAAATAAAGTTCAAAATAATCACACAACACATTTGTTCAAGCAGCCACTGATGTATTCTTAATATTTAGAATTTTTAAGCAAAAAAAAACACTCTAAGTGTTTTTTATAAATTATTAATTCTTCGCATTATTTCATCTTTACCTAAGATGCGCATTATTTCATATAGATCTGGAGTTTGGCTCTTGCTTGTTAGAGAAACTCTTAAAACAGTGGAGATATCGGCAACATTGCCTTTATAGGCATCAGGATTAGCCTTATATTCCTTCATATTGCCAGCATATCCTAGACTTTCAGATAATTCTTTAACTTTATTAAACCAAGTATCTTTATCATCTGATTCATTATAATAATCATTGAAATAAGTATTGCAGATGCTCTTTATCTCATCCATATCTGTTATCTTCATCCATTCATAATTATCTGGATGATACAACTCTTCATACATATACCAAATAGAATTCTTAACATTACTCCAACATGCAAAATCTTTACGTGGTTTGGCTTGTTCTCTTTCAATATTTAATATAGCCTTAGTATACTCGACATCTTTCTTTAAAATGGCATCAAAATCAGTATCGAATTCTTCTGTATATTTAACGAGATTATCAAATACTTCATCTTTATTCATTTTAGAAATAATATTTTTAGAGATATTATCTAATTTTTCTAAATCATATAGAGCTCCTGTCGTACCAATTTTCTTTGGATCAAAAGGGAATTCAAGATATGAGGCATTAGGATTATTATCGCGCCATTCTTCATAATTAGAATTAAGTATTGTCATTAAAGATTCGATAACAGCTTCACTAGGATAACCTTTTTCTATATAATAAGTCATCAATGCTTCAGGATCTTTTCTCTTGCTTATCTTTCTTCTTATATTGCCTTCTTGTTTTAATAAAAGACAGCTATGAATATATTTAGGTTGAGTAAAGCCAAAAGCTTCAAACATTTCCACATGCAATGGAACACTTGGAAGCCATTCTTGTCCTCTTACGACATGTGTCGTTTGCATCAAATGATCGTCAACCACATGGGCAAAATGATAAGTTGGAAGTAAATCATTAGACTTCATAATAACCATATCGTTATTATTCTCAGGAAATTCAATAATTCCCATAACTAAATCATCATATTTTATTCGACGATTAGGATTACCCATACTCTTAAATCTTATGACAAAGGATTCACCATTTTTTATTCTTTCGGCTCTCTCTTCGTTGGATAAATCACGACATTTAGCCCATGCTCCATAGTAACCTGGCATGCACTTTTTAGCTTCTTGTTTTTTGCGCATGATATCTAACTCTTCGGCAGAACAAAAACAAGGATAAGCTCGACCCATACTTATAAGTTCTTTAATAAAAGCATGATATATTTCTTTTCTTTCACTTTGCACATATGGACCATAATTACCGATTATTTTCCCCCTATATTCATACTCATCAGGCTTAAAATCTGCATAATCCAAAACTTCCATAATTTTATCAACAGCACTGTCTACTTCTCTTTTAGTGTCCGTATCTTCATTTCGCAAATAAAAAACTCCATCACTTGATTTGGCTAAAAAATAATCAAGTAAGGCTTGTATCAAGTTGCCAATATGAACAAATCCGGTAGGACTTGGAGCAAATCTTGTTACGTATTGATTATCCGTTAATGCCCTTTTGGGATACTTCTTCTCATAATCGGCAATTGTCTTTTTTATATTGGGGAAAATTAATTCCGCTAATTCTTTATCTGTCATTAAAAACACCTCTTTGCTACTTCATTATATAAAATAATCAAAAAAATAACAACATTATATTGTTATTTTTAGCACTTAATTTAATTGTTTTAAAATATATTCCATACGAATATCTATCTCATCATATTCGATACCTTTTTTGTGACATTTTATCGTCTTCAAATAAGCTTGTCCATTTTTAATTACTCGCGTTATTAAAACATAATTGCCATCTTCTTCAGTTTTCTTTAAATCATAAGATTTGCGATATTCGCTTTCTGTCATCTTCTCAATTACTAAATAGGTATTTTTATCGATAATAGATGTAAATTTCATTATTTTATCATCAGCACCTACTTTAAAATAAAGGGGTTCATATTTTACTGTAACTCCCCATGGAGTTTTATACTCATCTACTTCGATATCTATTTCTTTATCATCGATTGTCAATTTATCCTTTAAGATTTTTTTAGTTGTCGTCCTAATCTTGCTAGTTGTATTTTTATCGCTTGCATTTTTATGTTGAACATTGACAAATATAAGTAACATACTTAATAAAATGATGGCGATAATAACCGTTATGATGTATGTTGTCTTTTCACCTTTTTTATTCTTTTTCATATACTTCACCTATTCTAATCATAACATATTAGACATATAAAAAAAAGAGATTAATTCTCTTTTTCAAACTTTTCTTTTTGCATTTCTAAAAATTTAGAATCATCAAAATAATTAATTCCCATGGCATTTTTTACCCTTTTTAGAACTCGCTCACAGTGATTATTAGCTTTTTTAGTTCCCTCTTCTAAAATTTTATAAACGCTTTCAATATTACTAGCAAGTTCCTTGCGGCGATTTCTTATTGGTTCTAATGTCTCCTGTAAAACATCATTTAAGAATCTTTTAATCTTAACATCACCTAGACCTCCACGACGATAATGATCTTTTAGTTCATCTAAGTTCTGATATTCTTCCAAATACTTTTTAAAATGCTCTGGTTTAGCGAATACTTCTAAGTAGGTAAATACCGTATTCCCCTCAACACGCCCTGGATCTTCGACTTTTAAATGATTAGGATCAGTATACATTCCCATTACTTTGCTCTTTATAACATCTGGTTCATCAGAAAGATAAATGCAGTTATTTAAAGACTTGCTCATCTTCGCTTTTCCATCAGTACCGACAAGGCGGAAGCATGATGAATTATCTGGTAAAACAGCTTCTGGTTCATATAGGGTTTCCCCATAAATATTGTTAAATGATCTAACAATCTCCCTAGTTTGTTCAATCATTGGAAGCTGATCATCGCCAACGGGAACTATGGTTGCATCAAATCCCGTAATATCGGCCGCTTGACTGATTGGATAAGTTAAAAAACCTGTAGGAATTGATGATGAAAAATCGCGCATTTTTAATTCTTCTTTAATTGTGGGATTTCTCTCTAATCGCGCTAAAGTAACTAAGTTCATGTAGTAAAATGTTAATTCACATAAACTGGGAACTTGTGATTGAATAAAGATTGTCACTTTTTTGGGATCTATTCCACATGCCAAATAATCAAGTGCTACTTCTAAGACGTTTTCACGAACACGTCCTGGATTATCATAATTATCGGTTAATGCTTGAGCATCAGCTATTTCAATATAAAAATTATCATAATCTCCTTTATTTTGTAATTCTACTCTTCTTTTTAGAGAACCAACATAATGTCCGATATGTAATCTTCCCGTTGGTCTATCTCCTGTTAATATATTTTTTTCCATAATTTTCTCCTCTTTCTATTATATAATTTTTTTATCTATTTCAGCACCATCGAAAATAAGTTCCTATCATCATAATTAATCTCTCCTATCTAAATAAAAAAGGAAACTCACCCTACAATAGGATAAGTTTCCTTAAGCCACCTAAAATAGATCATATACTATCATATACGTTCTAATGTTAACGGAATAGAAATTTCCGATTTTCCCTACTAATATTTCGGGAAAACTCTCATTGGTCCATTCGATATTGACTAATTATAACTTTCCACCTAACAGTTACTCTCTATAAATATCATCAATATTTACTAATCCAAATCACTGATTTAAAATATATTTAAATACTATCAAAAATATCTTATTTTGTCAAATAGTCTATTTTAAAGTACTTAACTCTTTATAGTGTTTATCAAAGCTTGATAAAAAATCACTTATTTCTGATGGCAATGTCATATAAGATAAGCTTATGCGTATTGTCGTCTCGGCTCTTTTAGAGTCATTATACATATTCATAACTGATTCACTTTTCTTACCCTTAGAACATGCCGTATTAGAAGAAACATAAACTTCATCAGTTTCTAAGGCATGAATGAATGTTTCAGTTTTTATATCCATTAAACTTATATTTAAGATATGAGGAATACAATATTTACTAGAATTAATCTTGATTTTAGGATATTCACTCAAATGGGAAATAATCGTTTCATTATATTTGCGTACGACTTCTTCCTTTTTATTTAAATCTTTTAAGGCTAACCTTAAAGATTTAGAAAATGCAACAATCAAAGGAAGTGGCGGTGTTCCTGGATTTAAATCGCCCTCCTCTGCTCCAAAAAGCAATGGAGTTAATACTAGGTTGCGATTTTTATAAAGTAAACCAATTCCCTTAGGTCCATATATTTTATGACCGCTCATCGTAGCTAAATCAACATCATTGATATTGATATTGACCTTGCCTATGGCCTGCGTCATATCACTATGTAATATACAATTTTCATTATTTTTTCTGATAACTTGACGCACTGTTTTCAAAGGTTGTCTAGCACCCGTTTCAGAATTTACAGCACACACACTTACTAATATAGTGTCCTTTGTTACCTTCTTTTTTAAATCATCAAAGTCAATTACACCTTCGCTTGTTACATTGACATAATCAATAGTGAATCCCAATTTTTCTAAATATTTGGCAATTCCATAAATACTTGGATGTTCCATTTTAGAAATAACTATTCTCTTGCCATATCGACAATAAGTTAAAGAGGCTCCAATAATCGCCATATTGTTGGCTTGTGTTGCACCACTCGTATAGACGAATTCACTCTCTTTGATGTTTAAAAGTTCAGCTACTTGCTTATTGGCACTCTCTAATAACTCATGAGATTTAATTCCCATGCTGTGTAGACTATTGGGATTGCCAAAGTATTCTTCAGTAACTTTATTATAACTATCTAATACCTCTGGTAACACAGGGGTTGTTGCCGAATAATCTAAATAAACCATTATCTCACCTCTTGTTTGTTTTCTTCTTTATATGCTGCTAGTAAACGCTTATGAATACCCGGTTCTACGACATTTATTGAATTAATAGCATATTCAAGACTGCTCTTAAAGTTGCCCTTAAAGAAGTCTCTTTCGGCTTTTTGAAGTCCCGAATCAATTGCTCTATTTAATGTTCGATATCTATTTCCATAGACGATAGCATTTTCGGCCATGGAAGCCGTCTTGACAATCTCTAATGATGTATTATAGACCTTTAAGACTAAATCGCGAGCAGTATCAACACGAGTATTTAAAACTTTAATTGATATTGGCTGTTTTTCTAATTCAATGATTAAATTATGAACAGCTTCATTGGCCTCTTCTAATTCAACATAATAATTTTTAGGAACGATGGGAAGTTTAAAGGTATCCATGTGATGTTTGGCCTGTTTGACAATGGATTTTATCTCATCTAATTGTTCACGAGCTCTAATCTCATCTTCCTTTAGTGAACCTAAACTTCTCAAAGTATAGTCAAGTTTTTCTTCGGCTTTAACTAGTCGAGCATTAATTATTTCCATCTCTTTGCTTAGACGAGAATATGCCGTTTCTTTTTCACGATACTTGATGATTACCTCATCATACATATTTTGGCATTCATTTATTTCATGATTTAATTCACTGATAATTTTTACGTCATCATCAGTCAAATCATAACTATATTTGATATCTTCAATTTTATTGGAAATATTGCTGATAATTTTCTTTAGTTTTTTACATTTGATAATGACACTTCGATAGTAATCGTCAAATAACTTCTTAGCAATCTTTTCCTTGTCAAAATCAGCATATAATTGATCAAAGTAATCCATTATGGTCTTAAGTTCGAAAATTGAATCTTCTAAATTCAAGACATTTAAGCGATCAAAGATATCAGCGACCTTTTTTTCAGCCTCACTTATATTGTGTTCGATTTTCAGATAATCAAGGTTATATCCCTCTTCTTTCATCTTGGTATTTATCTTGGATACTTCTTTAATGCGATTAGGTATTAAACTTTTCCCCATCATTATAATCGATGGAGCTTCTTCGATAACCACTTTTAAATTGCCAATAGTATCATCTAGGGCCTTAACAATCTTACCAACTTCGGAATAGACATTATTTTCCATAGCCATCTCAAAGGCCGAAAATAATTTATCGACATTTTCAAATTGCAATTCTAAAGGAACTTGAATAAGCGAATAATCCTCTTTATTGTTGTTATTGTATTGTAAGAAAATTGTACGATAATCCGTCTTTAATTTTGTTACTATTTCACGATTCTTTTGTTCTGATAACGTTATCTCTTTAATATTTTCTAGAAGTTTTTGACTTCTACTTTTAACCATATAGATTTCAAATTCAATTTTAGCTAAATGGGCATTGGCATCCTTGGCATGACGGTAGCTAAACATATTATCGGCTTCGATTAATCAGTAATATGGGGAACATCTTTTTCCTTTAATTCTTTAAATAATTTTTTCCAATAATTGTATTTATCTTCTAAATCTTTGTTATTTATTAGAGATTCTACTTTATTTAATTCAGATAAAATAGATCCACTTATTATTAGATTTTTATTTCTTTCTAAGTTGGTAAGAGTATTCGTATATTGTTTTTTCATATTTTTCAACGTGAAAAATATTGCTACAACAACGACGATTAAAGTAACAACGGCATAAAATATTGTCAACATCATAATTAATTGCTCACTCATTACTAACGCTCCTTATCATAAATAATTATATCATGTTTCTTAAAAAAAAACACCAAATAATATATAAAAAAGACCTTAATGGTCTTTATAAGTATTTTTTTATTTTTTCTTTTGGCATTTTGGACAAAAATAAGTACCTCTTCCTCCTACGCGAATTTTTTCAATATCACTTCCACATACTAAACATTTTTCATTATCGCGGGATTGGACTTTTAACTCACTTTGATAACTTCCATACACTCCTAAAGAGGAAGTATAACTTCTTATTGTCGTTCCACCCATCTCCGTTGCTTTGGCAATAATTATCTTACTTGCTTCCACCATTTTTTTGGCATCATTTAAAGTAATCTTTTTGCCGATTGTCTCAGGATGAACATTGGCAGCAAACAATACTTCATTGACATAGATATTACCTAAGCCATTGATTATTGATTGATCAAGTAAAAGCGTCTTGATAGGCAAGTTAGAATCTTTAACCATATTATATAAATATTCACCCGTTAAAGCCTTATTATCTGGTTCAATTCCCAACTTTGATATCTCAGGTGTCTTATATATTTCATCGGTTTTTACGATGCGCATACGCCCAAATTTGCGAGTATCATGATATCTTAAAGTATTACCATCATCTAAGTGGAATATGATATGCTCATGTTTTTCTATGGCATCACTTTCGGGTTTTATAAAGTATTTCCCTTCCATTCTTAAATGCGACATGATGGTATATTCACCTAAAGATATGAATAACCATTTACCATAATTGTCGACACTTAAAATGTGTTTACCTACTACGGCCTCTTTAAAATGTTTCAAATCGTCATCGATTATTTTATCGTATATGACGTCTATACCAATTATTTTTTTGCCAACTAATCTTTCATTTAAAGTTCTGGCAACGGTTCTTACTTCTGCTATTTCTGGCATACAATCATTCCCTCCTCAATGCATAATAGACACTTCCTGGACTTTTTTTATCATTAAATGCCTCATCAATCATTAAAAGTGCCTTATCAATTTTTTCCTCATCTTCTAAAACTCCATTTTCCAAGCCATCGATAAAAGATAGAGCGGAAAAATCATACTTATATTCCCTACCTAACCTTTCATATTCATGTGCCATAGGGGAAATAACACAATCCCTGTAGCCGACACCTAAATAATATAAATATTGCAAAGTGGAAATCATGTGTATATTAGACAAAGTGAGCAATTCACTTATCTCTTTAAATGCGGCTATTCGGGCATTTCTATCCATAACTGTCCACTTGTTTTTGCGGATGTATTTTTTTAAAACAGATGGCGGTAAGCTGTCGATATAAGCATACAAATCATAGTACATTTTATCGAGTTCACAATTACCAGTGATTCCCAAACGTTGCATCATTTGCATGCATCTATAAAATATCTCATATATGGCAAACGTATTGGCAATTTTGGCATCATCAGCCTCATCATAATATTCGCGATACATCTCAGGAAAATCAGATATGAAATTTCTTATAGCTCCAACATTAAAAATATTAATGCCATTTTTATAGTAAGAATTTTTTCCAAAAATATTATTTTTTATTTCATAGGGAATGCGATTATCTATCGATGTATCCTGATTAAGGATATCTAAAATATTGGTAATAAACTTTTTATCAGCTAATCTATCAGATAAACGATAATCATCAAATATCTTTAATACTTCTTTTTGTGTTTTCACTTCTAATGGTTGCACTATTATCACCTCAAATTACTATTCTAACTTTTTAATTTATATTAGTCAATTACTTTGTCTCATGTTAATTTAAATGTGAAGTGCAACAAAGTTGCATTGAAAAAGACATATGAGT
>ERZ777305.1551-NODE-1551-length-26019-cov-3.162032_pt1 | contig 26019 bp, 20 predicted proteins | sample MGYA00374965_ERZ777305 | MGnify/ENA primary metagenome ERZ777305 (study PRJEB29328, sample SAMD00013331) | mouse gut metagenome | study: EMG produced TPA metagenomics assembly of the Metagenome analysis of fecal microbiota from mouse which was promoted... | reverse complement strand
GGATATAATAAATGTGATATTATGTATTCAAGGAGATAAGCTTATATATTTTCTTGCGGCACGGTACACACTTTTGTTGTACGTAATCATCAGCAAGAACAGATACGCTGTTTCAGCTGTAAGGTTGCTTATTATACCGCTTATGACAACACTGCTTGCCGCTGTTATGCCATTCGGAGATTTTGCTTTTAAACTGACAGCGATTATTTTCGCTGCTGCTCCCGCTGGTTCAGACATTGCTGTTTACACACAGATATACGGCGGAAATTATAAAGCCGCTGCCGGTGAGGTCGTGCATAGTACACTCCTGCCTGTGATAACTATATTGCTTATCATTCAAATTGCCGAAAATATTCTGCAAAATAATTTTCTATAATATTGCGGCAGTTTTTCACGGCTGACACAGCATATTTTTTCTCGTTTTCCGAAATGCGTACAGAACGGCTCATAGGCATATCCTTAACTGTCCGGAATTCCAAAAAATCGTTGTAAAAGCTGTACCATGTATATTGTGGAACAAAAGCTACGCCCATATTCATTTTAAGCAGTTCACGCATTAAAGAAGGCGAGTCTACATACATAGAAATATTCTGTGTAAAACTTGCATTTTCACAGAAATGCATTACAATATTGTATAGATTGCAGGATTTTCCAAGGCTGATCAATCCACATTTTTCGAGGTCGCTTATTGTAATACGCCTTTTATCCGCAAGAAAGTGATTTTTGGGAAATACCACACCGATAGGCTCTTTCAGCAGAAGGCTATCGCCACTTTCATTGTAATTGGAATAAATTCTCAGATCCCATTCGGTACAGCTGCTTTGAAAAATATGCGGCATAATATTTTGAAAGTTTTCACGAATATTACCGACAATTTCAGGAATTAGCAGTGAGGCTGATTCTACGGCTATATTAACGTCCTGCTGAACGTTGCCTTTATATTCGTTCAGTTCAAGCTCTGCGTTTTGCAGAGAGGTGAGCACTTCATTGCAGTATTTCAGAAATATTTTTCCTGCACCGTTGAGGGCTATTCGTTTCCCCGTTCGGTCGAAAAGCGGAGTTCCAAGTTCTTCTTCAAGCCGCTTTAAGGTTTGACTAAGAGATGGTTGAGCAATATAAAGCTGTTCGGCCGCTTTTGAAATATTTTCTGTTTCGGCAATCACTTTGAAGTATTTTATTTGTAAAAGTTCCATAATAAGAGCCTGCCTGCAAATAGTTTTTAAGCTATATTATTAAACAATTATATCATAAACCTATAAAAAATCAATAATCGGAGGTAGATTAAATGAATGACAAGGAAATGAAAATACAGCATTACCGCGATGAAAACAAAACCGTCAGACACGGACAGACCGTTTTTACAGGTTCGTCACTTATGGAGATGTTCCCAATAAACAAGCTGTTGGCAGAACATAACGACAGCACGGTAATTTACAACCGAGGAATAGGCGGTTTTGTATCATGTGAATTGCTGGAGATGATTGATGTGTGTGTAACAGATCTGAAACCATCGAAGATATTTATAAATATAGGTACTAACGATCTTAGCAACAGTCGTATTCCAATTTCGGAGCTTATGGAAAACTATGATAAAATAATTTCCGAGATAGAAGAAAAGCTGCCTGAAGCTATGATTTATCTTATGGCATATTATCCCGTAAACTATGAGGCCGCCGCCGAAAATATGAGAGAATGTCTGAAAATACGGAATAATGAAAAGATACGCAATGCTAATACAGAGGTAAAAAAGCTTGCTGAAAAACACGGTCAGCGGTATATTGACATCAACAAAAATCTTATGGACGAGCAAGGCAGGCTCAAAGCTGAATACACCATAGAGGGTTTGCACATAAACGAGGACGGTTACAGAGCTGTTTATAATGATATTATGGGTTATGTAAAAGAACCGATTAGGGTTTAATAAAAGAGAACTTTATATATAAAAATTTATTAATTATTTTTGTGCTTCCAAACAAGTAAAGTATTATCCATGCAAAGTATATATGTGTAAACAGCTTGCAAGCGTGGCTTGCGGTGTGTAGTCTGAAATTGAAGTTCCGAAAAAAGATAACGGAAGGCTGTGCATGCATTGCGGATGTTTCGCAGGATTGCCGTGTAAAGAGAGAAAAACGTCTGTTATCTGTTAATGGATGGAGAGGAAGAAAATGATGAGCCTGGATGGATGTTTCTGCTGAGTAAGCAGAAGCGGGATTTTTGCAGAACGTCTGCCTGCAGATGCGCGGGTAAGAAACCCTTAAGATTTCCGCAGCTGCAGGCAATTTATTGAATTCTTTAAAGCGCGCGTTACTTACGGTGATACGCAAAAGCCGAAAATAGTATTCTGCTCCGGAATGCAATACATTTATTCTTTGTCATGGACAAACGGCTGAAATTTGAAAAACCGCGTATCAGTAAAGTAAACGATATTAACCATTTCGCCGCCCTCATAATTGGCAAGGAGAAAAACCCCTTTTTCCGGCTCATATCTCTGAACAATACGGGCAGCTCCCGAGAGGGTATCGATCTGCGGGAAATCCGTCCGGAAATATTTCTCGTCGAAGCGGCCTTCTTCAACTATGCCGCCGCGGCTGCGGTAAATAAATATGCGTTCGGCTCCATCATTGTATCGGCAATTGCAGATCAGTTCGGTAATGCCATCGTTGTCGAGGTCGACAAGGCAGGCGTCGGGCTGCTCATTGTCGGAGCTGAATGCTTCCGCGACGCACCGGCTGTTGTTCTCTGTACCAGTATAATAGTGCCACAGGAACAGCCAGGGCGACAGCTCCTCCATTTCGATACGAAAGTTATCAAAACCAAGGAAATTGGAGTAATCACCCAAAAAAGGATTTTTCGATTCTATATCGTCCCGGAAGAAAAAGTATTCAGAATCGTTGTCTTCCGGAGCGGCAGGCAGTATGGAATCGATACCGCCCGAACCAGACTGCTGTCCGGAGCCTGCACTGTCAGGAACTGAGGGCAGTCCGGAACCGGTTTCGTCTGAATCAGATAACAGTCCGGAGCCTGTATCGTCGGGAGCGGAGGGCAGTCCAGTACTGTCCGAATCGGATAACTGTTCGAAATCTGTACCATTATCAACCCTGAGAATTCGCTTTAGAAGCGTTTTAAGCCGCTCGGGCGTGTTTTTCTGAGCAGATAATTCATAAAACACACCATCAAATTCGAATGCGGCGAAGTATTTATATTCGGAGCTTTCTGGCAATTTTCTGCGGAACAGGCGTACCGTGGTATCGCCGTACTGCAGAGTTTCCAGAAGTTCGGACGAAGGATCGGATTCTGCAGAGCCGTCAAACAGGCAGAACAAATTTACTGAAGAATCCTCGTACTCTACCGAAACGGAAAGACTCTTCCAGGTGGATGGCTCGGAAACATCGCCGTCCTCCGCATATTTCAACAGGATTTCCGAAATTCTGGTGCCTGGAGGAGCAAGCCTGGCAGCAAGAAGTGTGCCGTCATATATGGAGGTATACTCGGCCAGCTTTTGATTTCCGGAAAATTCGTCTTTGTATGGAACGACTGGCTTTTTAAAATATGCGCGGCAAAGAAAAGCAATGGCAAAGACAGCGCACAGAACGACAGCAAGCCGCAAGGCGGCTGCGGCCGTTCTGCGACTTTTTTCCCTTGGGGTGTTTTGCGGTAATTGATCTGCGGCCTCGATATAAACCGGATCGACCAGCTCCATTTTTTCTAAAAATTCGGTGCCTCTCACAGGATATATCCCTCCTTTTCCAGATATTTCCGAAGCTGTTTTCGGGTGCGGCAGAGTGTGGTTTTTACCTTGCTCTGGGAAAGAGAAAAACGTATGGAAATATCAGTGATGGAATCAAAATACCAGTAGCGACGTAAAAATATATTGCGCTTTTCCTCGCTGAGTGTTCCGAGAAAGCCGTTGACGGCTTCGCTGAAAAGCCTGGATTCAAGCCGGCATTCCGCATTGCTGGGGGAAGGGATGCACTGCTCCATTTCAAAGCTCAGCTCGCAGATCAGCGCGCTGCGTTTCAGGCGGTTTCGACTGCGGCAGCAGTTCAGTGCGATATGCCGAGTGATCCGTGCCAGAAAGGCATAGAGATAGCTGCGGGGTTCATGCGGCGGAATGGAATTCCAGGCCTCCAGATAGGTATCGTTCTCGCATTCCTCGGCGGTCTGCCAATCCGCCGTAATACCGAATGCCAGCGCACGTAACCGGCGTCCGTATTTTTGGACGGTTTCTGTGATTGCTGATTCGTTTCGGAGCAGGTAAAGCTCCACTATTTTTTCACTTTCCAACCTTTTTTCTCCTTTCCCGTGCCCTGGAGACTGCCTTTACAGAAGTCGTTTCGTCTGCGGAAAATCCCGTGCCTGCGGAGTTTCCCCTGCCCTGGAACGCCCGGATGCAGTGCCTGGCCGATGCCCCCGCATCAACGGGATGCATCCTGATAAGCACTGTCCGGGGCGGGACGGTTACAGCCTTTTAAAAAATTTTTAGCAAAGAAAAGAAAAAACGCCGTTCCGCAGTACAGCCGGCAGCAATCCGGTTGGGGAAATGTCTGCCAGGTATCTGCACTGCGGGACGGCGTTCTGCCGGCCGGCTGTTTCGATGAGCCTTTAATATTCCATTGCTTTTTCTTCGCCCCTCATAACGCGGAGGCCGCCCTGTGCGAGCGCGAGCAGCTCGTCCTCGCCCGGATATACGGTAAACGGAGCGATAAAACCGGCGCGCTTCTGCAGTTCGCTCACAACATATTTATCATAAGCGATGCCGCCGGTCACAATAATCTGATCCACGCGGCCCTCCAGCACGCAGGCCATCGAGCCGATATCCTTGGAAATCTGGAGAAGGAAAGCTTCACGCAGGGCGATTGCTTTTTCGTCGCCCTCGTCCACCATTTTTTCCACATTGCGCATGTCGTTTGTACCGAGATATGCGTTGAAGCCGCCGTTTCCGACAAGTTTTCTGTAGATTTCCTTTTCGGTATATTTCCCTGAAAAGCACATTTTAACAAGTGCGCCCGAAGGAACCGCGCCTGCGCGCTCCGGCGAAAATGCGCCATCGCCGTCAAGGGCGTTGAACACGTCGACAACTTTGCCGCCCACATGCGCGCCGACCGAAACTCCGCCGCCCAGATGAACAACGATCAGGCGGAGCGTATCATAAGCGCGTCCGCTTTCCTTTGCATAGCGCTTCGCGACTGCCTTCTGGTTCAGAGCGTGAAAAATGCTGATGCGCGGAAGCTCCGGCACACCGGAATATCTGGCGGCAGGCATCAGCTCGTCTACCACAACCGGATCGACGATGTAGGAAGGAACACCGATCGAATCCGCGATTTCCCTTGCCAGGATGCCGCCGAGATTGGAGGCATGCTCGCCCTGCACGCCCTTGTGCAGATCGTCAAGCAGCGCGTCGCTGACCGCGTAGGTTCCGGATACAATCGGCTTCAGCAGGCCGCCGCGGCCTACAACAACGTTGAGAGAACGGATATCGAACGATTTTTCCTTCAGCAGGGAAATGATGATATTCTTCCGGAAATCCTTCTGGTCTACGATAGAGGCGTATTTTGCGATTTCCTCCGTCGGATGGCGCAGTGTTTCTTCAAACAGCAGGGTCTCATCCTCGAAAACACCGATTTTGGTGGAGGTGGAACCCGGATTGATAATCAGGCTTTTGATGGACATGTTTTTCCTCCTGTGGATACGATCCTTAATTTTTTTGTGATAACGGCCTCCGCGGCCTCCGAAGCGAAATCGGCGGCGAGGTCGATAAGCGTGTCAAAGAAAATCATTTTCCTGTTCCTTTTATTGCCGTGTGCCGCAGGCGGGCCTGCAGCACACAGGATGTAAGCAGAACGTCTTTCAATCTTCCGATTTTTTCTGCAGCTCCTCCGCGACAATGGCGGCGAGAGCGATGGAATTTACCTTGGTCTCAAAGGTGTCGGAGCGGCTTGTCAGGATAACCGGAGCCTTCGTGCCGGTCAGAAGACAGCCGTTTTTGCACTCGGTAAGATGAACGAGCGCCTTGTATACGAGATTGCCTGCGTGAATGTCAGGAAAGAGCAGGACGTCCGCGTCGCCGACAATTTTTCTGTCCTCGGCTGCTTTGTGCTTTGCCGCTTCCGCGTCGATGGCGAGGTCGAGGGAGAGAGGGCCGTCCACGATACAGTTTTTGATCTCGCCCTCCTGGTTGAGGCGGGTCAGCTCCGCAGCGTCAACCGTGGCCTGCATTTTCGGGTTGACTACTTCAACCGCGGCGAGCGGTGCAACCTTCGGGCAGGCGATGCCGCATGCTCTGGCTACCTGCACGGTATGCTCTATAATGGCTATTTTATCCTCCAGAGTCGGGTAAGGGATGAAAGCGACATCCGAGAGGAAAAGCAGATGGTCGATGCCCTTCAGCTCGAATACGGCAACATGGGAGAGCGGCTTGCCGGTGCGAAGCCCGACCTCCTTATCCAGTACGCTTTTCAGAAAGCTTTTCGTGTCGATAAGCCCTTTCATGTACATGTCCGCCTTGCCGCTATGTACAAGACCTACCGCAGTGTGAGCGGCCTCCTGCACATCCTTGACGTCGATAACCTCATAGTCGCTGAGATCCATTTGAATCTCGGCTGCAATTTCCCGGATCTTATCCGCATCGCCTACAAGAATGGCATCCGCAATCCCTTTTTCTCTTGCGGCCTTGACCGCTTCCAGAACAGGCGCGTCCTGTGCAACGGCAACCGAAACCTTCTTCTTGGCGCCGACCTTGGAAATCAGTTCATCAAATCCTTTGCTCATAGTTAGCCTCCATGAATTGTTTTGCGTTAGTGCTTGATCTTTATTTGTTAAAATAATAACACTATCCGGCTGAAATTGCAACGAGAGAATGCGGCGTTTCGGGGTGTTTCATATTTACAGAATTTTAATGCTTTTTTAATTGACTTTCCAGTAGTTTCGTTCCATATTATTTCTATTAGTTTTTCAGGTCCGAGGGCTCTGTTTTCCGGAGAGCGGGCGAACGATGTGTTCTGCCGGGTACATATTCTGCCGCGCCGGAATGGCATTTCCGGTGTGCGGTTTATGTACGGCATCTTTGTCCCGGAAAATACGGAAAGTACCGCGCGTACTTCCGGGAACAGGAACATCTGCCGGCATCTGCGGATGCACGGCAGCTCCGAGGATCTTAAAGTAAGCGGGAGGTGTGGGCATGCTGGAATTAAAGGATATTAGGAAAACCTACCATGTGGGGGATATTGAAACAAAAGCGCTGGACGGCATCAGCGTGGCATTCCGGGAACGGGAATTCGTTGCCATTCTGGGAACGAGCGGTTCGGGAAAAACAACCTGCCTTAACATTATCGGCGGGCTGGATCAGTATGACTCCGGAGATCTCCGGATCAAGGGAAAGAGCACCCGGGATTTCAGGGACAGTGACTGGGATGCGTACCGGAACAATTCGATCGGCTTTGTGTTCCAGAGCTATAATCTGATCGCTCATCTGAGCATTGTCGCAAACGTGGAGCTCGGCATGACTCTCTCCGGGGTATCGCGCGAGGAAAAGCACCGAAAGGCGCTCGAGGCGCTGGAGAAGGTGGGGCTGAAGGAGCATCTTCACAAAAAGCCGAACCAGCTCTCCGGCGGGCAGATGCAGCGCGTGGCCATCGCCCGCGCACTGGCGAATGATCCGGAGATCCTGCTCTGCGACGAGCCGACCGGCGCGCTTGACAGCACAACCAGTATTCAGATTATGGATCTTATCAAAGAAGTTGCGAAGGATAAGCTTGTGATTATGGTAACGCATAATCCGGAGCTTGCAGATCAGTACGCCGACCGTATTATCCGTTTTTCGGACGGGAAAATCATCGACGACAGCCATCCGCACACGGAGCGGCCGAAGGAGGATCAGTTCCGCCTGAAAAAGACCAGCATGAAGCTGCGCACAGCGCTGCATCTGTCGTTCAACAATCTGTACACGAAGAAGGGGAGAACTTTCCTGACCGCGTTTGCTTCCAGCATCGGCATTATCGGCATTGCGGTGATTCTCAGTCTTTCGACCGGCTTTCAGGCCGAGATCAACGATTTCCAGGCGGGCGCAATGGCGGAATTCCCGGTGATCATCAGCCAGGCCACGCAGGAGGTCAATATGGAGGAGTACATGCAGGAATCCGAAATATGGCATGACCGCGTGACGGGCACGGGCGAGTATGCGGATACGAAAGGCGTGCAGCTTGTGGATTCCTCCGCTGCCATAAAGCGGCATACCAACAAGCTGGAGGGAGAATTCGCGGATTATCTGGGAAAGATATCGCCGGATATCTGCGGGAGCATCGGTTATGTACGCATCGCCATTATGAATCTGGTGCGGAAGACGGAGGACGGCTATGTTCCGGTCAGCTTTGCAGGTCCGATGATGTCCGGAAAAATGTCAGGCATGACCTCGACGAGCAGCATGGGGCTTTCCTGCTACCCGGATTCGCTCAGAGGAGAGAGCTACCTGGAAAAGAATTATGAGCTGCTGGCGGGCAGCTATCCGGCGGCCGAAACCGATGTTGTGCTTGTGATCAATACGAGAAACGAGCTGGAAAAATCCATGATTGAGCAGCTCGGATTCCGGCTTGAAGAGGGGCAGACCGAGGTACTGTTCGATGAAATTGTCGGTACATCATTTCGTGTAATTGATAATAATGATTTTTATGTTACAACACAGTACGGTACGTTTCTGCCTGGCACGGATTATGAGGCGATGTACCGTTCGGAGGCGGGCTTTGACGTCAGGATTGCAGGGATAGTACGGGCGAAAAAGGGCACCTCCATGTCGATGCTGGCGGCGGGAATCGCATACAGCGACGCGCTGACCAAGCGGATTATTGATGCCGGCATCAAGTCTGACATTGTGAAGGCGCAGCAGGCCTCCGATATCAATATTATGACGATGCAGGAATTCAACGAGGGCGAGAAGGAGCAGTTTATCGCGCATCTCGGCGGCAGCTCCGTTCCTTACATGGTGCTGCTTTTTCCGAGCAGCTTCGAGGCAAAGGATGCGGTGGTTGCTTATCTGGATGCCTACAATGAGGGAAGGGCGGAGGAAGACGTCGTTACCTACACGGATCTTGCAGGAACGATGTCCAGCATGACAAGCGGTATTATGGACGGCATTACGATTGTACTTGTCGCCTTCGCTGCGATTTCTCTTGTGGTCAGCATGATTATGATCTGCATTATCACTTACACAAGCGTGATCGAGCGGACGAAGGAGATCGGTATTCTGAAGGCGCTCGGAGCGAGGAAAAAAGACATTACGCGCGTGTTTGACGCGGAGACAATGATACTCGGAGTATTCTCGGGACTGCTCGGCGTGTTTATCGCCTGGCTCTGTACTTTCCCGATCAACAGTGTTATCAACCGGTTTGCAGGACTTACGGGGGCATCGCACCTTCAGCTGAAGCACGCTCTGATTCTCGTGATCATCAGCACTGTTCTGACGGTGCTCGGCGGGCATATCCCGGCCAAGATGGCGTCGAAGAAGGATGCGGTCGAGGCTCTGCGCGCGGAGTAGCATGCGGCTGGGGCTCTGCGGACGGAGCGGCAGGGAAACGGTCTGTGCCGGAGCGGTGTTTGTTCCAGATAGAATTGCATTTAACCCTTGACTAATTCTGGAATCCGTTATACGATTATCAAGTCGTATTTTATAATTTCGCAGGGTTTGCAGATGGGCTGCAGCAGACGGCGGGCTTTCATGCCGGTACGGGCTGTCTGCGCGGCAGAATGTGAGGAATAATGGAACGAGTTGCGATAGTGACAGACAGTAACAGCGGCATTACGCAGAAGAAGGGCGGAGAGCTGGGGATTTCCGTTCTTCCGATGCCTTTTACGATTGACGGGGAAACCTTTTATGAGGATATCAGCCTGACCCAGGAGGAGTTCTACGAGCGGCTTGCGGCGGGCGCGGATATCTCGACGTCGCAGCCGACGGCGGGCGATGTGATTGATTTGTGGAAACGGCTGCTGAAGGAATACGATACCGTAGTGCATATTCCGATGTCGAGCGGGCTGAGCGGTTCCTGCGAGACGGCTATCATGCTGGCGGAGGATTTTGACGGCAGAGTGCAGGTGGTGAACAACCAGAGGATTTCCGTGACGATGCGCCAGTCCGTACTGGATGCCGTGGGATTGGCAGAACGGGGAAGGACAGCCGTCGAGATCCGGGAAATCCTGGAGCGGGAGCGGATGGAATCCAGCATCTATATTATGCTGGACACGCTGAAATATCTGAAGAAGGGCGGGCGGATCACGCCGGCGGCCGCAGCGCTCGGCACCATTCTGAATCTGAAGCCGGTGCTGCAGATCCAGGGCGAAAAGCTGGACGCCTTCACCAAGGCGCGGAACATCCGGCAGGGAAAGCGTGCGATGATAGATGCCATGAAGCGCGATATCGAGACCCGTTTTTCGGATGGCAGCGAGCAGCCGGTACATCTTGAGATGGCGTACACCTTTGACCGGGAAGCTGCGGAAAGCTTTAAGGCAGAGGTTGCAGAGCAGTTTCCGGGCTACGATATCCATATCGATCCGCTGTCGCTGAGCGTATCCTGTCACATCGGGCCGGGAGCACTGGCCGTAGCATGCTCGAAGAAGCTGCCGGAATTAAAATAGAATCAGCAATGCTTTATTGGGCTGTGTTTTCCCGGAGGGGAGAGCACAGCCCTTTTATCGTATCTGCAGAAGCGGCGGCCCGTGAACTTATTAAAGGAAGCGGGTGTCCCACGCGACCGTCTTTTGGGGACGTGCCGTGCAGGAATGGAATTAAAAACAGTCCCGCATCGCGATTTTGGTTGACGGGTATTTAACAATATTGTAAAATATTATAGAGATATCTAAAAACGACCAAAGCCCTGCAGAAGGCGGATGCTGTTCATGAGGGTGTGCAGAAGTGGAGGAGGAACCGTATGGATCGATTGATAGCAAGGTACCGGTTCGACGACGAGTCGAGGCCGGGTGCGGATGCAAGCGGACACGGATGGGATGCGAGAGCGCTCGGCAGCAGTGCTCCGCATATTGCAGAGATTGCGGGGAGAAGGGCGGCCGTATTTGCCGGCGGATCGGGAGGAACATCCTATTTTGAGCTTCCGGCGGAGATTTTCCGGGGCATATCCGACGGCGGAGGCATTACGGTAACGGCCTGGGTGAATCCGGGGCACAGCAGGAGTCCCTGGGAGCGGATTTTTGATTTCGGGCGGAGCGAGCATGGGCCGTATCTCTTTCTGACAAGAAATCTGCGGGGTGTCTGCTACTGCGACGGTGATATAGCGGCCGATCCGCTCAGCACCTGTGCGCCGGGGGAGTGGGTTCATATTGCGATGACCGTGAGCGGCACAAAGGGAGGAACGCTCAGCAGCGCCGGGCCGGTCATTTACGAGAACGGCGAGCCCGCGGCGGACGGACAGATCAGCCAGACAGCAAGCGGCACCTACAAAAAGCTGCGTGAGTGGTTTGCTTCCTTTGAGAACGGGGAGAATTATGTGAGAAACTATATCGGTCGGTCTCAGTTCGCGGTTGATGCGGATTTCGCGGGTGCGATTTCGGATTTCCGGATCTATGCAGATGCGCTTGAGGCGGACGAGATTCTGGATATTATGTGCGAATCGCTGGCAGAGGGGGAAATTCTTGCGCCGGCGGCAAAGAGGCTGAATGTTCACCATCATATTCTTATGGAGCCGCTTGCGCTTCCGGACAGCCTGCTCAGAGGAAGGGTGAGCGTGAGCTGGGAATCAGACAGCCCGGAGGTACTTCGCCTGGAAGCTGCGAGCGGCTTTAAGCCGTCCGGGGCAGGGGAAGCCATACCATGCGTTTCGGAGACAGCAGGACTTTTTGCCGTTCCGTGCAGGGTAAATGCGCCGAGTGCCGCAATACTTACGGCGCGGCTTACGCACGGCAGTGCACATACGGAAAAGCAGTTTTCCTTCACAGTGCTGCCGGAGGAAACCGCGCCGTATACGCTGACCATACACGCAGATCAGCCGGTGCTTGATATCAGCGAAACGCTGTACGGGCTTTTTTACGAGGATATCAACAACGCGGCGGACGGCGGCCTCTATGCGGAGCTGGTGCGCAATCGTTCTTTTGAGGCGTTTACCTTCGATACGTATGATTCCCGTTCCGGCGAAAACGGCCGCTCCACCGGGCGAAACCGCACCCCGCTTGACGGCTGGTACGGGGATACGGACAAGCTGTCTGTGCGCAGGGACGGCGGGCTGGCCGGTCTGTTTTCCCGCGCGGATGAGGACGGAAACACCACCTACGTGACGGCTGCGCCCGGGGCTGTAATTACGAACCGGGGCTTTTCGGACGCAAGCGGCAATTTTGCCATGCATTTTGTCAGGGGTGAAAAATACGATTTTACCGTGTGGGCGAAGTCGGAGACCGAGACCGCGTTTTCCGTGCGGCTGCTGGATGCGCAGGGAAAACCAGCAAGCAATTCGCTGCGGGTTTCGGTGAGCGGCGGCTGGAAGAAATACGGATGTGAAGAAGAGGGGAAAAGGCTTGCACTCACGGCAGAACGGGACTGCATGGGGCAGCTGGAGCTTTCCTTTGAGGGAGAGCTTTCCGTGGATATGGTATCTCTGTTCCCGCGCCGTGTGTGGGGAGCGGAAGAGGAACAGACCTCCGCGACGGCGCATGCGAACTACACCGGCAATCCGAATTACCGGCTGCGCCGCGATCTGGTGGAGGCGATGCGGGATCTGCATCCGTCGTTTCTGCGGTTCCCGGGAGGATGTATTTCCGAGGGTTCGTATATATGGGATAATGTGTATGACTGGAAGGATTCTGTGGGACCGGTCGAGGCGCGCCGGGAAAATTACAATGTATGGGGCTATATGATGACGCTCGGCCTCGGCTATATGGAATATTTTCAGCTGGCAGAGGATCTGAATGCCGCGCCGCTTCCCGTTATGGCGTGCGGCGTGCTCTGTCAGGCGCGCTCCGATTATGCCAACCCGGCGGGGGGCGCGCTGCAGGAGAAATACATCCGGAATTTTACCGATCTGATCGACTTTGCCGTCAGCACGGATTTTGAACACAACGAATGGGCGGCGCTGCGCCGGAGTATGGGGCATCCCGCGCCGTTTCAGCTGCATTATCTCGGAGTCGGCAACGAGAACTGGGGCGAGGAGTTTTATGCGAGCTTCGAGGAGTTTTATGAGCGGATCACAGCTTACATGAAAAAGAATTACCCGGGCTATGAGCTGCATATTATCTCGACGGTGGGAGCGCAGGCGGATGATCGGGCGTACCAGAACGGATGGCGTTATCTCAGCGGCAGAATGCCGGGAGGTGCAACCGTTCGCTTTACGGACGGGAGCAGCAGCTTCTCCAGGAATGTCGAGTGGTACCGCTATCAGAAGGATTTTATGGAAACAATCGCCGACGAGCATTATTACCGGTCTAACGAATATCTTCTGGAAAACGCGGATCGCTATAATTACTACATGCGTGCGTACCAGCCGGACGGTGCGGTAAACGATGCCGGAACCAGCAAGGTGTTTGTCGGGGAATATGCGTCCACGGACAAAAATACGCTGGCCGGAGCCGTAGCGGAAGCCGCAGTGATGACGGGTTTTGAGCGGAATTCCGATGTTGTGCGGCTGGCTGCAACCGCGCCGCTGTTCAACAAGGTGCTGACGGATGGCAGCTACCGCTGGACGCCGGATTGTATCTGGTTTGACGACGAGACCGTATGGCGCACGCCGAATTATTATGTGCAGCAGATGTTCGCGGGGAATATCGGGAAAAAGCTGCTGAATACGAGCTTTTCTACCTGGCGGAACGGACAGAAATACTCGCTGGAGCCGTCCGGCGGCGTGGAGCTGCTGACCGGAAATGCAGATATTCTGATAAAGCACCTTTGCGTTTCGGCAAACCGCGGCGGCAGCGTGCTGTTCGAGCATGATTTCGCACAGGGGCTTCCGAAGGAATGCCTTCTCTGGCCGGGAACCCGCACGGAGCAGGAGGAGCAGGGCGTACTGCTGTGCGCGGGAGAGGAGCAGACGGGTCTTTATTTTCCGGGAAGCTTTGCCGACTGCACGGTAACCGCCGTGCTTGAGCGGCGTTCGGGGGAGGACGGATTTACGGTCGGCGTTGGTGCGGACGGCCCGGGTGCAGACGGAAACGCCGTACGATATGTAATCGGACAGGACGGGAAAACGGCGGTCCGGGTGATTAAGGACGGCGTGGAGGGATATATGCTCGGAGACTTTTCGTCGGGCACGGCGGCAGGAAATTTGCGCGCCGCAGTTGACGAAAACGTGCAGAATGGCGTAGAATATAGAATAGAGATAATTTATGGAGGAATATTTGCGAAGCCGGGCGTAAAGTTTGCAGATGAGACGGCCGGCCGGACTTTGCGTTCGGGCGGCTACGCAGCGGAGGGCTACGGCGCTTATCCGCATCTGATCTGTTCCCACCGTGCCGGGGGGCAGAAGAGCTATTCCTTTGATTACAAGCTGGAGGCCTACAACCGGTTCGTATTTCATTCCGTTACGCGCGGGGAAAACCGGATCTATGCGAAGCTGGTGAATGCGGATTCTTATGCCAAGCGTGTGAGGCTGGGGCTTGAAGGCCTGGATACTGCAGCTCAACTGCCGAAGCAGGCAGAATGGATCTGTCTGACTGCTCCGGAGGAGCTTGTAAACGTGCCGAATGTGAATCGGCGCGGCGCGGAAGCCGTGGTTCCGGAAAAGAGACAGCTGGAGATACAGAACGGTGCGGTTTCTGTTGAGCTGCCCGCTTTTTCGGTATCGGTTATAGCAATATAAACGGCGCTGTCTGCCATGGCGGCAGCGCGCTGTCATGGAGGATGGGATGGATTTCAGACCAAAGAAGAAACGGGAAGAACAGAAGCTGACCGGTCTTTATCAAAACTATAACAGAAAAATGTACGCCTGGGCATATCGCATTCTCAAAAACGACGCGGATACGCAGGATGCCGTGCAGAACGCGCTGATTACTCTGGCGGGACAGCTCTCCGATCTCCCGGAGAACGAGGAAAAGCTTGCCGCCTATATTTACATAACGGTGAAAAATGCCGCCATTGATATCTATCGGAAAAACGGCAGGGACAGTAAGCTTCAGGAGAAAATGTCCGAGGAATTTACCGTTTTGTGCGGCAAACCATCCGGCAACCCGGAGGATTACATTATTGCGATGGAAAATGCGGACGAGGTGCTGGATTGTCTGCGGGCGATCAACAAAGATTACTGCGACATTATCATGCTGTATTACTATCAGGGATTCAGCCTGAGGGAGATAGCGCGGCTTTACCGTCTGACAGAGAAAGCGGCCGCCACCAAGCTTTTCCGCGCCCGTTCGGCAGCAGAGCGGGAAATGCGCCGCGTTGCGGAGCGTGAGAGAAAGGGAGAGCAGGGGAGCCGGGGGAAGCGGGCATAACAGGAACGAAAAGCAAAACCCAGCCGTACCCGGAATCCGGCCGCCTGCCAAGAACCGGTAAACTCTTCCTTGTAAAATGCAGAAAATATGGTATAATATCGACAGATATTATACCAGCGCCGATTCGGGTCCGACCGGCGGGAGGACAGCTTCCTTTGCGAATCGTGTGCATCCGCCGGAGGCAAGATGCCCGGAGGGACATTGTATAATTCGGCAGGAACAGCTGAAAATAAAAGAAATGAGGATTGAAATATGGATTTGGTTTCCGTGCGCGAACTGTTTCGCGAGAAAGGTAAGTTTGTCGGGAAAAGAATACAGGTGGGCGGATGGGTACGCAGCAACCGTGATTCCAAAAGCTTCGGATTTATCACGCTGAACGATGGTACGTTTTTTGAGCCGCTGCAGGTTGTGTATTCGGATAAGCTGGAGAATTTCCCGGAGCTGGCAAAAATCAATATCGGTTCGGCTGTTGTTGTGACAGGGCAGCTGGTGGAGACGCCGGAGGCCAAGCAGCCGTTTGAGATTCAGGCGGAGCAGGTGGAGATCGAGGGTGCATCCACACCGGATTATCCGCTCCAGAAAAAGCGGCACACCATGGAATATCTTCGTACCATCACGCATCTGAGACCGCGCACAAACACCTTTCAGGCGGTATTCCGCGTGCGTTCGCTGATCGCTTATGCGATACACCGGTTTTTTCAGGAGCGGGATTTTGTCTATGTCCATACACCGCTGATTACCGGAAGCGACTGCGAAGGCGCGGGCGAAATGTTCCAGGTAACAACGCTCGATCTGAAGGAGCCGCCGAGGAAGCCGGACGGTACCATTGACTTCTCTCAGGATTTCTTCGGAAAGCCGACGAACCTGACGGTGAGCGGGCAGCTCAACGGGGAGGCATACGCGATGGCATTCCGGAACATTTATACGTTCGGACCGACCTTCCGCGCGGAAAATTCCAATACCACGCGCCATGCGGCGGAATTCTGGATGATCGAGCCGGAGATCGCCTTCGCGGATCTGAAGGATGACATGCTGCTTGCGGAGAACATGCTGAAATATATTATCCGCTATGTGCTTGAAAATGCACCGGAGGAGATGAATTTTTTCAACAGCTTTGTGGACAAGGGGCTGCTTGACCGCCTCAACCATGTGCTGAACTCGGAGTTCGGGCATGTGACCTACACCGAGGCTGTCGAACTGCTGCAGAAGAATAATGATAAATTTGACTATAAGGTTTCATGGGGCTGTGATCTTCAGACAGAGCATGAGCGCTATCTGACCGAAGAGATTTTTAAGCGGCCGGTTTTTGTGACCGATTATCCGAAGGAGATCAAGGCATTTTATATGAAGCTGAATCCGGACGGAAAAACGGTGGCGGCGATGGACTGTCTGGTGCCGGGAATCGGTGAGATTATCGGCGGAAGCCAGAGAGAGGACGATCACGGCAAACTGCTTGCCCGCATGAGTGAGCTCGGGCTTCAGACGGAGGATTATGATTTTTATCTGGATCTGAGAAAATACGGCTCTGCGCGCCATGCAGGCTTTGGGCTCGGTTTTGAGCGCTGTGTCATGTATCTGACCGGAATGAGTAATATCCGCGATGTGGTTCCGTTCCCAAGAACCGTCGGCAACTGCGAGCTGTAGGCTGCCGGGCTGCTGTACCGGGAAGTTCGAAATCAGAATCGGAAGCAGGATTTGCATCGTCAAGTCCTGCTTTTGTTCTTGCGGGAGGGAAAAAAAGCAAGCCGCTGTCCTGCTTTCCGCGCTGCGGTGCGATGGGCTGCGGAATTGGGGGCAGTATGGCATCGTGGAAAATGTTCGCCGCGGTTCGGGTGATCCTCTGCGGCAGAGTGCTTCGGCTGAAGCCTGGAGTGCGGTAATCAGAATGCGCGGAGCGAGACAATTCGAATGCGCGGAAACGGAGCGAGGAATGAAAAAGAGCGAGAAGAGGCATATTATACCCCATGACCACGGGCAGGGAACGGAAAAGCTGCTCGAATCCATGCCGTCGGAAAAGGCGTTCGGAGAGGCGGCGGATATCTTTGCGCAGCTGTCCGATGCGACAAGGCTCCGGATTCTGTGGATACTGTGCCACAGCGAGGAATGCGTCAACGATATCGCAGCTGCGGTGGATATGAGCGCGCCTGCGGTTTCGCATCATCTGAGAATTCTGCGGCAGGCGGGTTTTATCCGCAGCCGGAGAGACGGCAAGGAAGTGCTGTACCGCCTGGAAGATACGGCGGCGGCCTGTCTGGTGCATCGAATGGTTGACGGCGTATTTCAGATGAAGTGTCCGAGGCTGGCAATGAATTTCGGGGAGGATCTGTGTCCGCATCCGGCAGACAGTGAGGTCTGTTTTCAGGAGAAAAAAGGCGCGGCGGCGAACGGGAAAGAGCTTTGATTATGCAGAGTATCCGTTTAACCGGAAACGATCTGAGTGGAGGCTGTAACATTGAAGACGGAGGAATGTAAGGGGGAACTGCTGCTTTTAAATTCGGAGAAGCTGAGGCCCCATGCCTTTGAAGGGTGCAGAGAGCTGCAGAGGGTTGTCGTACAGGAAGGGGTAACAGTACTGCCGGATTATCTGTTTGCCGAGTGCAGGAGCCTGGTGGAAGCTGAACTTCCCTCCAGCCTGCGCGAGCTCGGCAGCCATGTATTTTATAACTGCCGCAGCCTTGTTTCTCTTTCGGTTCCGGCGCAGCTAGTGTCCGTCGGCGACGGGGCGTTCAAAAACTGTCCTTTGCTCCGGAACATTACCGTTCGCGGGATGAGAGCGGGGGAGGATCAGTGTGTCCGTAAGATTCTGTTTGATATCGAGCAGGAGACGGAGCTTACGCTGGAATACGATGACGGAACCGCGCGGCTTGTTATGCCGCAGTATGATTACCAGTATGTGGCAAATGAACCGGCGCGCATTTTTTCCGAGGTGAGCTATGGAACCGGGCATTATTACAGAAAATGTGTTAATGCACGCGAACTGCAGTTTGACACCTATGACCGCCTGTTTCCCATGTCGTGCCGTGAAAATTCCGCGCGTACGGTGTCGGAGCAGTGCATGGCGCGCCTTCATTTTCCCTACCGGCTGTCGGGGCAGGCGGCCGATCAGTACAGGAGCTATTTAACCGGGCATTTTGAAGAGACAGCGGGCAGATTGCTTGCCGAGAGCGAGCTGGAGCGCGCGGCCCTGGAAAAGCTGCTCTGGCTTGGAGATTTCGGCGTTCTGACCAGGGAGACGCTGCCGCGTGCGCTGGAGCTTGCGCAGGCGGCAGGCAACGCGGAGGCGGTGGCATGGCTGATGGAATACCGGAGCCGGCATTTTACGGCGGAGAGGAAACGGTTCGAGCTGTAGGCCGGAGGGCCAAACAAGGCTTATGTGCCGCAGGGCGGACAGTATATAAGCTCGAATCAGGCACGCAGGGAATGCCGGAGTGCGGTGCAGAACGGGAAAGATGCAAGCGCACGCAGCCGGGTACAGACGACGGCTCAGCGGAGAAAATCAGGAAGTGCAGAGAAGGGCGGTAAAGGTATTATGCAGGGCCAGAAAAACAGACAGGAGCTGGAGCATATAGGAAAGCGAATTTTAGGCGCGTCAAGGGACGAGCTGTATCTGTCGATGCGCTTTCTGGATTCGGCGTTTGCCTCGCTGCCGTTCGAGATGAATCTGAACACTCGTGTTCTTGCAACGGACGGGGAATTCCTTTATTTTAATCCTGCTTTCCTGATGAAGCAGTACCGCGAAGAGCCTGTGGCAGTCAATCGGGCGTTTCTACACTCAGTGCTCCATTGCGTATTCCGGCATGCGGCGCGTCCGAAAGAGCAGGATGCAGAGCTTTGGGATCTGGCCTGCGATATCGCGGTGGAAGAGCTGATTGACTCCATGGAGGATAAATCGGTACGCCGGCTTGTTTCCGATGAGCGTACCGAGCTGTATGGCAGACTGCACAAAAAACTGAAGGTGCTTTCGGCGGAGGGAATATATCATTGCTTTCGAGAGGAAAGACTTCCTATGGATGAGCAGCTCCGGCTGGAAAAACTGTTTTATGTGGATGATCACAGCTTTTTTGAGGCCCCGAAGCGGGAGACGGAGACGCAGGACAGCAAGGAAGGAGCCGGCGGTCAGAACGAAGCAGGAGACGGAGAACAGAACGGACAGCAAAACGAAAACAGAGAAAATACTGGTTCCGGCGGGCGCACGCGAAACAGGGAGGAGCTGGCGGCGCTGGCCCGCAAATGGAAGCAGATCGGGGAGAGTATGAAAACCAATCTGGAAACCTTCAGTGCGCGGGCCGGACGGCACGCAGGCGGACTGCTGGCGAGCCTGACGGTGGAATATCGTGAAACATACGATTACCCCGATTTTCTTCGGAAATTTACAAGACCGCGGGAGGAACTGCGGCTGTCGGAGGAGGAATTTGATACGGCGTTCTACACCTACGGCCTGAGCCTCTACGGGAATCTTCCGCTGGTGGAACCGCTCGAATACACGGAGGAGAACCGGATCAGCGAGCTGGTCATTGTGATTGACACATCCGGCTCCTGCCAGGCGGACGGTGCAGATGAATTTCTGCGGGACACCTTCGCAGTGCTTAACGACAGCGGACTGTTTGCCCGGAATTACCGGGTGAGGCTGCTGCAGAGCGATGTGAAGGTTCATTCCGATGTGCTGATAACAAGCGCGGCGGAGGCGGACGAGCTGAGGCGCAGCTTCCGGCTGTACGGAGGCGGGGGAACGGACTTCCGGGCCGCTTTCGAATATGTCGCGAAGCAGCGCGAAAATGGCGATATGACAGGAATCCAGGGACTTTTGTATTTTACTGACGGCTACGGAACCTTCCCGGAGGAACGGCCCGATTATGATACGGCCTTTTTGTTCTGGCGCAGCGATTATGAAGATATACCCGTTCCGGCGTGGGCATATCGGCTTCTGCTTAAGAAGCAGCCGAACGGCGGACCGAAATATGGAGGACGGCAATGAATATTAAGCGGGCAAAAACAGAGATAAAAAATACGCTGCGGGCCTATCTGCAGAAAAAGGAGGACGTCAGTTACAGCATTCCCGCAATCCGGCAGCGTCCGATCCTGCTGATCGGGCCGCCGGGCATCGGGAAAACAGCAATTATGGAGCAGGCCGCGGCGGAATGCGGCGTGGGGCTTGTGGCTTATACGATCACGCACCATACGCGCCAGAGCGCGGTGGGTCTGCCGTTTATAGAAAAAAAGGTGTACGGCGGCCGGGAATATGCGGTCACCGAATACACGATGAGCGAGATTATCGCTGCCGTATACGAGAAAATCGAGCAGACCGGAGTGCGGGAAGGAATTTTGTTTATCGACGAAATCAACTGTGTTTCTGAGACGCTTGCACCGACGATGCTGCAGTTTCTTCAGTGCAAAACCTTCGGCAATCAGCGTGTGCCTGAGGGATGGGTGATCGCCGCGGCCGGGAATCCGCCGGAGTACAACCGTTCCGTGCGTGAGTTTGATGTTGTAACGCTGGATCGCGTCAAAAAAATGGACATCGAGGCGGATTACGAGGTCTGGAAGGAGTATGCGTACCGCCGCAGACTGCACAGCGCAGTGATATCCTATCTCGATATCCGGCGCGATGATTTTTATTCGATCCGCGCAACCGTGGAGGGAAAGCAGTTTGTCACGGCGCGCGGCTGGGAGGATTTGTCGGAATTTCTGTATGCGTGCGAGGAACTTGGGATCCCGGTCGATGAGGAGGTTGTAAAGCAATATGTGGCAAATCCGCAGACGGCGAAGAGCTTTGCCGCATATCTTGAGCTGTACCGGAAGTACAGGGCGGATTATGATATAAACGCGGTGCTTTCCGGCAATTACGGAAATTTTGCGGCCGGGAAGCTGAAAAACGCTCCGTTCGACGAGCGCTACAGTGTGCTCTCCCTGCTGCTGGATCGTCTTTCCGCAGAATTCCGTGAGGTGTGGATGGAGGATGCGGTTGTCACGCGGCTGTATGAGCTGCTGAAAAGAGCGAAGGAGGAACTGCTGCGGGAAAATGCTGCTGCGGATGTACCAGCTCTCCTGGAGGAAGTTTTCCGGGCGGAGGAAGCGCGCCGGGAAGGGCAGACGCTCCGTCCGGAGGACAGGGAGGCGTACCGCAGAGCTCTGCAATATTATTCTGACTGGTGCAGGCAAGCGAGAATTGACAGCATTGGCGAACCGCAGGCAGTATTTCAGCGGCTCAGAGAATGCTTTGAGCGGCTGAACGGCCTGCGGGAGGAGCGGGTGAAAACCGCCGGGGAAATGCTCGATCACTGTTTTGGATTTCTGGCAGATACCTTTGGGGAGGGGCAGGAGCTGGTGATTTTCCTGACGGAGCTGTCGCTCAGTTATTATTGTATGGAATTTGTAAATAGTTACGGAAATGCCATATACGAAAAGTATAACAGAGAACTTTTATTCCAGGATCGCAGGAAGAAGCTGCTGAATGAAATTGAGCAGCTGGGAGCGGAGCTGTGAGAAGGGAGAACGGTATTTGTCGCACCGGGCAGACACCGGCGGCAGGAACAGGACTGCGGGCCGTGCAGGGGGCATAATGCCGTGCAGAAGCTATGTGAACGGAAATCATGTGAACGGAAATAAGCTGGAGCAGGGGATGGCGCAGAGGGCCGTCCCTGCATTTCGGTAAACAAAGAAAGGAAAAAACGGGGGACAGCATGCATGAACGGCACAGAAAAGATACCGCAAAACAGGATATTTGATACGCATGCCCATTATGATGACAAGGCGTTTGACGAGGATCGGGAACAGCTGCTCGAAAGCCTTGCAGAAAACGGGATCGGGCCGGTTGTGGATGTCGGCGCAGATCTGGAGAGCACGGCACGGGCGATTGCGCTTGCACAGAAATATCCCTTTGTATACGCGGCCGCGGGAGTGCATCCGACGGAGACAGAAAAGCTGGATGAAAATGGATTCCTTCAGCTGTCAGAACAGCTGAGGGAGCCGAAGGTGATTGCAGTCGGAGAGATCGGCCTTGATTATCACTGGGATACGCCGCGCGGCGTGCAGAAGCTCTGGTTCGGCAGACAGCTTGCTCTGGCGTCGGAAAGGGATCTGCCGGTGATTATCCACAGCCGGGAGGCGGCAGCCGACACGCTCGGGCAGCTCCGGGAGGCGCAGGACAGGGCAGCGGCAGAGGGAAAGAGGCTGACAGGAGTAGTTCACTGCTTTTCCTACGGGCCGGAGATGGCCGCAGAGTATGTGAAAATGGGTTTCTGGATCGGGATCGGCGGCGTGGTAACCTTTAAAAGCGCCCGGAAGGTGAAGGAAGTTGTGCAGAAGATTCCGCTGGAAAAGCTGGTTCTGGAAACGGATTGTCCGTATCTTGCGCCGGCGCCGCACCGGCAGGAGAGAAACTCTTCGCTGTACCTGCCTCTTGTTGCGGAGGAAATTGCCCGGCTCAGAGGCATCACGCCGGAGGAGGTTGTGCGGGCAACTGCGCGGAACGCCAGGGAACTGTATCGGCTGGATTGACTTTTGCAGGGGGCGAAGATATAATAGCATTATAGTAATAAATTGTCGGAGGAGTCCGAATGGCGACATTGGGGGAAGCAAAGAATACGATTGAGGTATTGAACAAATATCATTTTATTTTCCAGAAACGGTTCGGACAGAACTTTCTGATTGATACGCATGTGCTGGAAAAAATTATACGTGCCGCGGAAATTTCCGGGGAGGATATGGTGCTGGAGATCGGTCCGGGCATCGGGACAATGACGCAGTACCTGTGTGAAAATGCGCGAGAGGTGATAGCGGTTGAGATTGATAAGAATCTGATTCCCATTCTCACGGAGGATACGCTGCGCGGCTACAATAATGTGACGGTGATCAACGAGGATATTTTAAAGCTGGATCTGAACCGGCTGGTGCAGGAAAAAAACGGCGGCAGGCCGATCAAGGTGGTCGCCAATCTGCCGTATTATATAACAACACCGATCATTATGGGGCTGCTGGAAAAGCATGTGCCCCTGCAGAATATTACGGTAATGGTGCAGCGTGAGGTTGCGGAGCGGATGCAGGCCGGGCCGGGCGGCAAGGATTACGGTGCGCTGTCCCTCGCTGTGCAGTATTACGCCGAGCCCTATCTTGCCGCTGTTGTTCCGCCGCACTGTTTTATGCCCCGGCCGAATGTCGGCTCCGCGGTGATTCGTCTGACACTGCATCAGAAACCGCCGGTACAGGCAGAAAACGAGGAATTTCTGTTTCGCCTGATCCGGGCGGCGTTCAATCAGAGAAGAAAAACTCTTGTAAATGCCGTTTCCGGCATGGATGGTGCGGAGGCATGTGAAAAGGACACAGCAAATACGGGAAAAAGGAGTAATCGGAGAAGAGCCGCGGAAAGAACAGTAGAAAGCGTAGACGAGCCGGATAACAGGGAAAGGGCTGCCGAAGATGCCGGAAAATGTGGCCGGAGCACGATAAGCCGCGAGGCAGTGCAGGAAGCGCTGAAGCAGATGGGGCTTTCTTCGACCGTGCGCGGGGAGGCACTCTCGCTGGAGGAATTTGCGCGCCTAGCAGATCTGCTTTCCTGTGCAGAAAAAAGGAATGCCGGAAGTACTTCAGCCGAAGCTGCGGCAGAGCATTAAACAGAGAGGAAACAGGAAAGGGCGGGGCTGAAAAGCGGAAAGGAGCATCGGCGGCAGAGCAGCAATGCAGAAGTTCTGCGGGCGGCCGAAGCGGAAGGAACAAACCGTGTACGGGACGGTGGATAAAAGGGATTGCAGGAGAAGGAAAGAGGCGAATCAATAAATATGTTGCGATTGAAGGTATTGAAGCAGCTGAACGGGAGAAGACGCGAAGAAGTGCGGGAGCTCGAGAATCTGTGCTGTGAGCACGACAACATCCGGGGCGGCATATTGCTTGCCGGGACGGAGGAGGACGAAAAGCCGAAATTCTTTTTGTGTTACGAAGAGGAAGCGCTTGCAGGTTTTGCAGTACTGTATCAGATGCCAGACGGCATGGCGGAGGTGTGCGGCTACATTCATCCGGATCACCGCAGGAGACTTATGATAAAAAAGATGCTGACTGCCGTGCGCAGGGAAGCGGAAGGCGGCGGTGCAAAAGAGCTCCATTATGTCTGTGAACCGCATCCTTCCGGGATACTTCGCGTACTTTTGCAGGAGGGGGATTGCGCATATATCTGCTCGGAGTATCTGATGGAATGGAAATATTCCTATCTTATTCAGAAAACAAACGCGCTTGAGGTGAGAAGGATCGAGGAAGCCGATGGGGAAACGGCCGCACTGCTGCTGGCGGGCGCATTTTCAATGGACGAGCCGTCGGCGGAAGAACGGATCGTCAGACTGCAGCAGGAAGGCTGCCGTTATTACGGAGCGTGGCAGAGAAACGTACCGGTCGGAATATTCTGCCTGTCGGAGAGCGAGGAGAACGTCTATGTGTTTGATTTTGCCGTGGATGGGGACTACCGGGGCAGAGGAATCGGGGAAGCACTGCTGAAGGAGCTGATTCGGATCGTGCAGGAGAAGGGACTGAGCGCGGCGAAAGAAGAGAGCAGCGCGCCGATGAAAAAAATCCGGATTCAGGTCGGCAGCAGGAACGAGAATGCGTTCCGTCTGTACCAGAAAAACGGTTTTCAGGTTATTTCACAGAGAGATTATTATCGTGTAAACGCCGGGACAGAGGAATAATAATGCTGAATGGTAAAAAGCAGGGAGAGAAAATTATACTCCCTGCTTTTTCTGCGCCTCGATTTTATCCGCGAGATCATTCAGATACACCCAGCGCTCCATTTTTTCATTCAAAGTATTTTCAACGGCGTTTTTTTCCGCAGAAAGCACGGCAAGGCGGCTGTAATCGGAAGCATGTTCGTTTATCTGTGCCTCGAGTCCGGAAAGTTCTTTCTCCAGCGCAGCGATATCATCGTCGATGGTTTCATATTCCTTCTGTTCCCGGTATGTGAATTTCAGCGCGGTGCGCGGGGCTTTCCAGTCACGGGAAGAGGCAGAAGAATTTTCGTCTGTGTCTGCATCTGCGGCAGATGGTTTGCCCGCCCTTTTGCCTGCTCCGGGGAAAAGCTCCTCCGCGGGCCGGGCTGCCTGGTAATCGGAAAAATTGCCCTCGTACTGCCGGATGATGCCGCCCGGTTCAAATGCAAAAATGCGCTGTGCAATTTTGTCCAGAAAATACCGGTCATGCGAGACAGTAACGATAATTCCCGGAAAGCTTTTCAGATAATCTTCCAGAATGGTGAGTGTCCGGACATCAAGATCATTGGTCGGCTCGTCAAGCACGAGCAGGTTCGGAGCACCCATCAGTATTTTAAGCAGATACAGCCGCCGTTTTTCTCCGCCGGAAAGCTTTGCGATCACGGAATGCTGCATTGCCCCGGTAAAAAGAAATTTTTCGCACAGCTGGGAGGCCGTAATGGTTCCGTCGGCCGTCTGAATCAGTTCAGCCGTTTCGCGGACATAATCGATTACCTTCATTGTCTCGTCCATCGCTTCGTTTTCCTGTGAAAAATAACCGATTTTTACAGTGACGCCGCGTTCCACCGTGCCGGAATCGGGAGTCAGCATTCCCGTCAGAAGTTTGAGCAAAGTGGATTTTCCGCAGCCGTTCGGCCCG
>ERZ777305.1549-NODE-1549-length-26064-cov-2.860356_pt1 | contig 26064 bp, 18 predicted proteins | sample MGYA00374965_ERZ777305 | MGnify/ENA primary metagenome ERZ777305 (study PRJEB29328, sample SAMD00013331) | mouse gut metagenome | study: EMG produced TPA metagenomics assembly of the Metagenome analysis of fecal microbiota from mouse which was promoted... | reverse complement strand
ATATCCGGGCAAACCGGCTTTCGGCCCGGCTCATGGGAAAATATATGAGAGCAGACATGGCGGGGAAGGAAAGCGCATGGCTGGAGGCCAGCGCGGTTCTGGCCAGCGGTTACAGCAGGCGTATTCTGAGACGCTGCAGGAGACTTCGGCTGGCACGCTGTGCGCGAAAGCAGATAAAGGCTTTGCTCCGGGGATCTGCTGAAAAAACAGGAAAGTGAGAAGTGTAAGCATTGAACAGGGAACAAATCAGGCAATATCTGTTTGTGATCCGGGAACTAACCGGACGGGAGATTAAAAGAAAATATGCGAGATCCTATCTCGGGATTCTGTGGAGCGTGCTGAATCCGCTGCTGTCGATGGCGGTTATGTCCGCGGTTTTCTCCACGATGTTCCGGAGAAACATACAGAATTATCCGGTCTACTACCTGACGGCAAATATTCTGTGGACGTTCTTTACCGGCGCGACCAACGCTGCGATGACGGCGCTGGTGGACAGCAAAACAATGCTGCTCCGGGTTAAGCTGCCGATGTCGATCTTTCCTCTGTCCCGGTGCTGCACCGCATTTGTAAACTTCGGATATTCGCTTGCGGCGTATCTGGTTATTCTGCTTGTATTCCGGATACCGCCGAATCCCTATATGCCGCTGTTATTCCTGTTTGCGGCCGGAGTGTTTTTCTTTTCGCTCGGACTGGGATATCTGCTTTCCGTGCTGTATGCGCTGTTTGCAGACATAAAATATCTGTATTCTGTTTTGCTGATGATGTGGCTGTATCTGTCTGCGATTTTTTATCCGGTGGAGAGTACGACGCCGGCAATGCAGGCAGTGATTTTGCGGAATCCGATTTATAATTTCATTTCATCCGCGCGGAAATGCGTTCTGTACGGCACGCTTCCGAACCGGGGGGAATGGCTTTGCATGTTTGGCTGGAGCATCGGGATGTATCTGCTCGGCAGAGTTGTTTTCCGCAAAATGCAGGACAGGATTCTGCAGAAAATCTGATTTTGATATCTGATTTTAATTTCGGGAACGGCGGCCGGAAAAAGCGGGCCGGTCTTCGGGGGCAGAAAAAAACGGAGCCAGAAGGGAAAGTGCCTGTAAGAAATAGCACAGGCAGAAGGATGGAAAACGACCAGCGGAAAAGCACAGGCAAAAGGATGAGAAACAGCCAGCGGGAAAAGCGCAGGCAGCAGAATGGAAAACAGTCAGTGGGAAAAGCACAGGCAGAAGGATGAGAAACAGTCAGCGGGAAAAGCAAAAGCCGCAGGATGGAAAACAGCCAGTGGAAAAGCACAGGCCGCAGGATGGAAAACAGCCAGCGGAAAAGCACAGGCAAAAGGATGAGAAACAGCCAGCGGGAAAAGCGCAGGCAGCAGAATGGAAAACAGTCAGTGGGAAAAGCACAGGCAGAAGGATGAGAAACAGCCAGCGGGAAAAGCGAAAGCCGCAGGATGGAAAACAGTCAGTGGAAAAGCACAGGCCGCAGGATAGAAAACAGCCAGCAGGATGAAAAGCAGCCAGCAGGATGGAAAACAGCCAGCAAGGAAGAGATCAGCAGCGGAAAAGAGAGCAGGCAATGGAAGATATCAGACTGGTAAAAGAAAAACAGAGGGATGAAAAACGGATTGTAATTGACGTGAGCCATGTGAGCATGCAGTTTCGGATTTCAGGGGAAGCGCCGGGCAGTCTGAAGGAATTTCTGATTCGGGCGCTGAAGCGGCAGAACAGTCCACAGCTTTTAAAAGCACTGGATGATATCAGCTTTCAGGCGCGGGAAGGCGATGTAGTCGGGATCATCGGCACGAACGGCTCGGGAAAAAGCACGCTGCTCAAAATTATTTCCGGTGCGCTGAGACCGACCGCCGGAACGGTTGCAGCGGATCGGAGCAAGGTGCAGCTGCTGACGCTCGGCACCGGCTTTGACATGGAGCTGACAGCGCGGGAAAACGTATATTTAAACGGCGCGCTCACCGGCTACAGCAGGGCATACATAGACAAAAAATATGACGAAATCGTAGCCTTTGCAGAGCTTGAGGGATTTATGGGGGAAAAGGTCAAAAATTTTTCCTCCGGCATGGTATCCCGCCTTGCGTTTGCAATCGCCACGGCACGGGATACGCCGGAAATTCTGATTCTGGACGAGGTGCTCAGCGTAGGCGACATGTTTTTCCGGAAGAAGAGCGAGCAGCGCATCCAGGAGATGATCCACAGCGGCGCTACGGTGGTAATCGTATCGCATTCTCTCGATGTGATATTAAAGAACTGCAATTATGCCGTATGGATCGAAAAGGGAAAAATGCGTATGTCGGGCAGTGCGGGGGAAGTCTGCGAAGGATACCGGAGATATCAGAGCGGTAAGAAATAAGGATTGCGGGACGACCAGAAAGGGAGCGCTTACCGGGCGGCATAATCCGGAAGGAGTGCAGCGATAAGGGCAGCCGATGCAGTTCCGTCATACCGCAGCGCTGCAGGATATAAAAACAGAAAGGGAATTAACCGGGGAAAGGCAATGAAACAGCAAAACAGAGGAAACGGAAAAGCTTCCAGGGGGAAAGAAACAAAATTCCAAAGAAGTAAAGAAAGGGAAAATAAGGAAAGTAAAGGAAAAATCGGGGGGGGCAGAGCGATGACGGAACATGCAGCACGTCCGAAGCTTTCGGTGATTGTTCCCGTATATAATACGGAAAAATATCTTAAACGCTGCCTGAACAGCATCCTCGCGCAGACCTTCCGGGATATGGAGATTATTGTGGTGAACGACGGGAGCACGGACGGCTCCGCAGCGATAATCGAACAGACAATGCAGAAGGATAAAAGAATCCGGTGCGTTATCCAGGAGAAAAACAGCGGGCTGTTCTGTGCGAGGGTTGCAGGGGTGGAAGCTTCGCAGGGGGAGTTGATCGCCTTTGTGGACAGCGACGATACCGTCGGTGCGGACTGGTTCCGGCTCCTTGTAAAAAAAGCGGAGCAGACGGAAGCTGATATCGTAATGGGAAATACGATCTGCGAGGATGAAAACGATAACCGTTTTATTTACAATACCTACTATTTTGCCGCAAGATCCAGGGAAAGCCTGTGCGGGGAAGCCGTGCTGGATTCCCTGATGGAAAACGAGGGGATGTGTTTTTCCAAGCATACAGTCTGGAACAAGCTCTATTCCAGGCGCCTGTGGGAGAGGAGCCTGCCTCATTTCCGACAGCTGAAGCAGCACTTTGTCATGACCGAGGATATTGCGTTTTCCGTGGTGCTGCATTGCTATGCGGAAAAGCTGGCTTATTCCGGTCACGACGGATATTTTTACTGCCGGAACGGAAATTCCTCCACCATAGCGGTGAATGGTCTGGAAAAAATAAAAAAGAATGTGGACGACTTAAAGAAATCCTTTTCTTTTGTAAAGAGCTTTCTTCAGGAAAAGGGACTCTTTGAAAAATACGAAAAGAAATACCGGAATCTGAAAGACAGATATTTTCGGTGGTGGAGCCGCCCGGTGGAGGCAAATACTGCGCAGAAAACCAGAGAAGCACAATTTATTCGGAAGGATTTTCTCCATTTCTTCGAGAAAGCCGAGTTTGAGTCCCCGAGGGAGGAGGATGATTTCTTTACAGACGTTTCGACAACCTGGAATGACCGGTATGAGCAGCTGAAGCTGGCGATCCTGGACAGTGCCGTGAAATATGTATCCTTTGATATTTTTGATACTCTGATCCTCCGGCCGTTTCTGGAACCGACCGACTTGTTTTACTTTGCGGAAAAGGAGTTTAAGGAGCTTGTACCGGCAAATCTTTCATTTCTGACCGTCCGCACCGACGCGGAGCGCCTGTGCCGCAGAGATATGAGAATGAAAAATCCGAACTGCCAGGACGTTACGCTGGGAGAAATCTATGCACAAATGGGAAAAATGTACCGGCTGCCGGAGGAGGTATGCGCCCGGCTGCAGAAAAAGGAAGAGGAGTTGGAGCTTACATTCTGCACGGAGCGGAAAACGGGAAAGGAGCTGTATGAGCTGGCCCATGCCGCGGGAAAAAAAGTTATCCTGATTTCGGACATGTATCTGGAGGAGGAAACGGTGAACGCGATTCTTAAGAAAAACGGCTATACCTTGCATGAGAGGCTGTTTTTATCCTCCAGGGAACGGCATTTGAAAAACTCCGGAGACCTGTTCAAAATCGCCCTGAAGACATGCGGAATTCTGCCGGAAACCATGCTGCATATCGGGGATAACTGGAATTCGGATTATCTGCAGCCGCAGAAGCTCGGCTGCCGCTCCTTTTTCCTGCCCAAGACAAAGGATATTTTTTTCAATACGCTCGGGGACGCCTACACCGGGGATGCGATCGGCGCAACCTTCCACAACGCGAATTCCGTGATTGATACATCGACCATCCTGAAAAATCCGATGGTGCGCTCCCTTTATGCGCTGGCTGCAAACGAGATTTTTGACAACCCGTTTGTCTCCTTCAACCCTGCGTCAAATTATAACCGGGATGCGTATTTTATCGGTTATTTTGCGGTAGGAATGCATCTGCTCGGGCTCTGCAGATGGATGGCAGGGCAGCTGCGGAACAGCTCTTATGAAAAAGTGCATTTTATTGCCAGGGACGGCTATCTGCCGAAGAGAGCGTATGACATTATCCGGGAGTACGAACCGGGGCTGCCCCCGTCGGAATACATTCACGCAAGCAGGAAATCCATGGTACCGGCATCCGTCCGCTCCGCCCTCGACCTGTACGGCATCCGGGAAAACTGCTCCTTTTACAGCCAGACGCCGGAATCCGTCTACCGGCTGTATGCGGATGTGCTCGCGCCACTGGATGATCAGATGATCGCCCGGTTCCGGGAACTCAATATTTTGTTTGACAAAAAATTTGCCGACGAGGAGGAATTCCGGTTTTTCCTGGAGCAGCTGTCGATGCTTGCTTGGGACGGGCAGCGGGCAAACGAGAGCTTTCTGCGCTGCCGGCAGTATTTCAGGGAGAGGATCGGAGAGCGGGACATTACTTTTGATCTGGGCTACAGCGGAAAACTGCAGGCCGCAGTCTGCAGAGCGCTCGGCTTTCCGGCGGACACCCTCTATCTGCATTCCGGCGGCTTCGGGGCGGCGCAGCAGATTTCGAATCCGCAGCTACTATGATTTCGATCCGCCGATGTCGGGCGTTGTCAACGAATTTATTTTTTCGGATTACCGTCCGTCCTGCATCGGTTATAAGACGGAGCAGGGAAAGGTTCGGCCGGTCTTTGAGGAAAAGGAAATTGCCTGCCAGGAAAAATATCTGCTGGATGAAATTGCGCGCGGCAGCGAGCGGTTCCTGCGGGATTTTTATAAGATTTTCGGCGGGGAAGCGGCGCTGTTCAAGCTCCGAATCATGGATCTGTCGCTCCCGTACGAGCGTTTTCTGATGAATCCGAAATGGTTTGATATCAATCTGCTGAAGCATTGCTGGCTGGAGGACGAGTATTACGGCGGTATCCGCAGAAAGCGCCTTTCCGATCACTGGTGGCAGCAGATGAACGAACGAGGTCTGCTTGCGGGTCATGCGAAGCAGGCGGACGCAGATGCGGATTCGGAGCTGGCGCAGCTGTACCGGGACGGCGTGTTTGTGGCGGCCTGGAGGAAAGCGAACCGGCTGTTTCCGTTCGGCAGCAGACGACGGGAGGCATTGAAGAAGCTGGGGAAAAGGCTTGTGAGATAGGAAAGGCCGTTAGGCAGCAGCATAAAAGCAGCAGCTTCAGACTTATTACATAAACAGTACCGCAGGAAGATCTGCGGTATGCACGGGGTACAGAGATGAAAATTCTATATACGTTTTACCATGGCGCGGCGTTCGCCTGGGCACTGGTGCACCGGCTGTCGGTTCATCCGGAGGACGAGGCGTATCTGCTGGTTGCGGACGGCTGGGACTGGTGCGCCGGAAAGCCCAAGCTATTACGGTTACTACTAAGGTTTGCGAAGCTCGGCGTCTTCCGGGAGGTATATACCTATGACAACCGGCTGGGCAGGGACGGAATGAAATTTGATACGCCGGAGAAGAGCGAAGCTGCGATTTTTGAAGGGATGGAAAAACGGCTGAGGCATCAGAAATGCGATATTGCCGGGTTTGACCGGATTTATTCCAACACGGACGGGGAGGATACGCTGGGGATCTATCTCTCGATGAAGCAGATAAAATACTTCTGGTTTGAGAACAGCCCGGGACTGCTCGCCCTGCGGACACAGCGGTGGGTTCGGGAAACCTACGCTTCGCATCCCGGTTACCGGGATGCGCTGATCAGACATAAAACCCTGTTCGGCGGAAGCGCACTGCAGTCATATATCCTTTATCCGGATTCCGACCGTGCTGACTTTGCCGAGGAGCGCTGCCAGGTTTTTGACGCGGAAGCTGCGGCGGCCGGGCTGCCGGAGGCAGACAAAAAAAGGATTCTGGAGTGTTTTGAGCTGGAGGGGGCAGCCTGCCCGCCGGACGCAGCGATGCTGCTGCTTCAGAGCAACTGGCTTCCGGGCCAGGTGTACGATTCCTGCGAATTTGTCCGAAGAAGATACGGCCATCACTGGTTTTACATGTATTCCGCCATCCAGTGCATGCTCGATTATTTTATGCCGGAGGGGGCCGTTCCGGTTTTGAAGACGCATCCTACGGTTCTGATCGACGGGAAAACCTCCGCAAAATATTTCGGCGGAGCATTTGCCTTCCATGCGCTGTTCACCGTGCTGCTGACCAAAACGCTGCTGCCGGATTTTATTCCGAAATACAGAATCCTGCTGGGCAGCAGCTCGAACCGGCAGCTGACGGGCGTTCAGAATGATATCTGCTGCCCGGGAGCATGGCTGTTTCCCCTGTTTTATCACAAGTTTTATACCGTGCTTTCCGTTCTGGATCGGCTGGGCGGGATTTACCGGAATGCAGGGGAGCGGTTTGAAACGGTCGGAAGCGCCGGCAATGTTATGAATTATAACGGAAATTACATGAAAACGGATATCAACAGTCTGATCCGGCTGCATTTTCCGGATGCCCCGGAGGAACAGAAACTAAGCTATACCGTTGTGCAGACGGAGGTTCAGGAGCTGGAGGCGAAGCTGGCACGGTATGATTTCGTTATTCTTACGGATGTCTGGCAGACGATGACGCCGGAGCAGGCGGATGCGCTGCCGCCGAACGTTTATATTACGACGATCCGGCTGCGGAAGCAGCCGGTGAAGGACAGGACGGATATTTTGACGCCGCTGGAGGAGGAGCGGATCTATCTGGTTTCTAAATCCGAGCGGTGGGGAAAGCAGCTGGAGGGCTGCCGGCTGACAAAGCAGAACCGTTATGCCGGGTTTGTCATGACCGCGGAAGCGTTTTGCGGCAGAGAGGCCGTTCCGAAGGAGAAAAAACCGCCGTTTGCTGTAAATACTCCTATCAATCTTCAGGAATGCTACCAGAGCTTCGGCAGGCATTATGAAGACGACCGCGGGGACGAGATCGAGATCGGCGGAGAAATTACAGCCAGGGCGCTGGAAAACATGGGTGCGATTACCGTAAAGTTTTCCGGGGCAGGAAAAAACAGGGTGATTTTCCGCAGTCTGGATACGCCAAACCGCATTTCGGGGAATTTCCGGGTGGAGGCCCTGAACGGTTGTGTGATTGAGATCGGCAGGCTGATGTTTGCCAATCACGGGATTCTGATTCATTCATCCAATGCAAGGGTTCGGATCGACGACGATACTCTGCTGGAGAGCGGAACGGTTGTGCGGGCAATGAATTATCATTCGGTCTACGAGCTGGACGGCAGGCGGCTTCCGAACCGGGATCTGACGATCGGCAAGCATGTATGGATCGGCTATGGGGTGACGGTGTACGCCGGAGCCGACATTGCCTCCGGGTGTGTGATTGACTCCGGAAGTGTGATAATGGGGAAAATTCCCAACAATTGTTTTGCGGCGGGCAATCCGGCGCGCGCCGTAAGAAACGATATTTTCTGGCAGTTTAACGGCTGCAGCACGGATTATTACTCATTGCCGGGACAGCAGCAGACGGCGGATAAGTATATTGCGAAAACACAGGAGGAGTAAAATGAAAACAGCAGGAATCATCCCGGCACGCTATCAGTCCAGCCGGTTCCCGGGAAAGCCGCTGGCGGATCTTTGCGGGATGCCGATGATCTGGTGGGTATATCAGCAGTGTCTTAAAGTGAAGGAACTGGATGAAGTTTATGTGGCGACGGACGACAAGAGGATTGCGGAGGTCTGCCGGAGCCTGAATATAAAGGTAATTATGACGTCGGACGGGCACCGGACGGGGACGGACCGGATCGGGGAAGCTGCTTCCCGCATAGCAGCAGATCTGTATGTCAATATCCAGGGGGATGAGCCCCTGCTGGAACCGGAGGTGATAAGGGAGGCGATTCTGCCGTTTTACAGCAATCCGGATCTGGAGGTCACCAACCTGATGACAAAAATAAAGAACCCGGTGGACGCGGTAAATTTCACGGTTCCTAAGGTGATTACCAACCGGGACGGAATCGGGGTCTATCTGACTCGTGCGGCGGCTCCTTTTCCGAAGGGAAGTCTGGATTACGCCTATTTTAAGCAGGTCTGCGTCTACGGCTTCCGGCCGTCGGCGCTGGAATTTTTTGCAGATTTCGGCAAGAGGTACGGCAAGGCGAGAGCAGAGGAGATCGAGGATATTGAAATTCTGCGCTTTATCGAAAACGGCTATCGGGTGCAGTATATCGAGGTGGAGTCCGAAACGGTGGCGGTTGATACGGAAAACGACCTGGAACGGGTCAGGGGCATCCTGGAAAAGAGAATGAATGTTCGATCCGGGGGGGGGGCAGAACTGTGTAGCTGAAAAGGGATGCGGTGCGCCGCGGGAGAATGGGTTTCCTCTCCGGGAGGCGGCATAATGCGTATTGTTGCCGTCGTGCCGATGAAGCTTGTCAACCGGAGGCTGCCGCAGAAAAATACAAGGCCCTTTACCAACGGAAAGCCGCTGTGTCAGTATATTCTGTCCACACTGCTAGAAATCGGCCGGATCGAGCAGGTCTATGTGTATTGCAGCAATCCGGAGATCTGCCGTTTTCTGCCGGAGGGGATCATCTTTCTGCAGAGACCGGACACGCTGGATCAGGATTCCACCAGAATGAACGAGGTACTGCAGAGCTTTGCCGAAAGGGTGCCCGCCGACGTCTATGTGATGACGCATACGACAGCCCCGTTTATTGCGAAGGAGAGCATTGAGCGGGGGCTTGAGGCTGTCCTGTCGGGAGGCTATGATTCTGCCTTCGCCGTGGAGCGCATGCAGGATTTTATCTGGAAGAGCGGGAAGCCGTTTAATTATGAGCTGGATCATATTCCAAGGACGCAGGATATCGAACCGCTGTTCAAGGAGACAAGCGGTTTCTATATTTACCGCTCGGAGCTGATGCGAAATGCCGGTCAGCGGATCGGGCAGTCGCCGTATATGGTGGAGGTAAGCGGGATTGAGGGGATTGATATTGACGAGAAGGAAGATTTTCTGATTGCGGATGCCGTATTTAACTATATGCTCCGGCAGCAGGCTTTTGGCTGAGCTGAGCTGTTTCGGAAGGATTGGAAAAAACCGGCGTAGTGCATGGTTCATTTCTGGAAAAACAGATACCTGCTTTTCCGGAGCAGACAGCTTATGAGGACAATTACTGGATGGCGATGGTAAATCTTGAAGAAGTGCTGCCTGCACCGCGCAGAGTTTCCATGATAAAATGCCGTCTTCGCGGCAGAATGTGAGGAAGAGATGAGAGAAATCACGGTTCTTGACTGTACGCTCAGGGACGGAGGCTACTGCAACGAGTGGAACTTCGGCCTGGAAAATGCGAGAAAAATTGTGGCGGGCCTGCTGGCGGCCGGAGTTGGTATGATTGAGCTCGGCTTTTTGACGGATCGGGTCGTCCGTCGAAGCGGGGTGACAAAATTCCGCGAGCTTACGGATTTTGCAGAGCTTCTGCCGGAAAAGCGGCGGGGAAAGCTGTTCCTGGCAATGCTGAACTGCGGGGAGTACGATGTGCGAAGCCTTCCTCCGTACGATGGAAGCTCGATCGACGGGATACGCGTCGCATTTCACAAGAAGGACGCCGCTGCGGCGCTTGCAGATTGCCGGATCATCAAGGAAAAAGGCTACCAGATTTTCGTACAGCCGATGGTGACGCTCTGCTATTCCGACGAGGAACTTGCGCGGCTGATCCGCGATGTGAATGAACTTGAACCGCACGGTTTTTATATGGTGGACAGCTTCGGAATGATGAAGCGGAAGGACATGCTGCGGCTGTTTTACAATCTGGAGCACAAAATGAAAGAATCCATCTGCATCGGCTTCCACTCTCATAACAATATGCAGCTATCCTTCGCGAACGCGCAGATTCTTGCCGACATGCCGACCAACCGGAATCTTCTGGTTGACTGCACGGTGTTCGGCATGGGGCGCGGTGCAGGAAATCTCAATACAGAGCTGTTTCTGGAGTATCTCAATGACAGCGAGGGCGAGCGGTACAAAATTAATCCGCTGCTGCGCGTGATTGATGAGGTGCTTGGTGCGTTTTACCGGAAGAATTACTGGGGATATTCGCTGCCGAACTATTTGTCCGCCATGTATAATACCCATCCGAATTATACGAGATATCTCGAGGAGAAAGAGACTCTGACCGTAGAAAATATGGAGGAGATCTTTGCCATGATGCAGGATGAAAAGCGGGCGGTCTTTGACAAGGATTATATGGAAGCGCTGTATGTTCGCTATATGACAAGAGGCGTGGCAAACGAAAGAAATCTGCAGAAATTAAAGGAGGAGCTGTGTGGGAAAAGCGTCCTGCTGATTGCCCCGGGCGGAAGCTGCGAGGCGGAACAGGAGAAAATTGCGGCATTCTCGTCACAGAGCGGCTGCATTTCCATCAGCGTCAATTTTGCTTATGAGGGCTGCAGGACAGATTTTATTTTTGTAAGCAACCTCCGCCGTTTCCGTTCGCTGCCGTCTGATAAGCGGGAAAAATGCATTGTAACCTCCAATATTTCCGCGGATCAGGTGTATGCCCAGACGGATTATCAGTCTCTCCTAAACGATACGGAAATGGTTCGGGACAATGCCGGTCTGATGCTGATCCGCTTTCTCGTGGATGCCGCCGGAGTGAAGGATATCACACTGGCCGGCTTTGACGGCTACACGGCGCAGAAAACGGACGATTGCCCGGATCGGGCGGTACAGGCAGTTGTCAATAACGCGATTGCCGCTGCAAGGAATCAGGGGATGAATGAAGTACTCGCCCGGTATGCCGGGGAGATACCCATCTATTTTCTGACAGAGGAAAAACATCTGCATGTGAGAAGGGGGATGCGGAAGTCCATCGAAGCGGGACAGGAAAGGCGGGCAGCATGCATTATATGAAATACTCGGAAATCGGCAGACGGATTGCAGTCAGACGAAGGAGGCTGTGCATGACGCAGGCCGAAGTGGAGGACAGGGCAAATTTAAGCCGCAGATATTTATCCAATATTGAGCGCGGCCGTTCCATCCCGTCGATCGACGTTCTGATGCAGATTGCGGATGTGCTGCACTGCACCCCGAACGAGCTTTTGCTCGGCGCGGCTGCTTCCGGCAGATCAGAGCAGGGGATGCAGCAAAACATGGACGGAGCGCGGCTGCTTTTGGCGGCCGAACCGGTTTCAGGGCTGCAGCAGGAAAGCGAAACTGCAGCGGCTCTCTCTTCAGGAATATCGCAGAGCTCCGAGCTGGCGGCGGCACTTTCTGCGGATCTTAAGCGGCTGTCGGGGTATAAGCAGGCGATCGCAAGGAGCTTTATCGACTGGCTGGAGGCACAGAGGCTGTAAATACAAATCTTTGGATTTGTATTTGCCGCCGGATAGGAAAGCCGGCAGCGGAAGATTACCTATACAGCAGACGCAGACCTTCCGGCATGGATGGAACAAATCCATCTTGTGATTGACGGTTTCATGCATCGGAACGAGGATGATATTATCAATATTGAGAATGTGAAACTTTTTGTACATATCTTTTTAAAAGGTCTCTTATGATAAAATAAGAATCATAGGAGATCTTTTATTATTGCAGAATAAAACATATTTATGCAAAGAGCGAATGACGGGAGGGAAACGGAACATTATCCGCCAGCTCTTAGAAGAGTATGATATCCGGACAGCTGAAGATATTCGGGATGTCTTGAAGGACCTGACCGGCGGGCTTGTCCTGCAGCGCCGCATTTTCAGGGAAGTTATCCGATTTTTCTTGCAATATGCATGGAAAACATGGTAAAGTTTATTATATGGGATATGTGTAAATGCGGTACGGCATCGGGCAGCATGACGGTGCGGAAAGGGTGTCTGTATCAGCAGGTATAAAACCAGAAAGCAGGCAGCAGGGAGAAACGTGAAAGGGGCAGGAATGCGGGAGAAGGAAGAAATGCAGACAGGGTTCAGGGCGGAAGAAGCCGGCAGGCAGAATATTTGTATCAGGGAAGAAAAAACGGCGGACGGCACAGAAATATCATTGCAGACGCACCCGCCGGCAGCGCATCCGAAACACCGCTTTCACGCTATGGCCTTTCATGCCATGGCTCTTCGCGCCGCTGCGTTTGTCCTCGCGCTTGTCATGCTTTCCGTCTCCTTCATTCTGGAACTTTCTCTTGGAGGCCGGCCGCAGCCTGCCCGGGGGGATTCCGGTGTTTCGGACGGAAGCCGGCGCACGGTGCGGGTCGGCTTTTTCCCGATGGAGGGCTTTCACGAGAGAAACAGCGACGGCAGCCCGGGCGGCATGGACGTGGAATATTTCGAGGCGCTGGGTGCATACATAGACTGGGATATCGAATACGTGGACTGTGCCAGCTGGGACGAGGCGCTTTCGCTGCTGCTCGAACAGAAAATTGATCTGGTCGGGTCCGCGCAGTTTTCCGAACAGCGGAAGGAGCTTTACCAGTATGCCGATCTCTCCAGCGGCTATACCTTCGGCGCAATCGCAGCGAAGGGAGACAGCGGGATTGCCTACGAGGATTTTGATGCTATGCGGAATATTACCTACGGCATTGTAAAGACTTATGTGCGGAAGCAGGAGTTTTATGAATATATGGAGGGGCACGGTATTCCGGACCCGAAAGTCAGGGAGTATGAGAATACGGCGGCTCTGCAGAAGGCACTTGCAGACGGCGAGATCGACGCGCTGATACATTCCCTTACAGAAGTCAGAGAGGGGCAGCGCATGATCGGACGTTTTGCGCCAAAACCATTTTTTTATATTTCCTGGAAGGGAAACGACGATCTTATGCGCGAATTAAACCAGGGGATCGCCGACCTCAAAATAAACCGTCCGGCGCTGGAAAACGAACTGATGACGAAATACTATGAGGATAGGCTGGATCAGACCGTGCTTCTGACAAACGAGGAGAAGCAGTATATCGCGCAGAAGGGGACGCTGATGGTAGGGTATTTTGACGGCTATTATCCGTTTTCCTACGAAAACGGCGGCCGGGCCGAAGGGCTTGCCAGGCAGGTGCTTGACCGGATGGCGGAGCGCACGGGCATCCGGATTTCTTACATCCGGATTGACGGGATGGAGCAGGCAAGGTCAGAGCTGCTGAACGGCGGTATTGATATTCTGTGCTACTGCGGAGAATCGCTGAAGGATATCCGCCAGAGCGGGCTTGTGCTGACGAAGCGCTATGCGCAGGCGCCCCATGTCATCGTCCGCAAAAAGAGGGATAAGTCGAAAAAAATTCAGACGCTTGCGCTCGCCTACAGCAATGAATCCAGGGAGGACTGGACGGATTTTACCGCAGACGGCGCACAGCTGCTGCTTCTGGATTCTCAGCTGGAATGCCTGGAGGCAGTGAAATCCGGTGCGGCGGACGCAGCGGTCTGCGACGGCTATCTGGCTGAATTTCTGCTGGGTTCGAAATTCAGTTTCAGCAAAATGGAAATTTACAGTGTTTTGAGCGATGTGCATCCGATCTGCATGGCGGTGCGGGAGGATGCATCCTCCCCGCTTTCGGGCATTCTGAACAAGGAGCTGACCGAGGTCAGCGACAAGGCGGTCAACGATTATATGCTTCAGGATAATTTTTATTCCCGCCTCAGCCTGGAAGCGTTTATCAGTGACAACAGCATTCCGATTATCGCAGGGCTTGCACTCGCGGCGCTTGCGGTGATCCTGGTGCTCTGCTCCATGCTGCGCAGCAGCAGGCGCATTCAGAAGCTGATGTACAAGGACACGGATTTCAATATATGGAATCTCAACTACCTGAATTACCGGGCGTCCAGGAAGCTGCTGCTGGAGCGGAACGCGCGCTATGCGGTGGTCTACACGGATATCAGCCAGTTCCGGCGCTACAACACGCTGTACGGCTGGCAGGCCGGACGCAGGATTCTTTCCTATTTTATCGAGGTGGTTGCAAAGGAGCTGGATCGGGGAAACGAGCTTTATGCCAGAAGCCGCGGCGATCATTTTGTTCTTTTTATGCGCTATCAGGATACGGAAGCCTTAAAACAGCGCCTGTACGAGATTGAAAACCGGTTTTCCCGGAAAATTTACGAGGAGCTGGAGCTGCACATGACGCTCGCGATGGGTGTGTACTGCTTCGAAAAAGGCCAGACGGATATGGATGCCGCACTGGCCCGCGGTACCCAGGCAGCGGAGGCGCTCAAGGGAAGCTACAGCAACGAAATACAGTTCTATGACGATAAGATGAGAAATCAGCTGCAGGAGCTGCATGAGAGGGAGAAGCTTCTCGAAACGGTCGATATCGGAAAGGATTTCACCGTGTATTACCAGGCGAAGGTGGATATCCGCAGCGAGAGCATTGTCGGCGCGGAGGCGCTGGTGCGCTTTATGGACCCGTCGGATCAGGGGAAAATCCGCGCGCCGGGCTTTTTCGTACCGTATTACGAACAGACGGGGAAAATTACCGAGATCGACTTTTTTGTGATGGAATCCGTGTGCAGAATGCTCCGCCGCCGGCTGGATGCAGGGGAGAGGGTCGTGCCGGTTTCCTGCAACTTTTCGAGAATCCATTTTGTCAGAGAGGGATTCCCGGAGCGGTTTGAAAAAGTGATTTCCCGCTACCGGATACCGAAGGAGTATATTGAGGTGGAGATTACGGAAACGCTGGTGGTGGAGGAGCTTGCACAGCAGCGCGTCAAGGAGACCGTGGATATTCTGCGCAGGAACGGGGTGCGTCTGTCCATCGACGATTTCGGCTCGGGCTATTCCTCCCTCGGCGTGTTCGAGCAGATTCCGGCGTCGGTGATCAAGCTGGATCGCTCCTTCCTGCTGAACCGGGAAAACCGCGTGCGCCAGGTAAAGATTATGCGGAACATTGTTAATCTGGCGGAGGAGCTGGAAGCGCAGGTAGTCTGCGAGGGTGTGGAGACGGAGGCGGATACGGAGCTGATGCTGGAGATCGGCGCTTACGTGGCGCAGGGCTACCGCTACTGCAAGCCTGTGCCGGGAGAGGTGTTTGAAAGCATGCTGCAGGGCTGAGAACGATATGGTAAAATATGGAAAACACAAAAATGTCCCGGATGGAAGGAGCAAACGAAATTCTGCCCGCCGCGGGTAGGAGCGGACAGGAAAGCGGCGAATTTCCGCCGGCCGGCAAAAAAATGAAATTTTCCCTTGCAAAATTGTCTGTTTTCTGTTAAAATAGCGTTTGTTGCAGGTCAGGTGTGAAAGAAACAGTTTCTTGCAAAGGACTTGCTTGCACGGGCTGTGACCTGATTTTTTATATGAGGAGGTGTTTATTCATGGCAAAGTGTGCAGTATGCGATAAAGCTTCCCTGTGGGGTTCCCGGCTGAGTCATACCAGAAGCCAGTTGAGCAGAAGAGCCAACAGAATGTGGAAGTCCAACCTGAAGCATGTCAAGGTGAAGGTCAACGGGGGAACGCAGAGAATGTACGTCTGCACCGCCTGCCTGAGAGCCGGCAGAGTGGAGCGCGCATAATCGGTATATACGAAAAAACGGGAAGGGTGTCAGAGATGGCACCCTTTTTGCGTGCGCGCAGCGCCTCAGCAGTCCGTGAACAGATGGTAGCTCAGCAGAAAGCATACCACAATCAGAAAAATGGCAAAGAACCCGCTGCTTATGAAAAGCATGATAGTCATGCCCACAGCGATCCAGAACAAGATAAAACCAATCATGCGTTTCATGGGCTTCTCCCGCGATCAGGGCCTTTATATATTATATGGCGGCGCCTGCGGATTGTTCCGGGACGGATGAAAAAATGCGGGAAAACCGTTCGAAGCGACGGATGAAAAGCGGTGCGGAACGGGAACAGTAAAATAACAAAGATCGGAACGGGAGCAGGGCATGGGACGGTCTTCGGGCAGGAAGAACTTTATGTAAGAAAATGTAAATCAATAATAAAAAAGGAAAAAGCGGTTTTCTTTTTTCTCATAATGGGGTATAATGTTTGCGAAGGGCGGAGTCCGTCTGCTGCAACGCAGGCGGGACGGATCCGGAATCCGGCTATGGAACATAGGAGAAGCGGCGGCGTGGGCGGCATCGCTTTGGACGTCTGCTCCGCCGGGTTTTTACAGGGTTATTATTTCCGCAGAACGGAAGAATAAAATATAGACAGGAGGGTTATCTATGAATAACGGAACGATGCATACCGGTCTTGGCGAGATAGAAATTGACACCGCAGTCGTGGCGAAATATGCGGGTTCCTGCGCGGTGGAATGCTTCGGGGTTGTGGGCATGGCATCCATCAGCATGAAGGACGGGCTTGTTAAGCTGCTTCGGCGGGACAATCTGACGCACGGCGTCGGCGTTGCTCTGGAGGATAACAAAATCACGATTGATCTTCATATTATTGTATCTTACGGCGTAAGTATTTCCGCGGTTGCCGAGAATCTGATCAGCAACGTGAAATACAAGATTGAAGAGCTTGCCGGACTGCAGGTCGCAAAAATCAACATTTTTGTTGAGGGCGTCCGTGTGATTGATTAAGCTGAAGGAGGAACAGACAGGTGAGTTTAACTACGATTGATGTAGCGCTGCTTCGGAAAATGTTTCTTGCGGGAGCGCAGAGCATCGAGGCAAAGAAGGAATATATCAACGAGCTGAATGTGTTTCCGGTGCCGGACGGCGATACCGGTACCAATATGACCCTGACGATCATGTCTGCGGCGAAAGAGGTGAGCGCCGTCGAGGAGCCTGATATGAAGGCTCTGGCAAAGGCAATTTCCTCCGGTTCCCTGCGCGGCGCGCGGGGCAATTCCGGTGTTATCCTTTCTCAGCTGTTCCGCGGTTTCACGAAGGAAGTGCGGGAATACGATAAAATCAACGTGACCGTGATGGCGAGCGCATTCCGCAAAGCCGTGGAGACGGCGTACAAGGCGGTTATGAAGCCGAAGGAGGGAACCATCCTCACCGTGGCCAAGGGAGGCGCGGAGCGCGCGGCGGAGCTGGCGGCGGAGACAGAGGATCTGGAATATTTCGGAGCCGAGGTAATCCGTCGCATGGAGGAGGTTCTTGCGTATACGCCGGAGCTGCTTCCGGTTCTGAAGGAGGCCGGCGTGGTGGATTCCGGCGGCCAGGGACTGCTGGAGGTAATGCGCGGCGCCTACGATGCGATGCTCGGCAAGGAGGTCGCATTCCAGCCGGCGGAAAAGCCGGTTCGAACGGCCCCGGAGACGGCGGGAGCCGTCAGTACGGAGAGCATTGCGACAGCGGATATCAAGTTCGGGTACTGCACCGAATTTATCGTTATGCTGGAGAAGGAATTTTCCATGGACATGGAGCTCGATTTTAAGGCGTTCCTCGAGTCCATCGGTGATTCCATTGTAGTGGTGTCGGATGAGGATGTCGTGAAGGTTCACGTACATACCAATGATCCGGGACTTGCCATCCAGAGAGCATTGACGTACGGTTCCCTCACAAAAATGAAAATTGACAACATGCGCGAGGAGCATAACGAGAAGGTGATTTTGGAGGCCGAAAAACAGGCGGCGCTCCGGAAGCAGGAAACAGCCGGAACGGATAAGGAGGCTCAGGCCGAGCAGATGCAGAAGCCTCTCGAGCCGAGAAAGCCGGTCGGCTTCGTGGCGGTTTCCATCGGCCGCGGCATCAATGAGATTTTCCGCGGACTCGGGGTAGACTGCCTGATTGAGGGCGGCCAGACCATGAATCCGAGCACGGAGGATATGCTCAACGCCATCGGCCGGGTAAACGCTGATACCGTATTTATTCTGCCGAACAACAGCAATATCATTCTGGCGGCAAACCAGGCGAAGGCGCTGACGGAAGATAAGCAGATTATCGTTATCCCGTCAAAAACGGTTCCGCAGGGAATTGCGGCGATGATCAATTATGTATACGATAAATCCGCGGAAGAAAATGAAAAATTCATGACCGAGGGGATGCAGGCGGTGCGCTCCGGCCAGGTAACTTATGCAGTCCGCGATACAAGCATCGACGGCAAGGAGATACGTCAGGGAGATATTATGGGCCTGGATGATAAGACGATTCTCGCCGTCGGAAGCGATATAACCGAAACCACACTCGCTCTGATCCGCGAAATGACGGACCGGAATTCCGAACTGATCAGCCTGTACTACGGAGAGGGGACGACGGAGGAGCAGGCGGAGGAGCTTTCGTCCCGCATTATGGAGGAATATCCGAACGTTGATGTGGAGGTGCATGAGGGCGGCCAGCCGATCTACTATTATGTGCTTTCTGTGGAATAGGAGGGCACAAAAAGATGCGGCCTGAGTCTTTCCGGGGATGAGCTCCGCGGAATACAGGGATAAAGAGAACGGATTGCAGAAAGCTGTTGCGCGCGGTGCGACAGCTTTTCCGTTGCAGGGGAAAGAAAGCTGCGCATTGCCCTGCAGGCGGCGGGGCGGCGCTGTCTGCACTGCGCGGAAAATTGTGATTGACGCAAAGCTTAAGGGGGATAACGGTTTGGAACTGGAGGATTCGGTAAGGAAGATTAAGGGGATCGGGGAGAAAACGGCGCAGACGCTCACAAAGCTCGGGATTTTTACGGTGGGCGATCTTATTGTGCATTATCCGCGCAGCTATGAGGTATACGAACTGCCCGTTCCGATCCGGGATCTGCGGGAGGGGCAGCTCGCTGCCGTCGAGGCGGGTATTGCGTCGTTTGTTGAGGTAAAGCGGCTCGGGGGACTGCAGATTGTTACCTGCACCGTACAGGATGCGAGCGGTTCTCTGAAACTGACCTGGTTTAATCAGGTTTATCTGAAGAGCATGCTCAAGCGCGGCATCCACTATATTTTCCGGGGAAAGCTTGTGCGGAAGAACGATGCTCTTGTTATGGATCAGCCAAAGATCTTTCAAAGGGAGGAGTACCGGCGGCTTCTGAACGTTCTGCAGCCGGTCTACCCGCTGACGGAGGGACTTACCAATCGGACGCTGCAGAAAGCGGCCGATCAGGCGCTCGGGCAGGTGAGGATGCCGGAGGAATTTCTTCCGAAAAAAATTGCAAAGGAAAACCGTCTGATTTCCAGAGTTTCGGCGCTGCGGGAGATCCATTTTCCGAAATCGCGGGAAACGCTGGCGGATGCGAGAAGAAGGCTGGTATTTGACGAGTTCTTTCTTTTTCTGCTGCAGATGCGCAGAGTGAAGCAGACACGGAAACTGGAAAAAAATCCCTTTTCCTTAAAGGAGCCAGAGCTCTGCCGCGAGCTCTGGAGGCGGCTGCCTTTTGAGCCGACAGAAGGCCAGAAGAAGGTGGCGGAGGAGATCCGGCGCGATATGACAGGACCTTATGTGATGAGCCGTCTGATCCAGGGGGATGTCGGCTCCGGGAAAACGATCCTGGCAGTCTATGCGCTGCTGCTGGCTGCCGGCTGCGGGTATCAGGGCTGTATTATGGCGCCCACCGAAGTGCTGGCCAGACAGCATTACGAGTCGATCACGGCGCTGCTTGAGCCGCTCGGAATCCGCGTGTGCCTGCTGACCGGGGCCATGACCGCAGCGGAGAAAAAAAAGACCTGCGCGCGGATCGCTGCCCATGAGGAGGATGTGATTGTCGGCACCCACGCGCTGATCCAGGAGAAGGCTGTCTATGACCGGCTGGCGCTTGTCGTGACGGATGAGCAGCACCGTTTCGGCGTCCGGCAGAGGGAGAGCCTGGCCGGGAAGGGGACAAGTCCGCATGTGCTTGTTATGAGCGCGACGCCGATCCCTCGGACACTCGCCATTGTGCTGTACGGCGATCTGGATGTTTCCCAGCTCACCGAACTTCCGGCGGAGCGGCTTCCGATCAAAAACTGCGTTGTGAATACCTCCAGCCGGGGCACGGCGTACCGGTTTATCGAAAAGCAGACGGCGGAGGGGCATCAGGCCTACATAATCTGCCCGATGGTCGAGGAAAGCGAGGAGGTTGAGGCGGAGAACGTGACAGAGTATACGCAGAAGCTCTCGGAGGCGATTTCGCCGGATATCACCGTCGCTTCCCTGCACGGGAAAATGAAGCCGTCGCTGAAAAATGAGATTATGGAGCGGTTTGCGCGGGGGGAGATCCAGGTGCTGGTATCGACGACGGTCGTGGAGGTCGGCGTAAATGTGCCGAACGCGACTGTTATGATGATCGAGGATGCGGAGCGGTTCGGGCTGGCTCAGCTGCATCAGCTCAGGGGCCGTGTGGGACGGGGGGCGGCTCAGTCCTACTGCATTTTTGTAAACGGCTCGGACAGCGAGCGTGCAAGAGAGCGGCTGGAGATTATGAACCGCTCAAACGACGGCTTTTTTATCGCGCAGGAGGATCTGAAGCTGCGCGGGCCGGGGGATGTGTTCGGCGTGCGCCAGAGCGGCGAGCTGCAGTTTGTGCTGGCGGACATCTATCAGGATGCAAAGGTTCTGACGGCGGCCGGCGCTGCCGTCGATTCGCTCTCGGATGAGGAGGCGGAGCGGGCCTTTTCCTGCTTTCCGGCGGGAATGAGAGAAGGGCATTCCGGGGCTTAGCCCCCGAAAAATCAGTTGCGGCACGGCTGGAAGTGTGATAGGATATATCAGATAAGTAATGATATCAGATAAGTTATGGTTGCTGACAGAGAGGAAGGGCAGATGCACACCTATCCAAATGAAAAACTGAACCGCATTGCCGGGGACAATTACCGGATACTGCTGCAATACTGCTCCCTTCTGGAGGAGGAGGGCTACTGGCAGCAGCCCCGGGAGATACTTAAGCGGCGCATTCACGAGTTTCTGGCGCTGTACGTCCAGGCGATGCTTGTGCAGCTGGCTCTCTGCATAGGAGCGGAGGACGCCGGCACAATCGCCATGATCGCGCAGCTGCCGGAGGACAATCCGTTCCGGATCGATGAAGCGGAGGGCATTACCGGTGAGTGCGCTGACGAAGCGAGGAAGCTTGTCATGGCTCCGCCCATCCTGCTGCAGCTGTGCAGCCTCAGGGATGTGGAGAATCACAGCAGCATGACAGGGCTGTTTTTTGACGCGCTGCTCAACATCCTGTTTTCCATGACCTACCTGAACGGGCGGCGGGATGCAGCGATGACGCGGTTTATCCGGGAGTACTACGGGCGCATTCAGGCGTTTATTCAGAATGCAAATATGCGCGGTGCGTGCGTAGATGAGAAATATATTTTCCGTAAAATCTGTATGGGAGAGCTGGAAACCAATACGGAGCAGCTCAAGCAGGCCGGTGAGGATTTTGTCCGTTACAAGCGGGAGGCGCTGTTTATCGAGGAGCGCGCGCCGCAGGAGAAGAAAGCTGAAGCAGCGGCCATTCCGGCCGAAAATGCGGAGGATTCCGCCGCGGCCGGCATGGAACCGGCCATCAAAGAATATCCCGCTGCCGACAGAGAACCGGATGCCAATGAAGAGCCGGATGCGGGAGATTCTCTGTCTCCCGGCAGGAAACCGGCAGATCAGGATTATTCTGCAGACAGCGGGGAACTGAACGCCGGGAACGATCCCGCGGAAAGCATCGAACCGGCTGATTCCGGGGAAGCGCCCGGCCAGGAGGCAGTATCCGGCAAAGAGGACATTACCGCTTATGATCCGTCCGGTCGCCGGAACAGAACCGATTGCCGGACGGATGCCGTGCAGACGGCAGAGCCGGACATTCCCGTACCGGCGGCCGAACCGGAGCAGGACGAGGAAGCTCTCCTGCGCACGGAGGAGGAAAAACGGAGGGCGCGGGACGAAGAGACGGCCGAGGCAATCCGGGCCTACCGCGCGAAGCGTCTGGACAAGATTGTCGTCCAGCTGGAGGAGCTGATCGGACTGAAGGGCGTGAAATCCGAGATTCATTCTCTGATCAACCTGATCCGTGTCCGGAAGATGAGGGAGGCATATCATCTGCCTGGCATGCCGATGTCCTACCACATGGTTTTTACAGGGAGCCCCGGAACCGGAAAAACGACGGTTGCCAGGCTGATCGGCGAGATCTACCGCGAGCTTGGGATTTTAAGCCGCGGTACAATGACGGAAACCGACCGCTCGGGACTTGTGGCAGGCTATGTCGGCCAGACGGCGCTGAAGGTGCGCGAGGTTGTGGACAGAGCGAAGGGCGGAGTGCTGTTTATCGACGAGGCATATACGCTGTGCACCGCGCAGGGCGGCAATGATTTCGGCGGAGAGGCAATTGATACGCTGGTCAAGCTGATGGAGGATTACCGTGAGGATCTGGTCGTTATTGTGGCGGGCTACACGCAGGAGATGGAGCAGTTCCTGAAATCCAATACCGGATTGATTTCAAGATTTAATAAATTTATCGAGTTCCCGGATTACGGAGATGTCGAGCTGCTGGAAATTCTTGGAAAAATGGCCGGCAAGGCCGGATTCACGCTGGATAAGGGCGCGCGGGAGGCTGTGGAGCGCTATCTGGAAGCAATGGACGAAGGGCGGCGGCGGGAATTCGGAAATGCGCGCGGAATCCGGAATCTTTTTGAAAAAATGGTGTCCGCCCAAGCCGACCGGGTGATCGGCTACGAGAGGCCGACAAAGGAGCAGCTTTCCGAGCTGCTTGAGGCTGACTGTGATTTCTTGAACAAAGGAGACGGAAGAAACGTATGATCGGTTTGCTTTATCTGATAATTGCGGTTTTCTGGGGAAGCGCCCTCTGCGGCAGGCTGTTCCCGGGGCTTGGCGGGCTGACGAAAATCAGTTTCAGCGGCAAACAGCTGAAAATCAGCAGTCTTTTTCTGCTCGTGCCCGCCTGGGTATATCTCGGCGTGCTGCCGATGACCTGGTTTGTGTACTTTGCCTCCTATCTGCTGCGGAACGCCGCGCACGGCATGCGGATCGCGAATGCCGCAGCCATGCTGCTTTTCCTGACCGGCGGGCTCGTGCTTTATCTGTGCGGGAAAAAGAACCGGCTGACGGCAGAGAAGCCGGGGTTGAGGCTCTCTCGGGGAGAGCTTGTTTTCCTGCTGCTTGTGCTCTATCTTTCCGTCCGGCTGTTCTGGACGACCTTCCGCATTGAGGGGAATCAGCTCTATGTCGGCCTTTCGGTGTTCAGCGATTTTTCTCCGCACCTTGGGATGATACGTTCTTTTTCAAGCGGCAACAATTTCCCGACAACGTATTCGCATTTTGCAGGGCAGGACATCAAATATCATTTTATGTTCCAGTTTCTTGTAGGAGACCTGGAATTTCTCGGGATGAGGCTGGATTATGCATTTAATGTCCCGAGTCTGATCGGCTTTGTAAGCACCTTTTCTCTGCTCTACGTCCTGGCGGCCCGGCTGACGGCAAGAAAATCCGCCGGTTTTGTAGCCTGCCTGCTGTTTGCGTTCCGCTCGTCGCCGAGCGTATTCCGCTATCTCGGCGGGCTGCCGGCAGGTACCAATCTCTGGAAGGCACTCTTTGAGCACTCTTCCTTTGTCGGCTACACAACTCATGAGGACTGGGGACTGTGGAATCTGAATGTGTACTGCAACCAGAGGCATCTCGCGTTTACACTGGGTGTGCTGCTGTTTGTGCTGATGCTCTTTCTGCCGCATCTTTACGCGGCGGCCGGGCGTCTCAGAGCAGAATGGAGAGGCTCCAGGGGGCATATCCGCTTCTTTTTTCAGAGGAGCCTGTTCTGCGCAGAGGGCTGGAGCATCGGCGGAAAAAAAGGCGTTACCCGCGCGGTCTGCGCCGGCCTGCTGCTCGGTGCGCTGGCATTCTGGAACGGGGCCGTTACCATTGCCGCGCTGCTTGTGCTTTTTGTCCTGGCGGCGGTTTCCGACCGCAGGCTGGAATTTCTGATTGCCGCCGTACTCGCCGTTCTGCTCTCGGCGCTGCAGAGCGCGTTCTTTATTGACGGGAGCGCCGTGACGGCGGAGCTGCTGTTCGGCTTTATCGCGGAAAACAGGACGGTGTTCGGCGTGATTGACTATGTATTCCGCCTGACCGGATTTGTTCTTTTTGTCGTGGCCGGAGTCTTTGTCACGGCCAACGCGGAAGGGCGCTGTGCAACGGCGGCCTTTGCCGCCCCGTTTGTATTTTCGTTTTTTGTTTCTCTGACGCCGGATGTTACGGTCAACCACAAATATATTATGATTTCCCTGATGCTGCTCGGCATTCCGGCTGCGTTCGGGATCGCGAGGCTGTGGGACAGAAAAAAAACGTCTGCGCGCGTGGCTGCCGTGCTGCTGACCGTGCTGCTGACGGCAACGGGTGTGTTTGAATATGCGATTGTGCTCAACCGGAATGCGGCGCAGAACAACCTCAAATTCGACGTGAACGATGAGCTTACCGCCTGGATACGGGAGAACGCCGATGCGAAAGATATTTTCCTGACTTCGAATTATGCGCTGAACAATGTGGTGCTCGGCGGGGCGATGCTGTTTAACGGCTGGCAGTATTTTTCCTGGTCAGCCGGGTATGATACCGAGCTGAGGGCCTGGCTTGTCCAGGAAATGTACGAGGCGGAAAGTCCGGAAGAGTTAAGACGGCTCACGGAGGAAAATCATATCCGATACATTATTGTAGATCACGACAACCGGACGTCCGGGAGCTACACGGTGCGTGAGGATGTGATTGAGCGGACCTTCCTGGCGGTTTATTCGCAGGGAGAAGGGGACTGGCGCACGACCATCTACGACGTGTCGATGCCGGTGAAATAGGCGGCCGGGAAAGACAAGGGAATCCGGCAGGAATCGAACAGGAATCGAACAGCAAAAGAAAAGGAAGCGGAAGGTAACAGAAAGGAAATAAAAGGGAACAATATGGAAACAGAAATGAAATAGAAAGGAAACAGAAGAGAATTATAGAAAGGGACGAAGGAGAAATAAAAAAGAAACAGGAAGGAAACAGAAGAGAGCAAACGGGAAACAGAATAATTTATAGAAAGAAATGGTAAAGAAATAAAAAGAAACAGAAAGGAAACCGAAGAGAGCAAACGGGAAACAAAATAGAATGCAGAAAGGAAACAGAAAAGAAATAAAAAGAAAAGGAAGAAACGGAAAAGAACCATAGAAGGGGAGCGGAGAAGAAACGAAAAGGAAATAAGCAGAAACACACGGGGAACGGAAAGGAGAGCGAAATGCACTGCAAATATGTTGTTGTCGGAGCGGGGCTGGCCGGCCTGACGGTGGCCGAGAGGATTGCGAACGAAAAAAACGAGAAGGTGCTCGTTGTCGAAAAGCGGGGACAGATCGGAGGGAATGTGTATGATTCCTATAATGAGGACGGTATCCTGATCCACAATTACGGGCCGCATATTTTTCATACGAACGACCGGGAGGTGTACGAGTATCTCGGGCAGTTCACAAAGTGGAATGATTTCTGGCACCGGGTGCTGACGCAGGTGGACGGCAATCTGATTCCGATGCCGATCACGCTGGAGACGATCAACCGGCTCTACAACTGTTCCATGACGCCGGAGGAGATGGAGCGTTTTATCGAAGCGCGCGCCGTGCCGATGGACGAGATACGGACAAGCCGGGACGTGGCGCTGTCCCGGGTCGGGGAGGAAATTTATCAGAAATTTTTCGAAAATTATACAAAGAAGCAGTGGGGCGTTGATCCGGCGGGCATAGACACATCTGTAATTTCTCGGATTCCGCTGCGCTACAACCGCGACACGCGTTATTTTACGGATAAATATCAGGGCATGCCGCGCTACGGCTACAC
>ERZ777305.1548-NODE-1548-length-26074-cov-23.498597_pt1 | contig 26074 bp, 18 predicted proteins | sample MGYA00374965_ERZ777305 | MGnify/ENA primary metagenome ERZ777305 (study PRJEB29328, sample SAMD00013331) | mouse gut metagenome | study: EMG produced TPA metagenomics assembly of the Metagenome analysis of fecal microbiota from mouse which was promoted... | reverse complement strand
CATTTGATAAAATCATTCCCCCAATGACAATTTTTTTTGCCATTGGGGGAAATTGTTTGTAACTTTGCCGATGAATAAATTTGTACCAACAACAATCATCAATTCATCCGACAAAATCAACAACCAAATTATAATACCTGAATACAGTTATGGGATTATTTGAAAAACTTACTGCGAAAGCCAAGGCCTCACGCCAGCGCATCGTGCTCCCGGAAGGGACCGAGCCCCGTACACTCACAGCCGCCGACCGCATAATAGCGGAAGGCATTGCCGACATCATCCTGATTGGCGACCCCAAGGAGATCAACACGATGGCATCGGAGCTCAAACTCACCAACATCGACAAGGCAACGATAGTCAACCCTACTGACGAGGCTATCATTGACAAATACGCTCCGCTGTTCTACGAACTCCGCAAGAAAAAAGGTATCTCAATGGAAGAGGCCCGCACCACCACAGCCAACCCGCTGTATCTCGGCTGCCTCATGATAAAGAGCGGCGATGCCGACGGACAGGTGGCAGGCGCACTCAACACCACCGGCAATGTGCTCCGCGCAGCATTTCAGGTAATCAAGACAATGCCCGGCATAAACGTAGTGTCAGGCGCATTCGTAATGGTGCTCCCCGAAGGCTCATCCTTCGGCACAAACGGACTCCTTATCTTTGCCGATTGTGCAGTAATCCCCGATCCAACAGCCACAGAGCTTGCACAGATAGCCGTATCCGCAGCACAGACCGCCCGCGACATCGCAGGCATGGAACCCCGCGTGGCAATCCTCAGCTTCTCAACCAAAGGAAGTGCCAAGCACGAGCGCATCGATAAAGTGATTGAAGCGACACAGATCGCTCACCGCATGGCTCCCGAACTACAGCTCGACGGAGAACTTCAGGCTGATGCCGCACTCGTACCCAGCGTAGCCAACAGCAAAGCCCCCAACAGTCCGCTCGCAGGTCGCGCCAACGTCCTCGTGTTCCCGTCTCTCGAAGTAGGCAACATTGCTTACAAGCTCGTTCAGCGTCTTGGCGGTGTTGAGGCTGTAGGTCCTGTTCTACAGGGTCTTGCCGCTCCGGTCAACGACCTTTCCCGCGGATGCTTCCCCGAGGATATCTACAAAACAATCATCATCACCTGCAACCAGGCAATCGGCCTAAAAGAAAACAAATAAACCATGAAAATATTAGTCCTCAACTGCGGAAGCAGTTCCGTAAAATACAAGCTCATTGATACATCATCCGACGCTGTTCTCGCTGAAGGTGGAGCAGAGAAAATCGGTCTTGCCGACGGATTCCTCAAATACAAAAAAGCCGATGGCTCAAAAGCTATTATAGAGCTTGGCCAGACCGACCATAACGGTGCGGTAAAAGCAATTCTCAACCTCCTCACCGATCCTGTTGAAGGATGCATCAAGAATTATGCTGAGATCGATGCTGTAGGACATCGTGTGGTACACGGAGCAGAAAAGTTCAGCCAAAGCGTACTTATCACCGATGAGGTCAAGGACATGATCAAACAGTGCTATGACCTTGCCCCCCTCCACAACCCCGCCAACATGACCGGTATCGAAGCAATCACTGCCCTCATGCCGGAAGTGCCTCAGGTAGCAGTGTTTGACACAGCATTCCATCAGACCATGCCAGCAAAGTCGTTCATGTATGCCCTCCCCTACAAATACTATACAGAGGACGGTGTGCGCCGCTACGGCTTCCATGGCACAAGCCACCGCTATGTGTCACAGCGCGTGTGTGAATTCCTTGGGATCTCTCCTGTCGGACAGAAAATCATCACCTGCCACATCGGCAACGGCGGTTCCATAACAGCTGTAGTCGACGGAAAAAGCGTGGATACATCCATGGGACTCACTCCCACTGAAGGTCTCATGATGGGAACACGAGTAGGCGACGTTGACCCGGGTGCGCTCGTTTACCTCATGCTCAAGCATAACCTGTCGGCAACAGAACTCCAGAAGATCATCAACAAGGAGAGCGGCATGCTCGGCACCAGCGAGATATCAAGCGACATGCGTGAGATAGAAGCAGCCGTAGAAGCCAAGAACCCTCGCGCTTGCCTCGGACTGGACATGTATGAGCAGCGCATCACAAAATATATCGGAGCCTATGCAGCCGAAATGGGAGGTGTCGATATCATAGTATTCACAGGAGGCGTTGGCGAGAACCAGTGTTCTCTCCGCTCTAATGTCTGTGCTCCGCTCGCATTCATGGGTGTAGAGATCGACATGGAAGTCAACAAGGTGCGTGGCGAAGAGAAAGTAATCTCCACCCCGACATCCAAAGTAAAAGTAGTGGTAATACCCACTGACGAGGAGCTGATGATCGCCCGCGATACAGAAGCTATCGTCAAGAAATAAACATATAAACTAATTCGACCATTTATGACTAAAATCCGTGCAGCAGTTGTCGGTTATGGCAACATAGGTAAATTCACAATTCAGGCTCTCGAAGCCGCTCCTGATATGGAGATAGCCGGCGTAGTACGCCGTAACCTCGGAGAGAAACCCCTCGAACTGACACCCTATCCAATCGTAACCGATATCCGCGAGCTCGGACATGTCGATGTGGCAATTCTCTGCACACCCACGCGTGAAGTTGAGAAATACGCTCTCGAATTCCTTGCCTTGGGAATCAATACTGTCGACAGTTTTGACATCCACACCCAGATCACCGCGCTCCGCCGCTCCCTCAACGAAGCTGCGGTAAAAGCCGGAAAAGTGTCAGTCATATCAGCAGGCTGGGACCCGGGAAGCGATTCCATAATAAGGACCCTTCTTGAAGCAGCTGCCCCTAAAGGCATCACTTATACCAACTTCGGACCCGGCATGAGCATGGGACACACAGTATGTGTCAAATCAAAGCCAGGAGTGAAGAACGCCCTTTCCATGACCATGCCTAAGGGTGACGGAATGCACCGCCGTATAGTGTATGTGGAACTCCTGCCCGGAGCAACTCTCGAAGAGGTAGCCAAAGCTGTAAAGGAGGACCCCTATTTTGCTTCCGACGAAACACACGTTATGGCAGTGGAGAGCGTGGATGCAGTAAAGGATATGGGTCACGGTGTGCATATGGTGCGCAAGGGTGTTTCAGGACAGACTCAGAACCAACGTTTTGAGTTCACTATGAGCATCAACAATCCCGCGCTCACAGCCCAGCTCCTTGTAGCTGTGGCACGAGCCGCAATGCGTCTTGCACCAGGAGCATACACAATGGTCGAGATCCCTGTGATAGACCTACTGCCTGGTGACCGCGAATCACTCATCGCGCATCTGGTGTAAGTCCACAATAAACTTTAGCAACTCCACAAAGCTTGGGAAAGGCTCTAAAATTTAGAGCCTTTCCCAAGCTTTTTTGGTATTTTTTCACTATTTTTGCAGAAACAAATAAATCCGACAATGAAGAACCTATTGAAACGCTCCCTGACAGGCGTAATATACGTTGCACTCATCGTTGCCGCCGTTCTTGCCGGCGGATGGTGGTTCGTATCGCTATTCGCATTGTTTGCCATACTCGCCATAAATGAGTTCGCCAATCTCACCATAGCAAAAAGCGGTGGTGAAAATGTCATCACTCTGATCTCTGACATGGCAGGAACTCTCATACTCTTTGTAGGGCTCAGTTGCGTAAATATAGGACTCCTCACCCCCCACACCACAGCAGTACTCGGAGGCACATTTTTTATCATGTATCTTCTTTATATGGTGATACGTCTTGTGATGCAGCTCTACAGCCAGGAACCATCACCCCTTGCCAGCCTCGCATACTCTTATATGGGGCAGATGTACATAGCATTGCCGCTCGGCATCATGTCAATGTACTACACGCTATCTGACGGGGCAGCTCTCCTGCTCGCAATGTTCATCATGATCTGGCTCAGCGACACCGGAGCATTTCTTGTAGGCTCAATGATAGGAAAGCACAAACTGTTCCCACGCATATCCCCCGGAAAAACATGGGAGGGATTCTTCGGCGGAATACTCTTCGCAACAGCATCGGCATTCGTTATGAAATACGGATTCGGAATTTATTTTGAATCAATCCCTCTCGCCGCGCTCTGCGGAATGGGCGTGACTGTAGCCATCTTCGCCACCTGGGGCGATCTTGTGGAATCACTAATAAAACGCACTCTTGGAGTCAAGGACTCAGGCAATCTGCTTCCTGGCCATGGCGGAATCCTTGACCGTATTGACTCGCTGCTGCTCGTGATTCCTGCATCCCTCATATATCTTATCACAATCACTCTCTATATATGAATCAGGGGGCTTAAGAGAGTAGCCAAAGCCCCGATTACCAATTCTTTTCCGGCTAATATCATACTTACATATAATTCCATCTATGAAAAAATTTTTATTCCTCGCTATGGCAGGGAGCATTATAGCTACATCTTGCCATAAAACCGATCAGGCTCCCGAAGCCGACACCAACGATGATGTGATACTTCATGCCTGGTCATGGTCATTCGATACAATCGCCGCAAACATGAAAGATATAGCAGAGGCTGGATATGCTTATGTTCAGACATCCCCGGCTAACACTTGTTTTGTGGGTGAGGATGGCGGCATGGCACTATACTCTCAGCCAGGCGACTCGGTCAAAGGAAAATGGTACTACTACTATCAGCCTACCGACTGGAAAATAGGCAACTATCTGCTGGGCTCACGCGACCAATTCAAGTCCATGATGGACAGTGCTTCAAAATACAATGTAAAAATCATTGTCGATGTACTCCCCAACCATACAGCAGTCGATCACTCGGCAGTATTGCCTGACCTCGACAATGCCGTAGGCGGACATGACAAACTGTTCCATGCCAACGGACTCACTGACATAATCGACTACAATGACCGCTACCAGTGCACCACCGGCAAGATGGGCGGACTGCCCGATGTCAATACCGAAAATCCCGATTTCCAGGCTTACTACATGAATTATGTAAACGATCTGCTCAGCCTCGGAGTGAAAGGCTTCCGTTACGACACTGCCAAGCACATAGGATTGCCGTCCGATCCACTGGACTCACTCGCCGAACGCAACAATTTCTGGGATGTCGCTACCGGCCGGGAAGAGGTAAAGGGCGTGAGGCTCGCTGTGCCACGCGATTCACTTTTCATATATGGAGAAGTCCTTCAGGACCGCAACGTCAAGGAGGCAGAATACGGCGAATACATGGATCTTGTGGCAAGCAACTATGGACACGCTCTGCGCAACGTGCTTGAGAAAGCCGACTTCAATGCCGACTCTCTCCTCTCATGGCACCACCCTGTTGACGGCAAACACCTTGTGACATGGGTAGAATCACACGATACATACTGCAACCAGCATGAGTCAGCCGACCTTACCGATGAACAGGTAAGAATGGGATATGTATTCCTTGCAGCTCGTCAGAACGGTACACCTCTGTTCTATAGCCGCCCGGCAGGAAGCACCCGTGAAAACTATTGGGGAAACAACCGTGTAGGGGCTCGCGGAAATAATGAATTCAAACACCCGGAAGTAGTGGCAATCAACAAGTTCCGCCGTGCAATGCACGGACAGCCCGAAAAAGTGACATCATCCGACAACGGAGCTGTGATTTCTGTTGAACGCGGAAAAGCAGGTCTTGTCATAATCAATATCTCCGGACAGCCACAGGCAATAGACATTGCAACAACTCTCCCTGACGGAACATACTCCGACAGTTTACACGGCACATCTTTTGAAGTGAAATCCGGTAAAATAACAGGTAATGTCGCACCATATACTTCATCAATACTCACACGGTAAAACAAGCTATATATCGTTGCCCTATCGCTTAGATGTAAGGGTTTGACAATAAATTTTTTAGCTTTTTGAACTAAACGTCAGCCATTTTTGTTTCAAAGATGACTGACGTTTAACAATTTTTTATTAAATTTGCGCGTCGCATTGCTTAAAGACTTGATATTCACTTATTCATTAAAGGCAATCTATTTTTAACCAATTAATACATACTTAACAATGAACATTGAAACTATTGGGCTGAATGCCGGTCTCGTATGGGCAGCCCTCAATGAAGCTGAAACTGTTGACACAAAACAGCTTAAGAAGATGGCTAAAATTAAAACTGAAAAAGAACTTTATGCTGCTCTCGGATGGCTTGCCCGCGAAGGCAAACTCATGTTCCAGAGCACTGAGGACGGCAAGGGGCTCCTTGTATCTCTTGCCCAGTAATGGCGTGCACCATATACAACACTGTACGGCTATTACTGTCAGTCCAATAAAACAGATTCAAAGACTCTCGCTCCTAATAGCCAAACCGGCAGTTGTCAGCGAGAGTTTTTTATATCTATCTTACAAAACTTTTTGGCTGCATTAAGGGTTGTTAAAATATAACCGTTGATAAACACTTACCACCAAGAGTGAATATCAGGTTTCTTATATACAATTCATCAAGTTTCAACAATTCTAATATTCTCACATTTTGGTCCGTAGGGTTTGCAAAATATTACTTTGGATTATTCTGGTACCGGTTATATTAGTGGTGCTCGTCCCGATACTGCTATATATACCTCCTATCCAGAACTGGGCTGTAGGCTTTGCCACTGAAAAGGTAAGCCAATCCACCGGTATGAATATTCAGGCAGAACACCTGCGACTAAGTTTTCCTCTGAGGCTTAAAGCGGGTGGCATAAACGTGATTCAGGCAGGTGGCGACACCATGCTCACAGCACGCCAGGCCTCTCTCTCTCTAAAAATAATGCCTCTTTTGCGCGGACATGTGACAGTAGACGGTATCACAATTGATTCAGCCTTCTACCAGCTTGGAAATTCCGATTCCATAATGTGGCTTCGTGCCAACATAACCCACGGTGACATCTCTGCGACCGATATCATACTCAATGAAAATATAGTAAATCTCGACCGTGCTGACATATCGGGAGTACGCGTCAGATTGCGTATGCTTGAAGACACCACTGCCACCCCAGTCGACACAGCTGCATCAGCTCCATGGCTTGTACGAGCCGGACTGATCAACATCAGCGATGTTGACTATTCAATGGAAATGCTACCCACAATCGATTCTCTCGGATGTCATGTAGGGAATGCCTCTCTGCGACTTGCAACAGTGGATATGCGCTCAAAAAAGATATTCGGGCAAAGCCTTCGGATTGACAGCGTAGCAGCTGCATACATATATCCAAAAGTTGATTCGGTCCCCTCGCCTACATCTGTCGACACCATAATACCACCCTCGTCCGACATGTGGACAATCACTGCCGACACCCTGCGTCTAACATCCGATTATGCATTGTACGCTGAACGAGGAGCAATCCCTCAACCCGGATTCGACCCATCCTATATAGGAGTCTCAGGCATTGAGATAGAGATAGATTCATTCTACAATCAAGGCACTGACATACGTGTGCCATTACGTAAATTCACAGCTGTAGAACGGAGCGGGCTATCACTTCGTGCCGATGGAGTTTTCAGCATGGACTCCACAGGCATGTCAGCCGAGAAATTCAGTATATCCACACTCCGATCAATGCTCAGGTTTGACGCCCGTATGGGGAATGGGAATATCTCTTCCGACCCTGACATACCACTATATATTAAAGGAAACGGTGCGATCTCGCCATCCGATATTGCAACGGCATTCCCCGATATGAAAGCCATGCTCGCACCAATGGGCCTCCTTACATTCTCCACGGATGTTAATGGAACGGCAAGCCGGCTCAATATACGCGAACTGAATATGTCGATGCCCGACGTGTTCAGACTCAAAGGTAACGGAACTGTCGACAACCCTTTCAATCCCGATAAAATAGGCGGTAAGATAATAATGGATGGAGCACTTGCCTCACTCTCTGACCGTAAATTCTCATTCCTACCGATACCTGTAGTCCCTGCACTACAGCTTAAAGCCAACGTGGGCTATCATCCCGGCAAGGCATCAGGCAAACTCGCAGTCACCACACGTGGAGGCAGACTCGCTGCCGACGGCTCATGGCTGGCACTTCCTGAAAAATACAATGCCAGCATATCTCTTGACAATTTTCCGGTGGACGCATTCATGCCATCACTCGGTGTAGGCAAAATCACAGCACACACCACTCTGAATGGCAAAGGATATAACCCGATGTCAAAGAACACATCGGTGGACGCAGATGTGAGACTTTCTCAGGTTACATATCTCAATGAAACATACCGTGACATCAACCTTAACACCTCGCTCCATGCCGGCAAGGCTACAGGAACACTTGTGAGTCATAATCCCGGAGCTGACGCGACCATCAATTTCGACGCCCGACTCTACAACGACTCCGTGCTCTACAATATCAACGGTGACCTCAAAGACATAAATCTTCAGTCTCTTCACCTCTCCGATTCCATCAACGGAGGTCGTCTCGGCATAACCTCATCCGGCTTCTACAATATAAGCACGCAAGGCATGGATGTCAGAGCTGATGTAAATTCACTGTCATGGCATCTACCAGGCATAACCATTGCACCAAAAGAGCCTATATCACTCACAGCACGCTCAGAAGATAACGGCTCACGCACATCTCTTAGAAACGGTGACCTTGACATCCTTCTCACTACTCCGGGATCAATCTTCTCATTCATATCCGGACTCACTCCGGCTATGACCATGGTGCAGCAACAGATTGATAGCATGCGTGTCGATGTGAAAGCCCTAAACAACGCCATACCCGACTTCTCATTACAGGCCGATATGGGCAGATCCAATTTCGCAGCACAGTACCTCGAATCATCCGGCATAAAATTAGGCTCGGCATCCGCTGTCCTTTCCAGTGACTCATTACTCACATTAAACTCAACTGTTACAAATATCGTGTCAGGCTCGACCCGTATTGACACCGTACGACTCAATGCCATACAGCATGGTGAATACCTCGTGTATCATGCATCCATGGATAACCGTCCTGGCACATTCGATGATTTTGCACATGTCACACTGAATGGTTTTGCAGGATTCAACCGCGCATCTGTTTTCTTCAAACAGAAAAACATCAAGGGTGAAAAAGGCTTCAATCTCGGCATGAACGCCGACATTGCTGACAGCATAGTGACAGTGCGACTCGTACCGGTCAAACCAACAATAGCATATAAGCCCTGGACTCTCAACAAAGATAATTTCATAAGTTTCGATCTTACCAACAAGCATCTTGACGCCAATCTGAAACTTTCAGGCGACAACAGCTTCATACGTATATTCACCGCCCACGAAGAAGCCCATCATGACAATGACTCTACCGACACTATTCACAAGCATTACTCCGGATCTCAGGAGGATCTAAAAGTACAGATCTCTCGTATACGCATACAGGACTGGCTGTCGATCAATCCGTTTGCTCCGCCGGTAAAAGGTGATCTGTCAGCTGACCTAAGCTTCAGATATGAAAATCCTATTCTCACCGGCAATGGTATAGTATCACTTTCCGACCTTTACTATGGGCGTGACCGTGTGGGAGATTTTGACCTTGATGTAAATGTCGAAAACTCACCCGGAGGAAAACTGATGGCAGATGTCGCACTGATGGTAGACTCCGTGCGTACCATCACAGCACGCGGTGTGCTTAACGATTCGACCCTTGCCTCACCGTTCATGCTCGACTTCAACATGATACGGTTCCCGCTCCACGTAGTAAATCCATTCATACCAAATAAGACAGCAACCCTTTCAGGACTTCTTAACGGCTCTATGAAGATCACCGGAGACATGGCTCACCCTATCTTTGACGGATACATCGATTTTGACACCACAGCTGTCAAGGTCACTATGCTCGGCACATCCTTCAAATTCTCTGAGGAGAAGATCCCTGTCGACAGCAATGTTATCACATTCAAGGATTTCAGCATCCTTGGCTGCAACAGCAATCCGCTCAGCATAAACGGCACCGTCGATGCAAGATCGCTATCCGATATGAAGCTCGACCTCGATATGGCAGCAAGAAACATACAGGTTGTCAAGAGCGACCGTGCACGAGGAGGGTCCGATGTGTACGGCAAAGCATTCCTCGACTTCTTTGCCGGAGTCAAAGGCAATATGCAGATGCTGAATGTCAACGCCGATATCTCGCTGCTCGAAGGCACTAATGTCACATACGTTCTTCCGGAAGTGAGCGAGACTGTAACCACCCAGTCCACACAGGACATGGTGCACTTTGTCCAATTCAACGACACTACATCCACGCTGAGAGCCGACAGCATAGCATCAACCGACATGGCTCTCAACATCAATGCCGACCTGCATCTTAGAGAAGGTGCGACCGTCAATGTAGACCTTTCATCCAACGGCTCCAACCGTATACAGGTACTCCCTTCAGGCGACCTCGACTTCACGATGTCACCACTCAACGGAGAACGTCTGACCGGACGCGTCAACATTAACAGCGGATTTGTCCGCTACACCCCTCCGCTGATGAGCGAGAAGAACTTCGCATTCCAGGATGGGTCCTACATAGCATTCAACGGCAACATGATGAATCCTGTACTAAATATACATGCCGTGGATGTGGTAAGAGCAAACGTCACTCAGGACGGGCAGAACTCTCGTGTAGTCAACTTTGATGTGATGCTCGCCGTCACAAACACATTCGATAATATGAACGTGTCGTTCGATCTTTCCACCAACGATGACATAACCGTCCAGAATGAGCTGACATCAATGTCAGCTGAACAGCGAGCCAACCAGGCCATGAACCTGCTGCTCTACAACGTCTACACAGGAGCAGGAACCAAAGGCACATCGCTTTCAGGCAACCCGCTTTTCTCGTTCCTGACCTCACAGCTCAATTCCTGGGCGGCAAACAATATACGAGGTGTCGACATATCCTTCGGCATAGACCAATATGACCGCACATATGAGGGGAACACATCGACAGCTACATCCTACAGCTATAAAGTATCGAAGAGCCTGTTCAATGACCGGTTCAAGATTGTGGTAGGAGGGAACTATTCAACTGATGCCGACAGCGATGAGAACTTCTCTCAGAATCTCATCAACGACATATCGTTTGAATACATGCTCAACCGGTCAGGCTCGATGTATGTCAAGATATTCCGTCACACAGGTTTCGAGAGCATACTCGAAGGAGAAATCACTCAGACTGGCGTAGGTTTTGTACTCAAAAGAAAACTCAACACCCTTTGGGAACTATTCGGTATTAAACGTGATTGATCAAGATGAAAAACTACACCATCATACTCAGCGCACTCCTCACCGCAATGATGTGGAGCTGCTCCACCACCCGACGCATTCCGAATGACGAAATCCTGTATACCGGACTGAAGGGGGTAAAAGTCAATACCCCTGATCCTAAAGAGACGTTTCCGTCAGGTGTACATGAATCTCTCACCGAGGCGGTCTCCGTGAAGCCAAACAATCCACTGTTAGGTTCGGCATCGGTGCGCACACCGTTCCCCATCGGACTGTGGGTCTACAACAACTGGCCTAACCCACCGAAAGGATTCAAACATTGGATCTACAATAAACTTGCGTCCGAACCGGTGCTCGTAAGCGATGTGCGCCCCGAAGTCAGAGTACACATGCTCGACCGTATCCTTGACGACAACGGATACTTCTCAGGCAGCACATCCTATGAGCTGGTACAGAAAAAAAATAAAAAGAAAGCCTCCATTCTCTATACAATCAACTCCGGGGAGCCTTATCTCATCGACTCCATACGTCTGCTCCCCGACACTACCCATCTGTTTCACATCATCGACTCGGTTGTTGACCGCTCTACATATTTCAAGACAGGCTCACGTTATTCCACCGACTCACTGTCGGTTCTGCGGGTACAGATAGCCAATGCCGTGCGCAACCGTGGATACTATTATTTCCGTCCTGAGTTCATACAATATCTTGCTGATTCCACCATCACCCATGGCAGGATAGCAATGAGAATGGAACTCGCGGACAATCTGCATCCATGGGCTCTTGACCGTTTCACCACAGGAACCATCACAACCACAGTCAAACGCAATAACGGAGGCGGCACACCCGACACAATACATACATCCAAAGGGGATGTGATACAATACAAACCATCAAAATTGCGCAAATCATTAATCCCCTCTTGTATAGCATTCCGTCCCGGCAGAACATTCTCTGTCCGGCAAATGGATCTCACCCAGTCACGCCTCTCACGGCTCGGCATATTCAACAACATCAACATGTCAGTCACACCTGACACCACCCATCACGACAAACGACTGCTGAACGTAGAGATCGACTGTACCTTCGACCGCCCATGGGAAGCATCCATTGAGGCTAATGTCTCCTCAAAATCCAATTCGTATCTCGGACCAGGACTCTCGTTTGGGCTCACCAACCGCAATATATTCGGAGGGGGCGAACAGCTTTCAATATCCCTTACCGGATCATACGAATGGCAGACAGGCGCAGGGCGTAGCAATCTGTTCAACTCATATGAGGCAGGACTGAATGCCACTCTCGCTTTCCCGCGACTCCTCGCACCAAGATTCGTCCCGCGCAGCCGTCGGGACCTCAACTGGACTCGGCTGTCACTTGGCATCGATGTGCTCAACCGTCCGCATTATTTCAAAATGGAACAGTTCAACACCGGCATATCATATGACTGGCGTTCATCCCGCTACATCAACAATTCATTCACTCTATTCAAACTCACATACACAAAACTACAGAACACTACCGAAGTGTTCGATTCCATAATGGGAGCCAATCCGGCAATCGCGCTCAGTTTCCAGAACCAGTTCATACCGCAAATGTCCTACTCCATAACTTACGACCGCGCAATGAACCGCGACAATACTATCAACGTTCAGGCAAGCGTCCAACAGGCAGGCAACATATTCTGGTCAATATATGAACTATGCGGCAGACATGGCGAGAAAAAACTTCTCGGCACACCCTTCTCACAATTTGTCAAAGGTTATGCCCAGGTGGTCTACGGTCGCCGACTCGCAGGAAAGATATGGCTTGTAAATCGCCTGGCAACCGGAGCTGCCTATGCTTACGGCAACTCAAAACAGGTACCATACAGCGAGCAATTCTATGCAGGAGGTGCCAACTCGGTAAGAGCATTCACAGTACGGTCCATCGGACCTGGCTCATATCGTGCTCCAGCTGACCAGATCAACGGATACTTCGACCAGACTGGCACATTCATATTCCTTGCCAACAGCGAACTCCGGTTTCCTATCCTCGGACCGCTTGAGGGTGCCATGTTCCTTGACGCAGGAAATGTATGGACACTCAAGGCAGAGGAAAGCCGTCCTGGAGGTCAGCTTAAAGCATCCAATTTCCTTAAGGATCTCGCCCTCGGAACAGGTGTCGGACTACGTTTCAATATCTCCATGCTCGTCATCCGAGCCGATCTCGGTATTGGTATACATGCCCCCTATAAGACATCCAAACGCGGATATTACAATATGGAATCGTTCCGAAAGTCGCTTGCCTTCCATCTCGCTATCGGATATCCATTCTAAAATCCAATGCACTGAACCGAACGATTCTACCCTGCTACAACATTCACACAATGAACTGCACCCCAAAAGTTTTCATATCTAACTTTTGGGGTGCAGTTCATGTCTTTATATGACTAATTCTTCAAAGAAGAAAATGTCTTTCTGTTCCTGATATAATAATCAAATAAAATGTTGGTATCGACATTGAGCAGATTCTGCTTAGGATGCACATTGTAACACTTGCGCATGCGTCGGAAATCATTATGAGCTTTTATAATAGCTGAAGCATTTTCGCCATCGCCGGTAAGCAGAAATTTCAACCATGCCACAGTATCGAGAAGCCTGCGACGGAACAGAAGTCCGCGACGCACTCCGTCAGGAAGATTCTTATGGAGCATCAGAAGATTATTTCGGAAATTGAGATACGTCTTTTTAGGATTGGAAGCAGGAAGAGAACCGCCGCCAAGGTGATACACATGTCCTGAAGGGACTGCCCATATCTCACGACCGCTCAGACGGATGCGCCAGCACAGGTCAATCTCCTCCATGTGAGCAAAAAACTCCTTATCAAGTCCGCCACATTCAAGATACACACTGTTAACCACCATAAGAGCCGCCCCGCTTGCCCAAAACACTTGCATAGGAGTGTCATACTGCCCATCGTCAGGTTCTACAGTATCGAATATCCGTCCACGGCAATAAGGGTAGCCATGCCTGTCGAGAAATCCACCCGCAGCCCCGGCATACTCAAATTTACAGGGCTCTTTTAGCGACCGTATCACAGGCTGGCATGCACCCGCATGCGGATGCTCCTCCATAAACCGCCACAACGGAGTGAGCCAGTCATCCTTGACCTCCACATCCGAGTTGAGAAGCACACTGTATTTGTATCTTTTAGAAATACACTCTAAAGCTCGATTATAGCCCTCTGCAAACCCATGATTCTCACTGAATTCAATAACTTCAACTCCAGGGAAGTCACGTTGCAATAATTCCACCGATCCGTCAGTAGAACCATTGTCCGCAACAATCACATCGGCAATCTCACTATTGGTATGCTCGACAACCGACGGCAGATAGTCACGCAGGAAATGTTCTCCATTCCAGTTAAGTATCACTACCGCCACACGATTACCGCAATATTCCATAAGATACTATAATCTTAAATTGATCAATCATATTTAAGCCCTATTGCCTCATTCAGACACAGATCTCTCCGACACACTCCTCGGGATTCTCGGGAGAAATCCCTGTTATCCTCACAGGGACGACCGTATTAGCCATTTCAGAATTAGGATTGACAAGATTGACACGTAAATAATTATCGGTAAATGCCGACATTGAGCCATCCTTGCGAGGATGCTCCACAAGAGCTGGACGCACCGAGCCAATATACTTTTCAGTAAATTCAGCAAGCTTGCGCTCCGACACATCAAGCATGACGTGAGTACGCTGATGCTTCTCTTCCTGGCTAACCACAGGCGTTATATCAAGAGCACGAGTGCCCGGACGCTCACTATAAGTGAACACATGGAGGCGGGATATCGGCAAACTTTCCACAAACGCCCTTGACTCCTCAAAAAACTCTGGAGTCTCCCCTCTCACACCGACGATAAGATCGACACCGATGAATGCATCGGGCATCTCTTCGCGTATCCTCTCTATCTTGTGACGGAATAGCCCTGAATCATACCTACGCCGCATAAGCTTCAACACCGCATCACTACCATTCTGCAATGGGATATGGAAATGCGGCATAAATCTTTTGGAACGAGCAACAAAGCTTATCAGCTCATCACTCAACAGGTTAGGTTCAATCGATGAGATACGGTACCGTTCTATTCCGTCAATCTCGTCAAGAGCTACACAAAGGTCATAGAAAGTCTCTCCTGTAAGCTTACCGAAATCTCCGATATTAACTCCGGTTATCACTATCTCCTTTCCACCCTCTGACGCTACCCGGCAAGCCTGCTCCACAATCTCGGCTATAGATCCCGAACGGCTCCGGCCACGAGCCATAGGTATGGTGCAATAGGAGCAATAATAATCACATCCGTCCTGAACCTTAAGAAAATACCGGGTACGATCCCCTCGCGAACACGACGGAGAGAACTCACGTATATCCTTGGTTGCGGTATGGTGCACCGAAGCACAATGACAGGAAGAATCATCGCCTGACGGTGACTTTAGTTCCTGCTCGCGCAGATATTCAATAATCTTTAGCTTCCTGTCATTACCTGCCAGTACCGCCACTCCTGGGAGAGCGGCAGCCTCCTCGGGCTTCAGCTGGGCATAGCATCCGGTAACAATTATACGTGCATTAGGGTATCGACGCGCAAATGAACGTATCGCCTGACGGCATTTCTTGTCGGCAATCTCCGTCACGCTACACGTATTCACCACTATATAATCGGGCTCCTCTCCATCCTGCACGCGACGTATCCCCTCGTCAGCCATCATACGGGCCACAGTGGACGTCTCGGCAAAATTAAGTTTACAACCGAATGTGTGAAAGAGGGCTTTACGCCCTCCGAAAATACTGTTGTCTATCAAGATTTGAGTGATTTACTCCTTGTTATTCAAGATTTTCCGACACAATGGGCACCGGACGCTTGAACACCTCCTTGAACGAAATGAGGGTCTCGGTACGTCCGAGCCCAAGGCTCAGTCTCTTATGAATGATCTCAAGGAGATGGGCATTGTTTCGGGCATATATCCTTGCAAATATATCATATGTACCGGTTGTGAAATGACAGTCAACCACTTCGGGTATCTCACGCAGGCGAGCCACCACCTCATCAAACTTTGTCGGATCATTCAGAATGAATCCGATATAGGCACATGTCTGATATCCAACAGCCGCCGGATCGATTTCTGTACGAAATCCGAGAATAACACCTGCCGAAGTAAGTTTCTGTATGCGCTGATGTATGGCTGCTCCGGAAATATGAGTCTCACGCGCAATCTCAAGGAATGGTTTGCGCGCATTGTTGGAGAGCATTTCAAGGATTTTAATATCCAATGAGTCAAAGTGTTGGCGTGGCATTGGTGTATTAAGTGTAGAGTTTGGTATTAATTAAATCTTTGGTTAATTCTTTCACATGAGAGAATCTCACCACAAAATTACTAAAAAAACTGACATTTACACACTCTCGATAACATATTTTACTATAATATTCACTATCACCACTTATTTTTTCTATATACCGAAACGTCCAACCTAATCACTTCAACGTGCCATCATGTCATAATAAACCATCCAACACAGTATTCTCATTAATGATACCAACAAATTATAGAGAAGCGCAAGGTATGGGACCGAAATGCATTAACACTATTTTATATGGATGGTTTCAATGTTACCTTTGGCTATTTGGCGAGAAAGTTATAACTTTGCAGAGAAATATAACACCCGCGCAAGAATTCATCCATTACTTGCAGGTTTATTTATTCTGAGACTTTTGAGGCATACTCAACCATACATTATAATAATAGTGCTGCTTTGCGCCCTATCGGTAGGCGCATTTTCCAGACCTGACAACAGTGACGCGACCTTTCCTCGCGCCACCGTAGAGTCATCACTGAGCGACTCTGCCATAACAGGCATCGACAGTTCACTTAGCAAATCTGCCACCCCCGCCCCATCCGTAGATGACAATTTTATAGCCGTAGAGCCAGAGAGCGACGACACGCTATCAGCACTACCGATGGCAACAACAGTCAGCCATGACTCTATCATTACTGACACTATTGCCACACCCGCCGATTCATTATCAAATGATTCGATTGCAGCCACTCAGCCACGCTCAATGTTGCAACGTCACTCGGCAATGACCTCCGATTCAACCCGACGTCCACGCCTGAGCCGCACTCGCATATCCGCAGGCAGAAGCGACACAACAAAAATAGTGCGCACAAAAGTCGATCTTGACAACACTGTAGACTTCTCCGCCAAGGACTCGATGGTGCTCACAGGAAGAAACAAAGCATACATGTATGGCGATGGGAAAATAGTATACGGAAGCATCAAGCTTGATGCCAATGAAATACTGATGGATATGGACTCCACCACCGTATATGCGGTAGGCACACCTGACTCAATCGGCGAAATCATAGGCAACCCCATATTCGATGACAATGGCACGTCATATGAGGCAAAGACCATGCGATACAATTTCAAGACCGAGAAAGGCTTCATAACAGATGTCATCACACAGCAGGGAGAAGGATACCTAACAGGCGGACAATCAAAAAAAATTGATGAGAACACCATATACGTGCAGAATGCCAGATACACCACGTGTGACGACCACGAGTGCCCTCACTTCTATATGCAGCTCACAAAAGCCAAAGTGCGCCCGGGTAAGGATGCTGTGACAGGTCCCGCCTACATGGTTCTCGCCGGACTGCCACTGCCTCTTGCTGTGCCATTCGGATATTTCCCTTTCTCTGAAAAATACTCGTCAGGTATAATATTCCCGACCTTCGGCGATGATTATAACCGTGGATATTATCTGAGCAACGGCGGCTACTACTTCGCCATCAGTCAAAACATGGACCTTGCTCTGACAGGAGAGATATACACTCTGGGATCATGGGGACTCAGAGCTCAGTCATCTTATCTGAAACGCTACAAATATTCAGGCAACTTCAACATATCCTATCTCAAGACCATAACCGGTGACAAGGGGATGCCTGACTATTCCAAGTCAACCAACTTCCAAGTGCTCTGGAGCCATTCTCAGGACTCCAAGGCAAATCCCAACATGAGCCTGTCAGCAAGTGTCAATTTCACGACCAGCGGATACACTCGAAATGACCTGAATTCATATTACTCAAACGCATTCACCGAGAACACCAAGAGTTCAACCGTCAATATGACCTACCGGTTCCCCAACTCAAAATGGTCACTCTCGACAACTGCCAACGTGTCGCAACGTTCACAGGACTCAACACTTGCAGTATCATTCCCCAACGTCACAATCACAATGTCACAGCTCTACCCTTTCAAGCGCAAAAGGGCTGTCGGCGATGAAAAATGGTACGAGAAAATCAAGATTTCCTACTCCGGACAGTTCAACAACTCGCTGACTGCCAAACAGGATGAATTCTTCAAAAAGAGTCTTATCAAGGATTGGCGCAATGGCATGAAACACTCGGTTCCGGTGTCAGCAACATTCAATGTATTCAAGTATATCAACATCACTCCGTCAATTAATCTCACCGACCGTATGTACACCACCAAAGTGCGACGTGAGTGGGACCCGATTGCAGGTAATGAAAAACTCGACACTACCTATAGTTTCTATAATGTATGGGACTTCTCGGGATCAGTGTCGTTCGACACCAAAGTTTACGGCTTCTTCCAGCCGCTTCCGTTCCTTGGCAACAAAGTGAAGATGATACGTCACGTCATCACACCTACCATATCGTTCACAGGCTCTCCTGACTTTGCTTCGCCATTCTTCGGATATTACGGCTCCTACGAGTACAACGACTCACAAGGCAGATTGCAAAAGAAGGAATATTCCATGTTCCCAAACAGCCTTTTCGGTGTTCCCGGGCGCGGAAAGACAGGCTCGATATCATTTTCACTTGCCAACAACCTGGAAATGAAGGTACGTGACGACAATGACTCCATAGGCGAAAGGAAGATATCTCTAATCGAAAACCTGACACTCTCACAAAGCTACAATTTTGCAGCCGACTCTATGAGATGGTCCAACCTCAACACTTCCGTGATGCTGAGGCTGATGAAGAATTTCAACCTTAATCTTTCTGCCACATGGGATGTGTACACCTACGCACTAAACTCATCAGGCAATCCGGTGCGTGTCAACAAACTGCGCCTTTCGGAAGGGAAAGGATGGGGCAAGCTCATGAGCACAGGCACATCTTTCAGCTATACATTCAACAACGACACCTTCAAGAAATGGTTTGGAGGCGGAGACGACAAGGATAAAGAAAAGAAAAATACCGACAATAATACCCCTGACACTCCTATTGACGACGACATGTCGCCACAACAAGGAGGTCCACGACGGACAAACAATAAGAAGAACGGCATACAGATAGGCGAAAACGGATATATGGCATGGAATGTGCCATGGAATCTCACATTCAACTATTCTGTAAACTACGGCTACGGAGACTTCGATTACAAAAAACTCGAATATAAAGGGAAAATAACCCAAAACCTCTCTGTATCCGGCAACATACGCCCTACCTCCAATTGGAACTTCGGCTTCTCGGCAAGCTACAACTTTGACCTCCACAAGATAGCGTATATGAACTGTAACATATCGCGAGATATGCACTGCTTCACCATGCGCGCCAGCTTCGTGCCCGTAGGTCCCTACAAGAGTTACAATTTCCACATTTCAGTGAAATCATCACTCCTTGCCGACCTCAAATACGACAAACGCTCCTCCATGAGCAATGGCGTACGCTGGTAGGGCCATGCGCTTTCTTAAGGCTATGAGATGAACCATTTCATAACTTTTAGTGTTTATTAGATGAAATTCTCATATTGCACTAAAAAACTATTTGGTTATGAAAAAATTTCTACTTGTCATGTGCGCAGTCATCGGTCTTGCCTTTGGAGCAAGCGCACAGCGTGCCCAGTTACAGATCGGATATGGCGGCTACACACAGATGGATGCCTCCGACATGCATGATTACGGAGCTGTCAACAATGCCTGGGGTGCGCTCACCGCAGGTGTAAATTTCAAGATCCTCCCATCATTCAGCCTCGGACTCAGTTACACATTCTCCTCCACCTCCTATAAACATATCGACGATGCCAACGCTTATTACCATGTGTTCATGCTCAATGGAAAGTATGACTATTGGCGCAACTCTATTGTAAGACTTTATGCACATGCCGGTGTAGGTGTGGATGTCACACATATGGCAGCAGGCGATTGGCATAAAAACAAGACATATTTTGCATTTCAGGCATCACCAATCGGAGCTGAGGTGGGATTGTCAAGAGTAGCCACAATGTTTGGCGAAGTTGGCTATGGAGCACAAGGTCTCCTCCAGGTCGGCTTCAGATTAAACCTTTAGCAAGCTATGAGCGACCGTATAACTTATGAGGAGCGCAAAGAGCTGCCCGACAGCGTCTACGGACTTCCGGAACGTAGGGAATACCCCATGCCTGATGCCGCACACGTAAGAGCAGCCGAGGCATATTTCAGATATTGCCCTGAAGAGCTCAAGCCTAAACTTGCACGTGCAATCCTCAACCGGGCTGAAGAATATGGCGTAAATGTGGAAAGCCCGACTGTGCTCAACTACGCTAAGCAATAAAGAACATATTATATATCAAAAACCGCACTCCAAAAAGATATCTGATAATTCTGGAGTGCGGTTAAAATATTTTATCATCGATCTACAGCAATCGATAAAACAGTGTACGTATTGTTATTATAATCCATACTGACATAACGAATGGAGCTGTCAAGGTTATAATCCCCAAATTCATCCCTATAATCTGCAATCCAGTGGACAGCAATACTGCACACACCGCCGAAACTAAGCTTTTCCAGTCGGTTCCTCCTAAAGCTATGGCACATAACACACCATTATACCCCATCATTCCTGCATTTATGCTTGCAGAATCCACTGCTAAAAGAATGGATAGAGGAATAGGGATAAGTGCTCCCAAAGCAGCATAGAAAGCATCTTTTCGGGAATTAATCAAAATGCCCAAAAGAAAACATAATCCAGCTAAAACCGTACGTCCCTGAAACATCACCTGACCTATACCAAGACAGAAAGCCTGAAAATAATGATACGTATCGTCAATGACTGCATCAGGCATAAGCATCAAATATGGCATGAACAGTAGGCAAATACCAAGAATTGCCCACACTGCAAGAATGAAAGGAGCCGTGAATCCGGGTAGAAAACGTTGCCTACTGAAAAGACCGGCTATCCATGTGGAACCGGCAGAGGCTATGACCAATAGGATAAAACTTTCAACCGACAGTTGCAAAAATGCACCGACTGCTATACCGACCAATGTTCCATTAAATCCATATAAGCCGTTTTTAATGTCATCCTGCTTGTATCCTGAAAAATAGGCTGCCATATTACTAATCACATTGCCTAATAATGCAAGCAGTCCCATTTGCCATGAGTTCAAAAATATGCCGATCAGCATAAACAATCCTGATAACGCATTATTTTGAAACATCACCTGACCTATCCCTCGACCTATGATGAGCAATAAATTATACATAACCGCAGTTTATTACATGATAACAGACTGTAAAATTACAATTTAATTTTGGAACAAGACAAAACATAACATCAGGGCAAGCTATTAAAAAGCAGCCCACAAATAAAAACTACGAGATTCACATAGTCATCCCAGCCATTAACTATTATATCGTTAATACAGACTTATACCATCAGAATAGATGCTGCCATAAGCATCATTCCGAATATTACACAGATTATGGTGATATGATGGTGACCATAACTCTCGGCACCCGGAAGAAGCTCGTCAATGGCGATATACACCATTACTCCGGCTACTGCTGCAAGAAGCACTGCATTAAGCACAGGACTCCACACATTAATGAGAAACAACATCCCCACAACCGCACCCAAAGGTTCGGCAAATCCTGACAGCACACTCCACACCAAAGCCTTCCGATGGCTACCGGTAGCATTATACACAGGTATTGCCACAGCTATACCTTCCGGTATATTATGCAGCATTATGGCTATTACTATAGGTATTGCCACTGTGGCTCCGTCAAGGGCAGATATGAATGTAGCCATACCCTCAGGAAAATTGTGTATTCCTATTGCAAGCGCAAGCATCATCCCTGTATGCCCTGATCGCGGCTTGGATACAGGTGTGATCTCGACATGGTTGTATTCATGCGGATTGTCCTTCTCAGGAACAAGAAAATCTATCAACGCGATAAGCAACACTCCTCCGAAGAATGCAAGAATCGAATACATATTTGCATAATGCGGAGTAAATTCACCTGTCATTTCAGCAATTGCCTGAGGCATGAGATCAAGAAACGACACATAGAGCATGACCCCGGCAGAAAATCCGAGAGCTCCAGCCAAAAATCGTCCCTCACGAGCTTGTGGCAAAAGAGACATAAACGCTCCCAGCCCGGTACCCATTCCGGCGATTAATGTAAGAAGCAACGCGATAAGCAATGATTGTGTTGAAATATTTTCCATATATCTACAACAATCAACAACATGAAATTGTGCACAGGCACAAACAACAATCCACCATATGAATAACTCCGTCGGCTATCAAATATTATTGATAACCGACGGAGGGTTAACAAACCAATTGTCGATATTGACTACACACAATAAGTGTACTCTGTCAGTACATCAATGCGTTACGGACTGTCTCGGAAAGTGTGGGATGGGCATGTATTGTACCAGCTATTGCCTCAACTGTCAATGAGGAAGACATTGCAAGAGCTGCTTCTGTGACCAGATCTGCGGCATGAGGTCCACATATATGACATCCGAGGAGCCTGCCTGTAGATGTTTCCGATATTATTTTCACCATTCCATCGGTCTCTCCCATTGCCACAGCCTTACCGTTGGCCCTGAATGTGGATTTGTTTATACAGAAATCAAGACCCTGAGCCTTGCACTGCTCTTCGGTCAGACCGACCATAGCACACTCAGGCATGGTGAACACAGCGGAAGGGATCACATCAAGATTGCGTTTATGACCAAGCACAATTTCACCCTGAGCCGAAGCGGCATGAGCAAGCATACAACGACCGTTGACATCACCTATAGCATAAATGGTGCCGCCTTCAGGATCATTGCCACTCTCCCACTCCACTTCCATAGAGTCATTCACCACTACAGCTCCACGATTGAGCTTTACACCCAATTCCACAAGACCGTCAGGTATAACAGGCCGACGGCCTACAGCCATAAGCACAGCTTCCGCCTCGACTGTCTTCTCCTTTCCTTTGGCAAGACATTTCACCGTCATTCCAGGAGAGACTTCGGTCACTTGAGTGTCAGTAAGTATATTTATACCTCTACGTTTGAGTGACATGCGCAGACGCTTTGCCACTTCGGCATCAAACGGAGGAAGAATCTCCTTGCAATACTCTATCACCGTGACATCCACACCGAAAGCATTGAGTATCGATGCAAACTCCAGTCCTATCACACCTGCACCTATTATGGCAACAGAATTAGGAAGGGTTTCAAGTGCAAGAAAATCGTCACTCGTCATAGCCAGTTCTGCTCCAGGAATAGGCAGTAAAGCCGGACGTGAACCTGTGGCTATAATGATACGAGGTGCAGTATGAATGTCTCCATTCACCTCGACCCCGCATGTCGAAACAAAGCGAGCCTCTCCGGATATCACTTCGACACCCTTGAGCAATTCGGCAACCCCTTCACGCAACTGAGCCACTACGGCATCTTTGCGTCCGGCAATAGCCCGATAATCTATATTAATTTCAGATGTCGAAAGCCCTATTCCGAAATCACCAGCCTCACGCATGCTCACAGCCACCTCGGCACTCCGGCAGAGAGCCTTAGTGGGGATGCACCCTCGGTTAAGACAAGTGCCTCCAAGACGGTCGCGCTCTATGAGTGCAACCTTATTTCCTGCTGAAGCGGCAGCCATAGCGGTCTCATAACCGCCGGGCCCCGCACCAATTATAATAAGGTCATGTGTCATGCCTGTTGAAGCTGAAAATATGTCACAACAGGATTGAGCGCAGCTGCTGTATCGTCAGGCTTACGCACAGGTGTCAGATGCGGTGCGTCCTTTACTACATCAGGTGTCTCACGAGCCTCACGAGCGATATCACGCATCACTTCTATAAAACTGTCAAGAGTTTCTATGCTCTCAGTCTCCGTAGGCTCTATCATCAACGATTCATGGAACAGAAGCGGGAAATAGATGGTGGGAGCATGGAAACCATGATCAAGGAGACGCTTGGCTATATTGAGAGTCGTTATTCCGGTAGACTTGTCAACCAGACCGTCAAATACAAACTCATGCTTGCACACGCGATCAATAGGCAGCAGATACAGGTCTCTCAACGACTCCTTGATATAGTTGGCATTCAATGTGGCAAGAGGTCCTGCCATCTTCAAACCCTCTTTTCCAAGCGAAAGAATATAGGCTAGAGCACGAAGCTCGACTGCAAAGTTACCCAGCCAGGATGATATTCTTCCGAGTGATGACTCCTCATCAGTGAGGTAATAGAGCTTCTGCCCCTCATGTTCTACAACCTTTACGCGCGGGTTAGGCAAAAACTCCTCAAGCCCGGCTCTAACACCTACAGGACCGGAACCGGGTCCGCCACCGCCATGCGGAGTTGAGAATGTCTTATGAAGATTGATATGCATCACATCAAAACCCATATCGCCAGGACGTGCTACTCCGAGCATAGGATTAAGATTGGCACCGTCATAATATAAAAGAGCACCACAGGCATGTACCATTTCTGCTATCACAGGTATATTGTGCTCAAAGATACCCACCGTGTTAGGATTGGTCATCATGACAGCTGCAACAGTCACGTCAAGCAACGGACGCAGAGCCTCAACATCCACAGTGCCGTCAGGGAGTGACTTCACCTGTACAACCTGAAGCCCTGCCACAGCAGCAGATGCCGGATTAGTGCCATGCGCTGAATCAGGGACAATCACCTTGACACGAGCCTTGTCATTACGGCTGTCATGGTAAGCTCTGATCACCATCAGGCCTGTAAGCTCCCCATGCGCACCAGCATAAGGATTAAGTGTGAATTCCGACATCCCTCCAATCTCTGACAGAAGTCCCTGCAATTCATGATAAGCCTTAAGGGCTCCCTGTACCGAGAAAATGGGTTGGAAAGGATGCAATCCTGCAAACTCACCCAATGAAGCCATCTCCTCATTGATTTTAGGATTGTATTTCATCGTACATGACCCGAGAGGATAGAATCCGGTATCAACTCCGAAATTGTTGGTCGACATATTTGTATAATGACGCACAACAGCAGGCTCATCAACCTCAGGGAGACGTAGCGGACGCTTACGCATAAGTCCTGATGGGATTGAGGAGATCGCATCCTCACAACCTGCCGGCGACATATAATAGCCTCTACGTCCAGGCTTGGAAAGGTCAAATATCACTTTTCCGTATAATTCTCTGTTCATAACGGTATCAGTTTTGTGAGTTGATGTCTTTCAAGTCATTGTGTGCGGAAACGAACGCCTCGGCAAGAGCATCGATCTCTTCTACAGTACGTTTCTCGGTAGCACAAAGCACTACACAATCATCATCGGTCTGCACTCCGGCAAGCACTCCGTAATCAACGCACAATGTCTGCAAAAGTATATCAAGATCGACAGTCCCATTGTATCGCATAGCAACTTCACAGAGATACGGACGCTCAGGGAACATAGGCTCAAACAACCCGGTCTCCTCAAGCTTACGCACCATATAATGAGTACGCGCACAAGATATCTCATTGACCTCACGCAACCCTTCGGGTCCCATTAGAGAGAGATAGACCGCAGCATACAGAGCCATGAGTCCCTGATTGGAGCAAATGTTGGATGTTGCCTTTTCACGGCGTATATGCTGCTCGCGCGCCTGAAGGGTGAGCAC